>Ga0118677_10006505_pt1 | contig 19741 bp, 19 predicted proteins | sample AliMusrvi5mmetaG_FD_86154 | JGI IMG/M metagenome (GOLD analysis project Ga0118677, IMG submission 86154)
GGGTTCGTCATTCCTCGCCGGTCACGGCAATCATTACAAAAACACTCGCTCGCCGCTTGTCGTTTTAGAAAATCTCCCGCAGTTTTGGGTGTGCAAGTGGCCGATTGACGGGTGTCCGTCGGCATGGTAAAAAATAACTGGCCCCCCGGCATGGGCGGCCCAATCAGCAAGGAGAAGATGAAATATGGCTACAGTCGATAATCTGAAAGCGGCATTTGCGGGAGAGAGTCAGGCGAATCGTAAGTATTTGGCCTTTGCGAAAAAAGCGGATGTCGATGGAAAACCCCAAATTGCCAGGTTGTTCCGCGCGGCAGCGGAAGCCGAAACCGTTCATGCCCACGCCCATCTGCGCGTGCTCAATGGCGTCAAATCCACGGTCGAAAACGTCCAGGAGGCGATCGCAGGGGAAGGTTATGAATACACCAAGATGTACCCGGAATTTGTCGCCACCGCCAAGCAGGAAAATAACGCAGCGGCCCTGCGATCCTTCGAATTAGCCCTGACGGTTGAGAAAATCCATCATACGCTCTACAGCGAGGCGGCGGAAGCCCTCAAGTCGGGTAAAGATCTGACGTCTGCCAAAATCTATGTCTGCCCCGTGTGCGGCAATACCGTATTGAACTCCGCTCCGGACAAATGTCAGGTCTGTGGTGCGGACGGCTCCAAGTTCTCGAATATCCAATAATCACATCCTCCCTCCGCCCCGCAAGGGGCGGAGGGATTCACTCGCATGAATACTGAAAAACCACGAGCCTGGCGTTGTTCAGTTTGTGGCTACATTCATGCCCAGGCCGATGCCCCCGATTGCTGTCCCGTCTGCGGCGCTGCCCAAGCCGATTTTGAACCTTATTCGGCCCCTGCTCCTAGCGCCCCTCCCGTTGGCGCGCATGGCTGGCAGTGCATGATCTGTAATTATATCCACAAAGACTCCACCCCTCCTGCCAGTTGCCCCATCTGCGGTGTTGAAGGCGATCAATTTCAGCCCGGCCCGACGCTCGAAAACGCAATCCCCAGTGGGATCCCTTCCCGCATTCTCATCGTTGGCAGCGGTATCGCGGGAGTCTCGGCCGCTGAGACCGTTCGCCGGATTTCCCCCGATTCAACGATCACCCTGGTCGGAACCGAAAACGAGTTACCCTATTATCGGCTCAATCTCACCCGCTATCTGGCGGGGGAAATCAAACGCGACGCCCTACCCATCCATCCGGCGGCCTGGTTCGATGAACAAGGCATTGAATTGATTCGCAATGTAACGGTCGACCGCATTAATCCAGTGCCCCATTCCGTCATTCTCTCCAACGGCCGCGAACTCCCCTATGACCGGTTGATCCTGGCCGCCGGTTCGCATCCCTATATTCCTTCTCTTGAAGGAGTTCATCTCGAGGGTGTGTTCACACTTCGGACTACAGTCGATGCCGACAAGCTCCTCGCCCGAGTCCAGCCCGGCACCCGCTGCATTTGCATCGGCGGCGGAATTCTCGGTATCGAAACCGCCGGGGCCTTGGCCCGGCAAAAAGCCGAGGTCACTCTGCTGGAAAGCCATGAGTGGCTCATGCCCCGTCAATTGAATCTCCGCGCCGCCGGTGTACTGGAACGCCACTTGCTGTCCCTCGGCATCCGCGTGGCCAAAAAGGCCCAAACCCGCGCCCTCCTCGGTGAAGCCCGCCTTTCCGGTGTGGCCCTTCAGGATGGCCCCATGCTGCCGGCCGATGTGGTCGTACTCGCCACGGGGGTACGCCCGAATACCGCTCTCGCCCGTAAGACAGGTCTTGAAGTCAACAACGGCATCGTAGTCGACAACCATCTGCAGTCTTCCCTCCCGGATATTTTTGCAGCGGGCGACGCCGCCGAACATAACGGCCAGGTTTACGGAGCCTGGGCCGCGTCTCAATACCAGGGCACCATCGCGGCCCTTAATGCCGTCGGCATCCCCACCGCTTTTGGGGGTCTGCCGCGATCCAATACCGTCAAAGCCCTCGGACTCGATCTCACCAGTATCGGCAAATTTCAACCGGAGGATGGAAGTTACGTGGTCCTGGATCGGGAAGGTCCTTCCGACTATGTTTCTTTCGTCTTCCATGATGGGCGACTGGCGGGCGCCATTCTCATCGGTTACGCCGACCTCGCAACCGCCGCCAAAAAAGCCATTGAATCCAAAACCGATTTTGCAGCCCTCCTTCAAACGAATCCGAACGTTCCGGAAATTCTGGCCGCACTCAGATCGGCCTCTCCATGAATCCCGAGCAACAACGCCTGGCCGAGGATGCCGACCGCATCCAAAATTGAAAACGCTGGGGACCCTATCTCTCCGAGCGCCAATGGGGAACCGTACGGGAAGATTATTCGGCCGACGGTTCGGCTTGGACCTATTTTCCCCACGATCAGGCCCGCAGTCGCGCTTATCGCTGGGGGGAGGATGGACTGCTGGGCCTCACCGACCGGGAAGGACGCCTCTGTTTTGCACTGGCTCTTTGGAATGAACGCGACCCGTACCTGAAGGAACGCCTTTTCGGTCTGGCCAATGAGGAGGGAAATCACGGCGAAGATGTTAAGGAACAATACACCTACCTCGATTCCACCCCCACCCACTCCTACCTCAAGGCGCTTTACCGTTACCCCCAGGCGCCTTTTCCCTACGACGAACTGATTCGGGTCAACCACGAACGCGACCGGTCAGCACATGAATTCGAACTTGCCGACACCGGCGTACTCGATGGCCTCCGCTATTGGGATATTATTGCCGAATATGCCAAGGCCGCACCGGATGACATCCTGATCCGAATCACGATCCATAATCGCGGGCCGGACCAAGCCAACCTCCATCTCCTCCCCACGCTCTGGTTTCGTAACACCTGGATCTGGGGCTGCCGCCACGAAGGGTGCACCCTCAAGCCGCGCCTATGGCGGGAGGACGCACGAACGATTCGCACCGAGCATGAAACTCTGGGTGCCTTCACACTTACCGCCGCACCCGCCCCCGATGGTTCATCCCCTGATCTGCTTTTTACCGAAAACGAAACCAACACGCGCAAACTCTTCAATGGGGAGTCCTACACCCCCTACGTCAAGGATGCGTTCCATGAGTATCTGGTCGGTGGACACCACGAGGCGGTCAATCCCCGCCAAGTTGGCACCAAGGCCGCAATTCACTACCGTCTGACCCTTCCCGCGAATAGTCAAACCGTCCTTCAGTTGAGGCTCACCGCCGGCTTTGAGGGAGCTGATCCCCTTGGCCCGGCCTTCGACCGCATCGTGGTCGACCGCGTTGCAGAGGCAGACACTTTTTATGCGGAAACCCTTTCGCCCGCCTTGACGCCGGAAGAAAAAGCAATATCCCGGCTTGCCTATTCCGGTCTGCTCTGGAATCGCCAGTTCTATCATCTGGCCGTTGAAGACTGGCTCACCGGTGATCCATCCATGCCGCCGCCTCCCCTTTCACGTCTGGCGGTGCGCAACGGGGACTGGCGGCATGTCTTCTGCCGGGATGTCCTGTCCGTTCCTGACAAATGGGAATATCCCTGGTTTGCAGCCTGGGATCTGGCATTTCACATGATCCCCATGGCCCGCATCGATCCCGAGTTTGCCAAAAACCAACTGAGTCTCTTGCTGCTCGAATGGTATCAGCACCTCAATGGCCAATTGCCGTCTTATGAGTATAACTTCAATGATGTCAATCCGCCCGTCCATGCCTGGGCCTGCTGGCGGGTTTACAAAATCGCCGCGGCGGCCGGCGCACGCGACCGCCGTTTCCTCGCGGCTGCTTTTCAGAAACTTCTGATCACTTTCACCTGGTGGGTCAACCGCAAGGATGAAGCGGGCCGCCATATTTTCGCCGGCGGATTTCTGGGTCTCGACAATATCGGCGTTTTCGATCGGTCCAAACCCCTTCCCGGAGGAGGCGCCTTGGAACAGGCGGACGCCACGGCCTGGATGGCATTTTTTGCCGGGACCATGCTGTCGATCGCCTTGGAACTAGCCCTGGAAGATCCCATTTACGAAGATATGGCCAGCAAGTTCTTCGAACATTATATTGCTATTGCGGATGCCATGAACCGTCTCGGCGGATCCGGCCTGTGGCATGAGGAGGATGGTTTTTATTATGACCGACTGGCCCGCCCTGGACAGGCGATTCCCCTCCGAGTCCGGTCGCTGGTCGGACTGATTCCTCTGCTGGCGGTCGAAGTGCTGCATGCCGACACCATCAACCGTCTGCCCGGTTTCCGCAAACGCCTCAATTGGTTTCTTCGACATCGATCCGACCTGGCAGGCCAAATCTCGTTCATGACCAGCGATACCAGCGGCGTCCCCAGTGAGCATCTCCTGCTGGCCATTCCGTGTCAGGGCCGATTGTCCCGGGTTCTATCCAAAATGTTGGATGAGAACGAATTCCTTTCGCCGTACGGTATCCGATCCGTTTCAAAGTTCCATGACCGCAATCCTTATGTTTTCCATACCGACGGCCAATCGCTTTCCGTCAACTACCAACCCGGCGAATCGGAGAGCGGCCTATTTGGCGGCAATTCAAACTGGCGGGGTCCGATCTGGTTCCCCCTGAACTATCTATTGGCCGAAGCCCTGGAACGGTATCATCACTTTTATGGGGATCAACTGACCATCGAATATCCCACCGGCTCCGGCAGTCGCCTCAATCTCGGCGACGTGGCCACCGATTTGCACCGGCGAATGGGACGTATATTCGCGCCCGATGCGCACGGGAAATGCCCCTATCATGGCGAAGACTCGCATTTTGACCGGGATCCGCACTGGCGGGACATTGCCTGTTTCCACGAATATTTCGACGGCGAAACCGGTCGTGGACTCGGCGCCGCCCATCAGACCGGATGGACCTCCCTCGTGACCAGTTCCCTAGCCCACGCCGCCCGCCGACGGAAATAATCGATAATCTTTCTTAAGCTCGCCAATGATCTAGCCGGCCGACAGCCTGCCCAGCTTACTGCCCAATTGCTTTTCTAATTCTCTCATCGACAGCTCGGTTTGTGCCCAAACTGACTGAATCTTGGTAAAATCAAGCGTCATAATATTATCAAGGTCTGGCCGGAAATAGATGGCGGGCGAAGAATTCGCCAATTTACGGGCCATGGTCGTATCGATCAAAATGTCATACATCCCCAGGATGGATTCCACAATGGTCGGAATCTGACGCTTGCCCGGGTGGCGCCGGGGCGTCACATCTATCGCGATCGTAAAGTCGCAGCGGTCTGCCAGCCGGTCATACGGCACGTTATTCACCATTCCGCCATCGATCAAAACCCGGCCCGCAATCGAGATCGGGGCGAATATGCCGGGAATGGCCATGCTCGCCTCAAGCGCTGGCAGGAGCGGCCCAGATTCAAAAACCACTTCCTCACCGGTCCAAAAATCGGTTGTCACCACCTGCAAAGGAATCTTCAGATCTTCGAAAGTCGTGTCGCGAATTTCATCCAGCAAGAAGTCTAAAAAACCCTCAGCCCGTAATAATCCGCCGCGGCCCGAACCGAATTTAACCATTTTAAGCCATTTTAAAACTTGGGAGGATTTATCCGCGAAGGTCTTCCGCTTCAGCACATCCAGCCCGGCGTGTCTCCGGATTTTTTTGCGAATTTCCTGGCCGGTTTGCCCCGAGGCGTACAAGGCACCCAAAATCGCTCCCATACTGGTGCCGGCCAGCGCGGAAATCTTCAGCCCATGGCGATCCATCGCCTCCAACACGGGAACGTGGGCCATCGCCCGAACCCCTCCGCCACCCAATGCTAGTCCGAGGTGTTTCATGTTCAAGGCGACAATCGTGCAAAGCCCATGGTGAACACCACATCTTCCTTGATGTTCCGGGTAAACTGGCGTTGCATGTTCTCTATGGCCTCGATGTTGTCCAACGCCTGACGAAACGTCATCTCCTTCGCCAATCCCCGTAACCGGTCCGCATGCGCCGCAAACAGCAGGTCCGTTTCGACGCCCAGATGAACCACCAGCAGGTCGCGATACCAGGCATCGATCACCCGCAACATTTCCATCCGCTCTTCACGCACCCGCAATTCAACCCGGGCCGCAACCAACGCCTCGCGCTCTTCACGATTCAACTCGGCGGACTTGACGATCTCGCCCTCCTCTTCCTCCACCTGGGTTCGCCGCTCTTCCAGAAGGGACTGAATTCGCCCGGATCGGATCAGACCGTTGAGGGTGGGCCCCGTCTCCGTGGGCAGGATCAGCATCTGTTCCAGAGATTTGAACCACTCCGCTTCGCGGTCGATCCTTTGCGAAGAGAGCGTGATGCGCTGACAGCGGGAAAGAATGGTGGATAGCACGCTATCGGGGGAATCGGTCAGCATGAGAAAGAGGGTTTTCTCCGGCGGCTCCTCTAAAACCTTCAAAATAGCGTTACCCGCTTCGGCTTTGCCTTGGGCTCCCAGCCGGTCGGCCCCCACAATCACCGCGACTTTCCACCCCCCTGAATAGGAGGTTTTCATCAGATCCGCGATGAGATCCCGCACATGGTCAATAGAGATGATGCGGGATTTCATCTGGGGCTCAATCCAAAACACATCCGGATGGGTACGCTCAAGGATCCGCCGACAGTTGGCGCAAGTCCCGCACGCCTGGGGCGTTTTTTCGCAGTAGAGAGATTGCAGGACTTGCCGGGCCATGGGAATCCCGTGGGTACGCACCGGGCCAACCAACAGATACGCCTGCGCCATCCGTTGGTTATCGAGCCCTTCGCGAATCCGGGCCAGCGCGGTGTCGAATAAATTATCGGCAGACATCCGCAACCGCCTTCCCTATCTCCGCCTCAATCAGAGTCGGTTCACGGTCGGCTGCAATCACCCGGAATCGACCGGGCTCTTCCTTGGCCAGGGTCAGGTATCCCACCCGAACCCGCTCATGAAAATCAGCCTTCTCACACTCGATCCGATCCAAGCCCTGGTCCGATCCGACAGCCCGCCGGTGAATTCGTTCCAGCCCCAGCCGTACGTCCAAATCGAGCAGGAGTGTCAAATCGGGCTTCAGGCCACCGGTCGCCAAATCCTGCAACGTCTTCAGCATCCCCCGATCGAATCCCCGGCCGAATCCTTGATAGGCGGTGGTCGAATCGAAAAATCGGTCGCAGAGCACCCAGTCCCCCCGAGCCAGGGCCGGCCGGATCATCCGCTCAACCAATTGGGCGCGGCTGGCGGCAAATAGCAATAATTCCGCTGAAGGTGCGATCGGTTCGCCACCCGGGCCCTGTTGCAAAATCTTACGGATGGCATCGCCGGTCACAGTCCCGCCGGGTTCGCGCAGGCACAAAACCGTCCGCCCCTGTGATTCCAAATGCCGAGCCAGCGACCGGATCTGAGTCGATTTTCCGCCGCCCTCAGGTCCTTCAAAAGTGATGAAATAACTGCGAGGCATCGGCGTCATCCCGGCCGTCGTTTTAATTTGGGGCCGGCGGGGGTATCTTGGATCACCCAGCCCAGCCGGTCTAATTCATCGCGAATCTGGTCAGATTCAGCCCATTGCTTGGCCTTCCGGGCGGCCTGCCTCCGAGCCAGCAAGGCTTCGACCGCCGCGTCGGGGCGAACTTCGTCAGTTTTCAGAAGGGCCAGCACGCCATCGATTTCGGACATCAAACCTTGCACCGCAACCGATTGGGCCGGATTCAGCGTCTTCTGATCCAACGCGCAGTTGCCGTCATGAATAATCCGGAACAACGCGGCCAGGGCATCTGCCATATTTAAATCGTTTTCCACGGCCTCGCGAAACGCCGTTCCGGCCTCAACCGCCCAGGAAGGCAGTGCGTCCCGTTCACCGGCCCGCGCCAATCCGGCCTGCAGCGCCAGCCGTTCGCTGAACTCATCCGCACGAGCCAATGAACTGCGCGCCGCCTGCAAAGCGTCGAAGGTAAAGTTGAGCGATTGCCGGTAATGCGCTGAAGACAGCAGATAACGAATTTCACGTCCGGTATATCCCTTCTCGACGAGGTCGCGCAGGGTGTAGAAATTGCCCAGGGATTTGGACATTTTTCGCCCATCCACCACCAGGTGGGCGCAATGCATCCAGTATTTAACAAACTGCTGGCCGTTGGCCGCCTCGCTCTGGGCGATCTCATCCTCGTGATGAGGGAACAGATTATCGATCCCGCCGGTGTGCAAATCGAAGGTTGGCCCCAGGTATTTCATACTCATGGCGGAGCATTCGAGATGCCAGCCCGGCCGGCCCGCCCCCCACGGCGAATCCCAGCGCACGTTGCCATCGGCTGCATCCCAGGCTTTCCAGAGTGCAAAATCGGCCGCATCATCCTTGGCATATTCGTCCTGGGCCACGCGGGCACCGGGTCGTAACCCCTCCCGATCCAGCCGTGCCAATCGCCCGTAATTCGGGAAGCTGGCAATGCGGAAATACACCGAGCCATCATCCGCCCGATAGGCATGGCCCTTTTTCAGCAGGGTCTCCACCAACGTGATCATTTCGGGGATGTGGTCGGTGGCGGCGGGATAAAATTCGGCTGGCTCGATTCGCAGGGTCTTCAGATCGGCAAAAAATGCATCCTTGAAAGTCTGGGTGAAGGTGTTCAGGTCCACCCCCTGGGCAATCGCACCGCGAATCGTCTTATCATCCACATCGGTCAGGTTCATCACCTGGACGACTTTGAACCCGCAATATTTCAGAACCCGTCGAAGCAGGTCTTCAAATACATAAGCACGAAAATTTCCGATATGGGCGTAATTGTATACGGTCGGACCGCAGGTATAGAAGCGGACCTGTCCGGGGTCAATCGGTTCCAAGACCTCCAACCGTTGGCTCAGGCTATTGAAAATCTGCAAGGCCATCCGCTCATCTCCCTCAACTTTCCTGGTTCACCGTCGCCACCGCCATCACGGCAATCCCCTCTTCCCGTCCGATCGACCCCATCTTTTCGAGCGTCGTCGCCTTAATCGAAACCGCATCGGGCGCAATCCCGATGGCCCGGGCCAACCGTTCGCGCATCAACTCCAGATGGGGTGCGATACGGGGCCGCTCGGCCAGGACCGTGGCATCGACGTTATGAATCTGGGCTCCGCAGGCTCGCACCAATTCCGCGGAGCGGGCCAAAATCACCAGGCTGTCCGCATCCTTCCAACGCGCATCGGTGTCGGGGAAATGGTGGCCGATATCGCCCAGAGCCATCGCACCGAGCAAGGCATCGGCCAGGGCATGGGACAGAACATCGGCGTCTGAATGGCCCAATAATCCCCGCGGATGCGCAATCTCCACCCCGCCGAGTACCAAGCGACGCCCTTCGGCGAACCGATGCGCATCAAATCCTATGCCGGTCCGAATCATGCGGATCACCCCCCGGTCGGCGCAGGAGTCGCGCCCGGTTCAACTGCCCGGGGCGGCGGCAGTTTAATCGCGATGTGCAGCTCCCGAAGCTGTTTCTCGGTCACGGTCGCAGGGGCATTCATCATCAGATCCTGCGCCTTCTGATTCATCGGGAAGGCGATGACCTCACGGATATTGGTTTCATTGGCCAATAACATCACCATCCGGTCGATTCCCGGCGCCAGGCCACCATGCGGCGGAGCCCCGAGTTTAAAAGCATTGATCATCGCGCCAAACCGGCGGTCCACTTCGTCTTTTCCATAGCCGGCCTTTTCAAAGGCTTTGTACATGATCTCCGGACTGTGATTCCGGATCGCGCCGCTCGACAATTCACACCCGTTGCAGACAATGTCATACTGGTAGGCTAGGATATCCAACGGATCCTTCTCCAGCAAGGCCTGCATGCCTCCCTGCGGCATTGAAAACGGATTGTGCGAAAAGATGATCGACTGGCTTTCCTCATCGAACTCGAACATGGGGAAATCGACGATCCAGCAGAAGCGGTAAACATCACGCGCAATCAAATCCAGGTCGCGGCCCAGTTTCGACCGCAAATCGCCCCCGATCCGGTTTGCCGATTTCGCCACGTCGGCGACGAAAAAGATCACATCTCCCTCGCCCACCCCGCAAATCGTCGCGAGCCGGGCCAGTTCGTCCGGCGACATGAACTTGGCGATCGGACCCTTGACCGCGCCTTCGCTCCAGACCAGGTAGGCCAGCCCCTTCGAGCCGATCGACTGGGCGTATTCCACCAGCTTGTCAAAAAAGCTGCGCGGTTTGTCGGCGATGGCTTTGACGGGAATTGCGCGAACCACGCCCCCCTTTTCAACCACGGAGCGGAAAGCGTTGAATTTCGATTCCTTGAACAACGCGGAGACATCGCGCATCTCAATCGGGATGCGCAGATCGGGCTTGTCGGAGCCATACTTTTCCATCGCTTCGCGATAGGGAATACGAACAAACGGAGGAGCGTCGATCTTCCAGTTCGAAAACTCCTTGAACACCCCGTAAATCACCTGCTCAACCACGTTGAAGATATCGTCTTGGGTGACGTACGACATTTCGATATCGAGCTGGTAGAATTCGCCCGGCGATCGGTCAGCCCGGGCATCTTCGTCCCGGAAACATGGGGCAACCTGGAAATAACGATCAAACCCGGCAATCATCAACAACTGCTTGAATTGTTGGGGCGCCTGGGGCAAGGCGTAGAATTTTCCCGGGTGTACCCGGCTGGGCACCAGGTAATCTCGCGCGCCTTCCGGGGAACTGCTGGTCAGGATCGGGGTCTGGAACTCACGAAAATTCTGTTCCAGCATCCGTCGACGCAGGCTGGAAATGATATCGCTGCGCAGGACGAGATTGCGGTGGAGCCGGTCGCGGCGCAGATCGAGGAATCGATATTTCAAGCGGATATCTTCCGGCCCCTCGTCTTCACCGGCGAGATGCAACGGCAGGGGATCCGCCAGGCTGATCACCTCGTAGGCATCGACGACCAGCTCGACCGCACCGGTCGGCAGATCCGGATTCACCGTCTCGGGCGAACGGGCCGCCACTTTGCCGGTAACGGTGATCACGCTCTCCAGGCGGATTTTCTGGACTTCATCAAAAAATGGCCGGTCGGGATGAAAAACCACCTGGGTCAATCCATAGTGATCGCGCAAGTCGATAAAGATCAATTGGCCGTGATCGCGTTTGCGAAAGACCCAGCCGGACAAGCGCGCTGTCTGGTCCTTCTGTTCCGGACGCAGGTCACCGCACGTATGGGTTCGATACGGATGCATGTTTGGTTCCATGGTTATCAGGATTTCACTCAGGGTTAAAGGCTGGTCATCATACTGTGCAGCAGCCTGTTTCGCAACCAAATTGAAACAAGGTTTAGGGAATCCGGAAGGCTATCGATCGGATTCATCGACATGAAACAGGTGGAGTATCCGGTGAATGAGCGGGGTAAAGAGCAGTCCCGCGACGCTGATGAAAACAAGGCCGCTGAAGAGGGCATACATCGAGGCGAAAAATTTGGCGGCATCACTATGCAATTCGCCGACCGGCCCCATTCCCCCCAGGATCATGGAGGCGTTCAGCAAGGAATCGATTGGAGTGAAGCCGGCGATCCAGTGGTAACCGGCAACCCCAATGCCCAAGGCAAAGACGATCAGCAGAAAGGCGGCTCCGACGAAGGCAGCCACCCGCCAGGCAAACTGCCGGGCGGATAATAAACGCTCATGTTGTTTTTCAAACATAGGTCTCCTAATGTTATCGATGGACGCCTACATATATCTGAGCCGGAACGATTCAGTTGGCGTGCGTTTCCGAGGTGGCCCGACGCGTCCCTGCGGCGGGATATTCTCTTCGTTCGTTAATCAGAGGCCGTGCGAGGGACCGCCCGGCCCACCCGGAGATCGCGATTACTTTTCGGTGGCTGAATTTTTCAACTGCATTGCAGATGGCTTTGATCTTCATACCCAATTACCTGTCAGAATGTTCATTGTATTGTAGTTCACAGTTTCATCATCGCAACTGAATCGTTCCGGCTAAGGGTTTTTTACGCTCAAATCGGCCAGAGATCCGATGATGGTTCCATCCTCGGACTGGGGTTTGTAATCTTTCCGGGGGGTACGCCAATCGCCATAGATAGTGGCGAGGTAGTCTTTGTAAAATGCGGGGACTTTCAATCGGCGGCCGAAATACTCCACTTCTTCCCAACTATCGAAATATCGGGCATCGGCTTTGGAAACCATGCGCATGGACGACCAGTAGTAGGCGCCCTGCCAGGGATACTTGATATACAGGTCAGCCACCAAAGGTCCCTTGAAAAACCACCAGCGTCGATCGCGAATCTTGACCGCCCGGTAGTCGCCCAGCTTCCAACAATCGAATCCGCTGAGAAAGAAACGGCGGCTGATCCAGCGATGGCGCATCCGCCCCTGCCGCAAGACCTCCAGTAGCTTGGGCAGCCCGCGGGAGGGAATGGTGATATCGAGGTCGGAATCCCAGGGGATCAGATCGCCATCCCGCACAATACCCAACAGGGTGCCGGCATCCAGCATGTAGTCGATGCCGGCGGCATCCAGCATCGCGGTTATTTCCAGCAGGAGAGCCCGTGCATTTTCCAAGTTCCGGCCTGTGAAACAGAACTGCTTCCGTTTCTTTTTAGCCGGGGTCGACTGGTTGATGATTTGCGATTCACTCATAGACGTCCTTCCCGATGGGGGGCGAAAGATTACGAGATATCTCTTTTTACCAATATCTGTGCAACCGCCTCCAACACCCGGCTCCGCAGCAGGGAACTACTCACCCCTGGAGTGCGGGGAAGAATCAGGAGTCGCTCCGGGTTGATCGGATTGGCGTTATCGTGGCCATGTACCAGCAAATCGATCCGGTGTAAATCCAGAAACGCAGTGTCGATCAGCCAGGGAGACGGAATGACTTCATCGACGTACCGGATCGATTCCAGAATTTCTTTTCGTTCCTCGAAATTGAGCTCCGGCACATACCCTTTTTGAGCGCGAAGACTGTCATCCGTCGTGAGAGCCACAATCACCCTGCCCCGTTTTTTTGCCGCCTTGAGCAGGCGCACATGGCCGTGATGGATAAGGGTGGCCGACATGTCTACGAGGATTCGTTTTTCTTTTTTCATCCGCAACCTATTCCCCGAGTGGTTTTCCCGACGTTTCCAACCCTTTAAGAATCTCACCGCGCGCATCCCGGCCCAGATGGGCCTCACCCAAATGGCACACCACACTTCCCCCGAAATTACTGCGCGGCTTATACAAAATGACCCGGGGATCCCGGCTTTGAATCTCACAATCCACATGCGTGCAAAGAAGCGGCTGATGACTGGGTAGCCAGGTCAGGTGATCCCGCATGAGTTTTGAAAATACGGCTTTGTTTTCGACTACGGATGCCCGGAAATCATCATGCGCGGGCATAACATCCAGCAGAGAGCAAATCGCATGGTACGGACCCGTCATTAACCGGTCCAGATGGGACCCCAGCCTAAGATAGAATGAATCGACCTCGACCGTGGCCGAATCATTGAATGCGATGAACGCGGCCCCCGTCAGCCCAAACAGTCCCTTGCAGGAACTGTAGCCGATGACATCCGCCCGCTCGTGACCCGGCTCCAGCCCAATGGAGGCGGTGGCATCCAACATCAGACGCGCACCAACTCGTTTCGCCAGCGCACTTAAGGATTCGATGGGAAGTTTCAAGCCACAACTGGTTTCCGTGTAGCAGGAAACAACCCAGTCGAAATGACCGCTTACCGTTTCCAGGCTTTTCCAGTCGATCGAGGCCACGTCTTTGACTGCTCCTGTGCGGCGTTGGGCGGAATCGGCCAGCGCTTTCAATCGATCCGAGTAATAGCCAGATGAAACAACCAACACCCGACCCTGGAGAAAGTTCAGCGTCATGATTTCCAAGGCCAGACTTGCGGACCCCTGCAGTCGGGCAATCTGTTGATGGCCGGTCAGGGTCTTGAGTGCGCCCAAAACCTGTTCTTCAACCCGGGAATAATCGACATCCCCGCGTCCAAAACAAGGCCGCAGTCCCGTCAGGTTTTCTGGCAGTAAACTGGCGGGTCCGGCCGTGAACAGCAACTTGCGCGCATTCTGTCCGGCCACCAAACTTTCAACGGATTGACTCTTGGTATTCATCATACGCCTTCCTGCAAAAATTGCATAAACTCCGGCTTGCTTTGTGAGGGCGATCGGTCCGGTCGGCCGAGATTCGGCCGCGCGCCCCGCTTGCATTTGATTTCCAGAAGTGAACTTCCTCTTCCACTCAGCATCGTCTGAAGATGGCGGGTGATTTCATCCGGGGTGGTGGCCCGGAAAACCCGGGCATACCCACAAGCCATGGCGATCTGGGACAAGTCCAGTTGCGCCCCCTTGGTGGGCTGGCCACCGACGGAATCATGGGCTCCGTTGTTGAGCACGACATGCAACAAATTAGGACAATCGGCACTGATCGCCAATCCCCCCAGGTGCATCAATAGTGCCCCATCCCCATCCAAACAGAGAACGGCACGATCCGGTCGCGCCAGGGCGATTCCGGTTGCGATCTGGGAGGCATGGCCCATGCCGCCCACCGTTAAGAAGTCTCGTTCATGCCCTTCCCCGGCTGCGGTGCGGAGTTCAAACAATTCACGGGACGCCATGCCGGTCGTCGAAACAATCGGCACATCCGGCGGCAGAGCCTGTATCACCGCCGCGATCGCCGCCTCACGCGTCAAGCGGCTTTCGTCATCGGAAGTCGAAAACTTGAAAGGAGCAAAAGATTGCTTCCTCACCACCAAGGCCGTCGGCCCTGAACTGGACAAGGCGAGATTCCGAAGTTCCCTGAGAATAGGTTCTATTGAGCCGGTTTGTTGGTCGACAATGCGAAAGGGAATTCCGAGAATTTCCAACTGGGATAGAGTGATCTGGCCCTGTTTCACATGTTGAGGCTCATCGTGAAGTTGAGTGCCATCCGACCGGATTTCGCCCCGCCACCCGATCATCAAAACCATGGGAATCCCGTAGACCTGTTGATCGGCGAGGGACGCAATGGGATTGACGGCATTCCCGAGTCCCGCATTTTGCATATACACCAGTGCCGGCCGGCGGGTTGCGAGATAATGTCCGATTGCCAAACCGATCGCGGACCCTTCGTTGGCGGCAATGATATGTTGCTTCGGCGGGAACCGGGCAGCCAGACAGGCACAGACCTCTTTCAGGAGTGAGTCCGGCACCCCGGCCACAAAACGGATATCCAGTTTTTCCAACGAGGCGATGAATTCAAGAGGATCAATCATTTAGCGGGTACCTGGAATGAAATCGAGGATCTTGTTGATGCTCAGCAACCGGTCATCGACTTCGAGCGACCGACCGTTCAGCAGAATGTCCTGCGCAACCTGCTGCATGGCCGGACAAGCGGCGCGCAACAGATGGTTGGCATAGATGACCAGGTTAAACCCATTCTCCGCCAGATCGGTTTCCGTACAGGCATTAAAACTGGTCGGCACACACACCAACGGCACGTTTTGAAAATCGCCTCGAAAAATACGGGCAAACTCAAACACCTCGTCCGGCGTGTTCTTTCGGCTGTGAATCATGATCCCATCCGCCCCGGCTTTAACATAGGCTTGCGCCCGGGTAATCGCATCATTGAGGCCTTTATCGAGAATCAGGCTCTCGATCCGGGCGATGACCATAAAATCATCCTCCACTCGGGCGGCCCGTCCGGATCGAATCTTGTCGCAGAATAATTCAGGATCTTCCTGGGATTGCACGACTTCGTTTCCCATCAATGAGTTTTTCTTTAACCCCTTTTTATCTTCGATGATAACGGCGGAAATCCCGATCCGTTCCATCGAACGAACATTGAGGGCAAAATGTTCCGGTTTCCCTCCCGTGTCGGAATCGAAAATCAGGGGTTTGGTGGTTACATCGAAAATGTCATTGATATTGGAAAGCCGACTGCTGATATCCAACGCCTCGGTGTCCGGCTTGCCGCGGGCGGTTGAATCCGTCAGGGAACTGGACCAGAATCCATCAAATTGCCGCACTTTGCCGGCGACCTCGGCTGTGGCATTCTCCGCGATCAAGGCGGAAATCGGATTGTGTGCCTCGATGAAACGGGACAGGGGCTTAGCCGCCAGTAATCGTTTCAAGGTTCGCCGCCGAATGTCCGAGGTGGTCCCGACCCCCTGTAATTGGTCGAGCAGTTGTTTGGAAGAAACGCCCTGGGTATAGGGTATTTCGATTAACGTTCCCCCGTATTCCGCCAGGGCATCGAGAGCCTTTTGCCGGTAAGGAGCCAAAGGGCCCTCCTGCCAGTCATCTCCATGCACCATGAAGTGAGGGCGATAACGCCGGAGATTGGGCGCATAGTCCCATTCCTCCTGAGGCACAACCTGGGTGACGCCCTTGATGTTTGCAACGATTATTTTTCGCTGCTCAAAGTTGAGATACGGCAGGCGTTTATGGTCTGCGATTGCGGCGTCGGTCAGAAGGCCGATGATCACGTCGCCGAATTTACGGGCATGTTCAATCACATTGATGTGGCCGTGATGCAGCACATCCAGTGTCATTCCAATATAAACGTTGGGCATAGAGGTATCCTTCAAGAAGTCATCTATGAAACAGGCCGCCGCTCCAGTTGTGAAAGGTAAAAATTCAATTCGGCAATCGAGGCCTGCACATCGTAATGGGCATCATGTTGGTGCCGATCCCCCAAGGCCGCCCGAAACGGCAAATACTTCCGCACGCTTTCGGGATTCTCTTTATCGAACATCAGCCCTTTATACCAATTGCGCCAGACCAGCTTCAATGCCGTCACATCCATTTGACGGTAATGGAGGCGTGCCGTAACCCGCGGGCAGAATCGCCGGATTAACGCCGCATCGGCATGAATCGAATTCCCCGCCAAAACCGGCCGGATTTGCCCGGGGTTCGCATAGCGCGCGGTCGCCTTTTCGATCAATTCTAACAAGCGCCGTTCCACTCCCTTCGGCGAAACGGCCTCCGGGGACTGACAGCGCATACAGAGTTCGGGCAAATGGTCCCGGACCCAGGCACTCACTTTCAGCGGACGATGCCGCACCACCAAATTCACATCGTCCTGCACCGGATGCAATCGCCGCAGGCGCCCGTCGGTCATCAATGCGGACACCTGCAACAAAACGGCGCGATCAGCGTTCAGTTCAGAATATTCCGTGTCCAACCAAAGATAGACCAGTGGCTCAAGTTGGCTCATAGGCGACCTGCCGCATTGGCGGGATGCAGATGGACATACACCCGTTTAATGAATCGATCATGCTGATACAGGCGGGATTCGACCCGGCAGGACAAGGCTTCGCCTTCCCGTACCGATAATCCTCCATCCACACCCACCGTCAGGTTGATCACATAATACGGGCCAAAACGATGCGCATGGATTTCATCCACGGAAACGATTCCCGCCACATTGGACAGATTCTTTCGGATGTGTTCATCCATCTCGGCGCCGGGAATGGCATCCATGAGATCATCGGACGATTCCCGCAGAATCTTGACTCCCGTATAGAGAATCACCAAGGCCACCAGAGCGCCGGCCAGCGGATCCACCCAGTAGTAACCGGCCCGGCCAAGGATAATACCGATCGTCGCAGCGGTTGCCGTAAAAATATCGTTGCGGTGATCGAAGGCCAGGGCGCGAATCGCCAGATTGCCGGTGGCCCGTCCCACGCGGGTCGTATACCCGGTCAACAGGAATTTGATCAGCACCGTCAGCACGGCCATGTAGAGGGCCGGCATGCTGGCGCCTTCCCCCCCGGTCTGCCCCACCAGAATGTCGTATACGACATTGATCGAACCCCAGAAAATGGCCACCGCCGTGGTGATGACAAAGGCTCCAACCACCAGGGCCGCAATCGACTCCAATTGGCGATGCCCGTAGGGATGCTTTTCATCGGCCGGCTTTCCCGCCATTTTCATAAAGACCCGGATCACGATGTAGTAGGCCACATCGGACGTCGAGTTCACCCCGTCTGCCAGCAGCGCCGGGCTGTGTCCGAACACTCCGATCAGGGTCTTGAAAACGGCTAAAAACGCATTCGCCCCTAATCCGAGATTAATCGCCCATTCGCTTTGATGTTGACGGTCGTCCATATGCCGTTCATCTCCTCCGACCGGACAAGGTCCGAACCAAAACAGCCCGCACAGCTTCCAAGTCGGCGGGCAGACCTTCTTTGCGGGTCGGCAAATCTTTCAAGGCATCCAGGATCGGATGATGCGCCAGATCCCGACCCAAGGCGCGCGTAATCGCCTCGCTGAATTTGGCGGGATGCGCCGTCGCCAGACAGATCATCGGTTCTTCGGGATGCAGATGGGCTTCCCCCACCTTGACCCCCACCGCGGTATGCGGGTCCAACAGATAGCCTTCCTGTTCCTGGTAGCGACGAATCACCGCAAGTGTTTCTTCCGTGGTTCCGCGCCCCCCGACAATCAACCCGTCGATCCCCTCCCCGCTTGCCCGCGGGACCGAGATGGAGCCTTGCGCGTCAAACTGGGCCATCCATGTGTTGACCTGCGCCGCCGATTCACCACTCCGGTAATAGAGATATCGTTCAAAATTGCTGGCAATCTGGATATCCATTGACGGGCTCAGGGTCAAGCGCACTGTCCCTTTCCGGTATTCGCCGGTCTCAAAAAATCGGGACAGAATATCGTTTTCATTCGTCGCCAGGATCAGCCGTCCAATCGGCAAACCCATCCGCGCGGCCAGGTAACCCGCAAATATATCCCCAAAATTACCCGTCGGCACCGCGAAGCGAACCCGGGCTGCGCCCGTCGCCGCCTGGACTCGAAAAGTCGCGTAAAAATAGTAAACCATCTGCGCCAGAATCCGCGCCCAATTGATCGAATTCACACTTCCCAACGCATAGCGATCGCGAAATTTAAGATCGTTGAATAAGGCCTTCACGATCGCCTGGCAATCGTCAAAACTCCCCGACAAGGCCAGGTTGTGAACATTATCATCCAACACCGTGGTCATCTGCCGCTCTTGTAAAGGGCTGACCCGACCGGCCGGATGCAAAACAAAGATTTGCATGTGATCCCGGCCCCGAACCCCGTGTATGGCAGCGCTCCCGGTATCTCCGCTGGTCGCCGCCAGGATGTTCAACTCGCCCCCCGTCCGCCGCAGCACATGTTCAAACAAGTTCCCTAAAAATTGAAGCGCCACATCTTTGAAAGCCAGCGTCGGGCCATGAAACAACTCCAGGATATGGACCGGCCCCACCCGAACCACCGGGGTCACCTCTGGCGATGCGAAAGAGGCATAGCTCCGGCGAACCAACGCATCGAGTTCCGCCCGTTCCAAATCGGCGAACAAAGCGATCACTTCGACGGCCAGTTCGACATAACTCAACCGCCGCCATTGATCCAACCGGTCGGCCACCTGGGGAAGGGTCTGGGGAATCAGCAATCCGCCGTCCCGCGCCAGGCCGGTCATGACCGCCTCTTGAAAGCCAACGGGCGCAATCCGACCCCGCGTACTGATGTATTTCATGGACTCCATAGTCGGCGAGCATACCGGCCCCCCTGTATTTTGCAAGTTGAAACCGCAGCCCGAATGAGCTATTATATAACGATTGCTTTTTGGAAATCGGGATATTGACTGGATATACATGAATTTACGGGTTGTACCGCGGTCGGATCATTGTCTCAGCCGCAAAGATATTTCGGAAGAAGCCCTGAATGTGCTGTATCGTCTGAACGAATGCGGGCATTTGGCTTATATCGCCGGCGGTGGCGTCCGCGACCTGCTCCTGCACCGAAAACCCAAGGATTTCGACATCGTCACCGATGCGCCCCCACCCCGGGTCCGCGCCCTCTTCCGGAATTGCCGCTTGATTGGCCGCCGATTCCGATTGGCCCATGTG
>Ga0118677_10005341_pt2 | contig 19736 bp, 16 predicted proteins | sample AliMusrvi5mmetaG_FD_86154 | JGI IMG/M metagenome (GOLD analysis project Ga0118677, IMG submission 86154)
CCTCGACGTAGCGGACGATGTTCTCGATCATCACGATCGCGTCGTCCACGACAAAGCCGGTCGAAATCGTCAGCGCCATGAGCGTGAGGTTGTTCAGGCTGTAGCCGAGCAGATACATCACCCCCAGGGTGCCGACGATGGACAGCGGCACCGCCACGCTCGGGATGATGGTCGCCGACACGTTGCGCAGGAACAGGAAAATCACCAGCACGACCAGCGCGACGGTCAGCAGCAACGAGAACTGAACGTCCTGCACCGAGGCGCGGATCGTCACCGTGCGGTCGGTGAGGATCGAAACGTTCACGTCGGCTGGGAGGCTGGCCTGGAGCTGCGGCAGCAATTTTTTGATCCGGTCCACGCCCTGGATGATGTTGGCGCCCGGCTGTCGCTGGATGTTCACGATGACTGCGGGTTGGTCGTTGCTCCACGCGGCCAGCTTCGTGTTTTCCACGTCGTCCAGAACTGTCGCGACCTCCGAAAGCACCACCGGCGCGCCGTTGCGGTAAGCCACCACTACAGCCTGGTAATCCTTGCTCGTGACGATCTGGTCGTTGGCGTTGATTTGATACGCCTGTTTCGGGCCGTCGAAGTTCCCCTTGGCCTGGTTGATGCTGGTTTGCTGGAGCGCGGTCCGGACATCTTCCAGGCTCAAGCCATACGACGAAAGCGCCGTGGGATTCACCTGGATGCGCACCGCGGGCTTCTGGCCGCCGCTGATGGTCACAAGCCCCACGCCGGGCACCTGCGAAATCTTTTGCGCCAGCCGCGTGTCCGCGTAATCCTCGATTTTTGCCAGAGGAATCGCCTTCGATGTCAGCGCCAGCGTGAGGATCGGGGTGTCGGCGGGATTGGACTTGCTGTAGATCGGAGGGGAGGGGAGCCCGGCCGGCAGATAGCTTTGCGAGGCGTTGATCGCAGCCTGGACCTCCTGCTCGGCCACGTCGATGTTCAGGTCCAGCGAAAACTGAAGGGTGACGATGGAGCTGCCGCCGGAGCTGATCGACGTCATCTGGTTCAGGCCGGGCAATTGTCCGAACTGGCGTTCCAGCGGCGCCGTGACCGCCGACGCGACGACATCGGGGCTTGCACCCGGATAAAAGGTGATAATTTGGATGGTCGGGTAATCCACCTGCGGCAGGGCCGAAACCGGCAACTGCCGGTAGGCGACCAGCCCGGTGAGCAAGATCGCCACCATCAGCAGCGATGTCGCCACCGGGCGCAGAATGAATGGGCGCGACGGGCTCACCGCGAAGGAGTCTGATTCTTTCCGCCTGGTTTTCCGTCCTTTTGCCCGCCGCGCTCGGCCCGCAGGGTGACTTTTGCCCCATCGGTCAGGCGGCTGAAATTATCCGAGGCGATGACATCCGTCGGTTCCACCCCCTCGACTTCCGATTCGTTTCCGTCCGTGGTGCCGATGGTGATCGCTTGCATCGCGACGGTCTGGTCGGGTTTGACCAAGTAGACAAACGCCCCCTGCGCGTTGCGCTGGATGGTCGTGTTCGGGAGCAGGACCACATCGCGCTTGGTATCCACCAGCAGGCGCGCGTTCACGAACTGGTTGGGAAAGAGGGCGCCGTCCTCGTTGTCGAAAAGCGCCTTGAGCTTCACCGTGCCGGTGGCGGTGTCGATCTGGTTGTCGAATGTCAGGAGGGTGCCCGTCGCGATTTTCACGAGCTGCGCGCGGTCGTATGCTTCCACGGAAAGCGGGGTTCCAGTTTTCATCCGTGCCTGGATTTGCGGCAGATAATCCTCCGCGACATTGAAAATGACGGTGATCGGTTTGAGCTGGGTGATGACGAGGAGCGCGTTGGCATCGCCGGCATGCACGATATTTCCGGAATCCACCACGCGCATCCCAACCCGCCCGGAAATCGGGGCCGCAATGTGGCAGTAGGCAAGCTGCACCTTCGCGTTGTCGAGCAGGCCCTGGTCCAACTGGACGGTGCCCTCGTATTGGTGGACCGTCGAGATCTGCGTGTCGAGCAACTGCTTGGGAATCGCGTTGCTGGCAAGGGCTTTCTGATACCGATCGACATCAAGCTTCGCGTTTTCCAGCAAAGCCTTGTCGCGCGCGATCTGGCCTTCGGCTTGCGCCAACGCCGCCTGGTAAGGTGCCGGGTCAATTTCCACAAGAGGATCTCCTTTTCGAACATCCTGGCCTTCCTTGTAGTTCACCGCCATGAGCTGGCCATCCACGCGGCTTTTGATCGAGACGGTGCTGACCGGCGTGACAACGCCGAGCGCGTTCACGTAAACGCCGATGTCTCCGCGGCGTGCGCTGACGGTGCTGATCGAGACTGCCGGCGGCCCGGATTTTTTTGGGCTGGGTGATGGCGCCTCATCCTTTTTGCAGCCCGTCGCTGCAAGCACAAGGATCTGCGCGCCAATCAGACAGCCTATCCACGGAAAAGTTTTGCGCGACATGGTTTCACGTCTATTCGAACGCGGTTGCTTGGTAGCGTTGACCATTGTTATTTTTTCTTTGGCTGTGAGTTCAAGGCTTCTGGCTAGCGGGAAGCTTCACGAGAGTTGCGCCCCGGTTCCTCTCGACAAACGCCAGCACCCGGAAATGTGGCACGAAAAACCCAAAAAATAAAGCGGCCGCCCATTCTGGCAGCAATCGAACGCATGACGGGCGGAATCACGTCAAGAACCTCGTCAGCGCGTTGCCCGGCACATGAAAACATATTTCGATATTCGAATATTTCGAATGTTGTTATAAGCTGGGGACATCGTGCTGTCAAACGGATTCACGCCCAATGTGGCGCCGTCCGGAAAGCTCTGCTGCATCGGAGGGTTTCCCTCCACGCGGCACAACAGTCCGAAAAGGAGCGCCGCACACTCATCACATTCAAAGGGCTCTCATCCTACGCGCGGCACGCTGGGAATTTTGTCGAAATGGGCGTCGCGGGTGTAGAGGATCAGGTTGTGTTCGAGGGCGAGGGCGGCGATCCAGATATCGTTCGTCGGGATCGGGGTTCCCTTGCGGCGGAGCTGGGCGAAGATCGAGGCGTAGTGGTGGGCCGTGCCGTCGGTCGAATGAACGGTTCGGACGCCGGGCTGATTGAGCAACTCGCCCAGCGCGCGGACCTGGTTTTCTCCCCGCTTGGCGAGTTGGGCTCCGACTCGGATTTCTGCCAAGACAATAAACGGAATAACGAGAACCGCCGCCTGCTCGAAGGTGGTGACCACTTCCTCGACGCCCGCGCAGAAATCTATGAATCGGTTCGAGTCAATGAGGATCCGCATGGCTTACGTCCAATTCTCGGCGTTGACCTCGTCCATAGAACCCAGAATGTCGGCCCATCCCTTGCGGTCAACTTTGCCGGACGCCCCGGCAACAATCTTGCCGAGGGAGCGATACCGGACAGGCTCCTCCGCCAAGCCAAGGCCCCGGTCCAATGCCCTCAGCACGGCATGGTTCAGGCTGATATCCTCCATGGCGGCGGTTTCCCGCACGCGCGAATCGGCGGCTTCCGAAATATCTCTCACCGTGTATTGAGTCGTGTGCCTCTTTTTCATGCCTGCATCGAAACATAAAGATGCAGGCATTGCAAGAACTATTTCGGTTCATCCACCGGCCTCCATTTGTTCCAGCACTCTGGAAAATGGCACGCCTTCGAGAAGCCCGAACGCGTCGTGGCGGGTCAGCCGCTCGCGGGTCGTGGCAGGGCTGTTGATTCCACAGAGAAACCTTGCGAGCGGACGATTTCCCCGGAGAGCGGCATGACCTTCGGCACGCAGGGATTGGATGGCTTTCAGGTCGATGAGCGAGATGTCCCGTTCCGGGCTGCGGGGCAGGGGAGCCGCCCCGTCCCCGATGCAATGAGCGCAATGACCGCAGGGTGAGGGGAGGGATTCGCCAAAATACCCGAGAAGATGCCGCGTCGAACACGCGGGGTCTTCGGCGAAGGCGACCATGCGGTCCAAGCGGGCGATGTCCTGGGCTTCGCGCCGCGTGAAAAGCCCGTAGAGCCACGTGGCCAGCTCGCGGGGAGAGCGCTCCTTTGCCCCGGCCAGCAGGCGGAACCGGTGCCTCAGTCCGGCGGGCTTCATTTCGATGTCGCCGGATTCCTCCAGGTATCCCAGCGCCTTCAAAATCCTTTCGCGCGAACTTCCAGTAGAACCGGCGACGGCAGCGACGTCGATGCTCAGCCAAATCCGCCCGCGCTTCCCCGCGGCAAAAATCCCGCGCAGGAACCTCTGCCGCTCCGCGGTGTGGCCGGCGATCACCCGGTCTTCCGGATGGCGGAACGCGATCTGGAACTTCGAATAAAACATCCCTGCCGGTTCGAGGATTTTCTCTTTTTCCAAATAGGTGATGACTGTTTCGAGCACCAGCGGGCGGATGTCCGTCGCGCGGGAAAGGTCGTGGCGGCTGATGTCGAATTCGTCGCCCTGCCGGAGGAGATGGTCCACCAGATGCCGCAGAGCCTGCTCGTCGGGGGTGTCTCCCAGCGTGAAGTTTTGGAGGACGATCAAATCGTCCGCGCACGCCAACATTTCGCAATGCGAGGGCAGGCCGTCCCGCCCGGCGCGGCCGATCTCCTGCTGGAAATTTTCCAGCGTCTTCGGGAGGTTGTAGTGATAGACCGAGCGGATGTTGGCTTTGTCGATCCCCATGCCGAATGCGATCGTGGCCACGATGGCCTCGCAGCGTCCGGCCATGAAGTCGTCCTGGGCTGCCGCCCGCACATCATCGGCCAGCCCCGCATGGTAGGTACGCGCATTCAGCCCGGATTTCTTGAGGTGTGCGGCAACGCTCTCCGCCGTGTGCTGGAGCGTCACATACACGATCGAGGGGAACCGCTTTTCTGAAAGCAGCTTCATCGTCAGAAGATCGAGCCGCGCGCGCGCGTCCACCGGCGTGATGTGGATCGCGAGATTCGCGCGGTGGAAGGAAGTCTGCACGCGGTCCAAAGCGGCGATCCGGAACCCGCGGCAAATATCCTTGGCCACCGCCGGCGTCGCGGTCGCTGTCAGCGCCAGCACCCGCCGGATCCGCAGTTTTTTTGCCAGTGCCGCCAGCCGCAGGTATTCCGGCCGGAAATTGTGCCCCCACTCGGAGATGCAATGCGCCTCGTCAATCGCGAGAAGGCTGATATCGGCCCGCTTGAGCTTCGCCATGAAGGCCTCGCTCACGAACCGCTCCGGCGCGACATAAAGGAGCTTCAAAGCCCCGGAAGCCATGCCTTCGAAAATCTCCGTGACCTCGGCGGCCGCCAGAGTCGAATCCAGCCGCGCCGCGGGAATCCCTCGCCCCCGGAGCGCATCCACCTGGTCCTTCATCAACGCGATCAACGGGGACACGACCAGCGTCAGACCGTCCAACAGCAAAGCGGGGAGCTGGTAGCAAAGCGACTTTCCCCCGCCAGTAGGAAACACAGCCAAAGCCGAACGCCCGGCGAGCAGCGCCCGCACGACCTCCTCCTGCCCCGGACGGAACTCCGCGTGCCCAAAGCGGCGGAGCATTTCGGCTTGAAGATTTTCCGTTGGTGTCACCATGAGCCCGCACTAAACCGCAGCGGCGCATGGCAAGCAACATCGGAACGGGAAACAAACCGGTGAAAAAATTGCTCCGGGTCAACCCGAACGCATTTTTCAAATTCCGCCCTTGACCTGCCCGCGCATCTCTGGGAAATGTCTCGCGCTCCAAGGTGCGCTCACGCGCGCTGCGGTGCGCCAGAGATCCACCAAGACAAAGAACCGCCACCCAATCACCCGCTCCCACAACAAATCCCACTCCCATGAAACCAGGCTGGCGGCGCTACGTTGCCCGAGGCCATCGAGGCCGACGTGAACCGGATCATCCTCGCGGTGGAAAAGTTCGTCGCGCAAAAGCTCGAAGGGGCATCCCCCGCAACGCTCGCGATCCCGGATGGCGACCGGCTGGAGGCTTTGCGGATGGGAAAAAATCCCGGCCTTGTCGGCGAGTTGCAGCGGGACATGGGCAAGCTCGGGATCACCGGCGAGGAAACCAAGCGGCAGCTTCTTTATATCGCGATGACCTCCCGGAAGATGGAGGACCCGCTGGCGGTGCTGATCCTTTCATCCAGCGGGGCGGGGAAGAGCCATTTGCAAGACGCGGTGTTGTCGCTGTGCCCGGAGGAAGACCTGATCAAGCTCACGTCGCTATCCGGGCAGGCGCTCTTTTACAAAGGCGAGGACAGCTTGCGGCACAAGTGCCTTGCGATCGCGGAGGTCGCGGGGGCGGAGGACGCGAGCTACGCGTTGCGCAATCTGATCAGCGAAAAGAAGCTGGCGAAGGAAACGACGGTGACCAACGCGCTGACGGGGCGGCTGGAAACCCAGCTCAACACGGTGTATGGGCCGGACGCGGTTTTTGTGACGACGACGAAGCCGGACAGCGACCCGGAAACCAAAAGCCGCTACGTGTTGCTCTCCGTGGACGAATCCCCGGAGCAGACGCGGGCGATCCTGCACGCGCAGCGCAACTCGCACACGCTGGAGGGCCGGAAGCGCCGCAAGGCCCGCGAGGCGGTCCTCGCCAAGCACCACGCCTTCCAGCGGCTGCTTGAACCGGTGGCCGTGGTGAACCCGTTCGAGCCGCTTCTTTCCTACGGGGACGACCGATTGGCCTTCCGGCGCGATCACCCCAAATACCTGAATCTGATCTTGGCGGTGACGTTCCTGCACCAGATGCAGCGGAGGAAGAAGCGGGACGAGTTCGGCGAATACATCGAGACGACCCTTGAGGACATCGCCATTGCCAACGAGTTGGCAAACGAGCTTTTTGGTCAGAGCCTGGACGATCTTTCATTCCCCAGCCGTGAAGCCCTGGAGCGGATGACCGGTTACGTGGCACGCCGGGCGGCCGAGTTGAAAACGGGCTGGGACAAAGTGGAGTTTTCGCGGCGGGAGCTGCGGGAGGAGTTCGGGTGGAGCGATACGCGCCTGCGGGTGTATCTGCGGGAGCTGGTCGAGCTGGAGCACCTCGCGCCGGTGAGCGGGCGCAAGGGATCACGGTTCTGTTATCGGCTCATTGACGGCGGCACGCCGGGAGTGCGCCGGGTCCCCGGAGTCAAGGATGTGGAAACCCTCCGCAAAGAAGCCGCCTGCCTTTCCGGCGCGAATAGCCGCCCGCCCGGCCCAAACCTCGCCGCTGCTGGAGTGAACCTCGCCGCCCAAAATGGCAACCTCGCCGCAACCTCGCCGCCGCCAAACGGCGAGGTTCAACCGCCCGCCAAAGCCGATCAATACAGGGCGAACGGGCACTCCGCCGACAACCTCGCCGCTCACGGGCGGGAACCTATTGGGGTTTTGTGCAAAAAGGCCTCGCATACTCATAGAGACGCAGCCCCGCGTATTCATAGAGATGAGGAGGCGGGCGAATGAAGGCGTTCACTCCCGAGCTCGAAACCCTGCGCACCGCGTTCCTGGACTCCCTGCGCGTGCGCGGGCAGTCGCCCGCGACGCTCAAGTCGCGCTCGCAATCGCTCGCCTCGTTTTTCCTGTGGATGGCGGGGGAGGGCATCGAAGACGTGCGGGAAGTGACGCGCGAACACCTCCGCGCGTATCAGGTCTCGCTGGCGTCGCGCTCATGGAGCACCCGAACACTGCATGTGAAGCTGATCGGCCTGCGGCGGTTCTTCGAGCATCTGGAAAATACCGACGCCATCTTGATGAACCCCTGCGCCGGGCTGATCCTGCCCAAGCTCGAAGACCGGTTGCCGCGCGGTGTTCTCAGCCAGGCCGAGGCCCGGCGGTTCCTTGATGCCCCCGACACGCAGACAAAGAAAGGCATCCGCGACAAAGCGATCTTGGAGCTGTTTTACTCGACGGGGATCCGGGGCGAGGAAATGGCCTCGCTCACGATCCACGACGCCGATTGCAAAAACGGGTTCGTGCGCGTGACCAAGGGCAAGTCCGCCAAAGACCGCGTTGTCCCGATGGGGACCAAGGCGGCGGGCTACGTGGCCGAATACCTGCGCAAGGTGCGGCATCCCTGGAGCCAGCAGTGCGGAGCCGCACCGGCATTAAAAGACGAACGCTCGCTGTGGTTGTCCTCGATCCGGCCGCATGGACCGCTCAAAAAGCAGGCCATCGCCGTGATGGTGAAGGAATACAAAATCCTCGCTGGCATCGAGTGCCCCGGGCGCACGCACCTTTGGCGGCACACCTGCGCCACGCACATGGTGCAGGGCGGCGCGAACCTCGCCTACGTGCAGCGGCTGCTCGGGCACCGCAGCCTGGACACCACGCAGATTTACACGCGGATCACGATCCCGGAGGTCAAGGCTGCGGTGGCCAAACGCCACCCGCGGGCGCGGGCAGGCACGCAGGCCGTTGCGGTGAAACCCCGCCGCATGAAAGGAGCGTATGGAAAATGACGCCCTGGCGTTCTGGATCGAGCGATACCGCCAGCAGCTCGAACTGCTCAACCACTCGGCGAGGACATGGCCGACGACGCGCGGCATCCTCCTGCGGCTCGGGCGGTTCCTGGCCGAAGTGAAACTGGACGATGTGCTGGCCCTCACGCCCGAGGTCCTGCGCGATTACCAGCGGTGGCTGTTTTACCAGCCGACCTGGACGGGCCGGGGCCGCTGTGCCAGCGGGCAAAACCGCAGCCTGAGCGTGGTGCGTGGGTTTTGCCGGTTCCTGCACGAGGAAGGCGTGTTGGCGCGCGATCCGGCGAAGGAACTGCGCTATGCCCGCGAGCCGCAGTTGCTTCCCCGCAACGTGCTCACGCCCCAGGAAGCCCGCCGCATCATCGAGGCCGCCGACGTTCGCACCGTCCTCGGCTACCGCGACCGGGCGCTTTTGGAAGTGATCTACTCCACGGGCATCAGAAAAAGCGAACTCCAAAACCTCACCCTCGCCGACGTGAACCTGGAGGAAGGGCTCCTGCGCATCAACGGCGGCAAGGGAGCGAAAGACCGCGTCGTGCCGCTGACCGACGTGTCCGCCCGGTTCCTGGAATCCTACATCAACGCCGTGCGCCCCCAACTTCTCGGCAAGCAATCCTCCGAGCGGCTCTTCCTTTCGATGCGCGGGCGACCGATGGGAAAAACGACCATCGACCACCTCATGGCCAAATACGCCCGGCTGGGAAAAGTGAAAAAGCATGTCACCGCCCACCTGTGGCGGCATTCGTGCGCCACGCACCTGATCCAGAACAAGGCCAGCCTGAGACTCGTCCAAGAACTGCTCGGCCACCGCAATCTTTCGACGACAGAGCGCTACCTCCACCTGACCATCACCGATTTGAAAGAGGCCCACAAAAAGCACCACCCGCGCGAAAAGACTCGGCAAGACGGGTGAGCCGCTGCCAGAATCCGCCCCGATGCGAACGGGCCGCTGGCTTCTTTTTTTCCTAGCTGTTGCTGTGCTGCTGATCGGCGGCACGACGCGAGCGCATGCCTACGCGCCCCGCCCGCCCGCACCGGCGATCCCATCATCGCCGGTTTTGCATGTGGCGGCAAAATGCGCTTATCCCGTTGAGAAGATCCACCTTACGATGGAAACGCGGATCGGGATCTTCTGCAACGGCGATCCCGTCAACGGCCTCGATCCCGATGGAAGGCTCGGGAAACCCTCGCTGTTATCGTGGGATGGAATCCAGCAGCAGGAGCAGATGCTCAGCGTGTACGGCCAGGACAGCTACCGGGCGCAGAACGGCCCGACGTATGCGACGGCCTACGATTTGGCGACTCCCTCGCAGCAGAATTCGATGCTCATGAACCAGGTGCCCGTTGTGGGCGACCTGCTCCGGGCTTCGGTGGCCTTATCCGGCTACGACCTGGCTGCCGGGCACTCGGTCAGCGCGGGCGAGCAGATCGGCGCAACATTTTCCACAGTCGCCGCTCTCGGCATGGTCGCCGCGCCTTTCATTTCGGTGGAGTCTTCCGCAATGCGCACGGCCGCCTTTGAAGAGGCTTCCTTCGCCAGCACTTCAGTCCCAAGGGCAGCGAGTTTGCCGGTTGCCGCAAAGACGGTAGGAACTCCTTACGGGCCAGCCGTTCAGTCTATGACGGCGGAAGCGCGGGCCGCGCTCTCCCAAGTCGAGAACGGCGCGACGCTTTACAAAGGCGGAGTTCTCGGTCGTAGCGAAACGGGAGCGTCGCAGTTCTTGTCGTTGGAGAGTCCGTTGAATCCTGGCTACGCCGGTCGATACGGAATCCCTCCACAGAACGCGAACTTCGAGTTCATTCTGACTGGCAAAGTCCAACCAGGAGCGTCCGTGATAACTCGGCCTGCGCCTGGAATCCCTCCAAATCCCGGCGGTGGCATTGAGGCTGTGACGACGCCGGGGTCGTTCAGATTAGATTCGTTCTACATGCCATGAGCGCGTCTCAAATCAAAACCGCAGACGACGTTTATCACTTCGTCGAACGTCTTAAGTCGGAATGCCAGAAGAACGGAGCGTCGGCGTTGCTCGATCAACTGGACGATGCTCTGCATTTAGGCAGTTCCGGCTTGGAAATCATGGGAGCAGTGCGGCAGGCCATCATTGGCAACCGAGCTTTGATCGAACGTTTGCTTGGCGCTGCCGGAAAAGACGAAGCCAAGCAAGTCGTGGCCTTCGTTGACAGTGCATTCGGGCGTTGATAAAAGCCGGAGGGTCAGACCGTGCATACGTGCATTTTCGCGCAAGTTCGCAGAAATCTACACCCGGAGAATTTATTTACTGCAGCATAGGGGTCAGTGCAGCATAGGGGTCAGTCCGTGCATACGTGCAAAACCCCATCAACTCCCGATGCGCCGCAGTGTCACGCCTCGTGCGAAGAGGCAGAGCACGAGCCGCGCCACCGCTCCCGGCGGTTGAACCTCCATCCTCGGCGTGCCGTCAAAGTCCCCCGCTCAAACAGACCCGCCCGGAGGTCGGCAACTGACACGAATAAAATGACCCTCGGCTTCGCTCGGAAGACCAACACGACTGCGGCCTGTCACGCGACCTGCTTGGCGATGACATCGCATAACAGCGGTGAGGCACAGGGCCGCCTGGTCTCGCCGCTCTCCGCAAGCGGAGGCCTCCGGCGAGGGCGGTTCCCTGCGCTTCGCTCCGGCCCTATGCCTCACCGCGAGTTATGCGATGTAATGCCCTCCCCCGAAGCGGGGGGCAGGTCCCGCGCCAGGCCGCAATATATCCCGCGCTGCGGTCGGGTCACGAACGCCCTTGCATCGTGGCGAGTCGTCCTCGTCGCAAGCTCCTGCGGGCGACCCGCCACCATGCTGCTGGCGCCCCGAAAATATTTGCCGCTCCATGTTCCGGTGCAGTGGCTCCTCGCATCGAGCGGGGAAGGGGCGCAGCCATCGCGCCAGCCCCTCCGGGCCTGATCACGCTGGCTGCTGGCCCGGACGGCGCGGCCTCCGCTCCTTCGTCGCTGTGGCCGCGCGCAGCAAACAAGTGTTCGTCGGCAGTCAAGGCCCGGAGCCGAGGAGAGCCTTGACCGCCGACGAAAGGGGTTGATGTCGATGCGCTCATTGCCGCGCGGCTAGAGATCGATCAAGAGAGGGGAGTTTTTCCTTTAGCAGCTAAAAAGAAAGTGCGGAAATCGCGGGCGGCACAAACCCTCACAACAAGGCTGGCGCAAGATCGGCGGGCCGACGCGGGCAGGCGCGCGCGCGAAGAAGAGCCTGGGCCGTGGCAAGCCACGAGCCCGCGCCACCGCGCGCGCGGAGGCGTTCCGTAGTTCGGTGCCCTGGGAGCGGGAGGGCGCGCGGTGGCGCACGGAATCAGGAACGAAGACGGCTTGCGCCGTCTCAGTCGCCGGAGTGGAACCCGATGCGTTTGCGCGGCGGATCCGGGGGCGGGAGCAGCAGCGGGCGGATCTTCTGGATGACATCGCGCAGGGCGGAATCGTGGGAAACGAGAGTCTTTTCGATGACAGCCAGGCGTTTTTCCAGCGTGGTATTGGCAGCCAGTTCTTCGCGCAGGCGGACGAATGCGCGGATGACGTAAACGCTCATGGCAACGGCCCTCGGGCTGTTGAGAATGTTGGCCGCTTGGAGGGCTCCGTGTTCGGTGAATGCCCAAGGCAGGGAGCGGCGACCGCCGCGCCCGGTTTTTGACATCGCAGATTGCGATGTCAAAACTTCGGCCTCCTCCTTGGAGAGTTGGAACATGAAATCCTCCGGGAAGCGGGAGCGGTTGCGTTTGACGGCCTCGTTGAAGCGGAAGGTTGGCACGCCGTAGAGGGCGGCCAGATCGGAATCGAGGATGACGCGCTGTTTGCGGGCGGTGCGGATGAGTCCGTCCACGTTGGGGGTGACATCGAGGGATTTGGGCATGGATTAACGTCCGCTGGTGGGCTGCAGATGTTCTTTGATAAAGGGCTGGAGGATGTCGAAAACTTTTTCCTGCTGCTTGCGGGGCAAACGGGAAACGGCCTCGAAAATCTGGCGGGCCTTGCCCACCGGCCCGCTGCCGCGGGCCTTGGAGGCGGGCTGTCCCATGAGTTCGTCCACGGAAAGGTTGAGGGCTTTGGCAATGGCGGTGAGTTGATCGACGCGGAGAGCAACGTCGTTGTGCTCCCAGTAAGTGATGAGCTTCTGAGTGACGCCAAGCTTGTCGGCAAGTTGGACTTGGGAAAGCCCCATGCGTTCGCGGGCGGCGGCGAGTCGCTCGCCAAGTTTGGAGCGTGGTTGCTTGGAAGGACGGCCTTTTTGCATGAGATCATCATACGGGGGCGTCTCATTAAATACTGAAATGGCTTGCATAAATACCAGTGTAGCTAGTAATACTGGCGCATGTCAAAATCCTTCACTTCGCGCTTGACGGTTTTGGAGAAGAACCCGGCGGGGCCGGAAACCCCCGCCGCGATCCGGGAAGAGTATCGGCAATCCCTCCGCATTTTGAGCGGGCAGGGTTTTTGTGCTTACGGGCAATATCCTTGGGATGACTGGCAGCGCATGGCGTTGGCGCGGGGAGTGCCGGAACCGTTGGCAATCTTGGGCCGGGCGGTGATGCGGGAGGCGCATCAACACGCATGGGATGAGCGGTTGCGTTCGCTCTGCGGGTGGAACGACGAAGGGCGGCGGATGATCGCCCTCGCGCTGCGTTCGCCGGAAACCGCCCGGCAGCGCTGGGGCTGGCTGCTGGAGAGCGACGGGCAGCGGGTCGATCCGGCAACGCACGAGTGGATCGGGGAAGAGTCATGGCCACGCCTGCGTCGGCGCTGGATCAAGGAGCGGAGCGCATGAAAACCCCCGACAGGAAGCCCGGAGAATTGACGCTCTGCCTTGACGCGCTGGACGAGCACCACCAGGCGCTGGGGACGCTGGCGGGGCTTGTGGCGCTGTGCGAGGAAAGCGGCAACCCGGTTGTGGAGACGCGCACGGTCGGACGCGCGGGCCGCCTGATGCTGCGGGAGTTGGAGCAGATCAGGACTTGGCGGGAGCGGCTGGCAAAGGAGCTTTCCCGATGAGCCGTCCGAAACGCCGCGCCTTTTTCATTTAGCCGCCAAAAATCATGCCACGCATCCCCGAACCCGACATCGACCGCATCAAGGCCACCATCGACCTGGGGGCGCTGGTGCGAAGCCGGGGGGTGGAACTCAAGAAGCATGGCGGGCGGGACCTGATCGGGCGATGCCCGTTCCACGAGGAAGACACCGCCTCTTTCGTGGTGAGCCCCGGAAAAGGGCTCTGGCATTGCATGGGCTGCGGGGCGGCGGGCAACGTGATCCAGTTCGTGGAAAAGTTCGACCGGGTGAGCTTCCGTCACGCGTTCGAGGTGCTGGCGGACGGGGCGGGGTTCGCGGCACCGGCGGAGCGGCTGAAGAGCGTGGCGACGGTGCCGCGCTTGGAATCGCCCATCGAGTTTGCGGCCGATGACGCGGCGCTGATGGGGCAGATCGCGGATTACTACCACGAGCGGCTGATGAGCGCGGCGACCGGGGCACCGGCCCGCGGCTATCTCGCCCGGCGCGGGCTCGACGACGCGAACACCTTGAAGCGGTTCCGCGTCGGGTTCGCCGACCGTTCGCTGGGCCTGCGGCTGCCGCACAAGAACCGCGCCGCCGGCGCGGAAATCCGCTCGCGGCTGACGCGGCTGGGCATTTACCGGGAAAGCGGGCACGAGCACCTGAACGGGTGCGTGATCGTGCCGATGTTCGCGGCGGGCAACGTGACCGGGCTTTACGGGCGGCGCATCGATGACGGCGGCAAGAGCGGGATGAAGCACCTTTATCTGCCCGGCCCGCATGTCGGCCTCTTCAATGCGGAAGCGCTGGAAAACGAAGAAGTGATCTTGTGCGAGGCGCTGCTGGACGCGCTGACATTCGCGGCGGCCGGGATCGCCAACGCGACGAGCATTTACGGGACGGAAGGGTTCACCGGCGAGCTGATGGAGGAAATGAACCGGCGCAAGGTGCGGCGCGTGAAACTGGCCTACGATGCCGACGAGGCCGGAGAACGGGCGGCGGCGAGGGACGCGGAAAAACTCCGGGCGGCCGGGATCGAGGTGATGCGGATCAAGTTCCCGTGGGGGATGGACGCCAACGAGTATGCACGGAAAGTGACCCCGGCGGCGCAGTCGTTGCGCTTGCTCGCCAACAGCGCGGCATGGCTTGGCGGCGGAGCCGTCGCCGCCGTCAAAGCCGGAGAAGCGGCGGCCCCTGTTGTCGCGTCCGTCGCGCCCGCGCCCTCTTCTTCTTTAGCTGCTTCTTTGTTAGCTGCTGATGCGCCCGAGGAGGCGGCTAAAAAAGAAAGCGGTCTGATCGAGAGCGGGGACGTTCACACGTTCGCCGTGGACGGGCGGGAGTATCGGCTGGCCGGGCTGGAGAAAAACACCGGCGTGGAATCGTTGCGCCTGACATTGCGGGTGCGGGCGGGCGAGCGGCTGCACAGCGACCAGATCGACCTGTGCAAGGACGGGGACCGGCGGCGGTTCGTCGAGCGGGCGGCGGAGGAATGCGCGCTTCATGCGGAGGCGTTGAAACGCGATCTCGGGCGCTTGCTGCTCGCCTGCGAGCAGTGGCAGGAAGAGCGGTTGCGCAGGCTGTCGGAACCGTCCGCCCCGCAGGCCGCGCAGATGGGCGAGGCGGACCGCAGCGCGGCCCTGGAACTGCTGCAGGCCCCCGATCTCCTGTCCCGGCTCGATGCGGCGATGGAGATTTGCGGGCTGGTCGGCGAGCGCGGCAACGGCCGCGCGGCCTACCTCGCGGGCGTGTCGCGCAAGCTCGCCAAGCCCTTGGCAGTCATCGTGCAGAGCACGAGCGCGGCGGGCAAGACGACGCTCATGGACGCGGTGCTGAACTTCTTCCCCGAAGAGGAGCGCATCAAATACAGCGCGATGACGGGCCAGAGCCTCTATTACCTGGGCGACGCGAATTTGAAACACAAGATCCTCGCCATCGTCGAGGAGGAGGGGGCGGAAAAAGCGAGCTACGCGTTGAAGCTGCTGCAGTCGGAAGGCGAGTTGACCATCGCGAGCACGGGCAAAGACCCGAACACGGGCCGCATGGAAACGCAGGAATACCACGTCGAGGGGCCGGTCATGATCTTCCTCACGACCACGACCATCGACATCGACGACGAGCTCTTGAACCGCTGCATGGTTGTTGAGCGTGGACGAGTCCCCCGCGCAGACCTTGCGCATCCACGAGCGCCAGCGCGGCGCGCGCACGCTCGCCGGGCTGCTGGAGCGCGAGGCGCGGGCGGACGTGCTCGCGCTGTGGCGCAACGCCCAGCGGCTCATCCGCCCGCTCGGGGTCGTGAACCCGTTCGCGCACGCGCTCACGTTCACCAGCGGGCGCACGCGCACGCGGCGCGACCACGAAAAATACCTCACGCTCATCGACTCGATCGCGCTGCTGCACCAGCACCAGCGGGAAGTGAAGAGGCGCGAAGTCAAGACCGGGGCGGGCAGCCGCACGGTCGAGTTCATCGAAGTGGAGTTGGGCGACATCGAAACCGCCAACGCGCTCGCCCCGGAAATCCTCGGCCGCTCGCTCGACGAGCTGCCCCCGCAAACCCGCCGCCTGCTCAACCACATCCGCGAACTCGCGCGCAAAAAGACGGTCCGGCTCTTCAGCCGCCGGGAAGTGTGCGAGAGCAGCGGATGGACCTACGCGCAAGTGCGGGCGCACCTGGAACGCCTCGTGGAAGTGGAGATCGTCGCCACCCGCGCGGGCCGCAACGGGAGCCTCATGCTTTACGAGCTGCTCATCGACGCGGACGCGCCGGAATCCCTCTGGCAGATCGGCTTGATCGACACGGCAAAACTCAAGGCCGCGCACCACTACGACCCGAACCTTGAGGGGAAAACCCGCCACCTTGAGCCCCCTTGCGATGACGACCCATCAAGCTCCAAAGCGGCCTGAGCCAGGGCTTTGCCACCAACCTTGCGACCTTGTGGGTTCGCACATCTGGACGCCACCATTTTCCCCCGTCGTATCGTAACCACATGGGACGCAAGAAAGGCTACGGAAACACCGCAAGAATGCGCGAGCACCGCGACGGGCGAGGCACCGGCGGCAGGACCGCCGCGCCCGAGCGCAAGGCCGCGCCCGACGCGCCGCCCGATGACCTCCTGCGCTGCAAAGACGCCTATCTCGAACGGCTCGCCGTGCGCCACTTCTCGCCCCGCACGCTCATGAGCGCGGGCGACTCGCTGCGCTGGTTCGCCCACTGGTGCGAGGAGCGTTCCCTCGCCAGCGTCGCCAGCATCACGCGCCCGGTTTTGGAAAGCTACCAGCGGCATCTCTGGCAGCACCGCAAGACCGACGGCAAGCCGCTCGGGATCTCCACCCAGCATTACCGGCTCAGCGTGTTGCAGGGCTGGTTTTCGTGGCTCACCAAGCAGCACATCATCCCCGCAAACCCCGCCGCCGACCTCGATCTGCCGCGCCCGGACAAACGGCTTCCCGGAGACTCGCTCAGCCCCGCGCAAATCCTCGCCCTGATGGGCGTGCCCGACACCGCCGACCCGCTCGGCCTCCGCGACCGCGCCATGCTCGAAGTCCTTTACGCCAGCGGCCTGCGCCGCTGCGAGCTGGCGCGGCTCTGCCTCGACGACTTCCACCGCGAACGCCTCACGCTGGCCGTGCGCCTGGGCAAAGGCCGCAAGGATCGCGTCGTGCCCGTCGGCGCGCGCGCCGCGCACTGGCTGGAGCGTTATCTGGAGGACTCGCGCCCCCGGCTCGCGATGAACGACGGCGACAAAACGATGTTCCTCACCGGCTACGGCGCGGCCTGGGGGACCGACTCGCTCGGCCAGCACATCAGCCGCCTGATCAAGGCCAGCGGCGTCGCCAGGCGCGGCGGAGCGCACATGCTGCGCCACACCTGCGCCACCCACATGCTCGAAGGCGGCGCGGACATCCGCTACATCCAGCAGTTGCTCGGCCACGCCAAACTCGACACCACCGCCATTTACGCAGAGGTCAGCATCACCCAGCTTCTGGCCGTGCACGAACGCTGCCACCCCGGCGCGAAACTCGCCCCGACCGCCGACGGGAACGCCCAGGAACCCGAAGCAAAATCTTCCCTTTAGCCGCCTCTTGCGGCAATATCCGCCGCGTCGTGAACCGCTCCGCCGCCATCCTCGCGCTCGCCCTGCTCGCCGCCTTCGGCGCGAGCCCCCGCGCCCAGGCGAAAGTGTGCGTCCGCGAAAAAACCGCGTCCGGCGTTTTTTCGAGCAGCCATGCCGTCCACGCCCGGACATCCGCCCCGCGAGCCGCTGAATCGCAATGGGTTGGCGGCGGCGCGGCTACAAACTTCGCGCCGGATCGTTCAATAGGTTTGAATTGGTATGCGTATGTCGGCGATAATCCGGTGAACCTCTGGGATCCAGACGGCATGAGTCCGCTTGGTATGTCTTCAGGGTATTATGAAGCGCTTCAGGCGAGTGCCTCGGTAGCAGGTGTCGTATACTCCAAGACCGGAGACGCTGCCTATTCTCAGGCCATTGCGGACTCTATGGGTGGTGATTTGATCAGAAGAAACGGAGAAGCTATGGCCAAAGGGCATTTAGCGGGTGGAGCAATTGTTTCGGCGCCTTTAGTTGCTGCGGCAGGAGTTGAAATGGCTCCAGCAGCTGGGGCAGCCTGCATGAGGGTTGGATATAGCGCTGCAAACACAGCGCTAACAAATCCTGCTGCAGCAGTAACTACACTCCAAACAGCTCTTGCTGCAGTGGGACTTTCAACTGGAAATCCGCCAACTTCCCTGTATCCATTTTTAGGAAGCATGTTTAATCGCTATATCACACAGCCGACATTAACCACGATTCATAACTCCACGACGGGGAACTCGAATAAATAATCCGTTACGGACGTGTCGCACAAATACAATGCGCGGAAGATTAAGAGATGCATGCTGAGCGCCAGTTTAATCATTCTGGGATTACTGGCATGCCTCGGTGTGGGTGGGCCATACTACGCTTTGGGTTTCGGCGATATTGACGCACCAAGTAACATGCAAAATACAGTCGCTGGGATCCTAATGATTACATGCGGACTTTACTTCTGTTCCTGCAAAGATGTCTCGGAATAAGAATTGATGATATGCGAGCTTGCTTTTTGATCATAATAGTTTTAAATTGCCTTTTAACTGGCTGTAAAAAATCAGACAATGCACTTTGGGGATGTTGGATTTGCCAAGATAAGTTTCGCAAATGTCATATTATTTTTAATAGTGATGGCACCTTTTCCGGTGATTTGATGCAAGATGGAAAAACAGTGTGGGTATATTCTGGAATATGGTCCCTGGAGGACAATCATCTTGCATATCTATACCGATCTTCATCGTCAGATTTGTTTCCTGTGGGAACGAGAGATGAAGACAAGTTATTGGCTATTAGGAAAAATGAATTTAAGATTCTGGATAGTGATGGAGTGCAGAGAACCTTCAAGCGATCACCATAAACCTATCAAAGGGGTCTGTTTTTTGGTTCGTAAAAAAAGGGGTCAGTTCTTTCATCTTTACATTTGAACAGCTCAAACAAAAAGGGGAGGCTACAACGCCCGCCGCGAGTTGACCTCCACCACCGCTCCCGGCAGCCTTGGCACGGACCCGGCCGCCGCCATAAAACCATCGGGGTCAGTCCGTGCATACGTGCAAAACGCCTTCAACTCCGATTCCCCGCAGTGTCACGGCTCGTGCGAAGAGGCAGAGCACGAGCAGCGCCACCGCTCCCGGCGGTTGAACTTCCATCATCGGCGTGCCGGTGAAGTCCCCGTTGCAAATAGACCCGCCCGGAGGTCTAAAACCCTAGGAGTCAGTCCGTGCATACGTGCATAACACCTTCAACTCCGATTCCCCGTGTGACGGGCAAGAGCTTCTACGACGCTGGCGGCACCCTCCAGGCGAGCGCCGGATTTGCGCCGGACGCGAACGGGAACATCCTGGCTGTCACCGAGGGAGCGGCGGTTCTCACGCGCACTTATGACCAGCAGGATCGGGTGAAGAGCTACCGGAACGCCACGGGGGAAACCATCGGCTACCGCTACGACGCTAACGGGAACCTCGTGGTGCTGGCTTACCCGGATGGCAAGACGGTGACTTATACCTACGACGGGAACGACCGGCTTGGCACGGTCACGGACTGGGCGGGGAGGTTCACGCAGTTCTCGTGGGACAGCGCCGGGCGGCTGGAGAAGATCAACCGCGCCAACGGAACCTGGCGCAAGATGGTCTATGACAGCGCGGGCCGGCTCACGCGGTGCGAGGAGCACCTGGCGAACGGCAGGCTTGTCACCGTGCAGCAATACGGCTTTGATGCGGCGAGCCGCATGACGAACAAATTCACCGCGCCGAAGATGCACCCCGCG
>Ga0118677_10006507_pt1 | contig 19732 bp, 22 predicted proteins | sample AliMusrvi5mmetaG_FD_86154 | JGI IMG/M metagenome (GOLD analysis project Ga0118677, IMG submission 86154)
TGGAAACCCTATCTCAACGTCGTCAAACTGATGCTGCCCATGGCTTTGAACATCCTTGATCGCTTCCACATCGTGAAAAAACTCAACGAAGCGGTGGATGAAACCCGCCGACAGGAGGCCAAGCGACTCCATGACCAAGGTTACGATCCGGTCCTCAACAAATCCCGCTACTGCTTTCTGAAGCGCCCGGAAAACCTTACCATGGGACAGAGGACCAGGCTCAACGATTTGCTCGCCTATGACCTCAAGTCCGTTAGGGCATACGGTCTCAAGGAAGCCTTCGACGTGTTCTGGAAATACACCAGTCCGCGTCACGCCAGGGAATACCTGAAAAACTGGTGCAACAGAGCGATGCGCAGCCGGATCGAGCCACTCAAAAAGTTCGTCAAAACCCTGCGCAGGCATGAGGAACTGCTCATGAACTATTTTGAGGCCAAAAAACAATACAGCAGTGGAATGGTGGAAGGGTTCAATTTGAAGGTCGGCCTAACGATCCGCAAAGCCTTTGGATTTAGGAACTTCTGTCATTTGCAAGTCGCCCTATACCATCAACTTGGTGACCTTCCCGAACCCAAAACCACCCACACATTCTGCTAGAGAGCCATTTTAAGAGACACGCTAGCGTCAGATGAAATGCAGACACTTGGTTTCCCGCCGTATAGAACTGCAGAGTTAAGCAAAACTTATCAAAAAACGTTCAATTCGAGAAAGCAGGCAGACCTTTATGATGCAGCGATCAGATTGAGAAAGGAAGGTTTCCGCTGGATAATATCTATTGACCCAGATGAATTGATACACCCTACATTATTTACAGAAAGTTGTGGCGATCTTATGTTTATGCTAAATAAGAACTATTTTAAATATTCACAACTGTATTTTAGGCCGGTTGAGGTTGTCCGTAGGAATTTGTTTTGCAATCCGGTGCCTTTTGATGAAGATTTGTTTTCATATGTTCCTCCCCAAAATAGCGAACAATACATTGAAGTAATAATGCATCAGTTGAGGCAATTGGTTCTTGAAAAGAATCGCAGAGTTTATGAAGACAGCTTTTATATAGACTGCTATAAAAATCATTTTATTCAGGTTATTGCGAATCCGAACACTGGCATGCCTATGGTTGTTGGGACCCACATCGGCTATACTTCGCATAAATCTGCATTTAACCTGCTCCATCTGGATTTCTTTTATCCAAGAATTCATAAATGGGTTCCCAAGGATAAGGGACATGTATACTCTTGGATTAACTGTGGACACATACTGCATTACATTTGTTTTGACTGCGCCGAATTTTATAATAAGTTCGTACAGAGAGGCGAAGGATCTGACATTCTTCCCACGGGCAACGGCATAGTAAGCGAGCATATGTCTGAGTGGAGAAAGTTTGTGTGCAGCAATTCAATCGATACAGTTACAGAATATTTTCGTGACAGCCTGATATTCAAAGGCGACGTTAATGAATTTCTTGAACGGGGACTTTTCAGACGCATGAGGCACTGACCTATGACACATTAGAGCCACTTCAGTGGAACCTTCAACGCTTGCCATTTCCCTTTCAGGATCGCGCTTTCTGGTGCTGGATTCCCATACTGTTACTAAAACTTTTTCCACATTACAATACTTATGAGGCTATATCAACCTTCAGGCAGATACCTGCGGGATGCCGCTTGAGGGCGATTTCCTTATGCTTGGTCCCGATGGCGGCTTGCTGGTCTTTAAAGTGATGAGTTAGTTCCCCCTGCATTACCCGGACGCTGTAGGTGCCAGCGTCGATGATTCCATCCAGCAATTCCATTCCGAGCGGCCAAATATATGGATGAGGTGAAGTTGTTCATGGGAGCCAAACGTCGTGCGCCATGCTGGCAAATTTTCATGCAGCTCACACCTTCAAGGTCTTCATGATCAGAGGTCCAATGGGACCATTCTCGTCCAGCAACCGAACCAAGGCGTGGAAGTTTGGCAGGTCCTGGATCTGCTCCGGAGTGTATGGCTTCAGGAATGGCCTGAGTCGCTCCGCGTCGGGGATGCCAAGGCGGAAGACGATCATGTTGCCGACGTTGCCGAGTATCGTTTCCAACAGATTCTGCCGTCCATGTCCCGCATTGAGTTGTCCGAACGTTTGGTTGGCCAGGTTCATTCTGAGCCCGAATTTGCGTGCCTCGGAGAGCATGGACGCCACATTGTCCGAGACGAAGTGCTGGAATTCATCAATGAAAATGTTGACCGGTCTGCGTTTGCATATCGGAAGTATGCTGCGGTTCAGTCCGGCGGCGAATATCTGCATCGTTAGGAGCACCCCGAGCAAGCGGCTTTCGTTAGCCCCGAGCAGTCCTTTGTTGAGATTGACGAGGATGATTCCTCCACGATTGATCCGATCCTCCAACCGAAGTTCGTCAGTGGGTTGGCAAATCATTTCCGATAGGAATCCGCTTTGGGTCAGGATTGATACTTTGCAAGTGATGTATGGGGTCATATTGGCCAAAGATGAGTCTCCTCCGGCCTTCTCGGCTACATGGGTCCAGAATCCACAAACTGATTTGTCGGTACATTCAGCCAGCAGTTCCTTCCTGAATTCACGGTCGGTGAACACTCGTTCGAAATCCATCAGCGTGAGTAACTTGGTCTCCTGATGAATCATGAGCTTCAGGGCATTGCGGAAGTAGGCTTCAAAACACGGCCCGAAGGCATGAGGGTTGTCCCAAGCCTCCCGGAAGAAGCGGATCAACTCGCCTACCAGGAACTCCGACCGCCGCGTGAGAAACCGGTCCTTGGGGAAATCGAGAACATTGAAGGCGATCGAACCGCTTGCACTGGTTGGATCAATGGTGACCACGTCTCCGCGGCGACTTTTCGGAATGGCACCGAGAATATCGTGATATAGATCCCCGTGCGGATCGAGCAGCACCAAACCTTCCTTGCGCTTCAGGTCGGCTTTGATAAGTCGGCGCAGAAGTGTGCTTTTTCCCGTCCCGGTGGCACCGGCAATGTAAACGTGGCGGTCGCGCGCGGATTCAGGAATCCGGACATTATTTCCGTCCGCAATGCCTGCGATAATCCCGCAGCTTGGTAGGGCCGGCATTCGACGATTGTGAATTCGCTCCGCCGTCAGTGAGCCGGATTCCTCGACGGGAGGCAAAATGGCCGGAAACGGCCAACCGTCGGGATATGCCTCGCCAAGTGAGGTTTCCAAATGGGCAAAATCAACCGGAAGGCTTACAGTTTCCGCCACGATGCGACACTCGGCACCGAAGATTTCCCGTCCCAAAACCTCCAAGGTTCCTGTCGGAATTGGTTGGCTGCGCTTCACCTTAACCCGACAATGTATTACCCATCCAGATCGCCGGCACCACCAAAGCGCCAGAAACGCGCTTCTTGCGGTGGCAGGAAGCTCAGCACCATGGATTGCGCGTCTCAAGTCGATGTCCTCCTCGAGTGCACCTCCCGTGAGCCGGGCCAAAGAGTCCGGCAGGAAAACCCGGGTGAACTCGATTTGCATGGCCGAGATCGCCGGGGCTTCAGCCAGGAGAGCGGCAGGATAGTCCACCAAAATTTGGCTACCATTGGCTGGGAAGTCGGGAACCCGCAGGAGATTCTCGTCATCGGATTCCGTAGCCTCTCTGCCAGTGAACCCGAGCGGGGCACGACGCAAGCGGTGCAGGATGTGAGTATTCGGGATGATTTCGACGAATGTCCCGCTCGCCCGGTTGGAAACGGATCGGGCGGTCCGGTGAGGGGTTCTGCCTTCATCACGAAAGACATAGCCATCTCCCCGAGAGGCATGGAGGATTGTCGAAATCCGCTGCATCAGACCCAGGCGATCAGCTCCAGAGCCCTCAAGCGACACGACCATCCGCTTGTCATCCGTGGGGACGAAGACGAAGCGCAACATCTCCCCTGGCCGGAGCATCGAAAGCAGACGTGATTCCAGGCGGCTTACCTTGAGATCAGCATTCATTTCTTTTGATCCTTGGGATTGGTTGCGGGGTGTTCGGTATTGGAAGCTGGCAACGAGGTCCCAGCGGCATTGCCGGATGCGGACCTCAGATCGATGACGCCGGACAACCGGAAGCTGAAGTCGGCAGACTTCCAGCGCGGAGAATGAGCCAGCGCTTCCCACAAGCGGTCAATCTGATTGCCAGCTTGTTCCTCTCGCGATGATTTTGAATCGATTCGTTCAGTCATGGGACAGGGGTAGGTATGGGTCACTGGCGTTTCGATGAAGGGCGGATCGCAGATTTACACATCTCACATTGATTGACGCCGGTTGGAGCGGTAGTTCATGCCCTTGATACGCGCCATGCATTGGCACACCCGTATCAGACAACACCTTCACCACGACGAGACTTGCCAGGGACATGAGAGCTTTCCATCGGAATCAATTCCTCCACTTGCTGAATCGCGCGGTCCTATTCGGGGCATGGTGCCGGTGCGGACGATGAATCTGCACCTTGGGCGGCCCGAATATCCAATGCCACACGGCTCGGGTTCCTTCGGCCAACGTGTGTCCCCAGTAGCCTGACCACGTCCGTCCTTTCGGGACGAAAATGAATACGCCGACGACGAGAAACAGCAGCACTGGTAGCAACGTCAGCAGTAGCGCGGTGAGTATCGCCCACCGCGCCACCTTGCAGGCAATCTTCCAAGTATGATTTGCTTTAGGCATGTCTGCTCCTCACACCTTGATGCGTGCGTCGTTCGACGCCCGGTGAACCGACAGCACTCGGATGAGCCGGCTCTTTCGTTTCCAGGCCGTTGGATTGCGGTATCCCGGTGAAAGCACCACGATGACATTGCCGTTTTGGATCGTGTTATAGCCGTTTCGCAGTAAAAATGCGGTCATCGCCGAGTTGTCCTGCTGGACGCCGTGCCGCTGACACCACGCCGCATAGCGTGCCTGCATCGGCGCACCCCAAACGCACGTCCGCCCCAGCTTGACCAAGCATTTCACATAGACTCCGGCGCTCCCTGCGTAACTCTTGGCCGTCGCCAAATCGTTGGCCAGATATATGCCGTCGCCCAGCGCGTTGCCTCCACCTGCCATGAACCCATCCCGACAGATGCTTCGCGCATTCGCGACGGACTGCGTTCCGTGCCAGCAGACCAACGTTCCTCTCATCAAACGCGGTTTCGTCACTCCGTTAAACAACCGTCGCAATCGGTGGAACGTGGTTCGGCCCAACGAGCGCCCGGGAAAACAGCGGCGTGACCCGCCGCCTCGTCGTGGCGGGTTCCTTTTGGGATGTCGCGGATGCTGCGACCCGGTTCGCTGCCCCAGCATTCGCATAAATTGTTGCCAGATGTTCATGACCGTGACTTCCGCTATTTTCGATTTGGTGGCCACCGGTTCGGCTTGAAGACCTTTTTCACCGTGACCGTGATTGTCTCCCTCAAACCACCCTGCCGCCTCTGCGACGAACCACGCGCGAGCAGTTGTTCGGGGCGGATGTGGCCGAAGATGGCGGCAACGGCCAGCAACCGCGCCTTCCAGCACTCAGCGTGGAAGTGATGCAGGATATGCTCGCGATGATCATGCGGCTGCTGATGCTGGCGGATCAAACTGGCTGGCAGAGATCCGCCGCACCACTGGCAGCGATGCGGTTGAGCGTTCATTCGGGTGAGGACGCGCTGGAAATTCTGCGGCGACATGTAGTGTCCTTTTGCCAGACACCCATCGGGCAGAAGCTTCCCATCGAAAAGATCGTGGCCGGGACGCGACTGACCGCTTCTCACGACTTGCAGCAATTTGTTATGAGCAATCGGGCCGAGGTAGCCGCGCACTATTCCCAGCGGCACTGGCAGTGCCTGAACTGTGGTTTGACTGAGCAGGTTGTAATCACACATAGGTTTTAGAGTTGAGGGTTAAACGTTGGCGGTTCAAAGGCAGAGTCAGGTCTCGGCCAATGGCGATATACGCGGCAAACAAATCACGCCGCGTCCAAAGTTGGTGACTGGCGCTTCCGGGAACTGCCAGCGTCATGGTGCGAACATCCGGGCGATGACGCGCCGTCGCGCGAGCGACGCTGACACACAAGTCGCCGTCGCCGCTCACAAGCACCATAAGATCGAACGACAATGCCGCAAGCCAGCAGCCGACTTCGAGGCACAAGTCCATGTCCGCGTTCGAGCGAAGACGGGGGCCGTGGACACCCGGGCACAATTCGCGCGGCAGAACCAGCGTCTTCCAGCCACGTGTTTCCAGATAGTGTTGGCGTCCTTGGTCGCCGGGTGCGGCGGTGATGACGGCAAGCGCCACTGCTACACTACTTTCCTTCGCCACGCGTTCCAGAAGTGTGCCGTAACTGAACCGCCGCGCCTGTCGGCGCGTGCTCAAACGTATGTTGTCGTCATCCGCGACAATCGCCACCCGCGCGCCGCGCAGTGGCGAAAGATCGGTCACGTCGCGCAAAGTCCGACGCGGCCGTGTGGCGGCCAGCGATTGAATCCACGCCCAGCCATCGCTATTGGCGAAACCGGGCGCGTTGCGTTCGGCTCCGACCGCCAGGTTTCCTGGTTTCAAAAAGTTCATGTTGAATCTCATGGTTGGATCTCCGGTTGATGTTTGGTGTTGGCGGGGGAGGCGGCAGTGCCGCCCTCCCCCGCCGGTGGTTCATGCTGCACGGACCTCGCGCGCCTGTAGGCCAACCGGCAACTGGATGATTTGTGCGGTGACGCGTTGCCCGAGTTTCAATTCCCGCACTCCGCGCATGTGACGCTCATGCAACAGAACGCCTGTCAGTTTGAGGTCCGGACAGTCAGCGAAACCGTAACCCCGCGAGCCGATGGGCCGTGTGACGATCAGTTCGTGGCGCGAATCCTTCGATGCGAAGATGCTGCCCGTCTGCCGCCCGGCGGTCTTGCGCGCCTGACTGTTGGCGAATTCATCGCCGTGCCGTCGATGCAGTGTTTCCGCTGTCTGCCAGTTCAGCTTGAGCAAGTGGCGATACCGTTCCAGGTTCGCCTGCTTCCACTGAATCACCACGCGATGGGTGCTGACCAGTTTCCGGTCAAGCACCGGCACTTCCGTTCCAGCGGGTGCACCACCGACCTTGCCGTTAACATGCTGGCCAAAGTTAATTTTTATCTCGGCCACAATCGTATTGTCCAGGCCAAGCAATTCGAGACTGATGCTGTTCAAGTTGTCGAACGCCAGGAAAATCCCGATGTCGTTCAACCACTTTTCTTTTTCTTCAGCCGTCGGCCAGATGTTGAGGTTGTAGGCACGATCAGTAATCGCGATGGTGTGAATTGCCTTCCGGGCTTCCAGCTTGACGCTCTCCGGCATCACGAAGTTCGGCTTTGGCGTCGGGGTTGGCGGTTTATTCCCTGTTAACAGGAGATTCAACCATGAAGGCAGGTGCGGATTTTGTGTTTTCATAGGGTCAATTTTTGAGGTTGTGCGCGGGGCAAGTTCTCGCCCACACCCGCGCGGGGTTTGTGATTCAGTATTGCGATTTGATGTCGAGTGCGGCCGGACCACGTTCCATTGCGGTGGCTATGAAGCTGACACGGAATCCCGCGTTCATTCGGGTGCCGGAATCGAATTGGCACTGGTGTGCGAAGTAACGCTGGCCTGTTCGATCTTCCAAAATCTCGCCGAATTTTCCGCTGGGATGGATCCGGCAAACCGTCCCGACACGACGGGCGAGGCGCGGCGGAGGCGGCGGTAGAGGACGAGGATTCACGGAATGATGGCCGTTGCCGCCATTGGACGCGCGAAACGGCCACGCCAAAGTCGCCACCGCCCCTTGGTCCGTCATTTTGATACCACCTACGAGCAGACTGTCGCCCAGCGCGACGTGCTCGCCGCCATAGATGGCTTGGTGTTCGACGCGAACCCGGTTCAGCGCCTGATTGCCCTTGACAGCAACGATCATGAATTTTGCGCCCGTGTTTATGACGAGACTGTCGTAAACCGTGGTGCTCCTGGCATTGACCATGTCGATATACCTCGTGCCCCCGGGGTCGGCGGCCGGACCGGCTTTCTGGAGACCGGCCTGATTGTTGGGAAGCGTGTTCGGGCACGTCGTTGTAGTTTTCATATTCTTTATTTGGTTGTTTCGGTTTGTTTCGTTGGCGACTTACCAGCCAACACCCTGTAATAGGCGTGCCCTGTAAATTTTTTCCGACGTGAATTGGCGGCGCGGTTTGGAACGGGTGTTTGGATTCGTGATTTTGTTCAGGGATGAACGTGCATTATGACGAAAGGGCTCCCGGCATGGTCTGAACACGCCCTGCGACTTGGCCGTGGACACGCACCCGCATCGGTCCATCTCTCCGGCCGTGGGTTAGTGTGAGTGGCGGCGCTGGGCCACCGGTTACGCCAATCCCTAGGCGCCCCCCCCCTGCTTGAATTTTGTCCATAAAGCAATCCCGCTTCCGCGACAGGGGAAGAACTATTATTCAGAATACCGAGATGCGACTCACAGATTTAGCGTGAGCGAATTGGCGAGCTGTTCAGCGGCTCAATTCGGACACATGAAATATCCTCATCCGGCCTTGCTTTATCTTGAAAAACCTGTATCCACTTGCCATTAGAGCCTTCTTTCTATTGGGTGGCACTGGAAATGCTATTTCAAAATTTGTCGCCAGTGATAATCTAAGAATTTGACCGATTACGGTGTTGTTCACTTCCTCAAGGCCGCAATTATCTAACACCCACTGAAGGCGTCCCAGATGCTCACACGCGCTACTATACACCTTAATACGATCAACCCAATTCCAACCCCTGAATCTGTCGGAGGGTCTTATCGAGCCTTGGTTCTGAATTGTGCGTTCTGTAGCGGGTAGCAGTTTCCATGCGGGGTCGCGGTACTTTTGGGGCTCGCGGTACATTTGAACCAAATGAGTATTCACATACTCCGATGCCGCCATACTCAAATAGTTGAAAATCACCTCCGCTTTGCGGCGGGCATTTTCGTCACGACTACAGTGCAGTTCCAACAATTTGCTTATCATCCCGCTTGCGCCTATCGCAGTTCGAAGTCCGGCACTAAGTTCACCAAAAACAGAGTTTAGTTCGACGGCATTTGAGTCAGATTCCAACAGCAACTTTGACAGATGGGCTATCCACTTATCGTCCGGTTCGATACCAACCAGCTTGACAAAAGCATGTTTTGCTTCTTTTAATACTTTACGATCAGAATGCTCCGTCAATTCTTTCAGGCGCTCAATGACAGGGCAAGTTGCTGCAACCGCGCCCAAACCACCCAGTGCCATAATCGAATCATTAAGAACACTCTCATTACGGTGGTAAGTCAATTGCAACAAGCGGGCGACGAACCGATCGGTAGCGAACGAGAGATTGCTACCCCATAGACGGCGTAAAGTATCCGCGTATTTGAAGACTTGTAATCCCGCCTGGAAGACGTCTGGCTCAAGTAGCCGCATAGCCATATCTTCGGAGCCAGAGGTTGCAGCCAACTTAACGAAGGGGTGCGTGAAAGTGAATGCACCACCCGCGCTGTCCCTACTCTTGATTCTTACCCAAGCCTGTTTGATTAGTGCGATCAACCTATTTGCGACAGGTTCAGTGGCTGCCAAGTTGCCCAGGTTTCCGAGTGCGCCTGCCGCAGACTTAACCATGCTAGAGTTGTTGTCGTAGGTCAATCGTAGGAGTCGGGCTGTGACTTCAGCACTTGCAGCCACCTGGCCAATCTCTCTAATCGCCAGTACCGCCATCTCACGCACGTTTTGGTCAGGTTCTCGCAAAAGAAGTTCTTGGAGATGGCGTACAACATCTCTGGTAGCAGCCGAAGAACCTAACGTTCTAAATGCCCATGCAGCTTCCCACCGTTCGATTGGATCCCCCTTTGTCATTTTGAGAAGTCGGTTCGTAACACCCAACCGCATGGCTGCTGGCGCGAAGCCCCTAATTGCCTTTGCCTCCTTTTCTCTGTGCACTTCCCATGGATGCGCTAAATCCGCGTATGCGTCATAAAATAGGAGGCGGTTGAGCAGTTCCAACATTACACCTGTTGGTTGCAAATTGAGCAAGTGTTGTGTTTCCTGGGACAAGCGCACTGCGGCAAAGCGATCAGCGTCAAAAAGAGAACTCCCCCGAAGAAGTCGGGTCAACTCCTCCACCAAAATGCTTTCCTTTTCATTTCCGGAGGCGTCCACGTCCACCAATACGCGTTTAGACTGAGGTGCAAACTGACTCCACAAATATTGAGAGACTGGATCCCAGGCGTCGCACAATCGGTCGTATAGAAAAGGGAGAAACAAGGCATCTGACTCAGACAGGTGGTGTTCAATGCCTTGAGCCATTTTCCATAAACAGTCGAACACAAAAGATGTTGGAGCTTGTCCTCCCGCAACGCTGACAACATGATCCAAGACCCATTCTCTTTTCGCCATGTCGAAGGATTTCAGTTCTCTCAGAACCCAATCCCAGAACGGCAGTCCATCAACCTTGCCATTACCTTCCGCCAGCGAGGGCACGGCAGCTTCCAAGTGCTCATAGTCGTTCCGTCCCGATTTCTTGTTCCCATCCCAGAGCAACGATATGACGCTTGTTGTGATCTGGTCAACCAATTCGGATGCCTCCAACCGCTGATGCGGTGCAAGCTCAGGGATGCAAAGCGAAGCCAAGAGCAAACGGTGGCGGTAAACGTCGTCCTTGCTTTCATCCGCCAGCAATTTCAGCAGTGGTCGCGGGTCTTTGAGTCTATTCGCCAGGAATGTGATGACGTTTTGCCATTCGGGCAACCACGCCTTCTTGCTGACAAGTAGCCAAATGGATCTGGGAGAATCGCGCCTGTGATCTTTCCTTTGCTCCTGCGGTTCAAGGCTATCAGCGAGGTCACAAGCGACGAGGAATTCCAGGAAGCTGCGGTGGATGAACGTGTAGAGGACGTCGTCGCCTTCCATGCGACTCGTGTTTTGCAGAATGCGCGATTGGACGAGGTGGGTGAACAAATCTTCAGGTTTGCCGGTAAAGCCGATGTCCTTGATCCGTTTGAGAATGTCCTGGCGAGGGAAGCCGGAGGATTCGGAACCGGACTCGAAAAGCCGGCGTGCCACTGGTTTGAGCACTTTGAGCCATGCGGTTACGTCGTTATCAGTCCGAGTGAGCGGTTCTCCCTTCCCGCGCTTTCGTAAGAGGTCGCGCACCGCCAATCGGTAGAGGTCGGCGCGACGGGTCTCCGGAGCGAGGTTTTCTTCTTCGGTCGCCAGGCAGGCAAGTGTGAGCACCAATGGATTGGCGCAAGCGTGAGTGAGCGATAAGTTATTCGTCAGTCGCAGATTCAGCGCATCGCCTTTCGGGTTGCCTTCTCCAAACCACTTCTGGACGAACTGACAGGTCTCCACGGACGTGAAAGGCGCGAGTTCGTATTCCGTCTTTCTCCGCCAGCGGATCCGTTCGGGGTCGTATTCGGACTTGCGGCAAGTGATGAGAACGCGCGTTTGTTCCCAGTCCTGGCGGTTAAGCGATTCCATATAACCCGAAAACCGCACAAGATTCCCCCCGTCTTTGCCGTGAGTGACTTCGTCAAGGGCGTCGAGTACCAGCCAGCAGTTTCGAGTCTGAAGTTTTTTCGCAATCCATGCTTGGAGAATCGGGTTGCAGCCGAATGTTTTACGAAGAATCTGGAGTAAGGCAGGGTCCAATGATCCTCCCGCATCCAATTGGGCGTTTTGATCGACGGTTTCTGACGCAAGTTCATTGGCTGTGAGATGGATCGGAACGGGCAGATCATCGAAAAACGGAGAAGATTGAGAAGCCAGTTTTTGTAATCCTTCAGTCGCGATTTGGAGAACGGTGGTCGCCGAAAGGAAGGTCTTACCGCCGCCCGGCTCACCCAAGACAACCACACGGCGGAGGTTCGATTGCTCGTGTTTCCATAAAACAGTTTCCCGTCTTTCGCGCAGATGTATGTCCGTACTTGGCGCATCAGGCTGCGTGGGCGTCACACCTAGCCTGGACCGCCCGGGGTCTCCCGCTCGCGCAGTCGGTGAAGGCGGCTCAAAGCTGCGCATCTCCCTGAACACCCTGCAGTCGATCGCAACCTCACTGACACGGATTACCTCTCTGTTGCGCCGTTCGAAAGGAATTCGTTCCACCCGCTTGATGAGGTCCTTGTAGTAATCTTCCAGGTCTTTCGCAAGCTGAGAGCGAACGCCGTAGAGCATATCCAGCGTGGACAAGGCGGGCATCTTGACCGCGACCCGTGACTTGGTGGCTTTCGTAGCTTCCAGTTGTGCCGCGGCTCCGTCCTCTTCCGTGACGACGATGGTGGCGTGTGGCACGGAACCGGCAATTGCATGAACCTTGGCCGGGATTCCATCGACACCTTGGAGTTGGACTATGGGATTGTAATTCTTGAGGACCTCAGCGAGGACGAAAACATCGGGGTCAGGATATGTGCCCATCAATAGATGCCGGAAGGCGCGGGCGGCAGCGCCGCTGGCAGAGCGTCCGCCGATAGGCCCTTTCCAAAGCAGTCCGGTGGATTCAAAAAATGTCTTCTCGTCCAGCCCGGACATGGAAGGCGACTCTTTCATGACTCGCCAGATCACATCGGGAAGATCGCGCAGTTTGTCTTCGTCCTTTGCAATCTGCAGTGCGAGTTGCCACGCCGTGTCCAGCGATTCGGTAAAATCGCCGTCAGGAACGATGCGAAAACTTTCTTCGGGATGGAGCGTAAGGAGACCTGTGCCGGGAGAGAAAACGTCAAAGACGAGCGTTGCGATCGCTCCTTCGTCCTGAAACTCCCCGTCCGTCAAAGCGATGGGTGCGGCGATCCTCTTGCACGGCGCTTCTCCTCGGAAGAGTCGGATACAAGCAAGAGACAATTCCGCATGGGCGCTGGCTTCGCGCGGGGCAGTCGGCGGGAGTTCTGGCGCGTCGTCTGTCGCAGGGGGGGATGTCTGGACGTAATGGGCACACCAGAGCATGGCACACATACGTTCCCATTCGTCGAGAGTATTTGGATGGCCGCTCAATGTCCCGCCATTCCACTTAATGGCGAAATCCTTCCAGGTACCCATAGCTTCCTGTAAAGATACTAAATCCAGTGGCTCTTCGTCGGTGAACGACTCGCGCAGCGAGGCAAAGAAATTCTCGGTCAGATCATGCCATCCAGCCCGGCGTTCCTCGCTGTTGAATCCCGGTGGGGGTATTTCTAGCATCGCTTCACTTCTGTGGCGTTGACGGCGGCAAGCTCATGGTTTCTTGAGACGAAACGTGAGTCTGGACAGGCCGTCTGGAGGCAGTTTTGCATGAGGGATCAGAACTTCACCAAACAATTCCCCTGTTTCCGAATCGCGAAGGAACGTGACTGTGGGGCGCGTCTGCTCTTTGACAACGACCTCGAATGTCTGGTTTTCATGGGTATGGTCCGTGGAAGAGAAACTGAGCCTCAAGTCACCGTTGCTCTCCCGGTAAACAACGCATCGAAAAGGAGCGATTTCCTGCCCGGAATCCCAAACCTTCTTATGTTTGTTTTTCTCGCCACTTGCCGCAGCCCACTTCCGCGCCCGGGACCGAAATACTGCCGTCAGATCCTCCAGCACAGCCGCGAGGGTGGTCGGTTCTTCAGTGGGTTGCGTTATCTGGCAAACGTACTCCCTGGCAGCCACAGCCAATGGCGCCATCTGCCGTGCTTCCTCTTGCTGATACGCAATGCGTGGATCATTTGGATGCACGACAGGACAACCAACTCGATCCAAGAGTCTGTCTGAAAGCGGGTCCCCCGTGAAAACGTGATCGAAAACGGAGCGGGCATCGGCCAGTTCTTGAGGGGACAGGTCATCCACCTCCCAACTCTCGGCCAGGCTTGATCGTGGAACCGTGTGAGCATTCCACAGGCAAAGCACGCGCAACGGAAATGCGTCACGGCCAGTCAGCCACTCGCTGGTAGTCGCAGGCTCCATGAACGGACCGAATGGCGCGATGAGGAACATCCCGTCCTCCCATTCGGAAAGAACGGCTACGTAAACAGGTCGTCTTGACTGTGGCAGCACCCCGGGGCCTAGTAGCCGGATTTGGCCAGTCGCGAGCAAGTCGGCATCGAACGGATGGCGCTGACCAAAGCCCATGTGCTTTGTCCGTGATTCTGGCGGCAAGGCCGGTGGAGGTTTCGCGTATTCCGGATTCTCTCGCCGAAGCTCAAGCTCGTATTTCCAGATGTCGAACCAACGCGCCAAGCGCTCGCGGTATCCTGCGGGCGGAGTTCTCCATTTCAATGTCGGTAATTTTGGCATGGCCGTTTACTCACTTTAACAAAGTCAACTGCTCCCCTTTTTTTCCGGAGGAGAACTCCTCCAGGCATAGCCGACCCAAACGGTGGATGACTCGCGCGATAAGCTCCCGCACATCCTCAGGCGGATTTTCTGGGCCGTATTTGGCCTCCAAGGATGAGGCGACTATTTTGAGTGAAGCGAGCAATGGCGTTTGTTCCTCATGTTTGCAAAGCGTGCTTTTGCGACAACCCGCAAATCTCAGCACCTCTTCAGCAGAGAGAGGCTGCTCGGTCACCCTTGCCCACAAGACCACCTTGCTGCGAGGCGGTAGTGTGGCAAAGTATCCTTCTGCTTCTCGGACGGCGATCATTTCCATTTCGTTGGCGGCAGCCTCGCCCGAGGGATCCAAACCGAAACTGGATGGATCTGGCAGCAGATCACCCAATGTGGGGCCATCCGGGTCTCCTGTCGCCGGTCTGTCCAAATCGTCTTTCTTGCGGCTCAATTTCGGATTCCGATGATACCATCCCTCTTGTCGGGCGTGATCCCGAGCCCCGGACATGCAGGCATTTGCGGCCTGACACTCCAGAGCCGCGAGTTTTCCCTCCTCGGAGGCTCCCGCTTCGTCTGCCTTACCAAAGAGCCAATCCTTCCACCGTTTGCCTGTTTTACCGGAGGTTGCGTGCATGTAGGTCTCGAATAAGTGGCACGCTTGATTCGGCAACCCGCTGTGACCACCATCCGCAAGTGGAAGGAGATTTCGATCTCGCTTCCTCACTTGCTCCACGATGATCGGAGTAATGAAACCTGACATCTCCGCGTGCGTTTGTGTTTTGCAGAGCGCGAACGCGCACTGCTCACGCCATTCAAGCCATGCTTTAAGGGTGGGCATGTGACAAGGGTGTCTTACGGGATTTCATTCGAGCGGCGGCGTTTGTCCCAAGCGTCCAAAGCATTCATCTCAGCCTGATTCAGGCGCGGTTTCCAATTGTTCGGCTTCACCCTGCTGCGGCCCGACATTTCATCCAGTGCTAGCGGGGCGGGAATGACCAAACGGCCGAACGACGTCGGAAAATTTGGTCCCTTGTCTTCGTCTGGCGACAACCCGCGTGCGACGACGGGGCCTGCTGATCCAGACGTTCCATGAAGTAACGGCACAATTTCCATCGAGTCGCGCACCGGCACCCGGCGCAGAGAAACACCCGGATGTCCCCTTTTGGTGCTCTGCTTGTCGTAGCCGCCAACTCGTTCCTTCCAGACTTGCTCATCCACCCACCACAGTGAGCCAAACGAGACGATGCAGCCTCGGAGCAATTGCATGAGCTTTGCGTCCGTAAAATCCAGAACCGGATTAGTCACGGCTGCATTATGTGCAAAAACGGGTTGCAACGCAAGTTCCAAAGCCCTCGTGGGTTGGCCGCACCTATTGATCGAATTGCCTGCAATATGACCTTGATCGGTGCCGCCGATCAAGGGCATTCTGCACATGCCCGCAGGCGGCAATCAATGAGCGTGCCCGCGCGCATCGCAAGCGGGCCGCGGCGTGACGAATTCAAAGTGCAGCCATGGCTGCGTGATGGCGTCGAGATTCGCGGCGTCGGCGAAAAACGGAAACAACTCCTCCGGTGTCAGCGGCAGCCAGAGTTTGGAATTCCCGGATTTTCATTTCGCGTCCATTTTACCCGCAGCCTGCGCCAGGCCGCGCAGCATCCCGGCGAACACGAGTTGGTGCAACGGCCATACGGCAAACCAATACGCCAGCCCCCAAAGGCCGAGCGGATTGAACATCGCCGTCTGGTGCAGCCGTGATCCGTTTCCCTCCGGTTGCACTTCGAATTCCAGCCACGCCCGGCCCGGCAGTTTCATCTCTGCGGCCAACCGCAGCCGTTGGTCCGGTTGGATGGATTCGACGCGCCAGCAATCCAACGTGTCTCCCACTCGCAACCGCTCCGGATCACGGCGACCACGGCGCATTCCCACCCCGCCCATGAGCAGGTCCAGCCAGCCGCGCAACGTCCAAAGCCAGTTCGCATAATGCCATCCCACCGCGCCGCCGATGCGTTCGACGGCGGCAAACACTTTGGCCGGCGGCGCCGCGACATGCGTGGACCGCGAGTCCACCAGACGGTTGCCCAATCGGGTGCCTCCCCAGTGCCGGGGTGCGTTCATGGCAGAGGACAAGGCGTCCGACCACCGCGTTTGCGCGAAGCTTGAGTCTTCGTTTCGCAACGCACTCTCAATCGCCTCGCCCACCCCGATCGGCCTGATGGGGAACAAGCGTTGGGCGGAATCGTCGCGAACGATCGTCGGATGGCGGAGGCTGTCCACCAACTTGCGACCGACGCGGGCATACAGCGGTGTCACTAAGCCCAGCCACAAACTCGACAGTCGCGGGGTCAGCAGTGGCACAGGAATCATCCACCGCAGCAGCCCGCGCTGCCGTGTGTATTCGCGCATCAGTTCGCCATAGGACACCTGGTCCGGCCCGCCAATCTCGACGATGACGTTGCCATCCAGCTTGAGGGACAGCGCCGCACGGAGATAAGCCAGCACGTCGCCGATGGCGATGGGTTGCGCCGTCACCCGTACCCAGCGCGGCGTCACCATCACCGGCAACCGCTCCACCAGTGCCCGGATCATTTCAAACGACAAGCTGCCCGAGCCGATGATGATGGACGCCCGGAACTCGATCACCGGCACATCGTGCGCCCGCAATCGCTCACCCACCTCGTGGCGGCTGCGGAGGTGCGCCGATAAATCCGGCTCATCCTCGCCCAAGCCTCCGAGATAGATGATGCGTTGAACGCCTGCGGCCCGCGCAGCGGCGGCGAAATTCTCCGCTGCCAGACGGTCCTGTGTTTCGAAATCGCCCGTCGCGCCCATCGAATGAACCAGATAGAACGCAGCTTCCACACCCTGCATGGCCGCCGACAGCGATGCCGCATCGAGCAAGTCGCCTTGCACCACTTCGACGCCAGCGGGAACGCGCGACAACAGATTCTTTGGTTGCCGCGCCAGGCATCTCACCCGCCAGCCATCTTCCACTAGCAACGGCAACAATCGCCCGCCGACATAACCGCTCGCGCCCGTGAGCAAAACCTTGCTAAATTTGTTCATCTCATGCGTTCAGATTTTTTGGTCCGGGCTGCGGCCTCATGGCATTGGTTTGGCTTCGTCCGGGTGAAATGCTTTATTACGTCATCAGGTTCTCGGGTGATTGCTATTTCTCCCCCTTCGTTCGAAGCATCACCTCGTTCCGGCGCAGGAAACCAGGAGTCCACGGCGGGTCGAAGTAGCCATACACCGGCGGTGACAGCTCCGTCAACCTCTCCTCGTCAACATCGCCGTCGATCTCAACATCCCTTGTGAATTCAAGGAACGCCTGCTCGCCCTCGACGACGCCCTCGACTCCCTCAGAAATTTCATGGCAGGAACTGACTTTCCAAAACTTCCTCTGCTCCTGGAGAGCGCATGGCGGAAAACGCCACTCTCGAGGATCGCCGAATGGATCGACGGTTTGAGGCACAATCTATTAAATTTTAAAATATTAAGTGTTTGATTTGCAATATTCAATGGATTAGAATGATCGCCACAAGGATCATCGCCAATGCCCCAATACGCATCCATTTGTCGAAACATTGCTTCCATGGAGCCCCTGCTTCCGGCGTCCGGGCGGGGCGAACTGGCAGAGCTCAGTGTGGAAATTTTCCGCAAATCCGGGGAATTGGCGGCCACTTTACCGGCTACATCGGTTCGCCGTGGAGTGGCGGACCTGGTGCGGGAGATGAACAGCTATTACTCAAACCTCATCGAAGGCCACAAAACCCTGCCCCGGGACATTGAGCGGGCCTTGCGGGAGGATTGGTCGGACCGCGAGGACGACCGCCGCAATCAACTCCTCAGCGTGGCGCACATCCAGGCGGAAGCGGCGATGCGGCGGCGTCTGGCGAAGCAACCGGAAACAAGGGTGTTCCAGGCCGATTTCGTCCAATGGCTCCACCGGGAATTCTATCAGGCACTGCCCCGCAGCGAGTGGTTCACCACCTCGCTCTCGGGAAAACGCCACCCGCTGGAGCCGGGAAAGCTCCGTGACCACAATGTGGACGTGGGTCGCCACACGCCGCCGGATCACAAGGTCCTCGATGATTTCATGCGGCGCTTCGACGGCTATTACTCGGATCCAACCATTCCGGCCACTGACCGGTTGATCGCGCTGGCTGCGGCACACCACCGATTGGCATGGATTCACCCGTTCGGCGACGGCAATGGCAGGGTGGCACGCCTGCAATCCCAGGCGGCCATGATCTGCTGCGGCCTTGATGCCGATGGCCTGTGGACCCTGTCGCGTGGACTCGCCCGGGCAAAGCCGGCCTACTTCCAGCACTTGCAGGCGGCCGATCAGGGCCGGGCGAATGATCTCGACGGCAGGGGCAATCTCAGCGACGCCGCTCTCGCCCGCTTCTGCCGCTTCTTCCTGGAGCGCATTCTCGACCAGATCGACTTCATGACCGGCTTGATTTCACCCTTCAAGTTGCTAGATCGCATCGAAAGCCACCTGCGCTTCACCCGCGTGGATCTCGACGGAAAACTGCGCGAGCACCTCGCCCGGATGCTCAAGGCGCTTTGCCTCGAAGGTGATCTGCCCCGTGGCGCGGTTCCCGCCATCCTCGGACTCAAGGGCACTGCTTCCAGAGTCATCATCCGCCGGGCGCTCGCTGAAGGCCTCGTGGGTTCATCGAGCGAAAAAGGCCCGTTGCGCATCGCCTTCCCATACGAGGTAGTGGATTCCTACTTTCCCCTGCTCTTCACCGACCTGCCGGTGGACCATGGTTGAATCAGCGCCACCCTTACCTAAGCCAGAACGAAATCCAGCGCGTTCTTGCCCGCCATCGGGCTGCGGATCAATTTCACCGCCTGCGCGTTGTCCAACAACTTCTCCACCACATCCACATCGAGTTTCTTGTTCTGCGGCCCCAGCAACCGGTGGAACGTCAGGTTCTTCCCGCCCAGCACCGAGCCATCGATTGTCTTCACGTTTTCAAAATCGACGAACACATGGTTCACTCGGCAGGTGCGGAGTGGTATCGTTTTGCATGACGGATAAAGACTAACCATTCCCGTGAGCCATGCAAGCCTCCGCGCACGGGAAAGCAGAGCATCAAGAGTCCCTTGGCTGAACGTGGCTGTGGCTTCCAGCCGCAGGCCGTGTCCGGAATGTCCCGCTCCGGTATGCCATGCTTGATGATGAATTCCCGCAGCGTCTTCGTCGCCCAAATCCGGAACTGCGTGGCCTGATAGCTGTTGACCCGGTATCCCAGGGCGATGATCGCGTCCAGATTGTAGTACTCGACCTTGCGGACGACCTCACGACTCCCTTCGGCCATGCGCGTCAAGTTAACGAAATATTCAGTGGAATTGCGATTAGGCCTGGGTTTCTCCGGTCGCGGAGCGACCGAATGATGGTAACCGTGGGTTTCAACCCTGATCCTTATACACATCTCAGGGACGGCGCGGATCACGGTTCAAAGTTTTATTATTATGTGTTAGAGGC
>Ga0118677_10000909_pt2 | contig 19717 bp, 21 predicted proteins | sample AliMusrvi5mmetaG_FD_86154 | JGI IMG/M metagenome (GOLD analysis project Ga0118677, IMG submission 86154)
GTCATTATGGCATTTGATCCCGAAATGGTTGTTTGCCTCCACAGCCAGTGCACTGCGGCCGGCATTTGACTCAAGGATTCCCTGGGCCAGCGTAATGCTCGCGGGGATGCGGTACACCATCATTTCCCTGACAGCAACCTCTTTGTATTTTTGCACATAGCGGCTTACGATCGCATTGTAATCAGCCTGCTGCGCAGAAACCAGACTCGCATGGAATAAAATACCGAAAACCAGACACGAAAATATCTTCATGAATCTGTAACCTTCCATCTTACTATCTTACCATCTTACCGGTTGCTACTGACCAATTCCCTGAATCTTTTACCACGTTCCTCGAAATTTTTAAATTCATCATAACTGGCAGCGGCAGGCGAAAGCAGGCAGGCATACCCGGCGCGTGTCACACGAAAAGCGATGGATTTAAAATCATCGAACCGGTTGATAAAAAAAATCTCTTTCCCGGCTGGATCATTCAGGACCATTTGCTCCTGAATGCGTCGTCCTGCGGCTCCGACAAGGATGAAGTTCTTAACTTCCGACCTGCTCAGAAACACTGCAAGTTCCGAATAATCGATGCCGCGGTCAAAACCCCCGGCAATGAGGGTGTCCACATTGGGAACTGCTTTCACCGCCTCCATGCACGCTTCGGGAATGGTGGCGATAGAATCGTTGTAGAAATGAATCCTGCCAAATTCGCCCACATACTCCAGCCGGTGTTCCAGTCCTTTGAAAGTGTCGATGCCATCCTGGATCATCATGGTCGCGATACCGCAAATCATTGCTGTATTCACTGCTGCCAGGATGTTTTTCAGGTTGTGCTCGCCGCGGAGAAACCGGTCCTGGTGAACATTCCATACAGGGACAACTTTCGCTCCATCAGAAAAACACACCACCCCATCCTGTATAAACCCACCCGGCTGAGGTTGCTCAATCACAGAAAACGGGTATCCTTGCCGGTTTTTCAGCCATGGCTCGATCAGTACCCGGAGTTGTATGTCATCGGCATTAAAAATGATAAAATCATCCGGTTGCTGGTATTTTGTGATGTTAATCTTGGCACGTTTATATGTTTCATAGCTCTCATAGGCATCAAGGTGTTCCTGGTATAGGTTCAGCAGTACCGAGATGTGTGGAGCCTTTTTCAGGAATTCGAGCTGGTGGGATGACAATTCAAAAACAATGGTCGTACGGGGGGTAATGATGTCGAGGAAATGAAATACAGGGTTGCCGATATTTCCTGCCAGCAATACCTCACGTCCGGCAGTTTTAAAAATATGGTGAATAAGACTTGATGTGGTGCTTTTCCCTTTGGTTCCAGTAATACCGATCACCTGTTTAGAATAGTACTCCAGGAATAGCTCCGTTTGCGACGTGATCTTTTCCCTGGGGATAAGCGCTTTGATAGAAGCATCAGACTGTTCCTTTGCGGAATCCCCATCAGGAGTGGTCAGTTTCCATACCGGAATTCCCGGGGAACGAAAAATCGCATCAAATCCATTCAGTCGATTGAGATATCCTGATCCTGTTATAAACCGGATGCAAGGATCATGCTGTATCAAAGGATTTTCACGAACGCCATCGCTCAGGTCGGCAATGGTCAGTTGTTTGTCAGGAAATATTCTTCGCAGCAGGGAGTAAGTCGATTGCCCCTCCCTGCCAAACCCGAGAAGCAATAAAGATTTATGTTCAAACCGTTCCCGGATCAGATTAATCATAAACAGCTTTTTAGTTTTAAGTACCCCGCTCCTATCCCTTCCTGATCCTGTTCCGCAATATTTCTAAAAATTCCGGTAACAAATGGTGATCTTTCGAGTTATGCAACAATTCTCCCGCAAAATCAACACGCACAAAACGGGCATATGCGACAGAATTCCTGTAATAGCCAAGCAGGAAAGGCAACAGAGTCTTATTGCTCTGCCTAATGGTCTCGCATAACGCAATGTTCACCTCTCCTATGGTCCCCACACAGTCGAATGGCTTTTCATCGGCCACCCCGGTAAGCTGATCAAAGAGGTGCTTCAGCGCTTCGTCGGCGAAAAGATTCTTATGGAAAATCCTGACAAGTTGCTCTTCCGTCAGAAACGGGGATAATATAATATAAGTAAAAAGACATTTTGCACAGGCTCCACACCATGAATCGGTCTTGCTTCCTGCATTGCAGCTTTTAAAAACAGGGTGAAAACGCGGGAATCGCGAAAACAGGGAAGCGATCTGCAATTCATTCAGCGGCCTCAGGAAACTGAAATAGTTGATATCTTCACAGATCCACCGCTGCACATATGCGCGAAAATCCGATTCGAATTGAAACGATTTTGAATACTGGTGATTGATTTCAGTTCCTTCGATGGTCGCCTCGCTTGCACTCGACTCATTCGAAAGTGCAATATGGCGGTGGCCTGTCACAATGGCTGCAAGAACCGAGGCAAAAGCCAGCATGGCAGAGAAAGGGGTATGACCGTTTAAATAACCCTGGTCATTCAGCCTTAGCAGTTGAGGGTCGATGGTGCGTTGAATCTCAATCAGTTGATCCCTGGAAAAACCTCCGGCAAAAATCGTTTCCAGACTTGCTCCCCGGGGATTCAGGATTAGCGGGACACTGCCTGTTTGAGTGCCAAGCAGTTCGATGGTCACGGCCGAATCCTTGCCTCCGCCAACCGGGATGATCACTGCATCGTCCAGGGTATATTTTTCCGGAGCCAGGGCGAGAGGCGAGGCAACCTCTATCTGCATGAAGTTGTCTACTGTAACATCAATGGAATTCAGGTAAAAAAATTCACCAAGTCCGTGAAAATAGAGTTTCTTCCACCATGTAATTTGTTCCGCATGAAGTGTGAATGGTTTGATGATAAGCGTTGGGGAACAGGTCGCCTTCCAATAGCTTATCAATTCGATCATTCCAAGGTTGAAAATAATGTTGTCGAGACGGTTTTCAATAACATCATCTCCAGGAAAAAATGCCTTTCTCGGAATAAACAAGGCAGGGTGAAACAGGTACTTACCGGAAAGGTTAAAGGTAAACCTGACATCTAGCCCGCGTTCAGATAATGAATATTCCTGCTTTTCAAAGATGAAAAATGGAAATTGCTCCCGAAAATGTAAAAAATCATTCTGCCTGCTTGACCTTAACATGATTTGGTATTATATTTGCCGGGAGTACCGGTCGCAAAAGTACTAAAATTGTCAGAACGCCATGGAAAAACCACGCACAAAACCAAAACAGGGAAGCATCCTGATCTCTGAGCCATCGCTGCGCGATTTCTATTTCCGCCAATCGGTCATTCTGCTGGCCGAACACAATGAGGATGGTTCTTTTGGAGTAATTATCAACAAACCCATCGAAGCCCGGCTAAAAGACATTATCAAGGGTTTCACCGGTTACAACCTCCCTGTTTATCTCGGTGGACCTGTGAAAACCGACAGCATTTTTTTTATTCATACCCGTGATGATATTGACCAAAGTCTGCCGATCATGCAGGGGTTGTATTGGGGTGGCGACCTTGATTCGATCAGGGATATGCTGAAAAGCAAAGTGATGTCGCCCGATGAGATCCGGTTTTTTGTTGGTTATTCAGGCTGGTCGCCCAACCAGCTTGACCGCGAACTCAAAGAAAAATCATGGGTGCTCTCACAAACCTCTGTCAAGGAAATCATCAACGACCATCCCGAAACACTCTGGAGCAATTACCTTAAAAATATGGGACAGGATTACGCCATCTGGGCCAATTTCCCCGCCGACCCCACCTTCAACTGAACGGTGTGGGCATCTACCCGGCCGTTTATCCGTTTACCATTAAATTCCCTACTTTTGCCTTCGGTAAAAACCAAACTTACCGGATTCATACAGACATGGTTTTATGAAAAAATCTGATGCCGTAGTTTGGGGAGTGATCATCCTGATTTTATTCCCTTTCTTTGTCTTTCCATCGGTATTTAACGCCTACCAGGAGTTGAACGCAGCCCATGGCTACCTGCTGAGTTTCCTGAAATTCTCGCTGCTGGCCACATTCGGTGAATGTCTCGGGTTGAGGATCCGCACCGGGGAATATACCAGGCCTGGCTTTGGCCTGGTTCCGCGAGCCATCGTCTGGGGATTTGTGGGGGTAACCATCAAAATCGCTTTCATCATTTTTGGTGAAGGCGCCCCGGTGATGCTGAAAACAATGGGAGTCCATTTTTCGAATGCAAACCCGGCGGACGTGTTGCGTGAGCCTGGTTTCAGCTGGCTGAAATTGCTGACCGCTTTCAGTGTCAGCACCACCATGAACCTTTTTTTCGCACCGGTTTTCATGGCATTTCACCGCATCACCGACACCCATATTCATCGCACAGGAGGAACCCTCAAAGGATTTTTCACCTGGATCCAGGTGGGTCAGTGCTTTAAGGAAATCAACTGGTTCGACTTCTGGGATTTTGTTTTAAAAAAAACCATTCCAATATTCTGGATACCAGCCCAGACAATCAATTTCATGCTCCCCGAAGGATCGCGGATACTGGTGGCCGCTGTTTACAGTATAGTCCTGGGGGTGCTGCTTTCCCTGGCAAGTCTCATGCAGAAGAAACGGCACTGAGTTTCAATTTTCTTTTGCGTTTCATAAAAATGAATCGGTATCTTTGGGGTTAAAATTCCCGTGCCTTAAAATGGAACGACCATGAGCACCTATTTTGAAAGTCAGGTCGAAACTAATGGCAGCGAACCGGAGACGGTGGTAACCTTTCCCGGTGGAAAATATATGTTCATATGCCTCCTGCTTTTAATTTCATCGGTTGGGGTTTCAGAAGGCACGAAGCAGATCATGCCGGTGGCCGGTAGAAAAGGAACCCTTTGCATCGACAAATCACGTAATGATTTTGGTTTTTTCAACGCTGCCCCCGAATTCAGACTCAACATATACGTGGCCGATCTCTCGGAAAAATTTTATTTCGGATTGGGTAAAATCACCAAGCACGATACCACCGTGGTGGTGAAATACCAGTTAAGGGATCCTGCAGGCAATATTGTAATCGGGCCTGATCCCGTGCCAACCTCAGGACAGGGGTTTATCCAGTCCTATACACAGGCAGTCAATGGTCCTTTTCCTGCTGCAGGTGGATACAATCCCATACAACATACCCCTTTAATGACCGGCAATTATTCGCTTGAATTTTTTTATCCACCCGACACGCTTTCGACATATACCTATATAAGCTATGTCACATTCGATTTTTTTGACATCACCGTGGTGAATAGTGCCAACCAGCCAATCCCGGGTAGGGTTTGGTCGAAAGCCTGGCAATTCTTTTGCGGGAATTGGCAGACTCCGCCAACCGGGAACCGTTTTTATGGAACCATGTATATTCTTTCCGACGACAGCATCGTGACCAGTCTGAACTGCAATGGGTTCGTGGGAGGAACATTCTCGATCTCAAGCAACCGGACCGGGTGTTCTACCACGGGCAACATCGCAGTCGACAGGCAGTCACGCCCCGGGTTTCACACGTATCCGCAATACAAGGTGTTTTTATCTGAACCCGACAGCATAATTTTCCCCACCGGTAAAGCAAGTCCGGGAATAAACCTTCCCATTGCAATTTCCAACAATTGTGCATCAGGGGCTGTCGATTTAGGCGTACAGGTAACCCAGGACGGCATCATCGAAATATTGGTCGAAGTTGATCCCAACCCGGGGGCCGACCCGCGTGATGTGAAAATCACAGCCAGCGTTCTGGCCAACCCGGGCGGCAATGGGTACAACATCATCCGATGGAATGGGAATGACGGGTTGGGCAAGCCGGTATCAAACGGGTCAGTGGTTTCTGCTACCGTCCGGTTTATCCACGGCATCACGCATCTCCCGATATATGACATAGAATTTAACGACAACGGGTATCTAGTGGAAGTGATCAGGCCTTCCGGCCCTAAACCAGATATTTACTGGGACGACAGTCTCCTGGGCGACTTAGGCACGGTGAACCTGACTGGCTGTAAAGATATCATTGGATGCCACCTATGGGACATATCCATTGGCGACACCAACACCATCAACTCCTGGTGGTACGTGGGAAGTTCAACCGCCCCGGCAGTCACTTTCAATGTCAAGCGGGCTCCGGGCGCACCAGGGGCGATCGGGGGTGATCCTTCTTTTTGCGAAGGAGGAATAACAAGGACTTACACCATCAGGCGTGAACCCAATTCGACCTCGTACAACTGGTCTTATTCAGGAACCGGAGCAACAATTTCATACAGCGATACCGCTGCCATTGTCAGTTTTGCACTTTCTGCAACTTCAGGCATCTTATCCGTGTCGGGATCCAATCTTGAATGCGGTACCGGGCAGAGCTCCTCCCTCCCGATCAACTTCTACCCCCCTCCGCAGGTAAGCTTTGCCGGCATCGATTCTGTCTGCTACAACGAGGCTGCTTTCCTCTTGACGGGTGGGGCTCCGCCAGGCGGAGAATACAGCATCAAAGGAACTACGCTGGCCAGTTTCGACCCTGCTGTTCAAGGCCTTGGAGATCACCTGATCGTATACCGGTATACGGATGCCCATGGCTGTAAAAATTCTGACAGTTCCACATTGTTCGTCAAAAAGGGCCAGTCGTGCGAAATAGTGATCTGGGTTCCCGATGCCTTTACACCAAACGGCGACGGGGTGAACGATATATTTCGTCCTGTCTCAAATAATATCCGGGAATTCAGCGTCAACATATATAGCCGTAACGGTGAACTGGTCTTCACCTCTGCTCATCCCGAAACAGGTTGGGACGGGACTTATCAGGGACAGGCATGTCCTGCAGGAAACTATGTTTACATCATCATCTACAAATCGTCATTCGCACCGCCGAAAAATACGACTTTGACCGGAAATGTGATCTTAGTCAGGTAAATTCCCCGAATCTCCCGGCCGGAAAATTTTCATAAAATTTTCTGATAACCTGCTATATACCTTTGGATTGTTGAATAATTTTCTCCAATTTTGTTGCCTGATATTCTGCATACCTGCAGCCCCTATACAAATCACCTATGAAAGAAACGCCCATCAGTTATGAGGTTGTGCAAAGGCATATTCTGGAAAGTAAAATCCGGAATGTCGGCAAAGCGACCATTCGGGAAATAAAACGGTTGATCAATTGCATTGAGACCGAGACCGGAGAAAAATTTATCCGTATGGAGATGGGCGTCCCGGGCCTTCCTGCAACTGAAATAGGGGTTCAGGCCGAAATCGAAGCCCTGCAAAACGGTGTGGCTGCTATTTATCCGGATATTGAAGGAGTCCAGGTTTTGAAAAAAGAGGCTGCGCGGTTCGTCAAATTATTTCTTGACATAGATGTTGATGCGGCCAACTGCGTTCCAACGGTAGGCAGTATGCAGGGCGGGTTTGCTGCATTTCTTACCTTTTCAAAGATTCACCGCGATAAAGACACGACACTCTTTATCGATCCCGGATTCCCTGTTCACCATCAGCAGCACAAGGTACTGGGCCTGAAGTTCGAAACATTTGATGTTTATAATTTTCGCGGGGATAAACTCAAGGATAAACTCGAAAGCTATTTTTCCAAAGGCAATATCCATTCCGTTCTCTATTCCAACCCAAACAATCCGTCATGGATCTGCTTTACCGACAAGGAACTGAGGATCATCGGGGAACTTGCAACCAAATATGACGTCATCATCATCGAGGACCTGGCCTATTTTGCCATGGATTTCCGCAAGGATTACTCAAAACCGGGAGAACCTCCATATCAGCCAACAGTAGCAAAATATACAGACAACTATTTATTGCTGATATCGAGTTCAAAAGCATTCAGTTATGCCGGTCAGCGAATCGGGCTGATGATTCTCTCCAACAAACTTTTCAACCTCCAGGCACCTGATCTGCTTAACTATTACTCTACCGATATCGTAGGCAGGGCACTCATATACGGGACAGTTTATGCCCTCAGCGCAGGTACGGCCCATTCGACCCAATTTGCCCTGGCCGCCATGCTTAAAGCAGCCAATGACGGGACGTTTGACTTCGTCAGCACTGTAAAGGAATATGGTGCCAGGGCGAAAATCATGAAAAAAATGTTTACCGACAATGGATTTACCATTGTCTATGACAAAGATGAAGATGAACCAATTGGCGATGGATTCTATTTCACTTTTGCCTACCCGGGTTTTACCGGTGAAGATTTGCTTCAGGAACTGATCTATTATGGCATCAGCGCAATCGCACTCAGTATTACCGGCAGCGAACGAATTGAGGGCATACGTGCCTGCGTGTCGCTGGTGAAGCGGGAACAATTCCCGGCATTGGAAGATCGACTGAGGAAATTCAGGGAGAACCATTTGAAATAGCAAGATTGTAAAACATTTTTTTGTACTTTCGCCACTGTGAATCCGTTAACAATTCAACCCCTATTATATGGCAAAATTCAAAGGTGATATCGTAATCAACACCGAACGCTGCAAGGGCTGCGAAGTATGCCTTGCAGCATGCCCATTCACCGTGATCGCGATGTCTAAGGAAGTGAACAGCAAAGGATATCATTTCGCGATGAAAATCAACGACGAGTGCACAGGCTGCACCAACTGCGCCCTGGTATGCCCTGACGGGGTGATTACCGTTTACCGTGCCAAAGTCGCAACTGAATAAAAATCAAAAAAAATATACGCAATGGGTGAACTTAGATTAATGAAGGGTAACGAAGCTATTGCCGAAGCCGCAATCCGCGCGGGGTGTGATGGATACTTCGGATACCCGATCACACCGCAATCAGAGGTCATGGAATACCTTATGGCAGAAAAACCGTTTGAACGGACTGGCATGGTGGTTCTTCAGGCAGAAAGCGAAGTAGCTGCCATCAATATGCTTTACGGCGGCGCCGGAACAGGAAAAATGGTGATGACATCTTCTTCAAGTCCCGGGGTCAGCCTCATGCAGGAAGGAATCAGCTACATGGCTGGCGCCGAACTGCCAGCGGTGATCGTCAACATTGTTCGAGGCGGCCCGGGGCTGGGAACCATTCAACCATCCCAGGCGGATTATTTCCAGGCAGTGAAAGGCGGCGGCCACGGCGACTACAAAATGCTGGTGCTTGCCCCTGCTTCGGTACAGGAAATGTGCGACCATGTGAAACTTGGTTTCGAAAAAGCTTATCAGTACCGCACCCCGGTGATGATCCTCTCCGACGGAGCCATCGGCCAGATGATGGAAAAGGTGGTCCTGTTCGACCAGGTTCCCCGGCGCACCGATGCCGAACTGATCGAACAATGCCCCTGGGCATCCAATGGCAGGCCAAAAACCCGCAACCACAACATCATCACTTCACTCGACCTCGATCCTGCCGGCCAGGAGCGGGTAAACCTGAAACTCCAGGCAAAATACAGGCTCATGGAGCAGAATGAAGTGCTCTACGAAGAGATCCAGTGCGAAGATGCTGAATACCTTTTTGTCGCTTTTGGGCTGTCGGCGCGTATCTGCCAGAAAGCCATCGACATGGCACGCGCAAAAGGCATCAAAGTCGGGTTGTTCCGCCCCATTACCCTCTTCCCCTTCCCCTCCATGGAGGTTTCAAATGTGGGAAACCGCGTGAAAGGAATCCTGGTCGTTGAAATGAATGCAGGCCAGATGATTGAAGATGTAAGACTTTCGGTTGGCTGTAAAATAAAAATAGAACATTTCGGACGCTTTGGCGGCATCATCCCTGCCCCGGATGAAGTAGTACGGGCCCTTGAACAAAAAATTATCGGAGGTTAGCTATGGAAGATAAATTCGCAAAGACCGAAATTCATAAACCGGAAAACATCGTTTATAAAAAGAGTGACCTGATGGTCGACCGGCCCCTGAGCTATTGCCCCGGTTGCGGACATGGTACCGCACACCGCATGCTCATGGAAGTGATCGAAGAGATGGATATCCAGGATAAAACCATCGGGGTCTCCCCAGTCGGATGTTCTGTATTGGCCTATGACTTTCTCGACATCGATATGATCGGTGCAGCCCACGGACGTGCGCCTGCCCTGGCAACTGCCATCAAACGCTTGTGGCCGAATCACTTTGTCTTCACCTACCAGGGCGATGGAGACCTTGCCGCAATTGGCACGGCAGAGACCATCCATGCATGCAACCGTGGAGAGAACATCACCATCATCTTCATCAACAACGGAATTTACGGAATGACCGGCGGCCAGATGGCCCCGACAACACTCCCGGGCATGCGTTCCTCCACCTCCCCTTATGGGCGCGATGTGCCAACCATGGGGCACCCGCTCAAAATAACTGAACTTGTTGCCCAACTCCCCGGAGTCTATTATGTCACACGTCAGGCTGTACATACCCCAAACAATGTCCGGAAAACGAAAAAAGCGATCCGGAAGGCCTTTGAACTCCAAAAAGAGAATAAAGGAGTGAGTTTCATTGAGATCGTTTCCAACTGCAACTCGGGATGGAAAATGACCCCGGTACAATCGAATAAATGGATGGAGGAAAACATGTTTCCCTTCTATGTACTTGGAGATATTAAAGTGGACGGGAAACTCGTTGAAAAAAAGGAAACTGTTGAAAAGGATTAAATCCTGCCCAACACTTGATATTCGTTGTTCAATATTCGATATTCATTTATTATGACAGAAGAGATCATTATTGCCGGCTTCGGAGGACAGGGTGTCCTCTCCATGGGAAAGATACTTGCCTATTCAGGTGTGATGCAAAATAAAGAGGTGAGCTGGATGCCCTCCTATGGTCCTGAAATGCGCGGCGGAACTGCCAATGTTACCGTAATAATCAGCGATGAGAGGATCAGTTCACCCATCCTGAACGCTTATGACACAGCAATCATCCTGAACCAGCAATCGATGGATAAATTTGAAAAGACTGTCAAACCCGGAGGATTGCTTATCTTCGATCCAAACGGACTCACACGGCTACCGGAACGCACAGACATCAATATCTATTCGATTGAAGCTGCCGATGAAGCCGGAAAACGGGGACTTTCCAAAATTTTCAACATGATCGTGCTGGGCGGATTTCTCAAATTAAAACCACTCGTTGCTCCCGAGTTTATTCACAAAGGGCTGGAGAAATCACTCCCTGCCCGCCACCATGCCCTCATCCCCGAAAATGAAAAAGCCATTGAGATCGGGAAAGAGCTGTTAACCCCGGTTCATGTCCTGAATTAGGATACCGTCCCGGCCGAATATTTAAAATTTCTCCGAGATACCCAGTCCAAATAACGCGAAATCGTATTTCACAGGGTCTGTGGGGTCGAGCAGTCTCAGGGAGGCATCGAGTTCCGCCAGGGCCTTCGAATCATTTTGTTTCCTTTGAAGCAATCCTAACTTTCTGGCTACATTTCCTGAATGGATATCCAGAGGGCAGGAAAGTTTGGATGGTGACACTGATTTCCATAAGCCAAAATCAACACCGGAATTATCCTTTCGAATCATCCACCGCAGGAACAGGTTTATTTTTTTAGCCGCAGAACCTTTAAAAGGGTCAGAGATATGCTTTGTGGTTCTTTTTTCATGCGGTATTTCAAAAAAAGCCTCATGCAAATGATGAATTGCCGGTTGTAACGAATCTTTGGTTTGGAATTCATTGAATATCCCCTCCAGCCCACCCCGGTTTTGATAAATGTGCCGCAAAGCCTTGATAAAATGGATGAAGTCGGCAGAGTTAAAGGTTCGGTGAACAAAGCCTGCCAATTTTTCCAGATTAAACTCCTCATGATTCAACACAAAATCATAAGGCGAATCACCCAGCATCTCCATCATCCGATGTCCATTCCTGACAATCATTTTTCTGTTTCCCCATGCAATGGATGAGGCCAGAAACCCTGAAATTTCAATATCCTCTTTTAAAGTATACCGGTGAGGTACGCTGATTGGGTCATTTTCAATAAAATCAAAAGTATTGTACTCTATCACTTTTGCTTCCAGGAAATCTCTCAACTCTTCACTGCTGCAATTCATGCCCCAGGCTCGTAAACGTAATTAAAACATGCAAATATACTTATATAATGCAACTAGTTCATACCAGCTGCACTGACAGACAAACATCTTCCTGCCCGGACTATCTGTACCGATGACACGCAACAACCGATAGTAAAAGCCAAACTGTCCAATGTTGAAATCTTAAAGTACCTTTGCATCAGGAAATATGTCAATCGTAAATCGTAAATCGTAAATCGTAAATCCCCCATGGGCATCCTCCGCGCCATCATCTGCATTATTTTTCCGCCACTGGCCGTGCTTGACCGGGGTTGCGGAGCTGTTTTACTTGTACTGATCCTCACCTGTTGCGGGTGGATACCGGGTGTGATCGCTGCGATAGTGTTTAATATGAAGGGAGACTAAGGTTGTATGAAATTCCATCGTAAAAAAATCATCGCATATTTCCTTGGAATCTTCACCCTGCCAAGGGTCAAAGATTTGTTTGCAGGCTATGCCAGAATATTTCTTGGCGAAGCAGGCAGGTATTCTGCCGGGATCAAACTGGAAGCAATTGAAACCAAAGAGACGTTCATTGTGCTGACAAAATACATTAAAAAAGAAAAAATCACCCGGGAAGAAAAGAAGAAATTTAAAAAACAGGTTATAGATATTTTGAGAAGTTCCGGGATATTTGTCCCGGTCATGCTTGTTCCGCTCCCTTTCATCGGAACCCTCTTGCTTATCATCATGGATCACCTGCTGCTGAGCATGCACATTCAAATTTTACCTGACTCATTTTATCCTAAAGAGAAAAAAGATTTGCTGACCCCGGAAGGAATTGAAAACGACCTGAAAAAAGAAAAAAAATTCCTGATCTAGCCCGTTAACTTGTCATTTGTCAAGGGTCATTTGTCAATGGTCATTTTCTTCATGGCATCTTCGTCAGCGTCTCAATCGCTTCAGTGACATGCTTTTCAAAATTGAGTTGCGAAGAAAACATCAAACGGATGATGCCCTGCTTATCGATCACAAAAGTGACACGGCCTGGCAATATCCCCAGCGATTTACCCACTCCATATTTTTCAGCCACCGTTTTGTCCCGGTCTGAAAGGAGAATGAAAGGTAATTTATGATTGGCGGCAAAGGCCTGGTGTGTGGAAATATCATCGGAACTGACCCCGATCACCACGGCTCCTGCCTTCTTGAATACTTCATAATTATCGCGGAAACTGCAGGCTTCTTTGGTGCAGCCGTAAGATTCATCCTTTGGATAAAAATAGAGTACCAGGTTTGACTTTCCGAGGAAATCCCCCAGATTTACCCTCTTTCCGAATTGATCGGGCAAAGAAAAATCGGGAGCTTTGCTGCCAATCTCAATTTTAGCTGTCATATCGTTGTTTTTGATTCCGGGTTTTACACCGGATGGTGCTGATGAATGATTGTTGCATGCGTATAATAGTCCGGTAAAAGAGAGTATTAAGAATTCATAAAAAAATAATTTTCGTGACATAAGACCTCTTTGCTGGCAGGAATAACCGAAAGTATAAAGATAGGCATATATTCAATGGGAAATATTTAATTTAACCTGAAAATCTTTTTAAGGCTATTTCACCTTCTTCCTAAAGCAGGAATGACACAATTTATTTAGAATTCTTCCAAATAATCAAAGGTTTTTGTATCTTTGCAACCAGTTTCAACTGTTATTATAATTCTAATTTAAAAGAGATGAAAACTATTCTTCTAATAACCACCTTCATAGCTATGACGATTATGACCACCGCGCAGTCTTCCAAAACATTATATGATTTCAAAGTCACTTCCATCGATGGAAAGCCCTTTGATCTTTCAACTTTCAAAGGAAAGAAGGTGCTTGTTGTCAATGTGGCCTCCAAATGCGGTTACACGCCTCAATACGCTCAACTGGAGGAGCTTTATAGGAAATACAGCGACAAAAACTTCGTGATCATAGGTTTTCCCGCAAACGACTTCATGAGCCAGGAACCTGGGACCAATGCGGAAATAAAGGAGTTTTGCAGCACAAAGTACGGGGTAACTTTTCCGATGATGGCAAAAATATCCGTAAAAGGAAAAGAGATGGATGCGCTTTATGGCTGGTTGACATCCAAAGCCCAGAACGGTGTTCTTGACGCCCCTGTGAAATGGAACTTCCAAAAATTCATGATCAGTGAACATGGAGAGGTTGTTGGCTTTGCAGCCCCTGACGAAAAGCCTTTCGATGAAAAAATAATTTCCTGGATCGAAAAACAGTAATTCAGTCCATTGATTATTCTACAATGTGCAATTTTGAAATCATCTATTCCTGTTTTAATTATGCCGCCACTCCCTAAATACAAATGTACTGTCTGCGGTCATGTATATGACCCGCTCACAGGTGATCCCGATTCCGGCGTTGCCCCGGGAACAGCTTTCGAAGATATTCCCGATGAATGGGTTTGTCCGATTTGTGGTGTTGGAAAAGGGGATTACGTGAAAATGAGATAGCCTTGATGTAGCCTGCGAAGTAGGTGAAACTGGAACCGGATCGTGGAAGTTCCAAATTTTCTTATACCTTTGATACTCCAAAATAAACCAATCAATAATGGAAGCGAGCATCAAAGGAACCAGGACTGAAAAGAACCTGCTGAAAGCATTTGCAGGAGAATCCCAGGCAAAAAACCGTTATACTTTCTATGCCAAACAGGCAAAGAAAGAGGGTTTTGAACAAATCGCCGCCTTCTTTGCAGAAACTGCGCTCAACGAGGAAAGTCATGCAAAGACTTTTTTTCGTTTTCTTGAAGGAGGTCAGGTTGAAATTACAGCGACCTACCCGGCCGGCATCACCGGTACCACGGCAGAAAACCTAAGAGCATCCGCCAATGGGGAACATGAGGAGTGGACCGAACTCTATCCTGAATTCGGCAGAATTGCACAGGAAGAGGGCTTCGCCAAAATTGCCACAACTTTCAAACTGATTGCCACCATTGAAGAACATCATGAAAAACGATATCGCAAACTGTTGGACAACCTCGAAAATAACCGGGTCTTTGAAAAAGATGAAAAAACCTGCTGGGTGTGCCGGAAATGCGGATACCTTCATTATGGCGTAAAAGCACTTCAGAACTGCCCTGCCTGCAACCATCCGATGGCCTATTTTGAGGTTTTGCAGGAAAATTATTAGTCGTGAATTAAAAACTAACCAATCATCAAATGGCAAAAAAACGCAAATTCAACAAAGAGGAGGTTTTAAAGGATTACAAACTTGCAAATGAGAGCCGCCAGGTGAGTTTACTTGGCAGGCGTGAAGTATTGGGGGGAAGAGCCAATTTCGGACTTTTTGGCGACGGGAAAGAGGTTCCGCAAATCGTGAAGGCGAAATTCTTTCAGAATGGCGACTGGCGTTCGGGGTATTACAGGGATCAAACTTTCATGATGGCTGCGGGGCTGTCCAGTCTTGACATTTTCTTTGCACAATTATACGGGGATACTGACCTGGAGCGTAACCCCGACAACGGTGGCCGTTTGATGAATTCTCATTTTGCGACACGTAGCCTGGATGAAAAAGGTGAATGGAAAGATCTGACAAAACAAAAGAACTCTTCCGGCGATATTTCACCGACTGCCGGACAAATGCCTCGTTTGCTTGGACTGGCTCTTGCATCCAAGGTCTTCAGGAACAGCCCGGAAATGTGGGATTCGGCAAAAAAATTCACCGTGAAGGGCAATGAAATAGCTTTTGGCATGATTGGCGACGCTTCCACATCAGAAGGACATTTTTTTGAGACCATCAATGCCGCAGGTGTATTGCAGGTTCCAATTGCGCTCTCCATCTGGGATGACGGCTACGGAATTTCCGTCCCCAAAAAATATCAGACCACCAAGGAGAACATTTCCGCCCTGTTATCAGGTTTCGTGGCCGACGAAAACCATCCCGGGATTCGCCTTTACACCGCCAATGGCTGGGATTACGCTGCTATGTACGACATGTACGAAGAGGGAATTGCCATCTGCAGAAATGAACAGGTGCCGGTTGTCTTCCATGTTACAGAACTCACTCAGCCCCAGGGGCACTCAACTTCAGGTTCACATGAACGCTACAAATCGGCAGAACGGCTTGCCTGGGAAAGGGATCACGATTGCATACCAAGGATGCGGACCTGGATCCTGGCAGAGAAAATCGCCACTACCGAAGAGTTGGACACCATCGAAGCCGATGCGGTAAAAGCTGCCAAAAGTGCGCGCGACAGGGGTTATAAAGCCTTCCTTACTCCATTCAAGATTGAACGCGAACACCTTGTCAGTGTGGTAAAAACGACCCATTGTCCCTGCAAAAAACAGGCCCGGATCGATAAAATCGTGGCCGACCTTGAAGCCATCGCCGAGCCGATCAGGAAAGACATCATCTCTGCAGCCAAGAAGATCATGCGGGATGTGTGTACCTCCTGCAGCATGAAGAAACCAATGAAAGCCGATCTCGATGTGTGGATGGCCGAGCAGCGTAAACTCAATGTTGCCCGTTACAGTTCCCATCTTTACAGCGAATCGGAACAAAGTGCCCTCAAAGTTGCCGGTATTCCTCCGGTCTTTAATGACAATTCACCGGTTGTGACCGGCCGGGAGGTTTTGAATGCCAATTATGACATCCTATTCAAGACCAATCCACTGGCACTGATTTTCGGAGAAGATGTCGGCAAAATAGGCGGTGTAAATCAGACCCTGGAAGGGATGCAGCTTAAGTACGGTGAAACACGGGTGTCGGATACAGGTATTCGTGAAGCGACCATCATCGGGCAGGGTTTGGGAATGGCCCTGCGGGGTTTGCGTCCCATTGCAGAGATACAGTATTTCGACTATCTGCTTTATGGATTGCAGGTGATGAGCGATGACCTCGCTACCACACAATACCGTACGGTTGGCGGTCAGAAAGCCCCACTGATCATCAGCACCCGCGGTCACCGCCTTGTCGGGATCTGGCATTCAGGTTCACCCCTGAGCATGGTGATCAACTCGATCAGGGGAATCTTTGTCATGGTGCCACGAAACATGACGCAGGCCGCTGGTTTTTACAATACCATGATGGCTTCCGACGATGCAGGACTGGTTATTGAGCCATTGAATGGCTACCGGCTCAAAGAGTTGATGCCAGCCAACATCGGCAACTACCGGATTCCGCTTGGTGTTCCGGAAGTGTTGGAGGAGGGTTCCGACATCACCCTTGTAACTTATGGTTCATGTGTGAAGATCGCAGAGGAAGCGCTTCCCCAGATCAGGGATTTCGGTATTTCCGTTGAACTGATCGACGTGCAAACGCTCCTTCCCTTCGATATCAATCATGAAATCCTGAAATCGCTGAAAAAGACGAATAAAATTCTGTTCTTCGATGAAGATGGCAGTGGCGGCGCTACTGCTTTCATGATGCAAAAAGTGATGGAAGACCAGGGCGGTTATCGTTATCTTGACGCTGAACCTCGCACGCTTACTGCCAACGACCATCGCCCGGCATATACAAACGACGGCGACTACTTCTCCAACCCGAATGCCGAGGATGTTTTTGAAACGGTTTATGAAATGATGCATGAATACAACCCGAACAAGTATCCCAGGATCTGGTAGGAACAAATCCAAAATTCAAAACTGATAATCGCGGAGGCGTTAACCAGGCTAATCTTCAAGTTATCAAATCTTCAAACCTGCAAATTATTTGTACTGCTGATGGTTCGGATACCTTGTTCAATGAGGATTTAAACCAGCATTATCATTCCACTTTCGGGGCGATCCAGGAATCTAAGCATATTTTCATTGAAACCGGCTTCATGCATGCGATGGAAAAAATTGCTCCCCGGATTGTTTCCGGTTCTCCTGTTATGAAAATCCTTGAGATCGGTTTTGGTACCGGGCTCAATGCACTCATGACCATTGCTGCTGCGGAAAAGCACGGGATCAGGGTGCATTATACAGCGATTGAAGCATTTCCCCTCGAAATACAATGCTGGGGCGCGCTCAATTACCCGCGGCTTTTAAGATCCCGGCATAATACGAAGCATTTTGCGAAACTTCACCATGCCCCATGGGATGAAACCGTGGAGATATCCACCAATTTCACTTTACAAAAAATTCAGTGCACGGCCGAAAATTATATTCCTGCAGCCGGTGTTTTTGACCTGGTCTATTTCGATGCATTCGGTCCGGATGCCCAACCTGAGCTCTGGACCCGGCAGATATTTCTAAACCTGGGCAATGGATTGTTGACAGGAGGTTCCCTGGTCACCTATTCCGTTAAAGGAACAGTTGTGAGAGCCTTGCGTGAGGCCGGATTCCAGGTTGAAAAACTGCCAGGCCCCCCGGGAAAAAGACATATCCTGAGGGCTGTAAAAATTGGAGGACAGTTATTTTGATCCCGTTCCGCAGGATTTTTTCTCAGACAGCATCTCACTATAAAACACCGAATGGGAATAACACCGGCGATAACCAGACTCAGGGATGGAGATGAACAAGCTTTCCGGGAGTTGGTCGACGAGTATCGCGACCGTGTCTATAATACGGCCATCGGGTTTCTTCAACACCAGGAGAATGCTGAAGATGTAACCCAGGAAGTTTTTGTTGAGGTTTTCCGTTCTGTCGCCCGGTTCAGGGGCGATTGCAGCCTGTCTACATGGATCTACCGCCTCGCTGTACAGAAGTCGCTTGAATATATCCGCACCTCCCGGCGTGTAAAGCGCTCCGGGATTCTTTTCACCCTTTTCGGCAAAGAAGATCACCTGAATATTGCTGCAGATGCACCATTTTATCATCCGGGTATTTTGCTAGAAAATAAAGAGCGGGCCGCCATCCTGTTCCGTGCCATTTCACTACTGCCGGTAACCCAGCGCACTGCATTTATCCTGCACAAGGTGGAAGGCCTTTCCCATCATGAAATTGCGAAGATTATGTCAACTTCAGTCTCCTCCGTAGAATCCCTGATCGTAAGGGCCAACAGGAAATTACGTGAACTTTTATCAGACTATTATGAAAAAAATGAACGCTGACCGCAGGAAATTAACCCGCATAACATCCAAATGATATGAAAGCAAAAGAAACCTGGATCAATGACACGCTAAATTCGCTGGAGGGCATCAGGCGGGCGACATCCGATCCCGGCCTTTTCATCAAAGTACAGGCTGAAGCCCTTCATCCAATGAGCAAAAAGAGAGGGTTTAAAGGCGCATATTATTGGTCGGCTGCCGCATGCATCACCCTTCTCATTGCATTGAATATTCTTAGTGCGCTATATTACCACCAGTCGGAGAACCTGACCGGAAGTGGAGTTGCAGCAGTGGCGACCGATTATCTCTATTTTCTCAGACCTGTTAAACTCTGAAACAATGAACAATAATCGATTTTTCAAAGGGGTCATTCTCATTTTGGTTATGGTCAACTGCGGCACGCTGGCCTTTCTTTGGTTTGGCAGGCCCAGACCGGAACAAATCCCTGTACGTGGACAGGCGGCGGAATTTCTCATCCATGAACTTGATCTGACACCCGTGCAACAGGATAGGTTCGGAAAACTCCGCGAGGGTCATCGCGATAAATTGACAATCCTTCAGGAACAGGACAGAAAATTTCACGAACGCTTTTTTGAAACACTTTTTCTGACCCCAACCGATACAATTACTGCATCACTCCTTGCCGACTCCATCGCGGGAGTTCGCAGACAAATGGAATTGCTCACGTTTGAACATTTTTCGCAGTTACGCCAACTGCTTACAGAACCGCAAAAAATGAAATTCCACCAGGTATTCAGGCAGGCTCTTGACCGTGTATTGCCTCCTCCCCCAGTCCCTCCTACAC
>Ga0118677_10006511_pt1 | contig 19716 bp, 22 predicted proteins | sample AliMusrvi5mmetaG_FD_86154 | JGI IMG/M metagenome (GOLD analysis project Ga0118677, IMG submission 86154)
AGAATAAAGGTATGCATGAGATAAATTTTAATGCGTCTGAACTTCCCTCAGGAGTTTACCTTTATTCTTTGCATGTTTTTTCGGCGGACGGGATATCTAAATACATGGCATCTAAGAAAATGTTACTTCTAAAATAATTCGTGTATAAGAAAGTCTGAAAAACATGAGAAAATATTTACTGCTGATTATTCTTTTCAATATTGGAATTTCTTACCTCAATGCACAGATTAAATGGAGCATAATAAATTCACCCACTGGCAATACATTAAGAAACCTTGTATTTACAGATAATCTTAACGGATGGGCAGCAGGAGATTCGGGAACTATTATACATACATCAGACGGGGGACAAAATTGGCTGCTTCAGAATTCAGGCCTAGTATTTGATGTTTTCAGCATTAATTTTCCTGATAAAAACCATGGGTGGGCATTATGTATAGACGATTATTCCAATTCAATTATTCTTAATACTACTGACGGGGGGAATAACTGGTTCAATACCACGTATAATGGTAATGACATATTAAGTTCAATTGTATTCCTTGATTCCTTAAATGGCTGGGCCGGTGGTTATATGGGGAGCATTTTAATTACTTCAGACGGCGGAAACAACTGGAATATTGCAAGTGTTGATACTTTAACCGGATATTCGGTTCATAATTTTCTTTCAGTGAGTAAGAACTGTGGATTTGCATTCGGGGGAAAGTTTGACAGATGCGGAGTTATATGGAAAACTATAGACGGCGGTTTGCACTGGAAAGGACAATCTATTGGTGCTGATCCCATACAAAGTTTACAGGCAACCGATTCGCTTAATATTTTAGGAATAGGGGGGGATTTTGAATTTGGCACAGCATGTTTGAAATCAACAAATGGAGGGGAAAGCTGGAACTATAGAAAATTAAGTGTGTTTGGAATCGGGTTGAACTTATCCTTTAGGACAAAAACAGAAAGCTGGGCGCCATTGAACAACGGAGTTGAAGGTCGAATTGTATATACAAAAAATTCAGGGGAAACCTGGAAAGAATTTCAGATAGGCAGCTTTTATATGAATGATATTAAATTTATCGATTCAGCACATGGAATTGCGGTGGGATTAAATGGAGTAATATTAAGTTATGTTCCGGACAATCCGAAAAGCAATTTTATGGTTAATGTTAACAGGTTTTCAGTGCCGGTAAATAACTGTGGGGTTATAGGGGACATAAGTATTGGAGGAGGAACATACGATTCAAAGTTGTTACTATATTCAGCAGGATTTTACTTGTCGGGAGTGACTAATGGAAATCTATGGACGAACGGTTCGGCATACGAATCAGGAATACAGGATTATCAGCCGGGCATTGTTGGATCAGATCCATCAGACAAAAATAATAAAGTTTATGTGGTTAAATCATCTGATCCTGCATTTTCTGAAAGCTGGCAGGATTGGAAAAATGCCGTAGCATTAGGCGCCGATTTTTATGATGGCAACAACGATGGCTTATATAATCCGGTTGATTTAAATGGGAATGGTAAATGGGATCCAGGAGAAGACAGACCAGATTTATTAGGAGACATAACAGCATGGAGTGTTTTCAATGATGGAGTCTCTGCACCGCAGAGAAAATTTAACGATGTACAGCCTCAGGGAATAGAAATAAAGCAGAGCTTGTTTGCGATTAATGATTCAACGAACCTGCAGAATGCTTTTTTTGTACGCTACCGAATAGAGAATAGGGGAACAGTGGCAGACAGAATTGACTCGGTATATTTCGGAATTTGGAATGATCCTGATATCGGCAATCCAATTGATGATTACCTGGGATGTGATACTTTATATCAATCCGGGTTTGTCTACAACAACGGAAATGATATGATATTCGGGGCAACGCCCCCATCTTTATTTGTGAGTTACCTACAGGGACCCGCGGTTTTTATTCCGGGAGTTACGTTTTTAGATAACAACAGCAATGGCGTTTTTGATGATGGAATTGATACTCCAATAGATACTGCATGGGATTTCAAGGGACAAGTAAAAGGGAAGTCACTGTATCCGGGGGCAAAAAATTTGAATCCATCCTCATTTATACAGTTACAGAATAATTACAAAAATCTTACAGACCCAACATCAAAGTTTGAAGCAAGAAATTTAATAACAGGGAAGAACAAATTGGGATTAGCTGCTGATCCCTGCAATTGGCCATTAGGAACAGTTTCGGGCGGCATCAACTGTAATCAGATAAATAATATGTTTTTATATTCGGGTGATCCGGTAACGCTGATAGGCTGGTTAAACAGGTCATCCTCCGACCAGAAGATGCTATATAATACAGGACCATTTACTCTAATAAAGGGAAAGCCGGTGGATATAATAGTTTCATATACAGCAGGAACAGGAACAGATCCGGTAAATTCAATTTCAGTTGCAAGGAATATTTGTGCAGCAGTTCGTAATTATTATAACCAAAATCTTCCTATATCCAATATTGACGGTATTAGTGAAAAAACTTCAGTCCCTTTGAATTACATTCTATTCCAGAATTATCCCAACCCTTTCAATCCCATTACAACTATAAAATATCAACTGAAATTTAGTGGCTGGATAACTTTAAAAATTTATGATATTTTAGGGAGAGAAGTTGCAGTAATAGTGAATGAAGAAAAGCCTGCAGGCGACTATTCAGTTACATTTAATGCCGACAAACTATCAAGCGGAATATATTTCTATAAAATTCAGACTGGAAATTTCGTGAATACAAAAAAAATGATTTTACTGAAGTAAACCTCCGGAACAATGACATCATTACAGAATAAAAAAGGTCCAGCAAAAACCAAGAATTCAGAAAAGCCTTTACCACGGGAGAAAAGCTGGACAAGGATTTATCTTTTATTACTAATTCTTATTCCTTTTGCTCTATATATCAGGGTTACGAATTTCCAATTCAGTAAGTTAGATGACACCGATATCATTTTTGCACATTATGATGTCCTCAGCAGTTTAAAAAATATAGACCAGGCTTTTACACATGATGCTTACATGGAATCTACAAAGTCAGCATTTTATCGCCCAATGCAGACAGTTTCTTTCATGGTGGATTCTCAGATCAGTGGAAGAGAGCCATGGGGTTATCATCTTTCAAGTCTTTTACTTCACATTCTTACCGTAATTGCTCTTTTCTTTTTCTTGAAAAAGCTCGGCATAAAGGAGGAAATCTCTTTCCTCTTGTGCTTATTGTTTTCAGTACATCCCATGTTTGCGAATACAGTGTCATGGATACCAGCACGAGGAGACCTGCTGCTCGGGATATTCAGTCTCCTGTCTTTTATTACATTTATTAATTATCATAATAATCATAAAAAGCATTGGATTATATTCCATACCTGCTTTTTTCTATTGGCATTATTCTCAAAGGAATCAGCTGTTTTTTTGCCAGTACTTTTTCTGGTCTATTTTTACTTTGCTTCGGGGAGGAAGATAGTTCTAAAGAATGTAATTCCCTTCCTTTCAATCTGGGTAATATCGGAAATAATATATAATTACGCCCGTAACAACGTGTTAAAAGTTAATCTACCCCCGAAATTATTCGGAGTAATTCCATTCACAAAAAACCTTCCGGCAATACCAATTATATTTGGCAAGCTTTTTATACCATATAATCTGAATACAATTCCAGTATATGATAATATTTCAATAATTATGGGGGCAATTATTTTAATTGGATTTATTTTTATAACATTCAAATCAATGAGCCGGAACAATTGGAAAGTTATCTTGGGAGCGTTGTGGTTTATGTTATTTATTATACCTCCAATGTTATTCCGTTCCAACCTTGCAGATTTCGGGATGGATTATTTTGAATTTAGAGCATACCTTCCATCGATTGGAATACTGATGATAATTGGCATAATGCTGGAGCCTTTATCGAAAAGGCATTCAAGTTTCAATTTGTTATATATTGGTATGCCCACTGTATTTATATTAGCAATAATAGCTTACAATCATTCATCTGATTATTATGATTGGAAGACGTTTCTAAATACAGCGATAAAAATCAGTCCAAACAATGCAGTAGCTTTCAATGAAAGGGGGGTAGAATATTTGGTTGGCGGGAATAATGATAAAGCCCTGGAAGACTTTAAAAGTGCAGTTAATATATGTCCATTGTATAGCAGTCCCTATTACAATGAAGGAATTATTTATCACAACACCAATGATTCCATTAATGCAGAATCTGCATTTTCAAATGCCATTCGATACGATTCTCTCTGGAATTCTAAATCATCATTTGGTTATAAAGCTATTTATCACCTCGCCGAGGAAAAAATCATATTAAATAAATACGATGAAGCTATTATATTATTAAAAATAGTCGATTCAAGATTTAAGGCCGGAGCCGATGTTTATAATACATTCGGTTCGGTATATTATGCGGCTGCAAAATACGATTCAGCTATTTATTATTATTCAAAGGCAATAGATATTGATTTGAATGATGGTGAAGCATATTATCTTAGAGGGAATGCATATTCCAAAAAAAACAAATCCATTGAAGCAGAGTATAATTGGTCTGAAGCTAAAAAACTTGGTTTCATTTCTAAGGGGAATTAAAGAAAGGAATAATAAATAGAGCCTGTTTGTAAAAATAATCACATCAATGTTCGGTTAGAAAAAGGAAATTGAATATATTGAATAACATCAGATATTATCATGCTCTAATTAGGAGTATAAATAAATGAATAGAATGAATCCAGTAGTTGATAAATATTTAAGTAAGGCCCAAAAGTGGCAGGAGGAATTTGAGAAATTGAGACTGATCGTTCTTGACTGTGGGCTGTCCGAAGAATTGAAGTGGGGCTGTCCTTGTTACACGTTTCAGAAAAGCAATATCGTTTTAATCCATGGATTTAAGGAATATTGTGCGCTTCTGTTTTTCAAAGGTGCCTTGTTACAAGATCCCAATGGTATTCTAATCCAACAAACAGAGAATGTACAGGCGGGGCGCCAGATTAGGTTTACTGCTTTACAGAAAATAGTTGAGATGGAGGTAATTCTGAAATCCTATATCTATGAAGCAATTGAAGTGGAAAAAGCAGGTCTGGAAATAGAATTTAAAAAGCCTGCAGAATTCAAAATGGCTGCAGAATTTCAAAATACTTTAGATGAAATGCCTGAATTGAAAACTGCCTTTTATGCTTTAACACCAGGGAGACAACGAGCATACTTTCTTCATTTTTCTGATCCCAAACAATCCAAAACCCGGGAATCGAGGGTTAAGAAATATGTACAGCAAATTCTCAATGGGAAGGGGTTAAATGATTAATGAATCGCCCAAGGCTGGATGTGAAATTAAATCAATCAGTCTTGAAGGTATTATTCTGTTAAAAGGTTCAATGGTTTTACTGTTTCGATAATATCCAGTTTTATAAGTTCCCAATATTTGTTTTTCAGGCATATGGGATCAAAATCTAAATCAGCACTTTCGAATTGAATGAACGTTTCCAGAATCTCCTGTCGGTTATGCGAATAAGGATAACGTTCTTCATGCAGCTTGATCATCTGTTCAAGCGTATAGGTATCCAAAAGTTCATGGATATCCCAAAAGTCTTTTTTACGACCACCTCTGGTCACAACATCTATTTTCATCGCTGTAATCTCATCTATACTTGCAAGACGAAGTCCGTCAATTTCAATTACCGGACGAATAAAGGAGTCAGTACAAAATAAGTCCAGTTTAATACAATTATTGGATGATTCCCCGATGAAATATGATTTACCCAATCCTACAATTCCGGTATGATTTGAATCAGTATAAGGAAAGTTTTTATTCAGATAATTATCAATAGCAATAAAATCGACGGAACGGTACTCTGCATCTGTGAACAAGTCAATATCAACCGATTGGCGATGTCCTAATTGCAGACTTAATGAAGTACCACCAACCAGTCGGAAGGATTTAAGTTCTTCAGCTTCCATTAATTTATTTAATGTTGAGAGAAGAAGTGGTATTAGTGTATTGTAAAAGAGTGATTTTATCATCATCCGCTAATGTGGCTGTGAAGTATTACTTTTTTTTACCATATGCAGGCAAAGAGGTTTCGGAAATTTTTAAAGTCGATAAAACAATCTCTTCACCATAGAATCTTATAATCTCACTGATTTCCTGCTCATTTCCTCTTTCAAAGATGCGTTTAATAACAGCTGATTTGTACTTTTCCCAATCGATACGACTTATATCCGTGTCCCAGAATACAACCGGACGTAATTTTGATAAATCAGGATGATGATTCACTGCTTGTTTTTTCTTTTCAAGTTCAAGGTCATAATAGCATTGCAGTATTAAAAAGTAACCTTCTTCAATTTCAAGAGCCTTTTCAATCTTCAACGATAATGCAGCATTCATTCTACGCTTGCCTTTCATTATGGCTACAAGTGTCTGAGGAAATTCATTAACAGTTAAGGCGAACTGACCCTTTAGCAGATTTCTTTTCAATAGTTCACGTTCAAGGATTTTTCCCGGATGTATACCCTTAATGATCGATAGTTCAGCATTCATTGTTATCATTTGTAACCCAGTTGATGTAAAAGTAAACAAATTTGTTTATTTCACACAAAGTTGAACCCGAAATAATGAAGAAATAAAAAGGAGGATATCGTATTGAATATTCTCAGAGTCTATTAAAATGTATCCTGTTAAAATTCAAATCGCTGAAATGCTTTCCTTCATGGATTCTCTGAGGATGACCGATCGCGACGATATTAAGTATTCTAAAATATTCAGGAATGTCAAGCGTTTCTCGTAGGTAAGTTTCGCTTGTTTTTTCTTCGGAATAATTACGGCCACGAATTTGCACCCAACAACTTCCAAGGTCAATAGAGTGGGCAGTAAGTTGCAACAGGATGGATGCAATGGAGCAATCCTCGGTCCATGCACCCGTCTTGCTTTCATTGGATAACACGACAACAGCAAGTGGCGCAGTGTCAAGTGCTGAGGCTCCGGAAGGTCTGCAATGAGAGAGCTTTTCAATAAGGACACGATCATCAATGAAAATAAACTCGCAGGCATTCGAATTCTTTGAACTTGGCGCACGCAGGACGGCTTCTTTTAACAATTCCAACAGTTCAGGTTCAACGGCTTGTTCAGTGAATTTGCGGACGCTTCGGCGTGTTCGTAACAGATCGATCATCAAATGTTTGTTTAAATGTATGGTGCAAAGCAAAAAAAAGGATTTCTTTCAGGCAACTATTTGGGTCGATCCTTCATCTGTAACTAAAAGATTTAACATGACAGGAAAAAATGTATTTATGGCTTTGGTAATCTTTGTCATTATTTCATGCCGTAATGAGCATGTGCCGGAGAACAAGCCTTACGCAAACCTGATCATAAAAACAGGAACCATTTGTGGATGGTGTGCACAGAACGATACGCTAACGATTACCGGAAATTCAGTCAGGTATGTGAATTACGCCCATTGCAGCAATCTGCCGACAGTTGAAAAGAACGGAGAATTATTAGTTTCTGATTTGGATGCTTTGGTATCCAAATTAAACTTTAGCGAATTGAAGAAACTCGATTTAAACAGTTGTAATTTGTGTGTAGACGGTTGTGATGATTGGATTTCATATGTAAATGGGTCACAATCGCATTATATCCGATTCAGTAAGGATGATCCAAAACTGCAGGCTATCCAGGCATTTGTGGATCAGTTGAATGTCCTGAAGAAGCAGTATTCAAACGGAAATTAATCTGATTGCATTTCTACTGGATGAATAACAAGAATATGTTGCAGATAGACTTTCAAAAGAGGTACGTTCATGGTTGAGGAACGAAAAGCAATATACATGTCAGGACGGACAAGGTAATAGCCAAAGTTCTTTATCCCCATCATTTTATAGATTTCTTTGGTATCAGGCACATTTGATATCAGCGTTAATGCTAATTGATAACTTTCGGCTATTTCTTTGATTTCCTCGGGTAAGTCTGATGTAAAGACCAGCAGATTGAAAAGGATAGGATCCAATATCCTGTGTGTATTGGTTTTGTTTTCACGGATTAAGAATTCAATATAGGGCAAGCGATCCCCTGGTCTGGGTGAATCTTTTAATAAATCAGGGTCCGAAGAACTTAGGGATAGACTGCTCTTCCTATAGTGAATGCCTATCTGTGAAATGGACTTAAAAAACTTTTGACGGAAGCTTTTTTTCTCCATGAAAGGAAACATCACTTTCATGATTATCTTCAATATATGCAAACGGAAGAATTTCACAATCGGGTTAGTACTTGTAACCATTTGGAAGACAATATCGGCATACTGTGCAAATCCTTTTGATATGCCAGATCGCTCAGTGGAATAGGTGTCCAGCAATTCAGCTTTGGCCTTGCGATTAATTACAAATGCCAGTTTCCAGGCCAGATTATAAGCATCCTGTAAACCGGTATTCATGCCCTGTGCTCCAACCGGAGAATTGACATGGGCGGCATCACCTATTAGAAAGCAGTTTTGAAGGCGAACGGAATCGGCATATTTCTGATGGGAATGTGCAACAGAAAACCATTCATGGTTTTTAAAAGTAAATGATAACCCTGTCTGGGATTGAAAATTACCAGCGATATCGCTAAATGTTATATTTTCCTTTTTTCCTTTTTCTTCTGGAATACTGCCGTCAATTCTCCATCTTGAATCCTGGAGGGGGAAAAAGCCGGATACTGAATTGCGGTAAAAGACAAAGCTTATTTCGTTTGTTGCCAGTTCAGTTTGTGCTTTGCAATCAAGGATGAAAATAGGGTTCTGATAGGTTTTCCCTGAGAATGGAATATTAAGGAAATTACGGATTGAACTGTTTGCCCCATCGGCTGCAATTATATATTTTGATCTTATGGTACATTCAGAACCATCTTGTAAAATCACGTCTGAAGATACTCCCTTTGAATCCTGAATAAAACTCTTAAACCGAATACCTCTTTCTATCATGAGCCCATGTTCAGTGATAAAATTCAGCAATAGTCTTTCTGTTTTGGACTGTTCCAGCATGAGTAGAAAAGGAAACAGTGAAAGTTTTCCTCCGATATCTTCTATTGATGTACTAAGTGTCGTTTTCCCGTTGTACATTACATTGACTTTACCGGCAATGATTCCTTCGGAAATAGCTTTACCGGCAATTCCCATTTGCTCAAAGATCTCAAGACTGCGTGCCTGCACAATCAATGCGCCTGAATTATTGGAAGGAAATTCCTTTTGGTCAATGATGCGAAAAGAAACCTGATGCATTACTAGTTGACAGGCCAGCATAAGCCCTGCCGGTCCGGCACCGACAATTAGAACATCAATTGGATTACCGTTCAGTTGTTCCATCCTTTTTAGTTTTTCCAATGATCAGGAATCGAAATAAGAATTCTTTGCGAAGTGAATAATCACTGATATCAGCCTTTTTTAGTAAACTGACCAGTTCCCCGGTTTTAAATCCCCGAAGAACAGATACCGGGCCATCGTTTTTAGACAGGCTGGTGCCATTCAATAAGCGTGTAAAGAACCACGCGGAATAATAGGCAAGCCATTGACGTTGCAGATCATTAATAACAAAACCTATCCTGACCTTTTGCCTGAAATAAGTGAATAATTCCAGCAATTCATCGTCGCTTAAATGATGACAGAACAAGGAGCAATGTACGATGTCAATTGTTTCAGTTGCATGAAGATATTCCCGGTAACCTGATACAACTCCGCTGATTTCAGGATAATCAGAGCAATGAATTTTCAAATAGTCAATGACATCGGGATTCAGGTCTACTCCTGTTAGTTTTAGGTGGTAATTATTGTGCCTGGCCCAAACGGCTATTGCTTTTAATGAATCACCACTGCCGCAGCCTATATCAACCACATGATAGGTTTTGTGATGATCGTTTACTAATTGTATGATTCCTTTTAAGGTCAGGACATGCCCTCCGGTCGTACGGTTAAGAATATCCAGTTCTTTGAGGTTTTTAAATAGTAATTCAGTTGAACTATTGAACTCATCGAGCAATTCCTTTTCGTCGGAACGATATGTGAATTTATTCGGCATAAGTAAACAAAGAGGTTTCAATACTTAGTCCGGGGCCAAAACCAATGGAGAATATTTTATCCCCAGTCTTGTTACCAGCCTTCATTATTTCGTTTAGTACAAACAAAATGGTAGGGGATGACATGTTGCCATATTCATCCAGCACTTTATAGGAGTATTTTAATTCAGCATTATTCAGTTGTAATTTGTTTTTAATGGTATCCAGTATTTTCTTGCCGCCCGGATGGATGGCCCATTTGTCAATGGTTTCGGAGGTGATATTTAATCTTTTGCTTGCTCCTGAAAGGATTTCATCTACATGATCACCAATGAAATCAGGAATTTTAGCATCCAGTACCATTTCGAAATTTAGCGGAGTGATATTCCAGCTCATTAAATCTTTCCCTTCAGATAAAAGTAGTGAATAGAAACCATTGATTGTCATCCCGGACAGGTGGTTTCGTTTTGCATCAGCATCTGAAACAAGGATTACCGCTGCTGCTCCATCTCCAAAGATTGTATTGGACAGTAAATTGTCATTTTTGTTTTTTGGCTGGAAGTGCAAAGTGCACAGTTCAACACAAACAATCATCACTTTGGCATTTTCATCGGTCCGCGCAATCATATCTCCCAGTTTTAAGGCCGGAAAGGCTGCATTACAGCCCATGAAGTTGACTGAGGTATGATAGAGATGTCATTAGGCAGATTCAATTGCTCCATGAGCTCTGTATCGATGCCCGGGGCATATAGTCCTGTACAGGTAACCGTGATCAGGTGTGTTATTCCGAATCCGGCAACTGAGGTATTTAATTTTTCGAGTGAATTCTGAATAGCTTTTACAGCCAGTGATACTGCATTCTTTTTGTAGATATTCAACCTTTGGTCAACTGCGGGGGCAGACAGATTACCTCCAAAGATATTCTGTTCCGGTTTGCTGTTGCCAAAGTCGGACAGAACTGAATATCGTGTAGTTATTCCGCTTTTGTTGAATAATATATTAAGCTTCCGCGAAGCAGTCTGATCATTATAGGCTTCATCCATAAAATCGAAGATGGTACTTTGTTTCGTACCGTAACCCGGAACAGCGGTTCCAATGGAAATTATTTTACTCATCTTTAAAACCAGGTATAATGATTATTTAAAATAAGAATTAGAAAATAGGTATTCATACAGGCTGATGTCAACAGGTTCATGGTCATTGTGTTCTCAAAATTTGCATTCATGGTGTCTTTTCGGACTTTGTTGAACCAAACCGATAGTTTAATTATCACAGGGATCATAATTACCAAAAACAGGACCAGGTATGCCTGCTGATGCAGCTGGTTGAAATAATAAAACATGAAGGTAGCTGCAATCGAAAACAATATTCCTGAAAATATAAATGTACCTATATAACCCAGTTTGTAGCTTATGCTGATAACGCCATCCTTTTTGTCGGCTTCGTGCTGATAAATTTGAGTGAGAGGATATATGCTGCCGATAAACAGACTTGCAATACTCATGCAAAGGAGATGATTAAATGTAAAGAACTGACCAATATTGAAAGAAGTAATCGCAGCAGAAGCCATTAAATAAACGAATCCGCCCTGGAAAACAAATACCGTCAGGAAGCCTATTACTGCATATTTTTTCAATCTCAGATTTCTGTAACTGTATGCCCTGGACATCAGTACAAATATCAACACAAACAGCGAAAAGTAAACCGAAATAATCAAACCACACAAGATACCAAGTATGTCAAGAAATAGAGTGACATAAAATAGATTCTCAGTTACTTTAGGCGGATGTTTTAATCCCCCGATGCTTGTTTCGTCCTTGTCCTGGTAACTGTTGTATCCATTGCTGGATGGAAAAATAAACAGATGTAAAATCACAAATGCTAAGATGGTCTTCCCCCAATTAACGTCATTTGCCTGACTTAATGCGAATAAAAATACCGGCATTAGAAAGAATGAGAACGGCAGCCTCAGATGCTTAACCGTACTTTTATCGAACCAGGCTATGAGGAAAGGTCTCTCCATTTTTTTATTGTTAAAACAAAATAATGCAGGGATTGTTTTCTGGTCTCGTTAACAGTTTCATTTCTGTTTCAGTTATTCAGTTTTCTGAAATAACTCTGCAGTAATGTGTGTGCTGAAGGCCCTTCATTGAATAGCAGGTCGAGGATACTTAAATCAGGAATGAATCCGAACTTTTCAGAGAATACCTGGGTATAGGGTTGAGGTTCAAACTGCTGGTCAATAGTATTTTGGTGTGCTTTGGGGTTGATCTTTTCCCTGAAATTCATGCAATTTTTAGGAATTTGTTCGAAGGATACTGTTTGGTTTAGGATCACCTTCAATTCAAGAATCTCAAGAAGAACTTCCAGGATCGACTGATTAAAATCGAACAGAAATTCATGCTTTGTCCTAAAGAAAGGTTCCAATTCGTCAGCATAATATTCAAAAAAAGGGGAGGAGTTATATGCTGAAAAGATGGTTCTCCAATGGTTTCTTTGCCATTCTTCGTCATAGGCAATGCGCAGGTCTTTGATTTTGATTTTGGGTCCGCGTCCTTTTTCAACTGGAACAATTAATGAAATAGGACCATTTGCACCCAAAATGATAGTTCTGTTGCGGTAAGTTTGTTTAATAAAGTGTTCATGCTGCTCAATGTAGATTTCAGGGTAAGATGCCAGTTTTGAGAAATACCTGATGGATGGGAAATAGGCTGTACTCAGCAGTATCCCGGTTGATTGTACTGTCATTATTCGTTGAAGAAACCTCCTTTATATTCACTTCCCATACTTACTCCCTGCGAATCAACTTCCTCATCCTTGTCGGCTACTATTTCCTCACTCTTTTCAAGTTCAGTAACCACTTTCTTGAGTTCTCTTTTCAGTTTGATAATTCTTGGAAGCTGCATCATCATAGCCAGTAAAAAGCCAAAGATTAATCCCGACAAAAGCACAACCACCAATGGAACATCAGTTATTTCCCAATGGAAAAATTTGATGTTAATTTGTATTTGGTTCTGGAAAGTAAAAATAGTTAGCAGAACCGCAAGAATCAAAAATACAATGACTTTACCTGACATGAGCGAACTGGTTTTCTGTTGTAAAAATAACCAAATCCCTGTAAATGAGCAAATGGATTACATTATTAACGTGATCTGTTGTTGTTAAATTGTTGTTGATTGTCAGTATATCAAGGAATCAGGTGTTCAGGTTGATGAATACGATATGTATGATGATTATTTGAGCAATTGATTGTTTTGCTTTTTATACTAAAAGCAAAAAGGATAACTGTTACAGTTATCCTTTTTGTCAACTAAAATATTTTGAAAATGATCATTTAGAATGAGTAGGTTGACTGAGTACTTCCGATTAATGAACAAAGGAAAATAAGCGGCTCCAGCGGATTTTACTGTAGAATGGCTGGTCTTTATCGAGTGAGAGCCAGATAAATACTGCTTTTCCGACGATATGATCTTCAGGCACAAAACCCCAGTAACGTGAGTCGGCTGAATTGTGTCGGTTATCACCCATCATCCAAAAATAGTCCATTTTAAAAGTATAGCTGCTGGCAACAGCACCATTGATGTAAATGGCGCCGTCTTTAACTTTCAGATCATTGGCTTCGTATAATGAGATGATCCGCTGGTAAAGCGGCAGATTGTCAATAGTCAGTGTTACGGTTTCTCCCTTCTTAGGAATCTGGAGCGGACCGAAATTGTCAACATTCCATTGGTATTTACTGCTGAAAGGGAAGATTTCAGGACTCCAGTTGCCTGCGGCAACAAGTGTTTTTTGAACTGATTTAACATTCTTCATCGCCTTAATTTTGTCCTCGCTATCCTGTGTTAATGGAAACAAATATTGGGTGTTTGAATACACATGACGATCGGCTTCAGAAATATGCAGCTGCTCGAGTGAATGTTTGTTGATGCCTGTTCCGTCAGTTGTCACGATATTATCATACTGCATTCCGGGGAAATGCTGTTGTTCTTTACCGTTCACAAATAGCTGTCCGTTTTTCAGTTCTATCACATCACCTGCAATACCCACACACCTTTTGATGTAATTTTCACGTTTATCTACCGGACGGGAAACAATCTCTCCGAAGGTTTCCTTTTCCTTCCACACACGTTCACGGCCATATTGGCGAACCAGTGAGTAATAGCTTTGATTCTGAACATTCACTGCAACTGTATCGCCTTCAGGAAAGTTGAAGACGACCACATCGTTATTCTTAACCTTTCCGAAACCGGCAATTCGTTTGTAGGGATTCTTAATCCATTCGACATACGACTTTTGAGTCTGCGAAAAAGGCATGGTATGATGGACAAAGGGAAACGAAAGAGGGGTATTTGGCAGTTTTGGACCATATGAAGTTTTGCTTACGAACAAATAATCTCCGATAAGCATTGTTTTTTCCATTGAGGAAGTTGGAATAGTGTAGGCTTCAATGAAAAACATACGGATAAATGTAGCTGCAATTACGGCAAATATAATAGCATCAACCCATTCAACTACTTTGGTTTGTTTGCCTTCAGGCGGGTTTTTCTTTTTCCAGAAAGCCCAGTGCACTTTTTTAGTGATATACATGTCGAAGATTACAACCAGACCAATCAGCCATAAATAGCTTTCGAGCCAGATGACCCACAACAAATAAAGCAGACCGACAACGGCAAACTTGAACCATTTATTTGAAAGTACTTCTTTCATTTTATTGAGTGTTTAAAGATTTAATAAATCATTCATTGATAAAATTCCTTTTTTTCCAAAGCTGTATTCTGCGGCCAAAACTGCTCCAATGGCAAGACCTTTGCGGCTTTTGGCACAATGGGTAATTTCGATATAGTCGACTTCCGAATCGTATTTGATAATATGTGTTCCGGGTACCTGACCTTCACGTTCTGAAATAATTCCAAGTTCATCAGCCTTGTCAGTCGAATAATTGACCCATGTTTTTTTCTCCGGATTATTCTCAATAATGCCTTCAGCCAAAGTTATTGCTGTGCCGCTTGGAGCATCCAGTTTCTGTGTATGATGAATTTCTTTCATCTCTATTCTATATTCTCGATGTCCAGCCATGAGTTCAGCCAGTTTTTTATTGAGGGCAAAGAAAATATTAACACCTAAGCTGTAATTGGACGTATAAAAGAACGTTCCATTCATATCCTTGCAAAGCTGATGAACTTCGGACAGATGTTCGAGCCATCCGGTAGTTCCGCTGATTACTGGTATACCAGCTTCGAAACACAGTTTGTAATTGGCTGTAGCGGAAGCAGGTGTTGTAAATTCAATGGCAACATCTGCTTTCTGCAGGTTTGCTGTAGTAAGATCTTCCGGATTAGTAATATCGATTTTTAGTACTATTTCGTGTCCCCGGTCAAGAGCGATATTTTCGATCTCTTTTCCCATCTTTCCGTAACCGATTAATGCAATCTTCATTCGTAAACAATTGAGATGAAATAAAATAAGTCAGTGAGCAATGTTATTTTCAAATATGTATTGACAAAAAGGATTTCATTACTGAATCATACACTTTCAAAGGTTAAATGTTCTTAATTTTTGGTCTGCAAAGATATACAATCATGGTTAATAAAGTATTGCCGTCCCAAGTAATCTCAATGAAATCGATTTTAACACTACTGAATTTTTTTTCTTGTAACTTACAATCCAGCATCCATGTGTCTTTTCACCATTGAATAACTGCATATTTCAAATTAGTTTAGTTTTTTCACCACAGATTTTTTATCTTTATACTTTGAATGAGTTCATGCCAGATTCTGATAAAATGATTCAGATAGGAACACATTGACTCAAGACACCAATTTTCTATTCCTACAGATTTTCTTCAGGAAAACAATAGACTTACTTTCGATACACCCGGATTGTATCTGAAAGTGGTTTGCGTCGTGTTTGCTTCGGATAAATAAATCTATGATTGATTTGCAAAAGTACTAAGATCGCGATTTTAGTACTTTTGTAGATCAGTCATAGTACAGATATAGACAAGACATACCCTCTCGATACCCTCTAAAACAGTATCGGTCTCTGTTGGCTTTTACTTCGCGTCTGGTTTGGCCTGAGACTTTTTTCTGCGTACATTCGTATTTATTAATAGACAGATGATCATGAATAATCATACCTTGAAGCTTGTCGCGACTGATCTGGATGGGACATTTTTAAAGAATGACAAGTCGATTTCGAAAGAGAACCTTGAGATACTTAATTCTCTTGGAGAAAAAGGAATCTTACGGGTCGTGGCAACGGGTCGTAATCTGAAGAAAACCATGGAAGTGATTTCGGCAGAAGTGCCGTTCGATTATATCATTTTTTCATCAGGATCAGGTGTCTACGATTGTCTGCAAAAGAAACTGATCTATCATCAGAATCTAAATCAACAGGTCGTTCAGCAAATAGCTGACTTTCTTGTTGGTCTTGATATGAATTTTCATCTTTTCAAACCTGTTCCCGAGAATTACAATTGTTGGTTTCATCGCGGAAGTACTGCCTGTTCTGAATTTGAGAGATACTTCGACTTTCATTTATCACATTCTGAACCGATGCCATTGGACCATAAACTTGGGTCTGAAGCTTGTCAGTTTCTGGTTGTTTTCCCTGACAACCCGGGAAGTTTTAACCTGTTTAAAAATGATCTGGAAAATCGGTTTCCGGATGTAAAAGTAGTCAGGACAAGTTCTCCGTTAGATACCGGATTCATCTGGATGGAGATATTTCATCAATCAGTATCAAAAGGAAACGGTGTAAAGTTTGTCTGTGATGCATTACAAATAGATCCTGCACATACTTTGGGCATTGGCAATGATTATAATGACCTTGATTTACTTGAATTTACAAATTACTCCTATTTGGTGGATAATGGACCACAGGAACTGAAGGAACGATTTTTATGTGCTCCATCTAATGAGGAAAGTGCATTTGCAAAAGCAATTGAGAGATATATTGATTAATGTTTATCAGCTTCTAAACAGCATTTCTGCCAATTGTAGTTGTTCGGGTTTTCCAAGATCCATCCAACGTTCAGACTGATCAACGTAAGCTATGACAGACTGATTAACTGCCAGACGCAAATAAAGGTCGATAATAGGGAATTTTCCTTCTTCGGTAATCAGTTCAAGCAATTCAGGCTGGATGAGTTGAATTCCGCTAAAAGCAAGAGGTTGAGCATCTGTACATGATTCCTGACGGCTTATCCTGGTTTCTCCTGTACTGTAATTCTTCCATCCGATAAGCTGCATATTATTATCAAACATTAAATAACGACTCGTTTCTCTTGAACGGACAACCAATGTAGCCAAAGCCTTATGCTTTTGATGATATTCAAGAAGTGCATTCAAATCCAGGTTACTGATTACATCCACATTATAGATCAAAATCGGTTCATCTCCCTTCAGAAATTCTCCCGCTTTTTTGAGTCCGCCACCAGTATCCAATAACTGACATCTCTCATCCGAAATGTGGATATTAACTCCGAAGGAATTATTTTCTTCCAGGAATGAAATAACCTGTTCGGCAAAGTGAAAAACATTAATTGTAATATCTGATATCCCAAAGGATTTCAGATGTTCAATTGCGTGTTGGAGCAGTGGTTTTCCTCCCAGGTTTACCAAAGCCTTGGGTTTGTCCAGTGTTTGGTCCTTCAGTCGAGTACCAAGTCCGGCAGCAAAAAGAAGTGCTTTCACAGATATCGTTTTGAATTTTCTCAAAAATAGGAAAAAGAAAAAAGGAAAAAGAAAAAAGTAAGGATCATTCCTCTTTCCTTTTTCCTTATTTCTTTTTCCTGAAATTATAATTTCAATTTAAACTATTTGATTCAACATCAGTCTATGAAGCAGAAACAGTTTTATTCACTTTTTAAAATAATCAAATGAAAAAATTAGGTGTATTGTTGGTAGTTCTTCTGTTTGCTACAGGAATTACATTTGGACAGGATCGTGGTGGTGGTGATCGTCCATCAAAAGCTATAGGACCGGGTAACAAAGGTGGCCGTACAATGATGACGCCAGAACAAAGACTTGAGAAACAGACCAAAAGCCTGGTTGATGAACTTAAATTAAACAAGGATCAGGAAGCAAAGGTGTTAGCCATCAATAAGAAGTACATGGACAAGCAGACATTCGATTTTTCGAAGATGCGTGATGCCACTGCTGATGAGCGAACTAAGATGATGGAATCCATGCAAAAGGTGCAGGTAGAAAAAGACAAAGAAATTAAAGCAATTTTAACTGCATCACAGATAAAGCTTTACGATGATATGCTGAAGAAAAGAGAAGAAATGAGAAAAAATTTCCAGGGCCGCATGGGAGGACAAGGTGGTCAGGGTCAATAATATGGTTTATATTGGTTTAACAGAAGAGGGACTAAAGTCCCTCTTCTTATTTTGACAAATCATTCTTTAGTGCAATCATTTTTATAGCAGTAACTGCAGCTTCATCACCCTTGTTTCCAAGTTTTCCTCCGGCTCTGTCAATTGCCTGTTGTTGATTGTCTGTAGTAAGCAATCCGAAAATAAAAGGTTTATTATACTTCAGGTTCAGATTGGTTATGCCCTGCGTAACTCCACTGCATATAAAATCAAAGTGCCTGGTTTCGCCCTGGATGACGCATCCCAAAACAATTATTGCATCGACATTTACATATTCAGCCAGGTATTGGGCCCCGAGTGTTAGTTCAAAACTTCCGGGAACATGTTTCAAGAAAATGTTTTCTTCTTTGGCTCCGTGCAACTTTAATGTATCAACAGCACCCCTGGCCAATGCGCCTGTAATCTCATAATTCCATTCAGCAACTACAATACCGAAACTCATTCCGGCAGCAGATGGAACAGAACTTAAATCATATTCTGATAAATTTTTTGTAGCCATTATTTGAATTTTAAACAGTGCAAAAATAAAAAATCCCCTGCAATGAGGGGACTTTTTATAGTATTTTCAGTTATAATATCTTATTTAAAACTTATAAGTTGCCTTAGCCGTTCATTTTAGATTTTGCACGGGCAATGTATTTATCAATACTTCTTCCTTCAGTGCTATCAGGAAATTTCAGCTTGATTGTTTCGTAAAGTTTTAAGGCATCATCGCTTTTATTTGAGCTTTCGAGTAACTCACCGGCCTTTAAAAGATAGATTGGTGTTGTGAGCTGATTATCGTTCATTTTGTAAGCCTTGGTATATAATTCAAGGGCTAATTCAGTTTTTCCCAACTCCAGTTGAGCATCACCCTGAGCACCAATTGAAATAGGACCTAAAAGCACATCATTGGTACTGAATTTTTTCAGATGGTCAATGGCCTTATCAAACTGCCCCATGTGTAAATAAGATATTCCGGCATAATAGTTTGCCAGTTTGCCAGCTTTGGTTGATCCGAAATCGGAAATGATATCCAAGAATCCAGGATTGCTGCCGTCACCGTTGAGTGCCAGGTTAAATGAATCTTTTTCAAAATAGTTTTGAGCCCTAAACATTTGTTCCTGAGCCTCTTTTTGATGCGGATCAAAGTAAAACCTGTTTAAACCAAGATAACCTGCAACTACAATCACAATTGCACCAATCACTATTGAAATCAGTTTCTGATTGGATTCTAGAAATTGTTCTGTCCTGGTTAACGCACTTTCTACTTCTTTTAGGTTATCTACCTGAGTGTTTTTTTTGTTTTTTGCCATGGCATTAAAAATTTATGCCGTTACA
>Ga0118677_10006514_pt1 | contig 19712 bp, 18 predicted proteins | sample AliMusrvi5mmetaG_FD_86154 | JGI IMG/M metagenome (GOLD analysis project Ga0118677, IMG submission 86154)
CTATAATTCCAATAAATTGCTCAATTCGGTGAAGGATGATCTGAATGAAAAATTGATGTCTGTTACCACTGAACTTAGTATGCGGGTTGGACAGGAGACAGAGTTAAACATGCCGATGCTCGATTTTATGAGCGAGCAACTTATTATCCTGTCCGACATTATTCGTGCAGATATTAATCTTTATGACCTTAATGGTACTCTATTTGCAACCTCACGCAGTGAAATTTATGATCGTGGGTTGATGTCGCGCCGGATTGATCCGGTTGCATTTAAAGCGATCTCGGTAGGGCATAAGCCGCTCTTCCTGCATCAGGAGAATCTTGGAGAGATGAAATTCTTCTCAGCTTATTCGCCCATTTACAATCAAAACAACAAGCTGATTGGCTATCTGAATTTACCCTACTTTACCGGACAAGATGATTTTGAGAAACAGGTTTCAGATTTTATTGTTGCCTTCTCAAACTTGTATATATTGCTGATTATTATCAGTTTAATGGTGGCATTAATTATCAGCAATAAATTAACTGCTCCATTACTTCAAATTGAAAATTACTTAAAAGGAATCCAGCTGGGGAAAACGAATGCAAAAATTGAGTATTCAGGTGAGGATGAGATTGGAAGGCTTGCTAAAGAGTATAACAAGAAAGTGGACGAGCTCGCGGTTAGTGCAGAATTGCTTGCGCGATCGGAACGCGAATCTGCCTGGCAAGAGATGGCCCGTCAGGTTGCACATGAAATCAATAACCCGCTTACCCCTATGAAATTGAGCATACAATATCTTCAACGAATTAAAGATCAAAATACTGAAAATTTTGATGAGTATTTTTACCGGGTTAGCCAGACACTGGTTGAGCAGATTGATGCCTTGTCGCTTATCGCCTCTTCCTTCTCCGATTTTGCCAGAATGCCCATGGTTAATGACGAGTTAATAGATTTGAATGAAAAATTGAGAGAAGTAATTTTGCTTTTCGAAAATATGAATAATGTTTCTGTCTCATTTAGCGTGTTGTCCGAAGGGGATATTCGGGTAATGGCTGATAAAGACCAGCTGGGAAGAGCATTTGTAAACCTGGTTAAGAATGGCATACAGGCCATTCCCCGGGACAGGAAAGGGGATTTAAGGGTGAAGTTATCTAAAGATCAAATATGGGCATATATTTCAGTAACCGATAATGGCGTGGGTATTCCTTTTGAGTTGCAGGATAAATTATTCGAACCGAGCTTTACCACTAAATCAAGTGGAATGGGTTTAGGACTTGCAATCTCAAAGAAGATCGTTGAAAATTTTAAAGGGGAGATATGGTTTGAGTCAATTCGTGATGTTGAAACAACATTCTATATCAAGCTTCCTCTGGCTAAACAGCTCTGAATCCTTAATTGAAGAATCAATTACCCATCTCAGCTAAAAATTTTATTCTGACCATCCTGATCTCTTCAACCTCATAATCGTCCCCAAATTCAGCTAAAGCCTCTTCCATTGAGCCAGACTCTGCATCTTCCCTGAAATAACGGTAAATATCTTCAACCTGATCTTCATCCATTACATCATCGATATAATAGTCGATATTGATCTTTGTCCCTGAATTGACGATAGCCTCCAGCTCTGTTAGCAGTTCGCCGAGGTTCATCCCTTTGGCCTCAGCAATCTCGTTAAGGGCTAATTTGCGGTCGATATTCTGTATAATGTAAACTTTGTTTTTTGATTTATTGGCAACCGAACGAACCACCATGTCCTGTGCCCGCTCAATCCCCTTCTCTTCGACGTAATATTTTATTGTCTCGACAAAAGGTTTTCCATATCGCTGAGCTTTTCCCTGCCCAACACCGATTATCCCCTGAAGTTCTTCGAGTGTTGTCGGATATTGGATTGACATATCTGCCAGCGAAGGATCCTGGAATATCACAAATGGCGGCAGGTTTTGCTTGGTAGCCAATTTTTTACGTACATCCTTCAATATTGCAAATAGCTCAGGATCACCTGCTGCACTGCCCCCTTGAGGAACATCGTCGCTCTCCTCGGCCGATTCATAATCATGATTTTTCACAATCATGAATGAGCGGGGATGAGCCAGAAATTCGCGGCCGGCATCGGTAAGTTTTAAGACACCGTAGTTTTCGATGTCTTTGTGAAGAAAGCCAGCAATAATACTTTGCCTGAAGACCGCATTCCATATCTTGTCATCATATTCATCCCCTTCACCAAAGATATCAAGAGTGTTATGTGAAAAAGATTTGACTGTGGCATTCTCTACACCCAACAGGATATTTACAAGATGTTCTCCTTTACATTGTTCCTTAACTTCCACTACTGCCTTTAACGCCATGACTACCAGATCTCTCCCCTCCATGTGTTCTTTGGGGTTCAGGCAATTATCACAAAAACCGCAGTTTTCCGTTTCGTATTTTTCCCCAAAATAGTGCAAAAGTATTGTGCGTCGGCAAAGTGAAGATTCGGCAAAGGCCACCGTGTCAAGCAAAAGTTGTTGCCCAATTTCCTGCTCTGCGACAGGTTTCCCCTGCATGAATTTCTCAAGCTTCTGAATATCCTTGTAGCTATAAAAGGTGATGCATTTCCCTTCACCACCGTCTCGTCCTGCTCTGCCGGTTTCCTGATAATACCCTTCAAGTGACTTGGGAATATCATAATGAATAACAAACCGAACATCGGGTTTATCGATTCCCATACCAAATGCAATTGTGGCAACGATAACGTCCGATTCTTCCATCAGAAACTTGTCCTGGTTGGCCGAACGGGTGGCCGAATCCATCCCGGCATGGTATGCAAGCGCTTTTATCCCATTGACCTGAAGTAATTCGGCAATCTCCTCCACCTTCTTGCGGCTCAGACAGTAAATAATCCCTGATTTTCCAGGATTACTTTTTATCATTCTGATTATTTGATCTTTAGCCTTGTTTTTTGGGCGAATCTCATAATAAAGATTTGGCCTGTTAAAAGAAGACTTAAAGACCTGAGCATTCTGCATCCCCAGGTTTTTCTGGATATCATGCTGTACTTTGGGTGTTGCAGTGGCAGTCAACGCCATAATGGGCGCTTGTCCAATTTCATTGACAATGGGCCGAATTCTTCTGTACTCAGGACGAAAATCATGACCCCATTCGGAGATGCAATGAGCCTCATCAATAGCATAAAAAGAAATTTTAATTCCCTTCAGGAAATCGATGTTTTCAAGTTTTGTCAGAGATTCGGGTGCCACATAAAGAAGTTTGGTGTGACCTCTCGAAATATCCTCCTTGACTTTCTGAATTGCGGTTTTTGTAAGAGAGGAATTCAGAAAATGTGCAACTCCGTCTTCAGTACTGAAACTTCTGATAGCGTCAACCTGGTTCTTCATCAGTGCAATGAGCGGAGAAATTACAATGGCGGTGCCCTCCTGCATTAGTGCCGGCAACTGATAACAAAGTGACTTTCCTCCACCCGTCGGCATCAGGACAAAAGTGTCATTTCTATCTAGTATGCTGTTAATTACCTCTTCCTGTTGTCCTTTAAACCGATCAAAGCCAAAGTACTTTTGAAGCTGGTCATTAAGTGTTTTTCTATCCCTCATAATGGTAAGTCAAAATATCTCGCAATCAATTTGATTTTCTTCCACTAAGTTATCAATTTTATTGTCTGGAACAAGAACTACAAACAAAATCGTATAAAATTTAACATTGGACAGATTTAGAACAGATTTTGCTTTATTTAAATGGGTCAAAGAATCGTATATTTGCCGCTGAATTCGTAATTCAATTCTGATATACCAAAACTTTTAAATAAAGGTCAATATCTATAATGGGAATACTTGCAGTGAAAGGGGGGAAAGTGAAAAAGCCGGTGAAATCCAACGAAGAGATGTCTTTCCTGGAGCATTTGGAAGAGTTGCGGTGGCATCTTGTTCGTATTTCTGCAGCAGTGGTAATTAGTGCTATAGTCATATTTGTCAACGTTAAATTCATAATGGATCAGATTCTTTTTGCACCAAAATATCCCGCGTTTATTACGAACAGGGTATTTGCATGGATCGCATTGAAGTTTAATTCTCCGGATATGGCTATTAATACAAAACCTTTCAGCATAATTAATTACGATATGGCAGGCCAGTTCTCCACTAATATAAACATCGCTATGATTGGAGGGATTATCATTTCAATTCCTTATATCTTCTGGGAATTCTGGCAGTTTATTAAGCCGGCTCTTTACGAAAAAGAGCGAAAACATGCTACGGGAGCTGTTTTTTACAGTACGATGTTATTTCTGTTGGGGGTTCTTTTTGGATATTATATTATCGTACCGCTGTCTACTCATTTCTTTGGTTCATACAGGGTCAGTGAAGAAGTAGTGAATCAGATCAATCTTAACTCTTATATAAGCTCAGTAACTACCATAATTTTGGGAAGCGGTGTCGTATTTGAGTTGCCAATAGTGATTTATTTTCTTGCCAAAGTGGGTTTGGTCAGCTCTGGTTTTTTAATCAAGTACCGAAAGCATGCATATATTGTTCTGCTTTTGTTGGCTGCCATCATCACACCTCCTGATGTCTTTAGTATGCTAATGGTATCAGGTCCTTTAATTGTACTTTATGAATTGGGAGTTGTTCTTGCCAAACGGATTGAGAAAAACCGAACAGATAAGGAGCTTCTTGAAGCTTAATAAATTTTAATTTTAAGGATAAATGAAGTTAAGAGCTGAAAATTTAGTTAAAAACTATAGGAGCAGGACGGTGGTAAAAGGGGTGTCGCTCGAATTAAACCAGGGAGAAATCGTAGGTCTTTTAGGTCCCAATGGTGCGGGCAAAACAACTTCATTTTATATGATTGTCGGCTTAATAAAGGCAAATGGAGGTCAGATATTTCTCGACGACCTGGAAATCACCTCTTTCCCGGTATACAAAAGAGCCCAATTGGGTATCGGATATCTTGCTCAGGAAGCTTCTGTTTTCAGGCAAATGAGTGTGGAAGATAATATCCGTTCAATCCTGGAGATGACCAAATTCACCAAGGAATATCAACGGGAGAAACTTGAATCGTTACTTGATGAATTTGGTCTTCAGCGGGTTCGCAAAAGTAAGGGGATCCAGTTGTCTGGCGGTGAACGACGGCGAACTGAGATTGCCCGTTGTCTGGCTATTAATCCGGCGTTTATTCTGCTCGATGAACCATTTGCAGGTGTTGACCCGATTGCAGTGGAAGATATTCAGCAGATTGTTTTTCGCCTAAAGGATAAAAATATCGGGATTCTTATTACAGATCACAATGTGCACGAAACTCTTTCCATTACTGATCGCTCATATCTACTCTATGACGGGCGCATTCTGAATAGCGGATCAGCCGAAGAACTTGCTGATGATGAAGAAGTAAGACGACTATACCTCGGTCAGAATTTCGAATTGCGCAGACCTGTGGCAATGAAACAGGAGACTAAAGAGGAGAGTGCCCCGGAATAATTACTGATTAATTTCTCAGTTGGTTTTCCAAATAAAAAAAATACTATATTTGCAGCTCGAAAAAATGCGGACGTGGCGTAATTGGTAGCCGCGCCAGACTTAGGATCTGGTGCCGAGAGGCGTGGGGGTTCGAGTCCCTTCGTCCGCACAGATTACCATTAAACCGCCTTTTTCCCTTAATGGAAATAAGGCGGTTTTTTTGATGGCAGTTTTGGAGAAGCCTTTCACTCTACATTAGGTATTTAGCATCATAAAGGAGAAAATTATGAAAATTTCGAAGACAAGTATTGACGATTTGAATGTCGTTGTCCGAATTGCTATTGAAAAGCAAGACTACGAGGCAACAGTAAATGAAACATTGAAAGATTACCGCAAAAAGGCCAATATGCCCGGATTCCGTAAAGGAATGGTTCCTGCAGGGCTGATTAAAAAAATGTATGGTAAATCGGCTCTCGCTGATGAAGTAAACAAACTACTCAGTCGTGAGCTTACAAAATATATTACAGACCAGAACCTTAATATCCTTGGCGAACCACTTCCTTCATTGACAGAACAGGCAGTCATTGATTTTGACAGTGATGCTGATTTTGAATTCGCCTTCGATCTTGGTCTTAGCCCTGAAATCATAGTTGATTTTGAAAAAATCGGCAAATTGCCCTATTATGAAATTGTTGTTGATGATCAGTTGATTGACAACCAGATACAGGGTTATACCAATCGTTTTGGCGAAAATATTTCTGCCGAAGTTGTTGGTGATAAAGAAACTACTGTTGGTGATTTTGTACAGGTCGATTCAGATGGGAATGTTGTTGACGGAGGAATTTCATCCTCAAATGTTCAGATGTCTGTTCAATTGATCAAGGAAGAAAGTATCCAAAACCTTTTTATCGGTGCCCGGATTGGTGATGTTCTTAAATTTAATCCAAAGACCGCTCTCCAGAATGATCATGAAGTTGCACACTTATTGAAAATTAAGGAGGACCAAATTGAGGCTGTCTCCGGCGACTTCAACTTTACCATTAATTCGATTAATACGTTCATCCCTGCTGAATTGGATGAGTCAATGTTCAGAAAAGTATATGGTGATGAGACTGAAGTGAAAACTATTGAGGATTTTCGCCAAAAAATCCGCTCTGAGCTGGAATCTAATTTAGTATACTCCGGGAATTACAGATTCTCCATCGAGGCCAAGGAAGTTTTTACCAATGCAATTTCAATGAAATTGCCCGAAGAATTTCTGAAGAGATGGCTTGTTGAAACCAATGAAAAGGTGACTGTAGAGCAAATTGAGGAAGAATTTGATCATTTCCGTAAAGATCTGGAATGGACTTTGATTAAGAGTCAATTAGTTAAGGAAAATGAAATCAGAATTGAAGAATCTGATATAACAGATATGGCCCGTGAAATGGCCAGAATGCAATTTCAACAATATGGTATGTCGAATGTGCCCGACGAATACCTGGATAACTATGCCAAATCGATATTGCAAAATAAGGAACAAAAACAGAAGATGGCAGAGAAGAAAGTTGAAGACAAAGTACTTGAACTCATTAAAGAGAAAGCCGGAATTGATTTAAAGCAGGTTACGCAAAAGGAGTTTGACGATTTGTTCGAAAAATAAACTCCAGCCCAAAGTAATCGCAGTATTTTTATAACTTTGTGGGACAATTTGTTTATTCCGGAATCTGAAGGGCAAGATAAACAATTTGTTTTGCAAAGTTTTTCATTTTAAAAAGTAAGATTATATGAATGGGAAAAGTGATGAATTCCGCAAATATGCGACGAAGCATTTAGGCATCAGCAGCCTGAATCTGTATAAATATGAGTCAATCTATGCAAATGCGTATATCTCCCCAACAATCATAGAAGAACGTCAGTTAAACGTGGCACAAATGGATGTCTTTTCGCGGTTAATGATGGATCGGATTATTTTTTTGGGTATCGCTATTGATGATTATGTAGCCAATATTATTCAGGCACAGCTTCTGTTCCTTGAATCATCGGATCCGGGGAAAGATATTCAAATCTATTTTAACTCCCCAGGGGGGTCTGTTCATGCCGGTCTTGGTATCTATGACACGATGCAATATATCAATTGCGATGTTGCTACCATTTGCACCGGAATGGCCGCTTCAATGGCGGCGGTATTAATGACAGCAGGAACTACAGGCAAACGGTCTGCACTTCAACATTCACGGATTATGATCCACCAACCAATGGGTGGAGCTCAGGGTCAGGCATCTGATATTCAGATAGTTGCCAGAGAGATTGAAAAATTAAAAAAGGAGTTGTACCAGATTATTGCCTCACATTCCGGTCAAACTATTGAAAAAGTTGAACTAGACTCGGATCGTGATTATTGGATGACTGCTCAGGAAGCAAAGGACTACGGAATGATTGATGATATTCTCATTCGAGTCAAGAAGTAATGCCGGGGTTTTCCCGCGCATCAGTAATTCTAAATTATAGCATGAAAAAAATGGATAAGTGTTCGTTTTGCGGCAGAGATAAGAAAGATGTCAGTATTCTTATTGCCGGTATGGAAGGTCACATTTGTGAAAACTGTATCGAGCAGGCTCATGCCATAATCGAAGAGGAATTTAAAAAGAATAAAAATTTTGATCTTGCAGGTGTTGAATTAAAAAAGCCCAAAGAGATTAAGGAATTTCTTGACCAGTATGTGATAGGACAGGATGATGCCAAAAAAGTTCTGGCGGTGGCTGTTTATAACCATTACAAACGGTTAAACCAGCATGCCGATGATGAAGGTACGGAGATAGAAAAGTCAAATATCATACTTGTTGGCCCTACAGGGACAGGCAAAACATTATTGGCTAAGACAATTGCAAGAATGTTGCATGTTCCTTTTACTATTGTTGATGCCACGGTATTAACAGAAGCAGGTTACGTAGGGGAAGATATTGAAAGCTTACTGACACGCTTGCTGCAGGTTGCTGATTATAATGTGGTTGCTGCCGAGCGGGGAATTGTTTTCATCGATGAGATTGATAAAATTGCCCGAAAGGGGGATAATCCTTCGATAACACGTGATGTTTCAGGAGAAGGGGTCCAGCAGGGTTTGTTAAAGCTTCTTGAAGGATCAATAGTGAATGTTCCGCCGCAAGGTGGAAGGAAGCATCCCGAACAGAAAATGATTCCTGTGGACACAAAAAATATTCTGTTCATTTGTGGAGGCGCCTTTGAAGGTATTGACCGCAAAATAGGTTTACGACTGAACACTAAGGTCGTAGGGTATAAGGCAAGCATGGAGAATGGCCAGGTTGATCGGAATAACCTGTTACAATATGTATCCCCGCAGGACCTTCGTTCATTTGGACTGATTCCTGAAATCGTTGGACGATTACCCGTGCTTACCTATCTTGTCCCTTTGGAAAGAGAAGCGTTAAGGCGAATTCTTACTGAACCAAAAAACTCCATTATCAAACAATATCAAAAGTTGTTTAAAATGGACGGAATTAAGATTTCTTTCCCTGAAGAAACCCTTTATCTTATTGTTGATAAGGCGATTGAATTCAAACTTGGCGCACGGGGACTGAGGGCTATTTGTGAAACTGTAATTATGGATGTGATGTTCGAAATGCCCTCGGGAGATCACACTGAAATAGTAATCACCCCTGAGTTTGCTATGGAAAAAATCGATAAATTGAGTGCAGTCAGATTACAGGCAGGTTAATTTCGGGTTTTAGATCATAAAAAAAGGTCGTTCTGCATTGGCAAAACGACCTTTTTTGTGATGGTGAATTAGTTATTCAGGCATTTTATAAACAATTGAATTGATAGTCATTCCAGCTCCAACTGAAGTCAGTATAATAACATCGCCTCTTGATATCTGGTGGTCCTCCATTTTATCTTTCAGGACCAAATCAAGTAAGGTTGGAACAGTAGCTGTCGAAGAGTTACCAAAACGTTGGATGGTCATAGGCATCACGCTTTTATTGTATTCTCGTTTGCCATATAGCCTGAAAACACGGCTCAGAATCGCTTCATCCATCTTTTCATTGGCCTGATGTATAAGGACCTTGCTGACATCATCAAGATGGAGACCCGCTTTATCCAGGCTATCTTTGACTACGCCCGGTACCGTACTCAAGGCATAAGCATAGACTTTTGATCCGAGCATCCTGAGAAACTGGCGGCTTTTTGGAATATTTGGATTTAGCGAAAATGCCATAATAAGCATATTATGATCATTATCTGAACGGGAAGAATGGGATAAAATTCCAACAGGGGTTTCACTTTCCACAGCTTCTACAATTGCGGCACCAGCTCCATCCGAAAAAATCATCCGGTCACGGTCGTAAGGATCTGCCGCTCTTGATAATACATCAGCACCAATTACCAGACCCCTTTTGAAAGTTCCACTTTTAATATAGGCATCAGCAATAATCATTGCAGTAGTCCATCCCGGGCAACCTGAAGTCACATCGTTGGTTAAAACCTCAGGATTTTTAATTCCAAGCTTAGTTTTTACCCGATTTGCCAAGGCAGGCATAAGATCGGGTTGCAGAATTCCGGAAACCATATCACCGAAGTTATGGGCAACAAGAATAAACTCGAAAGTTTCCGGATCAATTCCTGAAGTTTCAATGGCATCACGAGCAGCCAGAGTTGCAAGGTCACTGGTTACCTGATCATTCTCCGCATATCTGCGTTCTTCGATGTTCGTGATTTCGTAGAATTTCCGGATAATTTCCGAATTTGGAGTTTCAAAAATTTCATTCGTTGCGGGGTCATAAAACTCAGCATCCAGAAAAAAATCGTTAGCAATAACTCTTGTCGGAACAAATGATCCCGTACCAACAATAACTGTATAAATTTTTTTGTTCATATTAATTATTTACTATTCATAAGCGTTTCATTAATAATTTCTTTCAGGAGAAATGTCTGGCCATCATAAACCCCATAAGTGCAAATTTTAAACCAATCTCCAAGAATGATCATTTTACTGTTTTCGGTTAATTGAAAATCAAGTGCAATATGTCTGTGCCCTACCACAAAATAATCAAAATATATCTCCTTTAATTTCTTACGGGCAAATATGATCTGATGTTCACGGTCCTCACCTAAAAAGCCAGGCCCGTCTATCCCCTTTGCTAATCTGCTGTTTTTTGACCAGAGAAAAGCTAGTCGAAAAGATAGATCGGGATGAATTTTGGCAAATGCCCACTGCGCAATTCTGTTATGAAAGAACCTGGTTAGTATCTGATATTTAAAGTCTGTTTTTCCAAGATCATCACCGTGAGCCAAAAAAAACTTCTTTCCAAATAACTCGGTTTCGAAGGGCTCATGATGGATAACCATCCCTGTTTCTCTTGGGAGATAATCAAAAACCCAAATGTCGTGATTTCCGGTGAAAAAGTGAACAGGAATTCCACTGTCACAAATCTGGGCTATTGCCCCGAGGACACGTACAAATCCGTGAGGTGCCACTTTTTTGTATTCGAACCAGAAATCAAAAATGTCGCCAAGGAGGAATATAGCTGCCGCATCCTCTTTAATTTGATTCAACCAGCTTACAAAGAGTAATTCTCTTTCGCGGCTGTGCTTAAGCGCAGATGAACCAAGATGAACATCAGATGCAAAGTATATTTTTTTGGGTTGGTCCAAATCTGATAATTAACTTAATGAGTTATCGTTCCCTTAACAGCTGCAAAGTTAAACCTAAAAAGGAATTTTTCAAGATTCTGAATCTTTCCTTAACTATTTTTTATGGAAGGCGTCAATTTAAAAATGAAAAATCGAGTGATCGGAACATGCAAAAATCTATAAATAAACTACTTGAAGATCTGGCTCAAGGCCTGATTCAATGCCGGTCCTTTCAAATTTCTTCCAATTATTACCCCTTCCTTATCCATTAAATAATTAAATGGCAATTCCTGAATGTTGTAGTTGCTTGCCGCCTGGTAACTCCCTTTCATATCACCTACATTGATACAACTTAAATTGTCATTTGCAATTGCCTCCATCCATGCCGCCCTGTCATTATCAACGCTTACCATAAAAATCTCAAATCCCCGACTTTTAAATTTGTGATAGACCTCTGAAAGTACAGGATTAACAATTCTGGAAGCACGGTCCTTCGCAGACCAAAAATGAAGTAAGACATACTTTCCATGTAATGACCACAAATCTCTTACGTGACCGTCAGCATCTGGTAAAACTATATTTGGAGAGTTTACTGCATTATTTTTTATGACATTGGTCAATCTTTTGTCTCGCTCTTTCTTGATGAACTGAAGTGTATTATTATATAACGCAATAACCTGTTCATTTTTAGGATACACGGAATAAAGAGCAGATGCAGCCGTCTTCATGGTTTGCAGGTCATTAATGACAAAACTGTTTTCATCCCATTTTTGGTAAAGAGCATATACTGATGCCAAAGAGAACGGATTTCTTTTTACGAAAGAGGTAATATAATTGGAATGATCTGTAATAATAGTATTGTACCGGCTATTCAATTCTTCTCTTTTAGAAGCATAAATCGAGTTGTTTTTCTCTGAGTTATATAGTTTTCGCAATGAATCAAGCTGTGTTTTTGCGGTAAAGAAGCGATTATTCAATTCTCTTAAATTCTCGGATCCCCTGGAACCTTTAACCTTGTAATCTCTGATAAAGTTTTTATAAGAACCTGTTATGAACACATTTTCTGTTGAATCGGCCAGTAGGGTCACAAAACTATTCCTGGAGAGTTTTAAAAGATAAAAAGTTGGAGATGTTGCATTTCCTTTAAACCTAAAACGACCTTCATGATCAATCTTGATTGAATCAAGAATTAAGTCATTGTTAATCAATAGCCTGCTTAGATAAATTGTCTTTCCCTGGGCACCATCTAATTGTCCTGAAATGGTAAAATTTGTTTTCCTCCCACAGGAAGCGATAACCAACAGAACAATTGAAAAGTAACATGCTTTTTTCATCGAAGATTTGATATTAGTCTAAATTTTAAACGGTTATTATCATTTAATTTTTGCTGATCTGAATCAACCTTTGTGCAGAAAGCTAAATTTTAAGTTAACAAAAGTACAAATTCCCTGATAATACCAATCAATAGACTTCATATTTAAGTCGGTATAATTACCCAATAACAGAAGAAACGACCCGAAGCAAATTTATTTTGATTATTTTTACACCCTGAAAATTTTGTTTTGTGCAGATTCATTACGATTTAAATAATTTTATGGCTTTAAATCCGATAGTCACTATCGGAACATTCGATGGAGTGCATCTGGGTCATCGGGAAGTTATCTCGGAACTCAAGAGGCACTGCACGCTATCTGGTGGAGAATCGGTTGTTTTCACTTTTGAACCACATCCGAGAATTGTGATTTCTCCTCAGGAGGATTCACTCAGGCTATTATCCACCAAAAGTGAAAAGATCAGACTGATGGAGAAGATCGGAATAGATCATCTTGTTATCTATCCCTTTACTAAAGAGTTTTCCAAATTGACCTATGATGAATTCGTTTCTGAGATCTTGGTCAAAGGGATGAATATCTCGAGTCTAGTTGTAGGATATGATCATCGATTTGGCAAAGGACGTCAGGGGGATTTTAATTCCCTTGAAATGCTCTCTAAGTCTCTCAATTTTAAAGTTGAACAACTATCTCAGTTAGTTGTTGATAATAAGGTCGTTAGTTCTACCAAGATCCGTCAGGCTCTCGAAGAGGGGAACATTTCAAAAGCAAACCACTTTCTTGGATATCAATATTCCCTTTCGGGGAAGGTGATCGAAGGGAACCAGATTGGAAGAAAAATAGGGTTTCCAACCGCAAATATTGATACTTATGACCGTCATAAACTGGTTCCTGCCGATGGTGTCTATGCTGTGCTCGTTGAATCTGGGGGTCGGATTTTAAAAGGAATGCTTAATATTGGTATCCGTCCGACTGTAAATTATAATGCCGATCATAAATCGATAGAGGTGCATATTTTTAATTTTGACGAGGATATATACAATTCGGATATAACGATACTTTTCGTTGAAAAAATTCGGAATGAACAAAAATTTGAAGGAATTGAATTGCTGAAAGAACAACTCATTAATGATCAGAAGATTGCTATTGGCATTCTTTCGGCGATAATTTTATAGCTCCCTAATTTTTTGTAATTAATATTTTAATACCATCAAGTAAATGAATACTCAAAAGGAAGATTTTAAAGTTAAGGATATCTCCCAAGCCTCCTTTGGCCGTAAGGAGATCCAAATTGCAGAAAAGGAGATGCCAGGTTTGATGTCCCTTCGTCAAAAATATGGCCCGCTCAAACCATTACAGGGGGCCCGGATCATGGGGTCACTCCATATGACGATTCAAACAGCAGTTTTAATCGAGACTTTGGTAGAGTTGGGGGCAAAAGTGAGGTGGTGCAGCTGTAATATCTTCTCTACTCAAGATCATGCTGCTGCTGCAATAGCTGAAGCTGGCATTCCGGTATTTGCCTGGAAGGGAGAATCCTTGTCGGAGTATTGGTGGTGTACCGAACGTGCGCTTGACTTTGGTGAAGGCCTTGGTCCGACATTGATTGTTGATGATGGGGGAGACGCTACCATGATGATTCATCGTGGGTTTGAAGCAGAAGACCATACTAAAATTCTGGACGAAGAAGTTGGTGCGGAAGACGAAAAGGAATTGAATAAGATCTTAAAACAGGTACTTAATTCGGAACCGAGTCGTTGGCATCGTCAGGCAAGAGAGATAAAAGGAGTATCTGAAGAGACCACTACCGGTGTACACAGGCTTTATCAAATGGTAGAGCAAGGGAAATTGCTTTTCCCTGCCTTCAACGTTAATGATTCAGTTACAAAATCGAAATTTGATAACCTTTACGGATGTCGTGAATCGTTGGCAGATGGAATCAAGAGGGCTACAGATGTTATGATTGCCGGTAAAGTCGTAGTGGTGGCTGGTTATGGTGATGTCGGCAAAGGGTCAGCAAGGTCTATGCGTGGATATGGTGCGCGGGTTATTGTGACTGAAATAGATCCGATTTGTGCCTTACAGGCTGCCATGGAAGGATTTGAAGTTAAAACTATGGTGGAGGCAATTCCAGAAGGGAATATTTTTGTTACCACCACAGGAAATCTTGACATTATTACCGGAGAGCATATGGCAGCAATGAAAGATCAGGCCATTGTCTGTAATATTGGCCATTTTGATAACGAAATTCAGGTATCCCGCCTTGAAAAGTGGCCAGGAATAACAAAAATCAATATTAAACCACAGGTCGACAAATATATTTACCCGGATGGCCATGCGATATTCCTGCTTGCCGAAGGTCGCCTTGTCAATTTAGGATGTGCTACCGGTCACCCTTCATTTGTGATGAGCAGTTCATTTACCAACCAGACCTTGGCTCAATTGGAATTATGGAACAAGCAATACGAAATCGGCGTTTACAGATTACCAAAACACCTTGACGAAGAGGTGGCCCGACTCCATCTTGACCAATTAGGTGTTAAACTTACGGTTCTGACTTCTGAACAGGCCGATTATCTTGGCATAGCGCAAAATGGTCCTTACAAACCAGAGCATTACCGGTATTAAAGGGAATCTGATTCGAATAAGAACCGTATAATATTTTCTGATCTGGTATTGGAGAGAGCTTCTTTCGCCGAAAGTTTTGTATTTAATCCAAAACTACCGTAAATATTGAATGCCTGTGGGTTGATTTAGAACCTAGTTTGTTATGGTAATACTTCCGCTTCCGGTAAGGACATAATAGTTCTCAAGAAAATGAGTTGCAGGTCCTTTTATTACCTGACCACCATTCATTAAATTAAAAGTAGATCCGCATTTGTTGCAGGTGCCCGTAAAGCCACTATTGAAAATGGTATTGGTGGGGGAGGTGTAATTTTTGACAGGAGAAAGCTGAATAACTCCCGAATAATCAGCTTCATAAGGGCAAGTGGCGTCGTAAGCGTAAAACTGTGGTATATTTGCGTCTGCACAGGATAATATCACTCCATTCCCTTTATACCCCTGATTCAGGAACTCTATTGAATTCCCGGAAATATCTACAAAATTAAATTCAGTATATGTCAGTAAAATATTTACCTGCACATTCGGTAGAAAGGCATTCTGATTTTTACTGCAACCAATCACAGTCAAAATCAGTACTAATGCGACAGTAATTTCTGCGATGAAAAGACGCTTTACACAAAACATTTTATTTAATTTTATGAGTTACAAAGATAATCAATACGGTGATCATTTCTGCCAAATTCCAACAGGTGTCTGACTTTGGGGAAAATACTGCCTAAATTGAAAATAATCATTGCTGTGTAATAAGAAGGCGCTCTATAGTATAAATATGGATAGGCGACCTGGTAAACCAACCAAAAAAAGGAAGTTTCAGAAATTAATCCAGACTATAGCCTGACAAACGCCATAGTTTTTTACCCGGATGCTGAATAAGAAAGGGCTTAAAAATCGGAGACAAATTTTTTCAGCCACATATTTGCACATTTCTTAAAGAATATTTTTAAATTTGTATTTATTCAGATCAGGAAGAGTTCTGGCACACCGGAGTTCTTCTTGTTTTTTATGTCATAGCAGCAAAAATTTATATCAGATGGGCAAGATTACTTATATTTCTGCAGAGGGTCTAAAGAAGCTTAAAGCAGAGTTGGATCAAATGGTTAATGTCCAGAGGCCGGCAATTTCCAAAAATATAGGGGAAGCTATAGAGAAGGGAGACATTTCAGAGAATGCAGAATATGATGCTGCCAAAGATGCCCAGGGAATGCTCGAGGCTAAGATTGCAATGTTGCAAAGCCAGTTGGCTAGTGCCCGGATTATAGATCAGTCGAAGATTGAAACCGATGTTGTTCAGATTATGAATAAGGTAACAATCAAAAACAGGAAAAATAATTCAACAATGGCCTATACGATAGTATCAGAACATGAGGCGGATCTGAAAATTGGGAAGATAAGTGTGAATACTCCAATTGCTCAAGGGCTCTTAGGTAAGAGAATTGGTGATACGGTTGAGATTAAAGTTCCATCCGGTGTAATTCCTTTTGAGATTATTAATATTGAACTAGGTATTTAACTCAATAATGACCGAGTGATGGCAAGTATTTTTTCGAAAATCGTGGATGGTGAAATTCCATGTTATAAAGTTGCTGAAGACGAAAACTATCTTGCCTTTTTAGATATTTTTCCCATTGCTGTTGGTCATGTTTTGGTGATTCCAAAGGTTGAAACAGATTATTTGTTTGATTTGGATGATCACGATCTTACCGGATTAATGCTCTTTTCCAAAAGGGTAGCTCTTGCGGTTAAAAAGGCTTTGCCTTGTAAAAAAGTGGGTGTAGCCGTGCTTGGACTGGAAGTAGCTCATGCCCATATTCATCTGATTCCTTTGAACAGCGAGAGTGATATCAATTTCTTAAAACCCAAATTGAAACTCACTTCGGATGAATTTCTGGACATTTCAACCAGGATTGCCCTTCAAGTTGTATAAATTAGAAACTATTTGACCCTCCCCGGGTTCATTCGGATGAATTCTTCCCAATTCTTTATCTTTCCTGTTGATGCAGGGTTTTTCAATTGGAGGAAATGACAGACTGCCGTGGCTAAACCATCCGTAGCATCAAGGTCATTGGGCATTATTTCAAGATTATACATTTGCTTTAAGAAATAGGCAACCTGCTCCTTGGTCGCTGAACCATTTCCGGTGATGGCTTGCTTGATCCGCAGAGGCGCATATTCAAAGATCGGTATATTGCGGTAGAGAGAAGCAGCCATGGCAACACCTTGTGCCCGGCCAAGCTTGAGCATTGATTGAACATTTTTGCCAAAAAACGGGGCTTCAAGAGCTGTCTCGTCGGGTTTGTATTCATCTACAAGATAAAGCGTACGGTCAAAAATATGGCTCAGTTTCTGATAATGTCCGGAAAATCCGGAGGTTTTGATTACCCCGAGTGCGATAACCTGAGCCTTATTTTTGGTAATCTTAAGCACACCATATCCCATGATATTTGATCCCGGATCAATTCCTAATATCGTTTTATTGATTTCCAATGGCTCTTTTTTAGAATGGGCTAATTAAACGCAATACTATTCGGGGAAGGCCTATAGCTTAAGGATTTTTAGCTTTTGACTTTTTTTCATTATATTCCACAAGTAACTCCCGGATTCGTTGTTCAACTTCGATGGTAGTTGCATTAGTTGGAAGCTTATTGAAAGCATTGCAATAGAGCATAAAATCGTCAAGAGCATCATCCTTAAGGCCCGATATTTTCTGAATAACGTCTCTGTTATAAACCAGGGATAGGATTTGCCAATCCTTTTCTGTATGAATAGCATTCAAGGCAGTCCTCTTTTCCTTTTCATCCTTGCTGAGATAATAGGATAAAAAAGAGATCGGTTTAACGACGGCCGTGATGTTCTTTGGCCTGGAACCAAAATAATCGCTTCGTAATTCTTGAGGAACCGTGGAAGACTTTCCACCTGGAATTCCATACAAATTTATTTTTGGGGCTGAACTATTAACCTCAACCTGGTCAAGAAGAATTCTTGTCGGAGACATGGTAATTTTAGGTACTCCATTCTCACCGGTGAAAATTGCACTTACAGGAACTCTCTTGTCTTTGTAATTAAGCGATTTAAAGGTAAGTGTATCCATTGGATCTGCCTGAATAGAAAATTTCCCGAAGGCATCAGTCATGGTACCACCCCGGACACGCATGTTGAGAACCTGGGCATTTATTACACCTTCCTTTGTTATTTCATCAATCACTTGTCCTTTAACATTAACCATATCCTCAGGGAAGAACAATTGGCAATGCGCCTTGAACTGAAATCCTGCAGAAAAAAGCAGGATTAATGCAGCGATTATAATGTTTTTTATTCCCATTTGAGGTCTCTAAGATCGATTGAAATTTATATTCTGTTGGGATTTCCTAAGAGGAATTGAATCCCGGGATTGCTTTACAGAGTGAAGATGCAATTTTATTGTTATAGGTTGTTTTTAAAAAGAAAGGTTTTTAATTCGTTCCATAGCCTGAATTACATTTTCCCGATCAGCAAAGGCAGAAAAGCGAAAATAGCCTTCACCGGATGGGCCAAATCCCGATCCGGGAGTACCGACTACATTACTTTCACTAAGTAATTTATCGAAGAATTCCCATGAGGTTAAATTATTCTTTGTCTTTACCCATACATAAGGAGCATTTATCCCTCCGAAAACCGTATAGCCTGATTCAGTGAGACTTTCTCTGATTAACCGTGCATTCTCAAGATAATAATGGATAAGCCCTTTGATCTCTTTTTTACCTTCCTCCGAATAGACCGCGGCAGCTGCTTTTTGCACCGGATATGAGACACCGTTAAATTTGGTGGTATGACGTCTCATCCAGAGAGGTTTAACGGCGATAGCAGTTCCATACTTATCATAGGCAACAAGTTTACTGGGGATTACGGTAAAAGCGCATCTGGTCCCGGTAAAACCTGCTGTTTTTGAAAAGCTCCGGAATTCAATTGCAACATTTTCGGCTCCCTCAATCTCGAAAATGGAATGAGGAATAGAATCATCCGTTATATATGCCTCATAAGCAGCATCATATAGAATTATGCTCTTATTGGCCAGGGCATAGTCAACCCATTTTTCCAGGATTTCCCGGGTGGCAACGGTTCCTGTAGGGTTATTGGGGAAACATAGAAAAATCAGATCCGGCCTTGTAGACGGTAATTCAGGAATAAATCCATTTGCTTCATTGCAAGGCATATAAACTATGTTATCGAAATATCCGTTCGCCTGGCAAACTCCAGTTTTTCCTGACATTACAGTTGTATCTGCGTAGACAGGATATACCGGATCACAAATTGCAATAATATTTTCATTCCCAAATATTTCCTGAATATTCCCGGTATCACATTTAGATCCGTCGGACACAAAAATATCATCTGCCGTGATTTGTACACCGCGTTGCTGGTAATCATTTTTGGCAATTGCTTCACGCAAAAAATCATATCCTTGCTCAGGTCCGTATCCTCTAAAGGTATCTTTATTTCCCATCTCCTCCACCCCTTCATGAAAGGCTTTTAATATGGCTGGTGTCAATGGTTGCGTCACATCGCCAATTCCCATTCTGATAATATGACTTTCGGGGTTTGCCGCTGCAAATTCTCTGACTCTTCGGCCAATTTCAGGGAATAAATATCCTGCCTTTAATTTCAGGTAGTTTTCGTTAATAAATGCCATTCAATTGTAATATAGTTATTTGAACTCTAATACCCACTT
>Ga0118677_10006515_pt1 | contig 19710 bp, 17 predicted proteins | sample AliMusrvi5mmetaG_FD_86154 | JGI IMG/M metagenome (GOLD analysis project Ga0118677, IMG submission 86154)
GCGTAGAGGTTTGGCCGGTTGGGCCGGTAGGGCATCAGCGAGGTGTAATGACGGTCAACCAGGACCGTTGCCTCTGGCAGCACCAGGGGGTCCATGGCCAGTGCGTCTGCAGCGGGGACGCGCACTGCAATAAACCGCTGCCACGCCCGGCGTGCGACCGATGGCCGGGCGCGGGCGGACTGAAGAACTCCAGCCGGCATGTAGAGCATGGCTTGCACAGCGGACGGGCGGATGAATGGCTCAAACAGCGCCACCGCGTGCGAGACGAGCGGAACGGTGCTCCTTTCGACGTCGGGGGGCAGGTCGCGAATCTGGAAGGTCGCCGGCAAGAGGTCAACTGCGGCCATGTGCTGTGCGGCCAGGATGCGGTCAATGGCTTCAAGCGAAAGCTGACGCCGACTGTGCAGAAAGTTCGACAGATGACTTTGCCCGAAGCCGGTCTGACGGGCCAATAGAGAGACGCTGAGCGTTCCCCGCTGTATCCTGCGCAGCAGTTCCAGGCGGAGCCGTTCATGCATCTGGGTAAAGTTCATCTGTGGATAATTTGTCACCAGCAATGGTGGGGCATAGTCCTCGCTTTCTTACAGCAAAGCTGTAAGGGCGTATTGGCCTTTATTTTCAGCGCTTTCAAAGGGATTGAAAAGCACAGAAATGGAAAAGGTTCCGGGGAGATTGACGCAAAAGATACATGTTTCTAGATTAGGTTTACTTAATCTCGCGGTGGTTTGTGGGAATCTTTTGAGAAACGTTTCCTTGCCGGAAGGCTGAAACGGGGCGGATTTTCGCCCTCTTCGGCGTCGAATGAACAATCGCCGGACCGCTTTGACGGGTCCAGCGCATCCCAAACCCGGTTTCAATGCGCATTTGAGAGGCGCATGAAGCAAGCCATGCGAGAGACTTCCGGGATCTGCGCGCCATGAGCATGACAAAAAACGAGAGAAGAAGAACGGCTATCCCCCATCAGGACGCAAGAAATCTGAGCAGCCGTGACCGGTTCCCTCTACCCCGCGGAATTGAGACAACAAACAAATTCCGTCGGGAGCTGACTCGAACACGGAGATTCAGTCATGGAATTGCGCGTGCAATTGAAGGTTTGCGAAGGGTGCGGCAGTCTTTGGTACCGCGCCCAGACTCAAGGGAGTGTTTATTGCCTTGCGTGTGAAACGAAACTGATGGACTTTCCAACGCCGGAAAGCCGCAAACGCCGTGGGCGTCCGGGGCGAAAACCGCTGATCAAAGCCTGGTCGGTGGCCGAAGCCACAGGAGGTGCGCAATGAGCGCAGCACTCCAGTTGCCAACCGTATGGGGAGCAAGCAGGACGCAGACAGCATGGCCGGAAAACAGGAGGATATGGGAAGAAACGCCGGCGCCGGTTCCTGCTGCCAAGCCAAATGTAGAGGCAGATGCAGACGGAGCGTTGGTCAGCCTAGGCTTTTACCGCAAGCATACCGAGAGCATGTTGAGACGCTATCTGTATGCCTCAATGCAGGTGGGCAGGGCGCCCTCGATTCTGGGCGATCCCATTGCTCGCGGATGGGCCTCAAGCCGCACGGTCCGCACCTTCGAGGACGCGGTGATCTTCGTTCTCGATGTGGAGAAGTGCCTGGCCAAGCTTGACTCGCTGGATCGAGAGATGCTGAGCAGAATCGTGATCCAGGAGTACACGCAGACCGAGGCATCGCCCTTGTTGGGGATGAGCGTTAGAACCATCTCCTACAAGTTCCCTCGGGCCCTTGACCGGCTAACGGCGAAGTTGCTCGAAGCTGGGTTGCTAATTTTACCGCAATAAATGCATGAAAAACCGGCGAAGGTGATCGAGTCAGGGCCCCTTCGCCGGTCTTACCCTGTTCCGACGCCTCCAAACGTCGCCCAGGGGAGGTCAATTCCCGTCCAATGGGCCGGCACCGCCGCGCATCAATGACGAAAATTCCGCAATCAATTGACGAATACCGCGCCGCTGTCATCCGCTCCAATTTCGCTGAGAACTGCCCGGCGCGCAAATTGAACCTCCTCCGCCAGCACCTCAAGAATCTTGCGGGACAAGTGAGGATCGGACTGAATCAAGGAAGCGAAATCGTCGCTGCTGATAAAGCTGAGCCGCGCGCCGCCGTGCGCAATCGCGGTCAGTTGATGGGGCTTCCTTCCCAGGACTGAAGGCAACCCGAGCAGGGAGCCAGCAGTCGTCTGAAGTGAAATCGCGAACTCGCCTCCGAAGCAATTGGTTGAGAGCGTAGCCGCGCCTTCATGAAGAATGTACAGGCCGGTGGGCGTTTCACCCTGCCGGAAGAGAACGCAATCCGGCTCGCACGGACGGGCTTCGGCAAGTTTCAGGAATGCCAGTACAAGTTCTGGATGGGTGACAAATGCAGATGAGTCGAGCGGCACGTTCTGACCTCTGGGCAGTAGGACGTTGATTGTGCGGCCCATGGTTGTCCAGCGATGAGCGCAAGACTAAGAATAAATTCGAGTTAAGTGATATAGATCACATTGCAGGCGCGATTCCCGCCGAGGCAGGCACCGCGCGCCAAGCTAAGAGACTGGTTGGGCGCGCGGCGTTTGTCCGAACTAGAGTGCGGCAATGCTCTCCGGCTTCGCGCAAGCGTGGCCCTGTTCAAGCCAGCGGCGTGCCAGCCTGCGGATCGACTCCATGTCCTTGGCCATCCCCGTCAGCGTGTAGTAAACATGCCTCTCCGACCAGCGATTGAGATCCATGTCATTGGCCTCGCGGGCGTAGTCCTTCGCGCCGTCCTTCAATGGATGGTTGACGATGTAGTGCGAAAAGGGACCGAAGCTGTAGGGGTACTTCGATTCACCGGGCTTGTAGTTGTTGGTCTGCGAATTGAGCCAACCGACAGGCCAATGGTCCCAGCGTGCCGCGCCCCAGCCCCAGCCGCCGGTGTCATTGAAGGAGTGGTCCACGATCTGGCTCTTCTCAGAGGGGAAGCCAGAGGCCGCGCCGAGAATGGTAAACAGATACCCGGCCTTGAACGGCATCACCATCGCAAAGCCCTTCGAATGCGAAATCTCAAGCAGCAAGGCCGCATCGCCATTGCGGCGTGGTTTGCCGTTGTCGTTCCAGAATACGTCGTAACGTTTTTCTGAGAAGGCGTCGAGGGCGGTAGCCACGAGGTAATCGCCGTGCTTCTCGTCGCGCGGGAACAGGTCTCTCCACTCGGTGCCGTTGGGCGCCGACGCAAAGAAGTCGATGGGCTGCCAGCTATAGCCGTTCGGTTCGCCGGGCATCATGGTTTCGTACGTAAGTCGGCGCCACATCAGCCCGTTGGGATACGCAATGTAGTCTTCCGTTCCGCGCAACGCCGGATGCGAGTCGTCATCCATGTTCACGCAAAAGTAATTCCATCGCACCCAAACCCGACCCGGGCCAGCCTGCAAAATGTTCACAAAGCTGTTGCGGGTCTTGCGTCCGTTGTTGTTGAAAAGTTCTGCCCAACCGTTGTTGCCCTCAAAGAACTGGTTGCAGAGATTCACGCCATTCGGCAACTCCATCCACGGGTCGTAACTGGACTCGTGACTGAAGACCACGCGATGTGGCTTGCCCTGCCACAAAATGATGACGGCGTCGTTCGGATTCATATCCGCATGCGGCGGGCTGGGCCGCAACTCGCCCTTGTAGCCGCAGATATCGTAGTCGCTCACTTCAACGGCCGAGACGCCCGGATGAGCAAGGGCGCCGAGTTCCGCCGTCTTGATGGGGAGCGGCTTCTCATAAAGCGGATCGGGACCAGTTTCATGTCCGGCGGGCGCCTTGGCGGGCGCGGCCTTCGGTTCAGTGGCAACTGCAGCCTTTCCTGTGGCAATCAACCCTAATGAAGCAGCCAGCCCCTTGAAAATGCTTCTTCTCGGAATTCTCATATCGCACCTTTCCATCAATCCGTTGCAATCGGAAACGGCGGCGCCTGGTTAACCGCACAATCCGTCCTGGAAGGGAAGTCGCTGCAATGGTAATGCCGCGGAGGGCGGGAGGCAATGCCGGCGCGAACTCTGTAATAATTGCGGTGCAAAGTAGTGAGGCTTTGGAATCGCATGAAAAGTATCAAGCATCTCGCCGGTTGTCTGGCATTGGCCACCACGTTTAGCGTCAGCGGCATGGCTCAGAATCCCGCCGCAGCCATCTCCAACGGACAGATCAAGGCCACGCTCTACCTGCCCGACGCCAAAACCGGCTACTATCGCGGCACACGCTTTGACTGGTCGGGCGTGGTCAGCAGCCTGGAGTATGCCGGCCACAACTACTACGGCCCATGGTTCCAGCAGATGCGCCCTGAAGTTTCAGACTACATTTACGACGGCGCCGAGATTGTTACCGGCCCCTGCACAAACATGATGGGCGTGGCAGAGGAGTTCACCAACAACAACCACACGGCGGTGGGCTGGGAAGACGCCAAGGTGGGCGGCACCTTTGTCAAGATTGGCATTGGTGCGCTGCGCAAGCCGGACGACAAACCCTACAACAATTACCGGCTTTACGAGATAGCCAATGGCGGCAAGTGGACGGTGCACAAGACTGCCAACTCGGTCGAGTTCACGCAGGAGCTTACCGATCCCGAATCCGGCTACGGATATGTCTATCGCAAACTCGTCTCGCTCACCCCCGGCAAGCCGCAACTGGTGCTCCAACACAGCCTGCGCAACACCGGCAAGCGCACCATCACCAGCAGTGTCTACGACCACAACTTCACCAGCATCGACAAACTCGCGCCAGGGCCCGGTCTGAACGTCAAATTTGGCTTCAACGCCGAGATGGTTCCAACGCCGGAGCCGCAGTTGCTTAGCCTGCTGAGTTTCAGCGCCAACCAGGTTACTCCCAGGAAGACCTTCGCAGGTGAAGACAAAACCGCGGCGCTCTTCACCGGATTCGGTCCCGATGCAAAGGACTACGACATCCGCATTGAAGATCACCGGGCGGGAGTCGGCCTGAGGGCCACAAGTGATCGGCCGCTGTCGAATGTGGCGCTCTGGGGCATCCGCACGGTCATCTCGCCCGAGCCGTTCATCGACATGACCATCGAACCCGGCCATGAGTTCACGTGGAAGATCACCTACGACTACTACACCGTTCCGAAGGACGCGAAATAGCTTCCGATCGCTAATGCCGGGTGCCCCAGGTCTCGATTTTGAGATCTGGGGCACCACAACGCTCGGCCACCAACTCGTTCGATATCTGAACAACCGATGAGCCCCGCCACACGAAATCCCGCCAACCCATTTCTGGTAGCATCCTCTTTGGAGAATCTTCACCATGGAACTGCCCAACAACGCGGGTCTTGGCGCCCGGCGTAATGAAGATATCGCGCTTGATCTGCTCAAGTTTGTAGCCTCAACAACTGGCGTGGGCCGCACCGCTGCGCCGTCAACCGGCTTCAGCGGTGGTGCCGCGCCCAAGCCGGAAGAGCACGTAACCCAACTGCTCGAGCTTTATGGCCGTTGCCTCAAGGCCGTTGAGGGCAAAGGGGCATCGGCATAGTGGACGAAAGAATCCTGAAAGTTGCCGTAGCCGGTGCCGGTTCGTTTGGACGCAATCATCTCCGCGTTTACCGCGAATTGGAAGAAGCCGGCCTGGGCGTTGCGCTGGTGGCGGCGGTTGAGCCGGACGCAGCGCGTGCCGCCGATCACGCGGCCAAATACGGAATTCCCGTCTTTTCAACCGTGGATGAAATGCTGGCCGCCGATCTCAAGATTGACGCGGCCACGGTCGCAGTCCCAACGGTTCATCATCATGCCGTAGCCTCGGATTTTCTGCAGGCAGGCATCGACCTGCTGGTCGAGAAACCCCTTGCTGCAAAGCTCTGCGAGGCCGACGACCTGCTGGCCCTTGCCGCGAAACACGCCCGCATCCTGCAGCCCGGCCATTTGGAGCGCTTCAACCCCGCGGTGCTTGCCGTGGAGCCCAAGGTGCGCCGCCCCATGTTCTTCGAGTCGCACCGGCTCAGCATTTTCACGCCGCGTGCGTTGGATGTCGATGTAGTGCTCGACCTGATGATTCACGATCTGGATATCGTGCTCACCTTTGCCAATTCGCCGGTGCGCGAAGTCCGCGCCGTGGGCCTGCCCATCCTCTCGCCCAAGGTCGACATCGCCAACGTTCGAGTGGAATTCGAATCCGGCTGCGTTGCCAACTTCACAGCCTCGCGCGTATCTACCGAGCGGGTGCGCAAGCTGCGCTTCTTTGAGCCGCGCCAGTACGTCTCCATCGACTACGCCCGCCAGGATCTGCTCGTGATCCGGCTTGATGGCGAGCCGGGTAGTGCTCAGCCTTTGAGCGTGGCCTCGCTTTTGCAGAGGGCGATTGCCGCCGGGTTGGATCCCGGAAAGTTGGCTGCCCTTGCAGCCGCTCTGCCACCCGATGTGGTTGCGGCCATCACTGCCGGAAAGATCGACGCCAATGTGACCGCAAAAATTACCGCCACCGGCTTGATCGACCCGGCAATCCTGGCCAAGCTTGGCCTCGTCGCCGGACCCGCGCCGGGACTGTCGTTCGTCAAGCCCGAAGTCACGCCAGGCGAACCGTTGCGCCTTGAGATTCAGTCGTTCCTGGATGCAGTGCGAACGCGGAAGCAGCCGCGCGTTACTGCGAAGCAAGGACGCGATGCACTCGCATTGGCTCTCGAGATTCAATCCTCGATGGAAGCCCACGCCCATCGCGCCGGACTGGATGACTTCTTCCTGCCCGGCGCGTAACAGGGTGCTCTCGATCGAGCGTTTTGTGGGGGTTCATGGGTTGATTCAGAACCCTAGTCCCTTTCCCAGCTTGAACAGTGCGGGGATCAAAGCCACCAGAGCGACAACTACGCCCAAAGAATACGCCACGGACTTCCAGCCGGAGACGTATCCCTCCCTGAGGGCATGCACAACCAATAGAGACGAGACCGGCAGGTTCAACAACACAGCCGTTGCAACTCCGGGTATATAGCTGCGCAGCGCTATGGATGCCGCAACGTGCGGAATCAGGACGTTAGCCAGCGCGGCGGCGATGCATCCAAATGCCAGGTAGGTCCAGACACTCTGCTTGCCCGAGCCCGCGCTCAGCCAGGTAATGGCGTAGGCCAGGACGGTCACGACTGCCACGGCAAAACGGAAGGCGCCCGGAGCAACAGGGGCGTGCCAGCGCCCAGCCCGCTTCCACCAGCCAGGAAGCCATAAGGCTTCTTCAGCGTTGTGAAGCGTGATAACCAGTGGGAAAAGCCACTCCAGGGTGCGAAAACTCATTTGCCGCTCCTTGTGCGATCGGCGTGCCAAGGGACGCGGTGGCAGTTACGCGATTCCCAACACCCGGTTCACGTAGCCCACGACGTATTTCCAGATGAGGTAGTAGCCAATCAGCGCGGCCAGAAAGAACGGCACGACGAGAGCGTAGGGGAGGATGACGACGTTGAACCAACTCAAGCCCCAAATAAAAAGCTTCAGTACGCCCATGTTCGTGGCGAAAATGGTTCCGCATGGCGCCAGCAGCAGCGGCAAGGTCGCGCCATGCAGCCCAATAGGAAGATGGGTGCGCATGTGGGTGGCGAGCCAAAGCATATTCCAGAGGCCCCAAAGGACCGGAACCAGCGCCATGGGAAAGACCAGGGCTTGCTCGATGGGGACGGGCGTATGCATGCAGATACGCAGCACAATGAAGCACGCCAGGAGGATTGGCAGGATGAAGGTGGGAATGAGCACGCCGGCCAGATAGGCGCGCAGATATGGATGGGTGTTCATCAAAATTCTCCTTTCAGCGGACTGCTGCGCCCGCCGGTTCTACAGGTAGTAAAGAAACACGGGAATCGCCGCCGGGAAGAATGCAGTCAGCGCCACCAGTCCGCCCGCAAGCACCAGATCAAACCAGGGCAGCGGAGCGGGCTTTGCATCCAGCCCCCGCAGTACAGCCGGCCACAGATCGCGCGCGGGTTCAGCGGCGGCCGCTACCGGCGGCAGCGCCTGTTGCAGGAGCTTCTTCATGCGGTTCTGATCAAGTTCATTCATGGCGTGATCCCCTGAGATGACAAGTCTTTTCTGAGCATGCGAAGCGCGCGAAAGACGCGCAGTTTAACGGCCGCGACTGAGATGCTCAGCGCCTCAGCCACTTCCTTGTGCGGCAGTTCTTCCACCACAGCCAGCGTGGCGGCAATCCGCAATTTGGGCGGCAGCCTTGAAAATGCCCGCGCCGTTTTGCACCGTATCTCCGCGGTCACTGCCGCGTCGGCGGCCGATGGCGCGGGAAGGTCATCGATAACTTCGGGAGCCAACTCGCGCTCCGGGCGTGCGGCCCGCAACCAGTCCAGCGCTGCGTGGCTGGCAACCTGCCGCGCCCATCCTTCAAATCCCCGCGCAGGATCGAAGCGGGCATGCGCGCGATAGATACGCCAGAAAGTTTCTACGGTCACGTCTTCGGCGGCCGCCGGGTTGCGGACGATGCGCAGAATCCAGCCATGCACGGCGCGCTGGTGCAGGCGGTAGAGGGACACAAAAGCCTCGAGGTCACCGTGCTGGAAGCGGCTCAGGACGTCGTTCGGCTCGTGCTCCATCCGCCCTTCCCCCTCTACCTGTGCTTACGTGTCCGGCAAGAGAAAGGTTACATCCTGTGGATGCTTCGCGGTGGAATGGCGAAAAAGCTCATTTGCGGGGCTTCAGCAGCTCGGCGTATTATTCCAGATAAAGCGATTTTCCAATAGAGAAAAGCTGAATTCAGCGCCGCTTGACAGGCCCCTCATGGGGCTTTAGAGTTGGCTGCGGAAGGGCAAGCCAAAAGCGCTGGCGCGTGGAGTGGCATTGCCTGTCTGTGAGGAACGAAATGAAAAGCTTTGGATTGCGGATGGTAGCGGCACTTGTATTTTGCAGCACAGCCTGGATAGCAATCGCGCAGGATCTCCCCCTGCTGCCCTATCTCGACATCAGCCGGCCGCCCGAGCAGCGCGCCGCCGACCTGGTGCACCGCATGACGCTGGAGCAGAAGGCCTCGCAGTTGGTGAACCAGGCCCGCGCCATTCCCAGCCTCAATGTCCCAGCATATGACTGGTGGAGTGAGTCTCTGCATGGCGTCGCACGCAACGGCAGCACAGAGTTCCCTGAGCCCATCGGCCTTGCCGCCACATTCGACGCACCAGCCATCCACCAGATGGCCGCAGTCATCGGGACCGAGGGCCGCATCATGCACGCCCAGGCTGTTCGCGCCGGTCACAGCAGCATCTTTGAGGGCCTCGACTTCTGGGCGCCCAACATTAACATCTTCCGCGATCCCCGCTGGGGACGCGGCCAGGAGACGTACGGCGAAGACCCGTTCCTCACCGCTCGCATGGGCGTGGCTTTTGTCACCGGCATGCAGGGCGACGACCCACGCTACTACCGCGCTATCTCCACGCCCAAGCATTTCGCCGTCCACAGCGGCCCGGAGCCCACTCGCCACACCGCCGACGTAGCCATCAGCAAGCACGACGAGCTTGATACCTACCTGCCCGCCTTCCGCGCTACCGTCACCGAGGCCAAGGCCGGATCGGTGATGTGCGCCTACAACAGCATCAACGGACAGCCCGCCTGCGCCAACGAGTTCCTCCTGCAAGACCAACTGCGCGGTTGGTGGAACTTTCAGGGCTACGTCGTCTCAGACTGCGGCGCGGTGCTCGACATCCACGAGGGTCACAAGTTCAATACAACGCAGGCCGAGTCGTCTGCCCTGAGCCTGCGCCGCGGCATGGACAACGAGTGCGTCGATTTCACCTTCAAAGTCAACGACGACCACGACTACAAACCCTATGTCGATGCAGTCAGGCAGGGCTACCTGAAAGAAAGTGAAATCGATGTCGCCGTCATCCGTCTCTTCACGGCGCGCATCAAGCTGGGCATGTTCGATCCGCCGGAAATGGTGCCCTACAACAAAATCGACGAGAAACTGCTCGACAGCGCGCAGCACCGTGCCCTCGCCCGCAAGATGGCCAACGAATCCATGGTCCTGCTCAAAAACGACGGCGTGCTCCCGCTCAAGACCGGCGTCAAAATCGCGGTCGTCGGCCCGCTCGCCGATCAGACCAGGGTCCTGCTTGGCAACTACAACGGCATTCCTTCGCACACCGTCTCCGTGCTTGAAGGCCTGCGCAAGGAGTTCCCCGCCGCCACCATCCAGTACGTGGCCGGAACTCAATTTCTCAGCCATGACGCCGAACTGGTGCCCGCCTCTGTGCTGACCGTGGACGGCAAGCCCGGCGTCAAGGCCTCCTACACCAAGCTCGACATGAGCAACATGAACACGCCCACCGTGCCGCCCGCCGTCGCCACGCGCATCGAGCCCTCCATTGACGCGGCAGCGCAGCCCATTCCTACCGAGGCGGCCAGCGTGCAGCCCATTGCCGTCCGTTATGAAACCACCCTCACCTCGCCAGAAACCGGGGACTTCAACCTGGGCATGATGGCCAATGGCTTCTTCCGCATGCAACTTGATGGCAAAGACGTGACCAACGCATGGGAAAGCAGCCCAATCGAGGCCAAGCTGGGACGTGTGCATCTTGAGGCCGGCAAGCCTGCCGCTCTTCGCGTTGACTACGCGCCCGGCCAGAATCAGCCGATGTCGGCAAAGCTCGTCTGGTCAAAAGTCGACCTCAAGCCCCAGCCCGCTGCCTTCACCGCCGCCAGGGCTGCCGATGTTGTCGTCGCAGTGGTTGGAATCACCAGCGAGCTTGAAGGCGAAGAGATGCAGGTCAGCGAAGAGGGCTTCAAAGGCGGTGACCGCACCAGCCTCGACCTGCCCAAGCCTGAACAGGAATTGCTTGAAGCCGTGGCCGCTACGGGAAAGCCGCTCGTGGTCGTGCTTACCAACGGCAGTGCTCTCGCTGTCAGTTGGGCGCAGGCCCACGCCAACGCCATTCTCGATGCCTGGTATCCAGGCGAAGAGGGCGGCGCGGCCGTGGCTGAAACCCTCTCTGGCAAGAACAACCCAGCGGGCCGGCTACCGGTTACGTTCTACAAAGACGTAAGCCAACTGCCGGCCTTCGAGAACTACGCCATGAAGGGCCGCACCTATCGTTACTTTGAAGGCGCGCCGCTCTATCCCTTTGGCTTTGGCCTCAGTTACACAACCTTTGCCTACAGCGGCCTTACTGCGCCAACCGATGCCATAGCAGCGGGCAGCCACGTCGTTGTTGAGGCAACGGTGACCAACACCGGCCGCAAGGCGGGCGACGAAGTGGTCCAACTCTACCTCAGCTTCCCCGCGGTTGCGGGCGCTCCAATCCGCGCCATGCGCGGCTTCCAGCGCGTGCATCTTGAAGCTGGCGCATCGCAGAAGGTGCGGTTTGAGCTGCAGCCGCGCGACATCAGCATGGTCACCGAAGCCGGTGAACCCGTCGTGGCAGAGGGCGAATACAAAGTCTCAGTAGGCGGCGGCCAGCCGCAGAGCGGCGTCCAGGTGCTCTCCGGGAGCTTCAATGTGAAAGGCACAATCACGCTGCCCGAATAGCAGGTTCTTTCTGGAAATCATGCCGGATATCCGATAGAAGCCGGGTGCCCCGGGTCCCGATCTTGCGAGCGGAACCTGGGACACACCGCGCATCGAAAGATATTGTTGCCGGCAGAATTGCGCAGCGGAACGCACTCGCTTTCCCTCTGGAATTCATCCTGACCTTCTTTTCTGCACAAGAGGGAAGCCTGGCCTCGCCGCAGTTGGGTCATATGGCGATTGATCGAGCATTCGGTCTTCGCGTCTGCGGCCACAGATTGCGATACCCTGAACAGGATGCGCACATCCTACATCGGAATGGGCAGCAACCTGGCCAGTTGGGCGGGACCGCCCGAGGCCACGCTTGCCGCTGCCGCGTTGCGGCTCGAAACCCTCGGCCGGGTTCGCTGCCGGTCTTCTCTCTACTCCACCGAACCGGTGGGGTTTGCGGGGCAGCCCCGGTTTGTGAATGCGGTCGTCGAATTGGAAACCGATTTGACTCCGCGCGCCCTGCTCGAAGGTTTGCTCAGAGTTGAACAGGAGTTTGGCCGCGACCGCGCAGCGAGCTTTGTGAACGGCCCCAGAACGCTTGACCTCGATATTCTGTTAATTGATCGGATGGCAATCAGCGAGCCAGGGCTGGAGATTCCTCATCCGCGCCTGGCCGAGCGCGCGTTTGTGCTGATCCCTCTGCAAGAAATTGCGCCCATGTTTTTGGTCCCCGGCCGTCAAAGAACCGTGGCACAATTGCTGCATAGTCTTTTCCCCGACCCTGAAAGCAAAACTGATGCGGTGGTTTCAATTGATGGCAGCGGTTGGCGCGCTGGCGCTTGCCGGGACGACGGCGTTCCCGGCGCGTCTTAGCGCCCAGGCGGTCACATTCACAGTCACCATTGAAGACGCAAGCGGCGCGGCAATTGCAGCGGCAGTCGTGAAGAACGCAGCCGGACAGGTACTGGGCAGCACCGATTCGGACGGGAGGCTGACCCTCTCCTGCATTTCTCTCTGCAATCTGCGCGTACAGGCTCCGGGCTTCCAGGGCCGCAGCGTGCAACTCCATTCCGCCGCCACGCTGCGTCTTGAGCCGGCGGCAACTGAGCAGGTAACAGTGACCGCCTACCGCAGTCCCCTGGGCATGCTTGAAAGCCCGGCGACGACGCGGTTGCTAACGCAGGCTAACCTCACTTCCACGGCGGCGGTTACGCTCGATGGGCAACTGCGGCAGCTTCCCGGCGTGGAACTGTTTCGCCGATCAAGTTCGCTGGTGGCCAATCCCACTTCGCAGGGGATCAGTTTGCGCGGGCTGGGTTCTACTTCCGCCAGCCGGACGCTGGTTACCCAGGACGATGTGCCGCTGAACGACCCGCTCGGCGGCTGGATTCACTGGCAGGAGCAGCCGGAACAGGCCGTTGCGAGCGTGGAATTGGTGCGCGGCGGGGCGAGCGACCTGTATGGATCGAGCGCTATGGGCGGCGTGGTGAACGTGGTTTCTGCGCGGCCCGCGACGGCCGGGTCGGAACTGAAATCGAGCGATGGAATGGAAGGCACATTCGACGACAGCCTTTTAGCTGAGGCCAAGCGCGGGCCCTGGGGAGTGCTGGCCGCCGGCGGCTTGCTCGGGACGGGCGGGTTTATCCAGGAAGCTCCATCACAGCGCGGGCCGGTGGATGTGAACTCGGACGTGCACAGCCAGAACGGGATGTTGCTGGCGGAACATGACCGCGGGCCGCTGCGGGTGCTGGTGCGCGGCAGTGGGTTCAACGAGGATCGCGGCAACGGGACGCCTTACCAGATCAACGGAACAAGGTTGTATCGCTATGCAACCGGCGGCGACTGGCAAGGCCCGCGTGCCGGGACGCTGGGCGTACGGCTGTACGGCGCGGATGAGAGTTTCCACCAGACTTTTTCAAGCATTTCAAACCTGCCGAGCACGGCGAATCCGGGTTGCAGTTATCGCTGTGGCGAGGTTCCTACACGCTATTCTGTCGTCCCGGACAATGAACTGGGCGCGGCTGCTCACTGGAACCAGCCGCTGGGCGCAGGGCTGCTGGTGGTCGCGGGGGCGGATGTTCACGACGTTCGCATCTGGGACCGGGAGCAGACTTACGGCAGCACCGCAGCGCTTATGAATCTGCATGACCACCAGCGCGATTCCGCTGCATATGTGGAGGCGCTGTGGCTGCGCAAGGCCTGGACCGTAACCGCCTCTGGCCGCCTGGACTGGTTCCAGAATTTTGACGGCCAGTTGCTTATTGGGAATGGCGCGGGCTGGAGCGAAGGGCCTGTGCAGCCTGTGGAATTCGGCCAGCACGTCTTCGATCCGCGGCTCGGCGTGTCGCGCAAGATTTGGAATCATTGGGCGGTTTCAGCGTCGGGGTTTCGAGCCTTCCGTGCGCCAACGCCCAACGAACTTTATCGCTCGACACAAGTGGGCAACAAGCTCACCCTGGCCAACGGAACGCTGCTGAGCGAGCGCGCAACCGGCTGGGAGACCGGCGTGGCCACCGAATGGCGGTGGGGCGTGATTCGGACAAGCTACTTTTTGACCCAGGTAAACCGGCCTATTGTGGCAGTCACCACCTGCCCGGCGTGTTCGCCGATCCTGCTGAAGCGGGATAACCTGGGGCAGATTGAGAGCCGTGGCGTGGCCGTTGACTTTCAGCTTTCGCCGCGACGGTGGCTGGCAGTCGATGTCGGCTACCAATATGCACTGGCTACCGTGACGCGCGGCCCGCAAGACGCAGGCAACTGGATTCCCGAGGTGGCGCACAACATGGCCGCGCTCAACGTGCGAGCCTACCGGGCTAAGTTGGGCACTCTGAGCCTGCAGAGCCGGCTCAGCGGCATCCAGTACGACGATGACGCCAACCTCTTCATGCTGCATGGATACTTCCGGCTCGACGCGTATGCTTCGCACGAGTTCGGCAAGCGAGTAGAAGTGTTCACGGCCGGGGAGAACTTGTTTAATCGGCAGATCGAAGTGTCGAAGACGCCAACCACCACGCTGGCTATGCCGCGGGTGGCGCGGGTTGGGTTTACTGTGCGGGTGGGTGGAACGGGAAAATAGGCGCGGCCGCGGATGATCTAAAATCTGTTTCAAAAACCTGTTTTGTGTCAGTCGTGCACCGGCGTTGCCGACCCGCCGGCAATGAAGCACGGCATACACTAAGCCGTCGCACGAATCCGGCCCCAGAGGGGCCGTGGAAAATAGCCCAGGACGAGCGCAGCGCAGTCCTGGGAAAGCCCGCAATGAATGACCCAAGCCCCGTAGGGGCGACGGAATCATCACCGTGAGTTTCTCTTGAGGGCAAGAAAAAGGGCAGTATTGCAAACAAACAAGTCACTGATTTTGCAATAGCCTAAATAGCCGAGATAGCCTCCACGCATAGGCTTCAAGCACAAATTAGCACAAAATTCTGCACGGAACGACTGCACGCATGGGCCGAAACTTCCCAATTGGCGACAAACCACTCGGAACTCTGCCGTAGCTTTCATCAAGCGCGCCAACCCAAAGCACTTCAGGGTTCCGGACAGTGTCCATGGCTAAAAACTCCGGGCGAAAACAACGTTGATCGTTGTCTCGACTTCGACCGGTATGTTGTCCAGCAGGTACGGTCGGTATGTCCACCGCTTGACGGCGTCAAGTGCGGCTTGTTGCAGAGGGCGGGGCCCGCTGACAAGGCGGAGTGATTTCACGAGACCCTCGGTACTGATAGTGGCCTGAAAAACGACCGTGCCGGAGACATGATCCCTTAACGCTTCGGCTGGGTAGACTGGGTCGATCTTGGTCTTGAGCATACTCGCAGCCACACCAGCGGAGATAGCCACTCTCCGCGGTGATGTGCCTCCGCAGGGCGGTAGGTGAAGCTCGGCGGCTTGACCTTCCGAATAGGAGAATCCGGTCTTGACTGCTTTTGCCCCTTCCGCTTCGATTCTCAATCTTGTAAATTCGACGATCGTTCGGCGCACCTCGACCTCGACGGGAGGGCCCTCGTCCCATGTCTGATGAACTCGGAGGTTCGCGCCTATTTCGCACTCGATGTATCGCTTGGCATCCGTCACTGATCGTCCCGCCGGGTCAGTGTTTGGCGTCTTCTCGAATGCGGTCAGATATTGGTCACGGGTTCTCCAGTTGTTCTTCAGTCCTCGGTTCAGGATTAGGATGGCTCGATCCAATTCGAGTGCCAGCGACCCTGGGCTTATTTCTGCAGGCCCTTGGATAGTGCCAGCATGACAGGCAAAGAAGCTCGCAGAGAGAACAATCAAGCCGACAAGAAGTGCATTCGAACGAGGCATCGCAACCTCCATGCCATAGGTCGAAAGGATAGAAACGATTCCCGCCATCAATGGAGCCTTTACTGTTAGACACCGCAGGTATTTAGAATGTGCCCAAAAAATACGGTTCGCACAATGGTTCGCGACCATTCAGAGCAGTGTGACCGCCAACGGGAAAGTTTGGACCGGCGGGCGGTAGCACCCCGGATCGGATTTTGTACAAACCCGCGTGACGCTTGCAGATAATTACGCTTCTCCGGCGCACAATCAAGATAGCGGTGAAAAAAAAGACCGCAACCGGAGAAACCACCATGGTCCAAACCATCCAACCCCAGATATCTGATCACGAACGACAATCCACTAACCACTAACCACTTTGTAATGAAGATTCTGCAGCGAACTCCGGCAGAATGACGAATTTGTAGCGGGACACACCACGTATCGCACTGAAAAAAAGGAATTTGCCCGCAGAATAAGGGGGGAAGGGGGGAGGGTGTTGAACCGGTGCTCTGACCCGTTGCCCATGCCTTCGCACCATGCCCCAGCCGCGCTGGCTACCATGCTCGCCGGGTGCCCCAGGTCCGGATTTTGCGAACCTGGGATACCACGATTCTCCAACCAACCGACTGCTTCACTGTCGGTCTCGATCGATGAGCTTCATTTCGGCGGCCATGTAATCTGCCCGCCGTGCAGATAGGCCTGGTTGACGATCAGGCCGGAGCGGGCGGCGGCAACGCCAGCCTCTACCGGCGCATTCGGCTCCTTGCGCGACTTGATGCACTCGAAGAAATTCTCAAAGTGGGTGATGGTTCCGTCTTGGAAGCTGTGCGCTGAGATGATGGGGTTTTGGGTGTCAGGTGTGTTTTCGCGCCAGACGCTGAAGCCGCTGCGGTTGAGCTTGAGCGTTGCATCGGCTCCGCGGAACTCCAGGCCGCCGTCGTCGATGGAAGAGCTCATCATGCCTTCGTAGACAACGTCGAAGCCCGGATAGCGGAGCGCCGCCTGGATGGTGTCTGGCCAGTCCCACTGCTCGTGGATGTACTTGTCGGCCAGCATCTGCGCCGCCTTCGGCGTGTCGGACTTCATGGCCCAATGCACCACGTCCACCCAGTGTGTGAAGAGGTCGGTCATGCCGCCGCCGCCGAAGCTCGAGTACCAACGCCAATAAGTGAATACCTCGTCGCTGAACGGGCGGTCGGGAGCGGAGCCGAGCCACTGCTTCCAGTCGAGCTGCGCGGTATCAAGGGGTACCCGCGGCACCAGGACGCGGTAGTTCTGCCACCAATAGGTCCGCACTTGCGTCACCCTGCCCAGCGTGCCGCCTTGAATAATGTCGACGGCGTCGCGGAAGTGGGTCCAACTGCGCTGCTGCATGCCGCACTGCAGAACCTGCTTGCTTGAGCGAACTGCCTTTGTGAGCGCCGCGCCTTCTTCGATGGTGTGGATCACGGGCTTTTCGAGGTACACGTCTTTGCCGGCCGCCAGCGCGTCGGCGGCCATGCGCACGTGCCAGTGATCGGGCGACGCGATAATGACGGCGTCGATGTCCTTATCAAGCACCTCGCGATAATCGAGGTGCGTGGTGGCCGTGCCGCCTGAGCGCTCCTTCACAGCATCGCGGTTGGGCGTATAGACGTCGCTGACAGCGGCGATTTGATAAGGCCCGGCCTTATCCGCTGCATCGAGCAAACCATGCCTCATGCGGCCCCCGGCTCCGATCACTCCGACGCGAATGGTGTCGTTGGCTCCAAGCACCCTGGTTGAGGCCAGTGCGGTAAGTCCGCTGGTAATGATAAAACTGCGGCGATTCAGAATAGGTGTCACGTGTTTCACTCCGTTTTCTTGGTTTCGAGTTGGGTGCGGCGTGCGGAATCATCCCGCGCTCGAAGGCATGCCTGCAATCGCAGGATTCGTATCGGGCGTGGTTTTGCCTTGCGTCGAAACTATACCTCCATGCCCTTGGACCCGAACAGTGCCATCCCAATGACGGCGAAACTACAGCAGATGCGACGTTCCTGAGGGAGCAGGGGTTTCAACCCTCAGAAGGAGAGCGATACGGATCGGCCTTTAGGCCCCGGGGCGGCCCGATAGAATCGTCTAGTGAGTTCATCTTTCAAGGTGTTGGCAACCAGCGAAGCAGGCGGGCGGCGCGGTCAGCTTGCCCTGCCCCACCGCACCGTCGAGACCCCGGTGTTCATGCCGGTGGGTACCGCAGGGACGGTCAAAGCTGTCCCGCAGGATGTGTTGGAGTCCCTGGGCGCCGAGATCATTCTTGGCAACACCTATCACCTTTACCTGCGCCCCGGGCATGAAGCTATCCGTCGCATGGGCGGCTTGCATCGCTTTATCAGTTGGCCCCGCGCCATGCTCACAGACTCCGGCGGCTTTCAGGTTTTTTCGCTGAGCCAGTTGCGCAGGGTTTCGGACGAGGGCGTGCGTTTCCGTTCGCATTTGGACGGAAGCAGCCACTTCTTTACTCCCGAGCACTCGATGGACGTGCAGATCGCGCTGGGCGCAGATATTTGCATGGCTTTTGACGAGTGCACGGAATACCCTGCCGACCGCAATCGCGCGCAGGAGAGCCTGCGGCTGACGATGGCCTGGGCGCGGCGGTCGCTGGATCATTTCCGTGCGCATCGCGAAGAAGTGCCGTGGTGCGGCGAGTTCGAGGGCCGGTTACAGAGCCTGTTTGGCATTGTGCAGGGCGGCACCTACACCGACCTGCGCCGCGAGAGCGCGGAGCGGCTGATCGAAATGGATTTTGACGGCTACGCCATCGGCGGCCTGAGCGTGGGTGAGCCGCGCGAAAAGACGCTGGAGATGATTGCCGAAGTGTTGCCGCTGCTGCCGGCAGACAAGCCGCGCTACCTGATGGGCGTGGGCTACCCAGACGAGATTGAGCAGTACTCCCGCATGGGCGTGGACATGATGGACTGTGTGCTGCCCACCCGCGCCGCGCGGCACGGGCTGCTGTTTACCAGCGAAGGGCGCATGAACATCAAGAGCAAGCGGTACGCAGAAGACCAGGGCCCGCCTGATCCGGAGTGCGATTGCATGGTTTGCCGCCGCTACTCGCGCGCCTACCTGCGGCACCTGATGCATGCCGGCGAGGCGTTGTCAGCCACGCTCAACACGATCCATAATCTGGCATATTATCTGGGCATCATGCGGCGGGTGCGAAAGAGCCTTCAAACAGAGGGCTGAAGGCCCTCGCACTAGCTGCTCATCGCCCCGCCCAGCAATTCCTTCAGCGCATGCACGTACTCCGCCAGCGCCTCGCGCCCGGCTTCCGTCATGCGATAGAGGGTTTGCGGCTTGCGTTGCACAAACTTCTTCTCACACGCCAGGTAGCCGGCCTCTTCAAGCTTCAGCAATTGCGCGCCCAAGTTGCCGTCGGTGGAAGCGGTTTTTGCCCGCAGCCAGGTGAACTCCGCCTCCTCGACGCCGGATAGCAGCGAAAGCAAGGCCAGGCGCAGCTTGCCGTGGATCACCGGATTGAGGTAAGGCAGTTCAGGCATGAGCTTCACTTTGTCTTGCCTTGCGCGATTCGGCGACCATGCAGTAAATGCCGAAGACGATCTGGCAGAAGAAAATGGCGGCCAGAAACGCTATCGACGTCACGGTCTCAGAGCCAAAGCAGGCGGTCACGGCCAGCGCCCACCACACCAGGGCGGAAGCAAACTGGAGCTTCCATTTCAGAATCAGGCTTGAAGTGGCGTTGGCCGTGCCCAGCATGGCGCCGATAATGGCCATGAAAACGTGGGACTCGTATCTGCCGCTGATGCCGAGAGAAAGCAGAACAGTGAACAGAGAGACGCCCATGGCCAGCCAGACAGCGCTGATGGCGCGACCGATGGTGGTCTCGGGCTGGTTGTGGCGCTGGCGCGAAAACGGCAACGCGGTCAGAATGGCAGAGACAATCATGGTTACCGGCCAGGCCAGGTTGCTGTGGCCCCAGGTGGACCAGGCGATGGCAACGTAATAGGCCACACCCCACAGAACAAATGTCC
>Ga0118677_10006516_pt1 | contig 19710 bp, 17 predicted proteins | sample AliMusrvi5mmetaG_FD_86154 | JGI IMG/M metagenome (GOLD analysis project Ga0118677, IMG submission 86154)
GGCGGAGACTTCGGTGGAGGAGGGGACGGCTCTTGAGGAATTGCTTCGGCCTTGATCGTAAGGTGGCGAAGTGCTAGCAGTGACAGTAACCCGTAGGGTGCGTGAAGCGAACCACCCCGGAAATGGTGGGTTGCGCACGAAGTTGAACCATCGAGAACACTTACCGCTGTTTTGTACGTGTTCGCGTAACGCACCAATCCTGCTCCACCCACCCTACAGGGAGAAATGTGGGCGCAGCAGTGACAGCACTTCGCCACCTTACGATCAAGGCCATTGCTTCCACCGCAGCACCCGCAATATCTACGAAATCGCTACAGTTTAACATCGCCGATTGCCGATTCATGGAACACCATGTGGTGTAGAATCTGCGGACAAGATGTTCCCGGCATCCCCTCGCTTGAGGAGGGAGAGTACTCGTGCGCGCGGTGTGGGCAGCCCTTTGCCCCGATTTCACAAGAGCCGGCGGCAGCAGCGGAGTCAACGCTCCCGAGCAAAGAGGACGCCGCGAGAACCTGCACTGCTAGCACTGCCGCTCAGCGGCCGCCGATCTACGACGGCTGGGAAATCGACGAGCAGTTACGGCATTTCCGCCGAGTATTGGGGCCGGTTCCGTTCCTACGGGAAAAATTCCACGAGCCTGCAACCCAGCCAAAGTACCGCCTCGATGCGGGCCATGGCGTGCTGGCCTCACACACGAAACGAACCCGGCGGTCATCGAGAAAGAGTACTCGGGCTACAGCCGCAGCAACAAAGCAGGCTCCGGGTCGCCTGCTAGCAGCCTTGGCTTGGACGATCTTGTCGCTGGGCACCGCAGGTTTTGTCTGCGGCCTGGTCTTGATGGGCTGGTCGATGAACACGGGACGTCAGGATCTTTGGGCCATCGGCTCGCCGCTCACCCTGGCAGGGCATATTGCCCTAGTAATGGGCCTGGTTCTGCAATTGGATCGCATCTGGCATGACAGTCGCCTGGCTGCCGCCAGAATGGAAACCGTCGACGAGCAACTCCACGATCTGAAGACGGCCACCTCGCTGCTGGGCACCGCGCACGGTCCATCCAGTGCGTTCTATGCCCATTGGGCCGGCGGGGCGGGACCGGAGATCCTGCTGGGCGACCTGAAGAGCCAACTCGACCTGCTGGCCGTGAAGCTCTCGAAACCGTAGGGTGGGCCGAGTGAAACGAGTCCCTCCCTGCGGCTACTCTTCTTTCTCGGGCACCTTTTCCAGGAGTTCCAGCAGCACCTTATCGGTCTCGATGCCTTCAGCCTGGGCCTCGAAGTTGACGATCACACGGTGCCGCATGGCGGGCAGACAGACGCGTCGCACGTCCTCAAAGCTAACATTGTAGCGGCTGTCCAAGAGTGCCCGCACCTTGGCCGCCAAGGCCAGCGACTGGGCCGCGCGCGGACTGGCGCCCCAGCGCAGATACTGATTCGTGCATGCTAGGGCAAAAGGGCCTTGGGGGTGTGTGGCGAGCACCAACCGTACGATATAGTCGCGCACGTGATCGGCCAGGATGACCTCGCGGACTAGGCCCTGCCAGCGAATAATCTCCTCGCCATCCATCACCTGGACCGGCTCGATCGTTTCGCCCCGCGTGGTGCGGTCGACGATCGCGGCGAGTTGCTTGCGGTCGGAATAGCCCACCACCAGCTTGAAGAAAAATCGGTCCAATTGGGCTTCCGGGAGCGGGTAGGTGCCTTCCTGCTCGATAGGGTTCTGCGTGGCCATCACGAAGAACGGTTGCTTGAGCTTGAAGTGATGGCCGCCGGCGGTGATCGAGCCTTCCTGCATTGTCTCCAGCATGGCCGACTGGGTTTTGGGCGTGGCGCGGTTGATCTCATCGGCCAAGCAGATCTGGGTGAAGATTGGTCCTTGCTGGAATTCAAACTGCCGCCGTCCCTCGGGTGTTTCCATGACCATGTTGGTACCGAGGATGTCGGCCGGCATCAGGTCGGGCGTGAACTGGATCCGCGAGAAGTCCAGATTAAGTGTCTTGGCCAGCGTGCGGACCAGGAGCGTCTTACCCAGCCCCGGCACTCCTTCCAGGAGGCAATGCCCGCCAACGAACAGGCAAGTCAATACGCCGTGGACGATCTCGTCGTGTCCCACGATAACGCGGCCGATCTGTTCGCGGACGGCCTGGTAGCGAGCCAGAAACTCCTGGGCCTGGCGTTCCATGGATTCAGCGATGCTCATGCGAAAGATCCTTTCATAATCCTCCTAGTATACCACCAGTTGCCCGATATCGCCTGCCGTGCTATGCTCACCGTAAGATCAAGCCTGCTGCCATCTCCGCCCATGTCCGATCGCTATTTTGTTGAATCGCCTGTCGCGTCCGACCGCGCCGTCCTCGCCGGCGCCGAGGCCCATCATCTTTTGCACGTGATGCGGGGCAAGGTGGGAACTCGCGTTACGCTCTTTGACGGTTCGGGCTGGCAGTTCGATGCCGTCGTCCAGAGGACAAGTCGCAGCGAGGTCGAACTGGCAATTGCCGGCCGCCAGGAAATCAACCGCGAGGCACAGACGACCGTGACCCTGGGCGTGGCGCTGCCCAAGGGCGATCGGCAGAAATGGCTCGTCGAGAAGTTGGTCGAGTTGGGCGTCGCGCGACTTGTCCCGCTGGAAACCGAACGCGGTGTGGCCCAACCCGTGGAAAATGCCTTGGAGCGGTTGCGTCGCGGAGTCATCGAGGCATCCAAGCAATGTGGGCGGAATCGGCTGATGGAGATTGCCGAGCCGAAGGCCTGGCAGGAGTTTCTCGTGGAAAGCGCGACGGCGGCGTGCCAGTGGATAGCACATCCGATGGACAAACCGAGTGGTGGGACTCGTTTCACTCGGCCCACCCTACTTTCTTGTGGTACAGGCGTCTCGCCTGCCTATGCAGCCGGGACGGCCGCACCACAAAAAAGCGGAGTTCCTATGGGGCAGGTATCGAGCGAAAGTGCCGCACTCGCCGTCGGGCCGGAGGGAGGGTTCACGGATCAAGAAGTCTCGCTGGCCATCGCTCAGGGATGGCAGCCCGTGGACCTGGGGCCACGAATCCTCCGCGTGGAGACCGCCGCCATAGCGCTGGCAGCAAGGGTGATTGGATAATAAATGCTTGTCCGGCCGTAAGCTATACTTGCGCAAATATCTGCATCCACTTGGGGTACGGCCTTGACTCTCTTAATTGTTACCATCGGGCTGCTGAATATCGGTCTGGGATTTGGTTTGGCCATATATTACGGCTTTGGACCGCCCGGTTTGGACGAAATCCTTGAGGCCCTTGGGCCAATGCCGCCGGCTGCGCCGAATGCGCAGTCGCTCGTTTCCGACGAGTTTGACTCGCCCCATGACTTGATCGCCTCGCCGGTCGCGGCAGAGTCAAACGCCGAGCTTGCTGCAAATCCGCCAGCCAGCAGCGCGATCAATCCGTTGGCGGAGGAGATGGTTCTCGGTGAAGTTCGCGATCTGGCCGCCACAGCTCAAACCGCCCTGGTCAGCGGTCAAGTTCAGAGCCGAGAGTAAGAAAACGGCCCTCGAGCGCATAAAAAAACCCGGTGCCGGCCAGTCAGGTATCGGCCAGCATCGGGCTCTCACCGCGGGTTAATCGCCTGACGCCTCGTGCGGTGACCCTGGATGGACGAGGCCGAGTGAGGCAACTCGCATCCTTGCCCATCCAACATGAATACTAGCACTTCCTTCCATTCTGTCAAGTATTTGGTTAGAATTTCTCCGCGTCTCGGAAGCGGTTCTGTCTTGTAAATCCTTAGCTGCATCTCGCACCCGCCGATCGTAGTAATTTATGCCCGAACTGCCTGAAGTCGAAACCATGCGCCGCGGAATCGTCGCGGCGGCAGGGGCGGTGATCTCGAAGATTGTCCGCCCGTCGTCTTCCTTGCAACCGATTGCAATCCTGCCGCCGCTCCGCGAGTTCCGTCGCCGCGCCGTCGGGCGGCAAATTGCCGATGTCGTCCGGCTGGGCAAACGGATCCTCCTGGAACTCGACTCCGGCGACCGCATCGCCATCGAACCACGCATGACGGGCCTCGTTTTTCTGGCTGATCCACCCGACCGCAAACACCTGCGGTTGGTCATTGAGCTATCTGGCCCAGCCGAGCAGATTTTATTCTGGGATCAGCGCGGGTTGGGCGTCGTGCGACTCGTTTCGCCGGAGGAGTTCAAGGCGCTCTACGGCCCTGCGAAGATCGGCCCCGATGCCCTGGAGATCTCGGCAGCCGAACTTCGCCAGCGGATTGGCCAGAGCACTCGGGCGATCAAAGTCGCGTTGCTCGATCAAAAAGCCTTGGCCGGCGTGGGGAATCTCTATGCCTCGGAAATCTTGCATCGTGCCGGGATTCATCCGGCCCAATCGTGTCGGCGGTTGCGGAAAGCACAGTGGCAGCGAATCCACGCCGAAATGCTCCGCGTGCTGCACAACGCCATCCAACACCAAGGTTCGACGCTTCGCGACGGCACCTATCGCATCGCGCGCGACGTGCCAGGCAACTATCAAGTCAATCACCGCGTTTATCAACGGCACGGGCAAGCCTGCTTGGCCTGTGGAAAAGCCCTGATCGTGCGGATCGTGCAGGCCCAGCGATCGACATTCTATTGTCCGACGTGTCAGCGGAAGTAGCAGGTAATCCGTCCGACTCGCTGGTCTCACCCCAGGAAAACTGCAAAGTCCGGGGTCTGGTCCATTTTTTGGCGAGAACGGATGAAATCCACCCGAGATCCTGCCCGAAAACATGGACCTGACCCCTTCGCGTTCGAGGCTTTACAGCCCCTTTATAAACTCCGCCGTTCGATAGCCGCCTCGCACGGTCTGTAGCCTGCCGATTTCATGGGCGCGATCGCGGTAGCCATCGGAGAGTTGCACGAGGACGCCGCGGTCGGACTGTTTCCCGTCCCGATCGGCGGCGAGGAGTTGCCTGCGGACCTCGGCGGGATAAACCTTCTCCTGCGCCAAGCCGAAACTCTCCCGTGCCCATTGCGTGGGGTCTTTTTCTTCCGCGGCCCGCTTGCCTTGCGCGTTCAGTTCGGCGTCGGCCAGCAGGGGGATAATCTGTTTCAATGCCCTGTTATAGGCACGGTTATACCGCTGGTCGAACGGCTCACTGGGATCATAGCTAGGATCAGGACTGGCGTCGGGCGCGGCGTCCCAGAGGGCGTGCAGGTTCCGCCTGTCGGCCAAATGGATCGCATTGCCGCCAGCGTCGCCGTGGGGATGGCCGACCGGATCGAGAACAACGGCGGAAAATGCGGCCGCCGTGTGCAGCGGCTGATGAATGTCGCCCAGCGTGTGCAGCAACCAGCAGAGGGCGACGGCTTGTTCCTCGGGTTTGCCCTGAACGAACCTCTCGCGATTGAAGGCAATCGCCTGTAGCACGTTAAGGACTTTCTTTTCTTCGGTCGGGGCATCAGTCAATAGATCTTGGCGGGCACGAGCCTTCTCTTCCAATGCCTTGACCTGCTCGCTGCTGCTTCCCTCGGCGACGACCACCAACGGCGTATCGATGTAATGCCAGATGCCGCGGTGATAGGATCCCTGCTGGGCTGCCTGCGGAGGATACGACGGACCATTCTGGCGATCGTTGCGAACCTGGTCTGGCCAGACCGACGCCCGGCAGAGCAACCAACGGGCTTCGCCATTTTCGGTTAAACCGGCTGGAATGGAGTTGGCAAAGTCTTCCCGATAACGCGGATGATGTTTGAGGGTGGCCACAAGTTTCTTGACTACTGCCGAAGGCGTGTCGCCCGGCGATAATTGCTGGTAGGCAACCAGCACCGTAAGCATATGCCCAACTTCATGCCATGCCAGGCAGGGCGAAGCAAGCAGCGAGACTGCAAGGAAACCGGCGGTGAACAGTGAACGAACCATGAAAAATACCTTTCGCGGATGAAAATGGGAATGTTGTAGCTTATCCGTGATATTCGGACTGTCAACGCTTTAATGCATTTTTAACGCGAATCTCACATTCCATGAACATTTGCAGGTTAGACTGTTTACAGACAAAAATTTGAAAGGAACGAGGAAATGATCATCTATCTGGCTGGCCCCCTATTCTCACTGGCCGAACGGCGGTTCAACGAAGAGTTTGCCAAGGCCCTGGAGCGGAGTTTTTTTCCCTCCATGGTGATTTTGCCCCAGGATCACGCTACCAAGATCGATGAAACGCCCGGCTTTGCCGAGCGCATGTACTGCTTCGCCTTGGATGCGATCAATCACTGCGATGCGATTGTGGCGATCCTCGACGGTGCCGACACCGATTCAGGAACCTGCATCGAAATGGGGTATGCCAAGGCAAAGGGGAAGTGCGTGATCGGTGTTCGCACCGATTTCCGCTCGGGAGAAGATCGCGGCCTGAACCTGATGGTTTCAAATATCTGCTCCCATCTTCTCATTCTTCACAGCACCTCCACCACGCTGGAGGAAATGGCCGAAGAAGTTGCCTGCGTCCTGGCCGATAGCAAGTCGGCCAGTTCGGCACTACCTAACGGCGTGGCGGTTGCTTAGTACCTGTCCAACATTAACTCCGTGTTTTTGTGGTGCGGCCGTCCCGGGCTGCATGTGCAGGCGAGACGCCCGCACCACAAGTTGTTTTTGGACGTGTACTTAGGCTTGTCTGGGAAACAGCTTCCGCAGATATTGCAGATTCCGCCGATGGCTCTCGTCGAATCCCAACGGTTTCTTGCCGGAAACCTCGATCCACTGTTCGATTTGTAGCCAGCCGCGATAGCCGATGGCATCCATGCCGCGGCGAACTTGGGCGAAATCAATTTTCCCCTCGCCCAGCAGGATGTTGCTACAGTCCTTGGCGTGGAACTCGCAGATGCGGTCCTTGAGCAAGGTGATTTCCTGCACGACATCGCGACCGCCGACATGCGCGTGGGCCGTGTCGAAGTAGGCTTTTACCGCGGGAGAGTCGATCCGCTGGAGAACTTTCAAGTAATGCTCCACGTGGCATTCGCCCTCCAGGCCAAATACGACCCCGGCCTTTTCCGCTTTGGGGGCGTGCTCTTTCAGCCGGCCCACGAAGGCATCCATCTTTTTGGCGGGCTGATCGATATCGCTTTCATTGAAGCAGGCCAAGAGAATGACTTTCTGCTTCATGGCCGCGGCGATATCGATGGCGTTATCCAGGATCGCCGGCGCACGCTTATGGGTAGCCAAAGGAAGATTATAGAAAATGCCCAGGGCCAGAGAGGCGATCTCCACCTGATGCTTCTGGGCCAGCATCAGAAATTGCTTTTGCCGCTCGGGATGGCGCATCGCCTCGACATCTCCCAGATCGACTTGAACTCCATCCAGCCCTAATCGTGCGGCGACGGCAAACGCCTCGGGGTTGTTGGCGCCTTTTAATTCCCAATCGACACCACCGATCTTGAAGCCTTTGGCGGGGCTTTCCGGCATGGGGTCATCGGCTGCCAGGAGCGGCCCCGCCACCGCCAGCGCGGTTAAGGCAGCGGCTTGCTTGAGAACGTCGCGTCGTGAAGTCTGTCGTGTTCTCATTACATTGCCTTCGTTGTGCCAGGCATGGCGCAGGCGTAGGTGCCGTCCGGGCGCGGCTTGACCGGCGTGTCCGCGTCCCAGGCAAGTGTCTTGGGGGAGAGGTCCAGTTTCGAGTCGATCGCCTTATCCCAGCGGATGACCTGGCCCGAGTAGGTAGCCATGCGGCCCATAATGGCCGTCATCGTGCTCTTGGCTCCGTTATCGGCTTCGTTGTAGGGCTTACCGGCCAGCATGGCGGCAAAGAAGTCGTCCATTTCCTTCTGGTGGCCATCGGCTCCCACTCGCCAACGGACCGGTTTCTGCCCGTCCACCGAAAGGAAGGAGTTACCGACGCCGTTTAAATCGGCCCGACCCTTGGTGCCGTGGGCGTGTTGCGAAAAGTTGAACCCCGTTTCATTGATCTGCCGGCAGTAGCTGAACATCTTCAGACCATTGGCAAACGTGAATTCGACGGTGTGATGGTCGAAGATCTCGCCGTATTCCTTGCCGATGCGGACCTGCCGGCCGCCGATCCCTTCGGCCTCGACGGGATACCCCTGCGCAATCCAATTGCCCACGTCGATATCGTGGACGTGCTGCTCGGCAATATGGTCGCCCGAAAGCCAGGTAAAGTAATACCAATTGTTGACCTGGTACTGAAATTCGGTCTGGCTGGGCTGTCGAGGCCGAATCCAGATTTCGACGGTATTAAAATAGACCCGCAGGAACTTCAAGTCGCCGATGGCCCCGTCGTGGATCTGTTGGACCATCTCGCGATACCTGTCTTCATGGCGGAGGTGATGACCCACCGCTACCATGATGCCTTTCTTCTTGGCGTCCTCGTTGGCGGCCAGGATGCGGCGAACACCTGGGCTGTCGGTCGCCACCGGCTTCTCCATGAAGACATTCTTGCCGGCCTTCACAGCCGCCTCGAAATGCGCCGGGCGGAAGCCAGGTGGGCTGCACAGCAACACCATGTCCACGCCGGAATCGATCAGTTTCTGATAGCTGTCGAGTCCGGCGAACTTCCGTTCGGGCGTCACGTCGACCAGGTCGGGCTGGTCCTTGCACTCCTTCCGAATGTTTTTCAGGCTGATCTCCAGCGGGCCGCTGAAGGCATCAGCCAGGGCGACGAGTTTGAGCTTGGCGCCGGCCGCATTCTTCAGGGCGTTGACCGCCGCCCCGGTGCCTCGGCCTCCACAACCCACCAATCCAATCCGAATGACATCGCTGCCGGCTGCATGGGCGGAGCGCGCCAGGCTCAAGCCGCCCGCTAGCGCGGCGCTGGCTGCGGCCGACTTGACAAGGAACTCGCGACGGGATGGAAGCTTCTCAGAGGACTGAAGATCCATTATTTTTGGCTCCTGTTTCTCAGATCCTTCATGTATTCCAGCGCAAGCTGTGTTTGGTTGTGGACGTAATCGATGCTGGCCGGCTTTCCATGCTCGATGCCCGGATGGCAGAATTCCCAGTCCATATAACCATCGTAACCTGAGGCGATGAGCGCCGCAACGTAAGCAGGGTAGGCCACCCTGCGAGTCCAGAAGCGATCGTCGAAGTAGCCTCCCCCCACCAGCTCCACGCCGCCGTCCGGCTTGCGGAGGAATTCCGCGTTGAAGTGCGAGTGGACCTGAAGCTTGCCCGAGGCCCTGACCATCTCGCGGGCATGTTCCGCCGACTCGGCCTCGGGTTCGATGTTGATGTCCATGCAAGCCTTGAGGGCTGGCGAGCCGACATCCTGAATCAGCGACAACACATCCTGATAGTTGTTCACCACGTCGGGACCGTGGTTCTGCATTGCCAGGACAACGCCGTAATCTTCGGCCACCTTGGTCAACTCGCGGAGGCAATCCACCACGAACTGCCTGCGATCGCCTTTCCAATAGCCGTACTGATTGTATCCGTAGGTCTCATCGTAGGTTGCCAGGCCGTCGTGGAGCGTAATCCCCCGCCAGGCGGCGAAGATCTTGCACAGCGGCACACCGAGATCGTGAGCCAGCTTGATGCACTCCCTCACGTAACAGATCATGGCCTCGCGATGAACGGGCACCGGACTGGAGAAATCGCAGTTCGGCGAGATTGCGGAGATGGGAAGCTCAAGCTCGCCGGAGAGGTCGCGAAGCCGCTTTCGATCCTCGGCGGAAAGGTCCATCGGGGCCGCGTGCGGTCGCTCCGCGTCCAGTTCCACGCCCTCCCAGCCCTGCTGCTTGGCAAGCCGCATCAGGCTGAAAACGTCCAAGGCTTCGCCGCGATACCAAATACCGCGATAGGTAATACTGTAAATGCCGATTTTCATGATTTATCCTTGGCAGGTCAGGCTTTCCAGCCTGACAGGGTTTGAAAGGGGTAAGGTTTGGGACATAAGGCGTTTCTCTTCGCAAGAGGCAGGGTGGGTCGAGCTTGCGAGTCCCACCAAATTGCCGCTGGTGGGATTCGCAAGCTCGATCCACCCTACAGTTCCGCTTAATTCGCCTTCATCTGGAAGCCGTCTGGCGTTCCTTTTTCCAACTTCAGCTCGATCACGGTGAAGAGCGGATCGTGCTTGTTCGCGGCGAGCGTCAATTCCGTCTTGGCGCCGCTATCCTTGACGTCAACCACATCGCCGCCAACCAGTTTCTTGGCCTCCAGGACCTTCGTGGGCAGGCGATTGAAGCGGAACTTGTCGCCCTCCCATTGCTTGATGAAGAGGTAAACGGTGTTGCCGCGATGCGTCGACATGCCCCACTTCGCTTTGGCGAACGGGCCGCCGCGCGTGCCGTAGATGGCTTCGGAGCGGGGCTTGATCCACTCGCCAACCTGCTTGAGCAGCTTTACCTGACGGTCTTCGATCTGGCCCGTGGGCATGGGGCCGATATTCATCAACAGATTTCCGCCACCCGCCGCACATTCGACGACCATCCCCGCGACTTGTTCAAACGAGTACATCCGGCCGCCGGGACAATACGACCATATCCCGCCGACGAGCGTCATGCACGATTCCCAATCGTTGCGAAGGTCCATGGCGCCGATCGACTGTTCGGGAGTGCCGAAATCACCCCGCGTGACCTTGAAGACCTCGGGCGTGGGACCGCGATCCTCGCGCGAGACGGGCCCGCAGAAGGCGGCGGCGCGGCTGTTCACGATCAAATGCGGTTGCAGGCGATACATCATGGAAAACAATTCGTCAAACTTCCATTTACCCCAGTCCCGACCGCCGACATGGTCGAACCACATCACGTCGACCTTGCCGTAGTTGGTCAGAAGCTCCTCAACCTGACCGCGGTAGAAGGCGTCGTACTTCTTGTTGTCGCCGACGAGATAATCGGGGTGATACCAGTCGCGCGTGGAATAGTAGAGGCCCAATTTCATGCCGCGCTTATGGCAGGCATCGGCAAATTGCTTGATGATGTCCTTCTTATACGGTGTGTGGGCAATGCTATACTCCGACAGCTTGGTGTCGAACATCGAGAAGCCATCGTGGTGCTTGCAGATGAGGACCATGTACTTCATGCCCGAGTCTTCGGCAATCTTGACAAACTCGTCGGCGTTGAATTTCACCGGATCGAACCGCTTATAAAGGTTGTCGTAGACGGGATCCATTTTGTGATTGTTCTGCACGCCCCTAATGTCCCACGGCTTATCGCCGCCCCGGCTCCAACTGAGATCCCTTCCGGTCAGCGAGCATGGACCCCAATGCACGAACATGCCATACTTGGCGTCGCGCCACCATTTCATGCGCTCGTTGCGCTGGGCCGCCGTCTCTTTGAGTTGCGGCACGTGGCTAAGATCGACGGTTTCCACGCCTGTGGCCGGCACGACCGTGCTGGCAATAAAAGCCAGGGTCAATAAGAACCCCGTAACTACGCTAACTTCCATCCTTCGATTACGCATTCGACTTCTTTCTTTCATTTTACTGGAGATGTGACTGAATCCACCATTATTCTTGCTCCACGAACTTCTGTCAAGATAGGCAATCTTCCTCGAAAATGGTGTATCGCACGATAGTCCCCATGATAGTGCTTGACGAGACGACGCAAACACCTTACAACAAAAGCTTTAGAGACCGTGGAGGGAGAAACCTCATGTCGATTAGCGAATGGGCCGGTGGACAGGTCTTCAAACTGGTCCACGGCCATAACCTGGTCTACAACACCTGCTGGGAAGATCCCCGACTGGATCGCCAGGCACTGAAAATCACGCCCGACGACACGATTCTGGTGATCACCTCTGCTGGCTGCAACGCATTGGACTACGCCCTGGCCGGTCCGAAGCAAGTCGTGGCCGTCGATATGAATCCGCGGCAGAACGCCCTCTTGGACCTGAAGCTGGCTGGCATCCGCAATCTCCAGTATGAAGACTTCTTCGCCATGTTCGGCGACGGCCGACTACCCGGCGCGCAGAAAATCTACGAGGAGAAACTGCGTCCCGCCTTGTCCGAGTGGCCGCAGCGCTACTGGGACCGCTGGATCAAGTTCTTCGACCCAAAGAACCGCCGCCCGTTCTACTTCCGCGGCACCTGCGGCACGTTCGCCATGTTGATCAATCTGTATATCAACCGCGTGGCCAAGTTGCGGCCTTATTTCAACGAGTTGCTCCAGTGCTCGACCGTCACTCAACAACAAGAGATCTACGATCGGTGCCTTCGCGAGCGATTTTGGTCCAAGTCGATGCGGTTTGCTCTGCGCCGCGATACGATCCTCTCGCTGCTCGGCGTTCCGCAGGCCCAGCGGCACCAGATTGAAACGCAATACCGGGGTGGTATCAGTCAGTTCGTTCAGGATTGCGTCGAGACGGTTTTCGCCCGGCTGCCGCTGAGCGACAACTACTTCTGGCGGGTCTACATGACCGGCCACTATACGCCAAATTGCTGCCCGGAGTACCTCAAGCCCGAAAACTTCCAGAAGCTTCACGACGGTTTGGCCGATCGCGTGCAGACGCACACCGATTCGGTGGAAGGTTTTTTGACGAAGGACTCTCGGTCGATTTCACGTTTTGTGCTTCTGGATCACATGGACTGGCTTTCAACGCGGCGGCTGCCGCTTTTGGCCCAGGAGTGGCAATGGATTGTCCGCCGCGCGGCGCCGTGTACGCGGATCCTCTGGCGCAGCGCAGGGATGCGAACCGAGTTCGTCGATCAGGCGCGGATCGTAGTTGACGGCAAGTCGCGCGCCGTCGGTGAATTGTTGACCTACGATCGCTCCTTGGCCGAAGAGCTTCATTCCGAATGTCGCGTACACACCTACGGCAGCTTCCACATTGCTGATCTGGCCGCCTGATGTCGTTACTTACCGATCTTCGCGTTCTTTACCACATCGTGGCCAAACCCGTCCGGGGCAAGGATCACGCCGCGCGGCTGGAATCTTTTTACTCCGGCCAGGCCGAGGCTTACGACGATTTCCGCCGTCGGTTGTTGCAAGGCCGCGCGGCGATGTACCAATCGATCCCCGTGCCGGAAGGCGGCGTATGGGTCGATCTGGGTGGCGGGACGGGGGCGAATCTGGAACCGATCGGCGCCGAGTTACATAGGGCGCGGAAGATCTATTTGGTCGATCTCTGTGACTCGCTGCTGGCCGTTGCACGGAAGAGGTGCGAGGCCCGCGGCTGGAATAACGTCGAGGCCGTCGCCGACGATGCAACGACCTTCCGGCCTATCGACGGCCCGGTGGACGTGGTAACCTGTTCCTATTCGCTGACAATGATTCCCGATTGGTTTGCCGCGATCGACAACGCCTTGGCAATGCTGCGTCCCGGAGGGATGATCGGCGTGACCGACTTTTTCGTTGCGCGGAAGTATCCCGCCGAGGGCCGTTCTCGGCACTCCTGGTTTACACGGACCTTCTGGCCCACATGGTTCGGATCGGACAACGTCTTCCTATCGCCCGACCACATTCCCTATCTACAGCAAAATTTCGGCACGCTGCGATTGGAAGAGAAGCGCGCCAAGGTGCCCTACGTTCCGCTGATCCGCGTGCCCTACTACACCTTTGTGGGGCAGAAGGCGAAGTGATGCTTCACGAGCACTCCACGTCACCCAGTTCGGCCATGGCCTCGGCCCAGCCATGTTGGGCGGCACGCAGCAGCCAGCGGCGGCGCTCGTGCAAAGCGGCCGACGCCAGGCCCAGATCGTGCATGGCCGGCAAGTGGCCTCGCTCGGCGGCCAGCGTCAGCCAACGAATCCGCTCGAACCGGTCGTCGCACTCCTGGGCCAGAAGATACATCGCCTCCAGGTGTCCGCGCTCGGCAGCGACCTTCAAGTGGCGGAATTTCACGGGGGCTTCCTCTCCGCCGCCAGTCTCGTCCGGCCATGCCGAGGAAACTGCATCCACAACAACCGCTACCTCCGCGGCTCCGCAGGGCCGCACAAACGAACTGCCGTCTGCTTCTTCATCTTCAAGACAGCCGGGCAGTCGCGGAAGCTCACCGGGGCATACATCGCTGTCCAGCCGGAACTGCTTCCGCCACGCACTACGCTTGCGGGTGCGATGGATTCGCAAAGGTCTCAGTGACATCGTAGCCTCCCTTCCATACCTCCCCAAGGTGACACCCCGAGAAGTCTTGCCATGCTCGATGCCCATCAACAGGCCCGCGCTGTGGCGATCAAGCCACTTCCATGGCGATCACGCCAGGCGCATTGCGCGCATCGAGCGAACGATAGGTTTCCATGTCCGTTTCGCCGGAGTCACATTCGTCGCGGCTCCAGAACTGCTCCAGCACATTTTCCCACTTGCTCTCGGCCGCGTTACACAGTCCGCGGTTGCGCAATTCTAAGCGGAGATCGGCGTCGAGCATGATCTTCTCCATCGCGTCGGCTACTGCTTGGGACTGCGACAGATCGACGACGATCCCTGAATCGTACCGCCGGACGATGTCTGCCGGACCACCCTGGTCGGTCACAATGACCGGCAGCCCGGATGCCTGCGCCTCCAAAACTACGTTGCCGAAGGTATCCGTCGTCGAGGGGAAGACCATGCAATCGCCGCTCGCATAAGCTCGCGCCAAATCTTCTCCTTCAAGTATACCAGTGAAGGCAATAGGCCGATCCTGGCAGCGTGCCGCCAACTGCTTTCGGTACGGTCCGTCACCTATGAAGACCAGGCTTGCCTGGTAGCCGCGGCGGGTAATTTCGTTAAAGGCATCGACCAGGGCATCGACATTCTTTTCTTTCGATATCCTTCCTACGTACAGGAAACGAAAACGGTTCGGCGGACCATAATCATCGAAGAAGGTCGGCGCCGCCTTGGAAGGATGGAAAAGCTGGGTATCGACTCCGCGGGCCATGACGCCGATCTTGGAAGGCTCGAAACCGTTGTCGATGAGCTGCCGGCGATACGTTTCCGTGGGCACGAGAATCGTGGTGCATTGCTCGTAGAACCAGCGCATGTACTGCCAGGTCAAATCGGCCAGATCGTCGTCCTGGGTTAGGTGACGAACGTACTGCACGAAGTCGGTGTGATAGATGCCCGTGGTCCGCAGACCCAGCAAGCGGGCGGCGGCCAGACCGGTCACGCCCATGGGACCGGGCGTGGAGATGATCAGTTCGTTGAAGCGGTGCCGCTCGATATACTCGAAGATTTCCAAAAAAGGTGGGAAAGCGAGTATCTGCGATTCGTACTCCGGCAGGGGGAAGGTTCCCACCGGCTGGAAGTTTTTCAGATCGATCTTGGTTTCCGGCAGATTGTCGATGCTGGTGAGCACGACCAGCTTCCGCCCGGTCTTGCGGGCGGTTTCGGCGAGAACCTGGATCGTGCGGCTCACGCCGTTGACCTCGGCGAAAGTGTCGGTAATCCAAGCCTTGCTATCGCTGGCCCGGCGAAGATGGGCCGCCGCGGGGAAGTGGGCGGCAATCGCCTTATGAAATCGCTCGTCTTTATGCTGCGTGCTGAACGCCGCCAGATAGGGCGCCATGCTGAGGGCCACCGGCGCCAGCGAGGCGACCGTCTGCAGGCTTTCCATCAGCTTGCCCTGACGCGCAAATTCGACAAAACGCTCGAGGAATTTGTAGCCCAGCGTATGGCTGATGTGACAGGCGATGCGGAACGTACGACGGTCGTCCATCAGCGGTTGGGCCGTGTGCTGCTCATGCGGGTCGGAAAACAGCCGACGGAAGTCGGCCACTAATTTCTGTTCCGTTTCGCTGAGCCTGCTTAATTGCCGCGACACGAAGAATCGCGTTGCGAATCCCTTCAGGCTCCAGCCGGAACTCTTCTCGCTCGAAGTTTTCAGCAGCCGCTCAAAGAGTTGGCCCACCAGCGTTGGCTTGCCGCGCTTTTTGCCGTGGACAAAACGGTCCTGATAATAACTATAGGCGATGTGGTAAAAAGCGTGTCCCATCAGCACGCTGCCGCCGCAAGCGCCGTCGGCTTCGTGCTCGCCGCGACGCAGGAAGGCCAGATATTCAGCGACGCTGGAGGCCAGCGGCGTCTTGGTATAGGCCGTGGCGGTGTAGGCCCCGCTATGATCGTCGCTGCCGGCGGTCAATACCTTTTTCCAGGGGTGCGGCCCATAAGGCTCGATTTTCTGCCGGTCAGCCATGGCCCCGATCATCTCGGGAGTGAGATTGGCGAGGATCGACTTCAAGAGGTCGGCAGCGCGTCGATCGCGCGAACCGTTGATTAACTCGAATCGCGGAAAGAGCAACAGCAACCGTTCAAACTGGTCGACGGTCAATCGACCATTAACCCGGAACAGCACGTGGGCAATCGAGCAGATGATGTCCTCGCTCATCAGATATTCATGCAGGCGGTATATATCGGCCCGCAGTTCCTGGATCGTTCGGAACTGCTCTTGGTTGATGCCGGTGACGAGGACATGGACCTTGCTGCCGTTCTCCGGGAAGTAGGTCGTGACTTCATTGGAGAGGAACGCGCCGGGAAGGTGGGCAATCTCTAGCGCGCCGCGAATGCAGTTGTGGTCGGAGATGGTCACGAAGTCCATCCCCTTTTGCAGCGCGTTGCGATAGACATCCAGGGGTTCGACAAATGATTCCGGCGTGCCCATGCGGCGGAGGAACCATTCGCTGGGTCGATCGGAATACTTGCTGTGAACGTGGAGATCACACTTCGAGGCGCGTGCATCTTGCATGGCTGAAATCCTTCCTGGAATCGTCCGCGGAGAAGTTGTTTTGTCCCAAGGGATGGAAAAGTGAAACACCGCAATCCAATGCTTCCGGATTGAACCTCCCCTTGATTATCCCACCTCCGTGTGAGCCACGCGCAAGACTTCTGTAAGAAATTGGTTAGAGCCAGCTTTTTATCGCTGGGAAAGGCTTCCCTCGCCGCCGGAGAGCAAGAGCCGCGCGAGAGTCTGCGCGAGCGAGTCGAGCGCACCGCGATCGGGCAAGGTGACCGTCAATCGCGGGCGGCCGGAAGAATCTTCTTCGACGCACTCGCCCAGGCGCGTGCGGACCTGCGCGACGAGTCCTTCGGCAGGTGGTTGGGCGCTATCCTTGGCCACCAGTTCGCCGAGGAAATTAAAGACGGCCCCCAACATCTCGCCGCCGGCCGCCGCCACGCGATCGCGGCGCTCGGCCAACTGCTGCGTCTCGACGACAACCTCTTCCTTCTTGCTGACATCCACGGGGGCCTCCGGATGAGCACCCAAAAGCACCTCCAAACGCCGCCGCAATTCGTCGACGCCGGTCGTCAGATCGACCTGCGTCACGTCGGAATCGGGGTCGAGCGCGGCCATCGCCAGATCGCGCTTGGCGGAAAGCGTATTCAAGAGGCCCTCCTCGATCGTCCCTTCGGTCACCAGCACATAGACCTGCACCGGCCGCTCCTGACCCATGCGATGTGCCCGGGCAATCCGCTGCTCCAGCACGGCCGGGTTCCAGGGCAGATCGACATTGATCACCGTGTTGGCCGCCTGAAGGTTCAAGCCCGTCGAACCGGCGTTGGTGGTGATGAACAACCGGCAGGTCGGGTCTTCGCGGAAGCGGTTCACCAATGCCTGCCGATCTTTTTGCGGCACCTGGCCGTCGAGGCGGACATAGTCCAGTTTGCGGGCCTTCAAAAGCGGCTCGATAAGGTCCAGCATCGTCGTCCACTCGGAGAACATGAGAACCTTGCGGTTGGCCTCGCCGAAGAGGCTGTCCAGCAGTTCTTCCAGATAGTCGAGCTTGCTGGAATAGCACGGCTTCTTCTTATCGACCAGGTAGGTGCCGTTGGCCGACATGCGGCACATCAAAAGCGCCTTCTGCAACCGCAGCAGGTCCATCTCCGAGATATAAGCCTTTCGCGTAATCATCTGCACGATCCGCATGTGGGCACCGTGCAAGGCGTCCTGCTCTTCGGTGGCGGGAATGCGGACCAGTTCGGTCGTCCGCGGCGGAAGCTGCTGTAAAACGGACTCACGCGTGCGGCGGAGCAAGATGCCGCGGAGCCGCTCGCGAAGCAGATCGAGGTTTTTATAACCCAGCACCTTGCCTTTCTCGTTAACAACGCGATGGCGATGGAAGAATCGAAAGGCCGGCGGTAAACGGCGATCGTCAACGAACTGCATCACCGAGTGTAGCTCGTCGAGGCGGTTCTCTAGCGGGGTGCCGCTGAGGACCAGGGCGAACGGCGACTTCAACCCCTTGATCACCCGGGCGGTCTTCGACTCCCAATTCTTGATCCGCTGGCCTTCGTCGAGAATGATGAGATCCCATCGCGCTCTTTCGATCGGCAGAATGTCGCGGAGCACCTGCTCATAGTTGCAGATGGTGAAGAAGGCATTGTTTTCATAGACCTGCGCACGTTGCGCGGCGGAGCCTACAACAAGTTGCGCGCTACGATCGCAGAAACGCTGGATTTCATTCCGCCATTGCGACTTGAGCGAAGCGGGGCAAACGACCAACACCTTGCTGATGCCGGCCTCGCGGGCGAGGATCTCCGCGGTGCCGACACCCTGGATCGTCTTGCCCAGGCCCATGTCGTCCGCCAGGACCACCCGGCCCATGCCTGCTGCGAAGGCGATGCCTTCGAGCTGATAGGGCAGCAGTGGGATCTTGAGGAGTTCGGTTCGCAAGGGGTGCTGCGCGGGGTTGCTGCGAATCTCAGCCATCCGCTTGGCCATCCGCTGCTGGAACAGCCGCCGCTGGATCAGTTCCTCGGCATCGGGGTAGACGGTCACGTTGCGGCCCAGTCGCTGCATTTGACCGACGAACTCGACCAGCTTTCTCGCGTCGTCGATCGGCCGATCGACCAACTGGCCAGCCAGGTTGACCATTTCTGGATCGGCCTTCTCGGGGAGTTGCAGGTGCAAGGTCATCTCTTCGCCATAGAGCACGTGGACGAATGCCTCGCGATTGCGATATGGCTTCCGCCGCAAGGCCGCGGAAAAACGCCGCTGCACGCGGTTCAGCAGATGCAAGACATGCTTGCACGTTCCCAGCTATTCGGAAATATACATCTTTCGACCCGCAGACCAGACGGCCCCTGTAGAGGATATGCCGATCGCGCTCCTTGCCCTTGTTTGGCCCCGTTTGGATCGGGACTTTGTTCGTCTTCCAATACAATGTGACCTTGCAGCCAAGTGCAATCAGGGTCTCATTGATGATGCGGGGACTCACGGCCAGCACATCCTCCGGTTTCCCCAGCGTAATCTTCCCTTTCCGCCCTGTGGTGGAAAACTTCGCCTCGAATCCTCCCCAAAACTCTTGGAGGTGCTTCAATTCAATCATGGGGATTCCGCCAACCGATTCCGGTTCGGCCAGCAATTGCTGTTCCAATTCCGCGAGTTCCTTCCGCAAATCGGCAATCTGGCTGAGAGATACCTTAAAAATCTCATCGCTCAACTGGGCCACTTCCGGCAGCCGCGCCTGATAGGCGTCGATCTTCTTGACGAGCTTGTCGCGGTCCTCTTGGAGTTCCTCCCGCTGCTCTTCCTGGCGATTGACCGGCTTTTCCTGGGGAGAAGCAAAAGCCTTGCTAAGATCGCCGATTTCCTCCCGTAGAATCTCGATGATCCTGGGCAGGATGCGTTCTTCGTGGACCTCCAACGTGCCGATGCATGACCCCTTGCCAATCGTGTTATTGGCCGAGCAGCGGTAGACTCGGTAACTGCGGGGATTCTTCTTCCCCCCAGGAACGCAACCGTACATACGACGATTGCAGTGGTGACAGTACAAAATTCCCGTTAGGGCGAATCCGTCAGCACGGGGCCGATGCGTGCTATCATTGGCGAATCCCTCCAACCGCTTTTGGGTCTTGTCCCACAAATCCTGCGGAACCAGGGCCGGACACCAGTTCTTTTTGACGATGATGCCCTCATCGTTC
>Ga0118677_10006517_pt1 | contig 19709 bp, 16 predicted proteins | sample AliMusrvi5mmetaG_FD_86154 | JGI IMG/M metagenome (GOLD analysis project Ga0118677, IMG submission 86154)
CATTACTACCCCACCACCACCCCCGTCAGCGCGGTCCGCTGCGGCGACTGGAAACTGCTGGAATACTTCGAGGATAACCACGTCGAACTCTACAGCCTCCGCGACGACCTCGGCGAAAAGCACGACCAGGCCGCCGCACAACCTGAGCGCGCCGCTCAGCTCCGTGCGCGCCTCCATGCCTGGTGGCAGGAAGTTGGGGCGCAGTTGCCACTGCCAAACCCGGCCTACCGGCCTAAACTGGAGAAAGCCGGCCAGTAAAGAAGGAGCCAACCGGCTGGGACAAGGTGGGACAAGGTTTTTCGCCTTGATCGGTCGGTTTCCTAAGTTAGGATGACCGACATGCATGTAAGCAAACCAAACTCCGGAGAGCGGGGAATTCCTCCGCAGAGCCTCTGGGCTTTTACTCTGATCGAGCTGCTCGTCGTGATTGCGATTATTGCCATATTGGCGGCGCTGCTGCTGCCGGCGCTATCCAAGGCGAAGGAGAAAGCCCTGCGGGTGCAATGCATGAGTTCCGAGAAGCAGATGCTCTTGGCGCACCTGATGTACGTGCAGGACAATAATGACAGACTCGCGCCTCCGAATTGTGGCGGGACGATGGGTGCGATGAATCCGATATACCCCACCGGCTGGCTCTATAAGCCCGGGGAAATGCTTCCCGGAATCCCCGGGCTAGGCCAAACCAATGGTCCCAGTAAAGGACTGTATTACCCTTTCCTGTTGAATTGGAAAATGTACTGGTGCCCGGCTCACATGACCAACACTGCGACCTGGAAAGGGAGCTTCATCAAGTTCTGCAGCTACAACATGAACGGGTGTGTGATCAACGGATCAAAGGCTTTCGACTGGGGCGCTGGCGCGATCGGAAAGACTTATAGGAGTTCCGACTTCAAGCCCATGGACATGCTGTTCTGGGAGCCAAATGAACTGGATGCGGGTAACTTCAACGACGCCAGCAGCTCGCCTGGCGAAAAGGGGGAACTTTCGAAGCGGCATGGGGACGGTGCAGTCATTGGGATAATGGACGGGCACGTGGAGTTTATCAGGTGGAAGAAGTATGATCAGCTTCTGCAGGATCCAAACAAGAACTCCCTATGGTGCTACCCGGGCTCGGCGAACGGGCGCTGATGCAAGACGACGACCCCCATGGCAAGAAGCGGACCTGGTTACGCCGAGCCTTCTGGCTCATCGCACTGGGCGTGATCCTGGTGGCGGTGGTTGGCTTGTTCTGGCTGCGAGGCGCTCTATACAACCACTACGTCGGCTTTCCGCGGGAGGAAGCGGCGTGGCAAGCCCTCCGTGCCCAGCTCCAGCACGTGCCGAATCAGACTGGCTGGAACGAGTATCGGGGAATCCTGCACAGCCATTCCAAGCTCTCCCACGACAGCGAGGTGCCCTTCGAAGAGATCCTGGGCGTTCTCAAGACCGCCAAGCTGGACTTCATCTGCCTGAGCGATCATCCCAACGAGGGTCGGGCGGACTTTAGCCTGCAATGGCGCGGCATCCATGACGGGAAGCTATTCGTCCCGGGCTTCGAGATGCGGAATGGGGTCATGCCTTTTGGGGTCGCCTCGGGCGTGGTGCTCAGCAATCAGACCGATTCGGCGATACTGGCCAGGCAGATTGGGGAGAACGGCGGGCTGCTGTTCTACTCCCATCCGGAGGAGCCGCGGGATTGGGATCGTCCTGAACTGGTGGGAATGGAGATCTACAACATCCACGTGGACTTCAAACGCCGCAACCCGGGCATTGGTCGCATGGTGCCGGACCTACTCGTCAACCAGAGCCGCTACCCGGAGCATGTCTTCCGCACGGTGTTTGTTCGTCCGGTGGAGTTCCTGTGCCGCTGGGACGAGCTGAACCTGAAGCGGCATATCACTGGAATTGCGGCCAACGACTGCCATCAAAATGTCGGCGTTCGGGCTATCTACACCGCTGCCGACACCATCCGGATTGAGGACACCAGCCCCAAGACGCTGAAGGAGTTCAAGCTGAATTGGTTCACCCGCCCATTGGCACACTGGCTCCTGGGTCCGCTCACGCCGAACCGCAAGCTGTTTCATGTCCAGTTGGATCCTTATGAGCGAAGCGCGCGGTTCGTCAATACCCATGTCCTGGCGCACGCATTAGCCGAGCCTGCCATTATGGACAGTCTCCGGGCAGGACGGGTCTTCGTCGGGTTTGATATGATCGCCGACAGCTCCGGCTTTCAGTGGTTTGCCGCTGACGGCACCAATCAAGTGGTTATGGGGGAGGCGGTCGCGTTCACTTCCGCGACGCGCCTGGGGGCGAGGTCGCCCTTGCCGTGCCGTTTCACGATCCTCAAAGACGGCAGCACCGTTTGTCAACAGGAAGGTCGCGCGCTGGATTGGACGCCGTCGGGACCAGGCAAATACCGGGTCGAGGCAGAGCTCAAGGTGCTGGACAAGTGGGTTCCCTGGGTCTATGCGAACCCCATCGAGTTGCGGTAAGCCGTAGGGTGTGCCCTGTTCCCCATCACCCTGACCCTCTTCCCTGAGGAGATGGCTGGGGTGAGGGGGAAGGCCGCTTCCTAATGGACCACTGAGACGCACTTGGAAGGATGCTCGCCCTCCCATGCTCTACTTGCTCGCAAGGCTTAGCGCCATGGTGCGGATCAACTCATCGAAGTAATCCGGCACGTTCGGCCCGAAGAAGGACATCAGCCTGGGTTCGTAACCGTCCATGTGATAGTAGCGTGAGGGAATCACGTAGCCGACATAGTCCCCGTTGAAGCTGGTAACAATCCCGCTCTTTCCCCGGGCTTGCAGGAAATCCTTGATGCCCAGCGCCAGCTCGCCGCTGAAGTCGCACGGGGTCGAAATCCAGACCGAGTCGTCGAGGCGGAAGATCTCAAGGTAACTGTGGCTCCTGGCCGGCACGAGCTTGGCCGCCAGCCAGGGCCGGAGGCGGATGCCGTCGGTCAGGCGCACATTGAGCGGGGGCATGGTCACGTCGAGGCCAAACATGCCGAACGTGACCACATTGGTCAGAGCCGTCTGCGGCAGTTGGTCCACTAACATTTTCGCCAGGGCCTGCCCCATCTGCTCGGTGCCTGCCACACCGCTTCCGCCTGGCACCGGCGATTGGCTGCCCACTCCGCCGGCGAGAAACACCGCCATGCCTCCCGTGGCCTGCTCGACCGCGCGCTCCCAGCAGCCCGGGTAATCGGCGCTGAATTCCATCATGTCATCGTCGAGAACGGTGGCGTGCGCTCCGAACACCCCCAGCACCGCTTGCTTGCCGGTGTTCTGCTTGACCACGGCATAGCAGAATTCGGGGTCCACCCTCCCCAAGCCGCCCACCAGCCGGTTCCGGATGTACTGCGAGGCTACAAAGTGGCCATGCCCATACTGCGCCGGCTTGAGGTCCTTCAAGGCACTTTGCACCGCGGTCACCAGGCAATCAGCGAACCAGACGCGCGCCTGTGGCTGGAACCCGCCTGCGAATGCTTCTCCTACGAGCCCTTCGCCCCAGGCACCGACGCTGCAATGGGTGTGTGTCGCACTTAGATAAATCTGCTCACGGGCCAAGCCAGATTCCTTCTCCAGTCGCTGCACGGCCATTTCGGTTACCTCCCGGGGGATGATCAAGGCGTCGGCTCCCACCATCACGCCAATCTTGCCTTGCACCCGCAACGCCACCGCCTTGATGTATAGATCGTCGTGCGTGCCCGTGGCGGATTTGCCATGCCGGGCGCCGTATCCGGCCATAGGGAGCGAGCGGAACTGTCCTTGCGCCGGGGCATCCTGTGCGGCGTTCACCGTGGGGTTGAGTTTTGCGCGGCCGAAGCCGGCCGCCAGGTCGCCACGCGCCAGTTGGTTTGTCTCCGCGCTGGCTCGCAACTGAGCGATGGTCTGCGCGTAATAACCCTCACGGAAGTAAGGCCGGCTATCGACGCCATCCAGAGAGAGGATGCCCATGGCAACGACCAGCACGGCCAATCCGGCCAGCGTCCAGAGCCCGATGCGAACAAGTCTTTTCACGGCCCGGATCATACGCCGCATCACCCAGTTAGCAACGTCGAAACCGGAGCAGCTTTATTCCCGGACTACACGCGCTCACACTCTGTTTTGGCTCTGTTTCGGCTTGCCTGGCCGGCCACCTGTGGTATCAGTTCAGGACGTGACTGTGCGTCTCAGAGCGATCCTAAGGCTGCCCGTTGTTTTACTGCTTATGACAAGCTGCGTGACTTCTTCCAATAATACACTCGGGGCCCCGACAAGCGATTCCGAGCGCCAGCTTACTCGTGGTCCCGGGGGCCGAATCCTAACCGACACCAGCATTTGGTCGCCCGATAGCCAATGGATCGTCTATGATACCCGCCCGGACCAGGCAGGTTCAGATTTTGCCGGCGACACTATTGAGATGGTGAACGCCTCGACCGGCGAGATCAAAGAGATCTACCGGTCCCGGAACGGGGCGCACTGTGGAGTCGCTACCTTCCACCCGCACGAATGGAAAGTCATCTTCATCCTCGGCCCGGAGAATCCCACCGCCGATTGGCAGTACTCTTTCTGGCATCGGCAAGGCGTCGTGGTGGACGTTCACCGCCCCGGCGAGAAGACCAACCTCGATGCGCGGGACATCACGCCTCCATTCACCCCGGGCGCCTTGCGCGGCGGCTCGCATGTTCACGTGTGGGATGCCGCCGGACAATGGGTCAGCTTCACTTACGAGGATCACGTTCTGGCGCAGTTCCAAACCGCCACGCCGACCAATGACATCAACCAGCGCAACCTGGGCGTGAGTGTTCCGAGAATCCCCGTGCGTGTGAGCCAGGGCACCCCCCGGAACCACGATGGCGACTATTTCACAGTCCTCGCCGCCCGCACGACGGCTGAACCACGCCCTGGGTCGGATGAGATTCAGAAGGCGTTTGAGGAGGGGTGGGTTGGCACCAATGGCTATGCGCGGGCCGATGGTTCTCGACAAAAGCACGCTTTGGCATTCCAGGGTCAGGTGCGGAGCAGCAAAGGCGAACCGTTCTCGGAAGTGTTCATTGTTGACCTGCCCGACGATGTGACAAAGCCCGGGGATGGCCCATTGTGCGGCACCGAGACCCGAGCGGCGTCTCCGCCGAAGGGTGCGGTCCAGCGGCGGCTCACCTTCACTGCTGATCGCCGCTACCCCGGCCTCCAGGGCCCGCGCCACTGGTTGCGCAGCTCCCCCGACGGTTCCCAAATCGCCTTCCTGATGAAGGACGACGCCGGGGTCGTTCAGCTCTGGACGGTTTCGCCTACCGGCGGCTCCCCCAGGCAAGTCACCACGAATCGCTGGCCGGTGGCGTCCACGTTCAACTGGAGTCCGGATGGGCGTTACATCGCATACGCAATGGATAACAGTGTTTGCGTCACAGCCGTGGCCTCCGGCCAAACCAAACGCCTTACTCCCCGCACAGACGATGCCTCTGGTCCGCGTTCTGAAGCTTGCGTGTTTTCACCCGACGGCAAGAGGATTGCCTTTATGCGACGGCTGCCGTCGCCTCAGAAGCCGGCGAATCAGATTTGCGTCGTTGAGGTGAGAGAGTAATCAGCTTCCGTAGAAGCCGGGGAGCGCTACGAACCTCGGGGTTCTGGGCCACCCCTCCAGGCACTTAGTGGCGACAATTAATGGCCGCGGCCGCGGTTAGGATGCCGGCCCGCCGCTTCACTGGCCAGGCGCAGGCGCCTTTGCGAGCGCCTGCTTCGTTTGCTCGGCCAACTCAGCCACTAACTTCTTCTGCGCTTCCGTTAGCTTGGGGTTGGCCATAAGCCCATCCAAGTCACCCAGGGCTTCGGGGAACTGCGAATAACGAATATGACGGACCGTCAAGGACGCAGCGGCCTGCAACTCCTGATCACCGCTGGCAAACTCAGTTTCGAGCTTAGGCCAGTCAACCTTAACGCCGTTGAATTGGGTGTTGGTCGCTACGTATTGATCCGACTTCCTGCAACCGGCGACAGCCACCAAGCAAACCGCCAGTAGAGCAAAGGCAACATTGGTCGCTTTCATTTCGCGTGAGGTGCGCGGTCGGTCAGGGTTTTCGGGTGGAACGCTCCATAATCCAATAAGCATCCTTGCTATTCGCTGCGGGTATACGCGGATTACTGCCAAAGGGGGCATTCAGTGCTTTGTCTTTCCATTTATGAATCTCCGAGTGACCGTCAGCAAAACCAACGCCGCACGCGCCGCCGTGGTAATTGCCCGGAATATCAACAATGGTCCAAGAGTTAGGCTGATACGGGTCCCACCCAGCCATGCTGGTACACCACTCACCGTCGTTGATGGTATCCGCTCGCTCGTCCAGGAAGACCAGAGTCATCGCGGGGCCGGGCTTTATCATGTCGGTAGTTCTCGCATATACAGTGTAGCCCGCACCGAAATTCCTCGTGTCGGCTCCGTTAAACCAACTGTTCATGGAAATGCTTCGTACCCGGGGAAGTGATTGGCCCGCGTAAGTTCCGGACGTAACATTACATGTGTACTTGGTGTCAGCCGGGCACCGGAAAATAGCGGAGCTATTCCCGCAGTAGGGCCATAACGGGCTCGCCTTGTAGGTCAGGTCGGGGTTCCAGTTGCCCGGGCGATCCTGCCCCCCATCAATTGTTGGATTAACTGGCGGCTTCATGTCAGGACAGGGCCACCAGTCGCCGGCACTTACCCATGCCGAGGGCACCTTTTCTCCGTTGTCGTCGCAATACATCTTCCAAGCGAGCAACAACTGGCGGCTGTTGTTCATGCATTGAATTGCCTGTGCCTTGGACTTCGCACGGCCCAAAGCAGGCAACAGCAACGCCGCCAAGATGGCGATGATGGCAATGACTACCAGCAGCTCAATCAACGTAAAACCAGACCTGCGGGCAAAAGCCCTACGACTCTGACTCATATATTCAATTTCTTACTGTATTCCGGGCATTAGGTAGTCAGGGTCCCGACCCCGCATTCCTTCCGCCATGAACCCCCAACGACTCCTGCGGATGTGGCAATCCGCTGTTCGGGTCTCCCGCCATGCCCGCGGCTGACGGCGACCTTCATGGTCCCTCTGCTACTGACGCCAAAGCTTACCACAACAAGCTACTTCAGATCAAGGTTAAGTCGTCTGATATTATCCAATGGATTATTTCAAACTTGAGAGCCGATGCAGGACGGCACAAGGCGCAACCCCTTTGCGGTCGCTCTCGACGTACGTTGGCGCAAACCGGCAGCTCCACTTCCCGAGTGTGAAGAGAGCGGCTTTTCGCTGTTTTCGGGGTCATGGGGGCAACAGCGTCCCCTGCCGCCCGCTCATCTCCGCAACCCCGGCGAGGGGTCGATGCAGCGTTGGAGGAATAAGGGGGCCACAGGCTCGGCTGTTTGGGGCGCCAAGTTGAGTTCGGAGAGGTCGCCGAGGCGCGGGGAACCGGCCCAGAGCGAGAGCCGGGGCACCGTCTGGCGACTGGTCCGCTAGCGCCTGATCCTTCAGATGAGAGCCCCCTCAAGGACAAGTCATTGCAGTTTCCTTGGCAGGGCAACGTCCTGCCATCCCTGGCTGCCCAGGGCAATGTCGCGCTCGACGAATTCCCATATAATGACCCGTTTACCCTCAAGGATTTCGGGATTAGTGCTGAGCTTGCGCCTTACATCCGTCGCCGCTCCGCCATCGCTCACGATCGCGTCCACGGGCGACCCCAAAGCCAGAGCCAGGTGGGAAATGAAGCCAGCAGATCCGGGGAGCAGGCGCTTGCCACTCGCCTCCGCCGGACGAACCGTTGCAGCGGCAGCCGGCATTGCGCCCAGCGATTGCGGCTCGGGGTATTGATAAATCCGGCAGAAGCTGTCGCCGAGGACGAGTACCGCCGCCTGCTGTCCGGGATAGCAGTAAGTGCCTGGCCGGTCCGAGGCACCAGGCACCAGGGGGCCGAGAGCGGGATCCAGGACCTGCGCGCACTCCGCCGTCTCCGCTGCAAATGCGCTTCGCAGGCCGGGAATCTGCATCATATCGAGTATGTCCCCCCAACGCGTGACCGTGACGCTCTGTGTGCGGAACTCCTTCCTGGTCAACGGAGGGATGTGTAATTCGCTAAGTTTAGCGGCCACCTTCTGCGCCGCGATTTGCGCCCCTCTCGGTGTCCAATGCGTGTCGCGCGCCAGGTAAAGCGGCCCACCGCTGCCCCGCATCTCTTGGAAGGCGGCAAACAAATCCACGGTCGCCACCCCCTGGCGCTGGAGACCCTCGATCAATTCCAGTGTGGGGGATCGGAACTGGCGCTCGTTCCCCACGGCACGCCGGGTAACCTGATCCGGATAGATGCTCGGTTTGCCGGGCACGGGCATCACCACCAGCATGATGCCCCGCTCCTTCAATTGGTCCCGGAATCGGAGGATCGCCTGCTCGACGCTCTCGCGATGGGTGCTGTGCTCCGGCGGTTGCACCCATTTCGAATCGCTCGGCCCGGCTTCCACCCGGTCGGGCTCAACGAGGTAGCGCAGATCCGGCCGATAGAAAAGCCACTGGTCGCGGCCGAGGACACCTTTGGCCCCGGTATCGCGCACGGTCAGGAATAGAAATCTTTGCAGCACGGGCCGCAGGTGCTGTTGGAACCACGACTTCTCCTCAAGTGTGTGCTCGAACTGCCGAAGGTTCTTCGCAGTCGGCTCATACCGGAAAACGTCCGTCGCCTGGACCCGCTCGTGCCGAGCGAGTTCGATGCAAGTCTGAGTGACCGGCACCCCGGCGATCACAGCCAGGAAGCAGATCAGCAGGATTAACTCGCTTTTGCGGCTGGGGTGCAACATCGCGGCTCAGAATTGGAAGTAGAGGAACGGGTTGAAGGCCTGCGAGAACATCACCATCAACGAGAACACGAACAACGGCACCAGCAGCGTCAGCCGGGGCCAGGTCTGGGGTTTCAGAGACCACTCGTGAGCCTGCACGCGCTGGAAAACCAGCACGCCGCAGACCGTCATCACCAGAAAATAGAGCGGCGCATAGATGTCTGCGGCCAATAAGGCCGAGGTGGTGGTGGCTGGGATCAGTCCGAACATGGCGCCGAAGTAACGCCCGGCGGCCCTGAGGTTCTCTGCCCGGAACAAGACCCAGGAAAACAGGATAAGCACAAAGGTAACCGCGATGCGGAAGCCCGGCGGCAGGGTATGGTATAAGCTCCGTTTGCCTCGCCAGCGCTCGTAAGCCAGCAACAGGCCGTGGTAGGCGCCCCACAAGACGAACACCCATTTCGCGCCGTGCCAGAGGCCGCCCAGGAGCATCACTATGGCGAGGTTTACGTAGGTGCGCGAGGGGCCGAGACGATTGCCGCCGAGCGGAAGGTACAAGTAGTCCCGCAGCACGCTGGAAAGCGAGATGTGCCACCGGCGCCACAAGTCCGTAATGCTCTCAGACAGATAGGGCGCATCGAAGTTCTTGAGGAACTCAAAGCCCAGCATACGCCCGAGCCCCACCGCCATATCGGAGTATCCGCAGAAGTCGAAGTAGATCTGGAAGGCATACGCCAGCACCCCCACCCACGCGTCGAGGGCGCAAGGATTTGCGGCGTTAAATACGGCGTCGGCGACGTGCCCACAGGGGTTTGCCAGGAGTATCTTCTTGGCGAAGCCGAGAATGAAGAGCGTGATGCCGCTAGTGAAGCGTGGGAGCGTGTGTTCGCGAAAGGCAAGCTGCGCTGCGAGCGTCTTGTAGCGGATGATTGGCCCCGCCACCAGGTCGGGAAACAGGGCCACGAACGCCGAGAAATCAGTGAAGGATTTGGCCGGCGTCGCATGGCCGCGATAAAGGTCAATGATGTAGGTCAGCGAATGGAACGTGTAGAAAGAGATCCCGATGGGCAGCACGACGCGCAGCACCCGGAACGGCTCGGCGCCGACCAGGCCCAGGAGCTGGTTCAGCGACTCCGCCGAAAACATGTAGTACTTGAAGAAGCCCAGGAAGCTCAGGTTGGTTAAGACGCAGGCCAGGACGGCGAGCTTGCGTTGGGCCTGGGTGGCGCCTGGTCGGGTGATGAACTTGCCCCAGATAAAGTCCATCACGGTGGTAAACATCATCAGGCAGACGAACCAGGGCTGCCACCAGCCGTAGAAGATGTAGCTCGCGCCCGTAATGCACAGGTTCCGCCAGCGGAACGGCAGGTTGAAATACACCAGCAGGAAAACTGGCAGGAAGTAGAAGACAAAAATGTGGGTGGTGAAGACCATGTCTTTTTTGGTCTAGTTACACGGTTACATGAGGTGCATGGTTGCATGGTTGCATGGTTACATGAGTGCATGGGTGCATGGTTAAATGGTTGCATGAGTTACATGGTTGCATGAGTTACATGGTTGCATGAGTTACATGGTTGCATGGTTACATGGTTGCATGGTTGCATGGTTGCATGGTTGCATGGTTACATGAATTGCATGGTTACATGAATTGCATGGTTACATGAATTGCATGGTTACATGAATTGCATGAGTGCATGGGTGCATGAGTGCATGGGTGCATGAGGTACATGGTTAAATGGTTGCATGAGTTACATGAGGAGCCGCTGCCCTTGCCCTTGCCCGATGTAACGATGTAACGATGTAACCATGTAACCATGTAACCCATGCACTCATGTAACTCATGTAACTCACAGTCAATACATCGTCCGGTTTGCCCACAGGGCGAAGAAGCGGTTGGTGGCGGGCGGAAAGCAATAGTCCAGCGCCCCGCTGGGCGCCAAGTCTTGCAGCTCATAATCCAGCGCCAGGCGGTGGACGTCGCCCGTCACAAATTGGTCCAGCTTGCCGCCCAGCGGACTTTCGCCCCAGTCCGAATCCTTGATCTCCGACCGCGGCAGCCACGGCTTGTAATGGCCCACGAAGATCTCGTCGCCGGCTTTGAGCGGATGCTTGCCTTCGGGATCCTGCCGGTGGACGCTGACCACTTTGTACTTCAGCACGTAGGTATAGCGATAGGCGCCCAGCTTGGGAAACTGGTCCGGCCTCTCCACGAGCCGCGCTGTCACTTCCAGCCGTCCCAGTTTCTGCACCATTGCGTCCGCCCCGGACTCCCCCTGGGTCGCAAGTGCCCAGATAAGGAGAGCGAGACCTGCAATAACAGTCAGGCCACGCAAAGGACCGGGACCGCCCACATAACCGCAGGTTGGGGGCGACTCCGAAGTTCCCGTCCATGCTCCCGCAGTCGGCGACGGAACACCGGCTGGCGGCGTGTGGCATGTCTCCGGGGAGTGGCCTTCCATAGAGCAGCGGACTCGACAGCCCCGCCAGTTACTTCTTGCCAATCTCAGCGTAAGTCCAATGCGGTTCAAACCCATCAACTTGTAATTGGAGCACCGGACCGCTCTTCGCATTGGGGTAAAGCGAGCGTAGCGCGGCGTAATCGTCCGGGACAATGATCGGCGTATCCGCCAGCCGGACGATTGCCATCTTCGCATCCGTGCCCCCATCGGATTCCGGGCGGGAGAAGATCACGTACTTATCGTCCGGAGAAGTGCAGCCGTAGTAGAGGTGCCGGCCGCGTTCCCCGCAAACCAACGTGCGGCTCTTGCCGTCGGCGGTCGCCTGCATCAGCATCGTAAATCCATATTCGCTGCCCAGCCCGGGGGTGCGATTGGAATAGACAACTCGCTTGGGGTCACCCTGGAACCAGTCCGGGGTGCAGTTCAGCACGCGCGAAAGCAGTTCCTCTTTCCCCGTGCTCAGATCAATGCTTACGATATTCCAATCCTGGCCGTTGAGATTCGCCGTCCCGCACAGATGCTTGCCATCGGGCGACCAGTACAGTTGCTGGAAGATCCCCTGGCGCGGCAACTCCTTCACCATCTTCTTGGTGCCCAGATCGAAGATCCGAATCCGGCCTTCGCGTTTGTAAAGGCAGGCGATTTGGGTGCCGTCCGGGCTCCAGGAGGCCCAGGGATACGCTCCTTCCTCCCCTTGCGCTTGGGGATCCGAACCGTCGGCTTTGGCGATAACCAGCGCTCCTTGCGTGCCCCAGAGATCGTGGTTTACTTCCTTTCCACTTGTTAGAGTGGAGTTCCGGCGCTGATGCCGGTAGAGCATCCGCTTCGAATCCGGCGAAAACCTTCCCCCAAACTCGTTCACGTCGGGCGTCTGCGTGAAGTTGCGCCGCGCTGAACCGTCGGGGCGGGAAAGGAACAGGTCGTAGTCGCCTTGCGCGGTCCTGGCCGAGAACAGAATCCAGCCCAGGCTGGCTACTTCCTTGGCCAGAGCAGCCGCGCCGGGGTCGGCAGCCGGGCTCTGCGCGAAGGCTGGCATCATGCAACTGACCAGCAACGCGAGGCCAGCGTTGCGGCAATAGCGCAAAACACAGGACCCTATGAGATTTGTATGATTCATTTTGTCAGGATAGTTGGCCGTTCCCGGACGCCTGCCCATGAACCTCAGAAACATCCAACATCCAATCGCAGACATGGTATGGAGTTGTATCCCACCGTCAACACGTGAGATTCCAGGCGACAGGGATTCTTTTGATTCTGTCCAGTGGAATATCTTGAACGCTGGCCCCTGGGTTCTCTGGCATACTCCTGAGCGTGCAAGCCGTGTGGGTGACCTATGAGTTCCCGCGCGTTCAGCAAGCGCCTGAAGAACTACTGATTAAATTGTGAAATTACCTTTGACTGGTGTGGTCCCGCCGATGGTGACGCCGCTGCGCGCCCGGGATGAGTTGGATGTAGCGGGGTCGGAACGTCTCATTGAGCATATCGTGAACGGCGGCGTGAGCGGCCTCTTTATCCTCGGCACGACCGGGGAGGGGCCGAGCCTGAGCTACCGTCTGCGTCGGGAGCTGATTACGCTGGCCTGCCGGCAGGTCCGCGGGCGGGTGCCTGTGCTGGTCGGCATCACGGATACCGCCTTTGTTGAATCCTTGAATCTGGCCCGTCATGCTGCTGATGCCGGCGCCGACGCGCTGGTGCTGGCGCCGCCCTATTACCTCCCGCCAGGTCAGCCGGAGATGCAAGAATACGTGGAGCACTTGGCGGCCGAACTGCCTCTCCCGCTGTTCCTCTACAACATGCCCGGCCTGACCAAAGTGCAATACGAGATGGAGTGCTTGCGCCGCGCGATGGATATACCGCGTATCGTCGGTCTTAAGGACAGCTCAAACAACATGACCTACTTCAAGGAGGCCCTCGCCTTGTTGCAGCACCGCCCCGACTGGACGCTGCTCGTAGGGCCGGAAGAACGCCTCGCCGAAACCGTCCTCGCTGGCGGTCACGGCGGTGTCAACGGCGGAGCAAACCTCTTCCCCAAACTCTACGTCCAGCTTTACCAGGCCGCCCGCGCGGGCGATCTCCCCCGGACAGAGCTACTCCATGCCCAGGTCATGCAGATCAGCCAGTCGCTCTACCGTATCGGGCGCTACTCTTCGTCGATCATCAAAGGAATCAAGTGCGCCTTGGCGTGCGAGGGGATTTGCGATGATTTCATGGCCGAACCGTTCCACCGGTTCCGCGCCGAGGAGCGCGCACGGGTTGAGAGCTGCCTGCCGGAGTTGAAGGCCGGCGTTGACAAGCTGGTCGCGAACCATCACCCGGCACCTGCCGCAGCCTGAATTCGAGCGAAGCCCACACCGGCCGACTGGCGACAGACGACCGGAATACGGCGGTTCGAACCGGTCAGCGCCCGCCGGTCGGGCTATTTTGGGGTGCAGTAAAGCAGCCCGGGGCTCAAAGCTGCCTCGCGGTTAAACTCTTTAAGCGAAATCCAGCGGACATGCGTATCGAACCCCAGGATTCCCGCTCCGGTGCCATGCCGGTTCCCGATGCCCTCTACGTTGTCCGGCCTTTGGCTGGCGTCCAGCCCTGAGTTGTAAGCGTAATAGCCCCCGAAGTTATTCACTTTCGGTTCCCACTGCACATAGGCCACCGGGTTAAACTGGCTGATCTTGAATTTCGGCGTGGAATAGGTGCCGAAACCACAGACGGCCCCGTTCATGATGTAACTGGAGACGCGCTGTTTGCGGTTGATAAAATCATCATTCCCCTGCTTGTCGAGCGGACAGTAATAGACCGGCCGGCTGCGAAGGTAAGCGAAATACACGCCCTGTTGCACATAAGACATCTCATTGGTGTTGTCGACCAGAGACTTGCCGACGGTTGTCCAAGGATCCGGCGCTCTCCCCCCACCGGCCTGCCAGGGCTGGAGAGCGTAGGGCAAGTAAACCCAACTGGGGCCGTAGTTGTTGTACCATTGGCACCAGGGCATCATATCATTGCTGTCACCGGTGTACAAGGCCATCGCCAGACCCAACTGCTTCAAATTGTTGATGCAGGCGATGCGAGCCGCTTTCTCCTTGGCCCGCGCCAATGCGGGCAACAACAAGGCGGCCAGGATGGCGATAATCGCGATGACGACCAGCAGTTCGATGAGGGTGAACGCTGCAAGCAGCCGCTTGATGCCACGCCCTTGGGACTTCAGTGTTCGCATAAGTCAGATGCGCCTTAATTAGTTAGGCTTCGCACGAGAATAACCTTCCGCTTTTGCCCGCCGTTTGCAAGCCAAATTCAACTTGAGAAGGTGGGGGCGGATTTGCGCCGAGGCGGGTGGGTGTGCTACCGTTAAGCGCGTAGCACACAGAATGTCAATGACATCTCCGCCGGCAGCGCGAGCTTGGGCCGATGAGTGTCCGGGCCACGCGACCGGCGGAAGAACTAACTGCAACCTATGAAATATCTGGATGTTCCACAGAGCGGGGCCCGGGGCAATATCGTCGCGAGCCGCAACCGCGCGGGCGCTTTTCAGCGCCAGCGTGTCTCTCCTAATCAACCCGCCACGGCCGCCCAATGCGCCACGTGGGATAACATGGCTGACGTGTCGTCGCTGTGGAACCTGCTGGAGGAGGAGCAGCGGGCAGCCTGGGGAAGGCTTGGGGATGGGGTCCACAGCCGGCCAAACCTCGGAATCTCTGGTCGCCTGAGTGGCTGCCAGCTCTTTAAGAAGATCAACCGAGTGCTGGCGACCTGCCACCGGCCGCCGCTGCTTGACCCGCCACCGCTGCCCCAGTTCGGCCCCAACCCGGTTCAAGGCTTCGAGATCCGCAAAGCCCGCAGCCGCATACTGCTTATCCTCAAGGTTTCCCGAGAGTTTCCGTGGGAGGCTCGATCTCCCTTGGAAGACATCATGGTGCATGGCTGGGCGCCCTACCACGCGGGCACGCGGAAAAACAGCCTCTACGCCTTGCTTGGCCTCCTGCCCCCGCTGGTTGGCGACGAGATAGACATCACCGACATCTACCTGAAGAAGCTTAAGGAGTGGCGGAAACTGAATTACAAGCGCTACCAGGTGCCGCTCGAAGGCTCGAAGATCTTCATCCGTGTGTGGCAGCAAATGAACGGCTGGGTGAATGAGGTGGGGATGTTTCAAGCCAATGCCCTGGTCCTAGTCAACCGGGAATCGCGCGCGAGGGAGATAGCCGCGCTTCTGGGAAGATGGCCCACGGCGCATCGCCACCAATAGAGCAACAATCGAGGAACAATCGAGGAACAATCGAGCGATTCGCGCGGGTTTGGCCGGGTCTTCGCGAAAGTCAGCCCAGTAGGGCCATGTCATCCCCCGCCGGGTGAGGGCGCCAAGCCTACAACTCCCGCAAAACCGCCCCCTTGTAGGCCGGGTGCCCTCACCCGGCGTTCCCATCTCGTCCATAATAAGCTAGTCCTTCTTTATCCGTGTTATCCGCGAAATCCGTGGTTCCCACTGCTGTTTTCAGGTTGAATGCTGGAGGCGGGCGAAGAACTGACTTTCCATTCACCGTATTTGTGCGGAAACTCGGCCCGTAGTTCTCATGCGCGAGATAGTTTTCTACCAAACAGATTTCGGCGACAAACCTGTCGGAGGCTTTCTGGCGGGACTTGAACCCGGCCCGCGAGCGAAGATGGTGCGTTCCCTGGAGCTATTGCGAACGCTGCCGTTTGTTCCGTCGAAATTCTGGCAGAAGATGCCGGGGACGGACAATCTGTGGGAGGTGCGAACGGAATATGCGGGGAACATTTACCGGATTCTGGCCTGCACCTACAAGGGCAACCGCGTGATTTTGCTGCACGGTTTCCAAAAGAAAACCCAGAAAACGCCGCGCCAGGAATTGGAAATTGCCGAGCAACGCAAGAAGCGGTATCTTCAGACACACGGTTATCTATGAGCGATGATTTGGAGCAATTTGATGCGCGCAATATGGCGAGCGACCCGCTGTATGCCGCTGCCCGCCAATTGCTGGAATTGGGCGAGGCGGTGACGCAATTGCGCGAGGGCGCAAAGATGACGCGCGGACAGTTGGGAAGGCTTTTGCGTGTCAAGGCCCAGGATATCACCATCATTGAGGAAGAAACGCCGCGCGCGCCCGCCGGACTCCTGGAGGCAGCGTTGAGGGTGTTGCTGGAAGCCAACAAACCACAAACTGCGCGGACTTCTGAAGTTTCCGATTCAATCCGCACAGTGCGACAGCTTCGGCCTGGCTTGATTGCTGAGCCAGCGTTCTGTGGGTAACGTCTGGTCGTGTCCGCTCAAACCGGCTACTCTGCAAAGGCGGGCGTTGGCCAGTCGTATCCCGTTTATGTCTTTGGCGCACAGTCGGATGTGCCGCACATCGCCGCAGGATGGTGATCTCGGCCCCGGGGGGCTACGTCTGGTTTTGAGGCTCTTGGAGCGTGGAGCCCTGGGGCATGGTGGGCGAAAGAATTGAAATGGAGCGCTGGCTATGGTAGCGGTGAAGCCACCAGATGATGAGAATCATATGCTCCAGGACCCGGCTTTACCGTGCTTCTTTTGTTGAGGCCCTCGCGGCGCTCCTGTTCGCCATCGCCCTCGCGCCCGGTCTAAGCCGGGCAATGGAAATCCAGTGGACGCGCATGGCGGGACAATGGCCCGTGGAAGCCTCACCGCTCGTAGCGGACTTCACGGACTTCAGCGGCTCCGGCAAATCCCAAATCCTCGTGCTCAACCGCGGCGGTCAATTGATGCTGTGGGCCGCTGACGGCGCGGCCGCGGGCGCGGGTCAGGACGGTTTGGTCGCTCAATTGCCGGCAGGGCGCTGGACGACTGCGCCGACATTGCTGGACGCACCGGCAGATGCGCGTCTGCTGGCCGCGAGCGTCGAGGGGCTGGTCGTCGGGTTGGATCAGAAGTGTCAGGTGCTCTGGCAGCATAAACTTCCCGGAGAAACCAGTTGGGGCAATGCGATCCCGGCTCGGTTGACTGCGGGCGTGGGCACCGTGTTCGCCTTCGGTGTTAGCTCAGGCACGGTCACCTGCCTGACCGGCAATGGGAAGGTCGTCTGGACCAATGCGCTGGGGGCCGGCCCCATCAAAGCGGCACCGCGGCAGCTTCTTCTAAATCAAAAAGCCGAGGCTCTTCTGGTTGGCGCTGGTTCCAACTTGTTCTGCCTGGAGGCATCCGGAAGCGTAAGCTGGCAGCGCGCAGTAGGGCAGGGGATAGTGACCACGCCGGAGGTGGTGAGTTTGCCTGCGGGTGATCTTGTGTTGTGCGGCACCGCTTCCGGGGCGCTCATCGGCTTGAGTCTCGCAGGGGAAGTGCGCTGGGAATGTCCCACCGGGGACACTTTGAACCGACACATCGTTCTCCTGCCCCGAAGCAATTCGACTCCCCTGATTCTATGCACGGGCGAGTGGGGCAACCTGCACGCCATTGATGTTGAGGGTCACCACGTTTGGACCCACCTGTTCCGCACGAAAACCCGGGCGGCGCCTGTGATAGGCGAAGTGGCGGGAAGCGGTCGGCATCAGGTCTTCCTGCCCGCGTTTAACCAGCACCTCTATGTGTTCGACGAGGATGGTCGATTGGCCGACGATATTCGCCTCTCCGGCATCATGCCCTCGGCGCTCACGCCGCTCCACGATTCCTCCAGCGGTCGGTCGGACCTTCTGGTGACTACCACCGCATTGTTGGCTTACCGGCTGCGGCCCGGACCGCCGCGCTCGCCTTACGGCCAAACGGGCGAACCCAGGCAAGTAAGCTTGAATCTACTACCAGCCGCCCAAAGCCGGGAAGGTGGGTCGGTCCAGGTGCAGAATCCCCACGGGGCCCTGCTGAATGTGACGGTGCAGATGAGCGCGAGCAATCAGTGGACGTGGATCATGGGCAGCGTGAGCGCAAGGTCGGCCTTCGAAATGCCCCTGCCGGCAATGGTGCGGACGGGATCGTGGTCCCTACATGTCACCGCACTGGATGCCGCTGCCGGCGCATTGCTCGCAGAAAAGACGTGGCAGCTTCCACCCTCGGGTGAGCCTACTCATCAGGTCGCACCAAGCGGAACTTTGCTCTCCTGGCCTACTCAACCCTACGGCACCTTCAATGATGCGCGCCTTGGCCCGTTTAGCAACGAGACCGAACCCGGCATCGAGCCGGGCATCGCCCTGAAAAACCTCTACGTAAATGAAGCCGGACACGGCGCATTCATTGTGGCCTCGGCCCTCGATGAGGCCATTCGAGCGCGAGCGGTGATCACCAATCTGGTAAGCAAGGACGGCGTAGTATTCAGTGGGCCGGTCGTGCTGCGCGAAGTAGTCGCCACCGGCTCGGTGAATGGCGAGCTTGTCCCCGACGCCTTGCCGCCGCTGGATGACGCGGGCCTGCTAACCGTGCCGCCGCACCGCGCGGTGAAGATCTGGCTCAGCGCGGATGCTCGCGGCGTCGCGCCCGGGAACTACGCAGGCCGCGTCACGATTGCTCCGCTACGCCGTGAGACCGGGATAGTCGAGCTGCCGCTGACCATCGAAGTGCTGAACTTGCGTATGCCCACCAATCCGCCTCTGGCCTTATGCACCTGGGACTACGTGCCAAACCGTTGGTTCCCCAACCACACCAAAGAGGTGCTGGATGACATGGGCCGGCACGGCGTGAACGTCTTTCCTCGCTCAACCATCCCCCCGGGCCGCGTTGATGCGGCGGGGCACCTGACCATTGCCTGGTCGGTGCTCGATGCTGAATTGGACCGGCTCCAGGGACGCGGGAAGATCCTCTTTCACCTGGACCATCCACCCATCGAATTCGCGGTGAAGCCGTCTGACGCAGAGAAGCGCCCGACTGAAATCGCCTACATCCTCGCCCTCCGCGATCACCTGCGGGAGCGGGGCAGGGGATACGAAGATTACGCCTTCTACCTACTCGATGAGCCGGGTCTGGACTACGGCCCGAACGTCGCCATTCTGGTGGATGCGGGCAAGCTGTTCCGCCAGGCCGACCCGAAGCTGCGCACCTACACCGATCCGGTCCCCGGCCTCTCCTGGAATGACTTCGAGCGCATCGAACCGCTGGTGGATATCTGGGCGCCGAACATGCGGCTCGTGTCGGGCCTGCTCTCCGGCGACCCCCGCATCAAACGCATCATGACGGCCAAGACCGTCTGGTCCTACGAATGCGTGTCCCAGGTAAAGTCCCTCTCCCCTCTGCGCTACAACCGTGCCAACGCGTGGCGGGCCAAGTTCTTCGGCCTGAGCGGCATCGGCTTCTGGACCCATAGCACCGCCGACGTGGACCTCTGGTTCCCTGGGAAGACGATCAACGACGAGTATTGCCTGGTCTATCCGGGCGACCTCCCCACACCGAGCATTCGCTGGGAGGCGGTGCGCGATGGACTGGAAGACGTATCCGCCATCGCCCTGCTCCAGCAAGCCATGCAGCGGAATCGCCAGGCGGGCAAGCGTCCGGAACTGGTGCATGAGGCCGAAGAGACGCTACGAATTGCGCTGCGCGACGTCATGGAG
>Ga0118677_10006518_pt1 | contig 19707 bp, 19 predicted proteins | sample AliMusrvi5mmetaG_FD_86154 | JGI IMG/M metagenome (GOLD analysis project Ga0118677, IMG submission 86154)
GGTCAACCAAAGTGATAATTAGCTACATTTAAATAACCAATGTCGAAAGGTCCGTTCCCGACACTAAACCATATGGCTGGACCTTGAACAGAAGTTAAGGAGCTCCTGCTAATCGGATTCCCCCAAAGTTATACCAAGCTCTCTACTTGTGTGCTTCTTGTGTGCATATGCTGTGCTTTTTGTGTGCTCAGAAAGTTTTTGAGCACACAAAAAGCACAGCATATGCACACAAGAAGCACACAAGTAGAGAACCGAACACCACTCCTTTATAGCCCATTGGCAATCTATGGACAACACTTCCCAGCTTCCGGATTTGGGAATAGGGAAAATTGACACTATAGATATCTATTCCTTAAGAATCTGTAAGGGGATAAAGCTCACCGGGGTGCTTTTGGCAAAATGGTATTTTCTAAATGCGTTTGTCCTGCATTTAGTTCATAAGCTTACAGTTTCTTAACTAAAAAGGCATATTTGTATAATCCCTTGGTTTGAATTGTACGCAGTTTCCATGTATTTCAGGCCAATGGATTTTCGGACTACTCTCTTTAAATAAACGCATTTGCATTTCATCAGTCAGCTTAATCGACTATTAAAGACCATTTGAGAATGAATAACTTTCAACTGGGGTAAACGTAGTGTATTGAAAACTCATGAACAGTATGTTCGTTTCGATGATTAGTGCAAAGCAGGTAATTTCGTAACTTTGCAAGGGGCCGAAGGAGACGTAATTTCGATTTGGAAGGCCTTCAATACTGATTTACCGGTAAAATCAAGTTACTGATCGAAAAACACCCTTCGGTTGGTGAACATTGCATAAATTTGTCAGACAGAATTGATCCAGTAAGAAACCTCAAAAACATTCATTCATGCAGTCACACGAAATTGATTTTAAGATTGTAGGTAACGACATCCAGTTGGTAGAAATTGAGCTCGACCCGGGAGAAACTGTTATTGCCGAAGCCGGCGCCATGCTCTACATGGAAGACGGCATAAGTTTCGACACCAAGATGGGTGACGGATCGAATCCACGTGCCGGATTGTTTGACAAGTTGCTGGCAGCCGGTTCACGCGTTATGGCTGGCGAAACGCTATTCATCACCCATTTCACCAATCAGGGCTGGGGCAAGAAGCATGTGGCTTTTTCGGCGCCCTACCCCGGCACGATTCTGGCGATCAACCTGCAAGAGCATCAAAACAGCCTGATCTTTCAGAAGGATGCCTTTCTCTGTGCAGCGCTTGGAACCAGGATCAGTATGCGTTTTAATAAGAAGTTTGGTGCAGGTCTTTTCGGAGGTGAAGGTTTTATCCTGCAGAATCTTACGGGCGATGGAATGGTGTTTATTCATGCCGGTGGGACAGTGATCGAACGGCAGTTAAACAACGAAGTGATACGAGTCGATACGGGTTGCGTGGTAGGTTTTGAAGAATCCATTGACTTTGATATTCAAAAGGCCGGTGGAATGCGTTCGATGGTTTTTGGCGGTGAAGGCCTGTTCCTGGCTACCCTGCGCGGAACAGGAAAGATTTGGCTACAATCGATGCCTATCCGTAAACTGGTGGCACAACTCAGTTCCTTCGGGCCAAACAGTCGGAAAGAGGCCAGTGGCGGACTGTTCAATAATATATTCGAATAGGAGAAAAATGGATCCGATCTGTTCAAAAAGATTGGATCCTTTATTCTTTTCAGTATAAAATGTTTAATTTTAAGGGTTCGAAACACTCTTATCATGAATGCTCAAAAGCTGTTGGACCAAATCCTGCCCATCCTGTACACCGTAAAAGAGGATGCGGTTAAACTTCAGAAGATCCTAACCTTTTTGGAAGAGGAGATTTATGAAGAACCGGAAGAACCGAATGAAGTTGAAGTGTCTTCAAAATACGAAAAAGCAGTTAAAGATATTGCCGATGGCCTTAACGCGGGTTTCATCTGCTACCTGAATCTGGATACCGGTGAAACGGACGAGACTCGTCCCGAATGGGAGTTTGATGCTGAGGACGAAGAGGACCAGGATGCGGAGTTGCCGGACGACATGGAATTTAAGTTTTCTTCCTGGAAACACCGCATGGTCTTTGAACCACTGGAGTCGCCAGAGTCCTTTCGGATCATGAGAAGCTTTACAGAATCACTGGAGGATAATAAGTTACAGACCCGGCTGGCCAATGCCTTGAACAACCGAAAGCCGTTTGCCAATTTCAAGTTCATTATTGACAATTCAGAATACCGGCAAGACTGGTTCGATTTTAAACAACGATACCTGGAAAGGTATGTGAAAGAATTGCTGGCGCTGGAACTGCAAAGAGATGAATCATTGATTAATACCGAAGAAATAAATGGGTTTTATGATGACAACGGAAATAAAATAGATCCAGAATCGATACCTGTTCCAGGTCTATGTGTGATATGCAAAAGCCGATATGTGGACGACTGGGATGAAAACCTGCTTTGTCAGATGAACCGTCACGATCAACAAAATGAGAAGGATTTCAAATGTGGCGCATTTGTGAAGATATAAAAACTGCTCAGAAAAAAGTGGCCGGAATAGAATACCGGTCACTTGCTTCTGTGTGCTATTTAATTGTTCCCTGCAGTTAAGTCAATAATATGGAGTAACTCTCTGATAAACGATTTAATATCTTATTTCTGGTCATTGGTCTCAACCTCTACTTTAATTTGTTTATCCACTTTCCCTTTCACCTTCTCGTCTTTTTCGATGATCTTTGTTTCATTGTGATTATCGTTTGATTCGTGCTTGAAACCCGGGGCTTCAGGTGGCTCAGGTGGTTCAGGAACATCCAGGTTATCACCAAAGTTATAGCTGAAGTTCATGTTGTTTGATTCAGTAGGTTTGTTGCGTATGATTTCAATCTTTTCACGACCACCTTTCAGTGACTTTTTATGGTATGAAATAATATTTGGATCATTCAGGTCGATGATACGGCTGGCATGCTGATCTTTCATCATATTCATTGGCGGCATGGGAGGCATAGGCGGCATACCATGAAAATGCCTCATTTCTGCATTGTTCTGGAAATCATTCCGATCTCTCATTGCTTTACGAATGATAATCCTTTTTTGAATCGAATCACCAGATTCTTCAGTGAGTGTTTCATCATTGTCGCCTGATTCCATGCGCAGCACCATTGGCTCACCCTTCTTACCATCCTTCATGTGATAGATCATCACATTCTCGTTCTTATCATCTCCATCGACGATCACCTTGATGCGTTTCATCTTTTTGGCAACGTCAGAAGCGATTCTATCGGCCATTTCTTTACGTAGGATAGTATCGCCTTTCCAAACGAAAACATCATTACCTGTAACGATGGTATCGAGTTCCATCTTTTTACCATTCACGATCTTCTCCAGTTTGATGTGACGGGTATTGGTTTTTTCCTTTGCCACGTCATCCTTTTGTGCAAAGCTTTCTGAAGAAAATACAAGTATAGCCAAACCGGCTATTCCAATTAATGACAATGTGTGTTTCATAATCCTATCTTTTTTAGTGATTAATTTCTGCAAACAAAGATACATCCCTTCCGTTTGAACAATGAGTTAAAGACCGGTTAAATTCTGTTAACAAAAAGTTAAAGTCCTGTGGAGGCGACATTTAATGATTATCTTTGATCCATGAACAAAAGAATCATTACCGGGCTCATCGCTGTAATGGGAATTTCTATTGTAGGAATCATCATCATTCAGCTGGTATGGATGAACAATGCCATCCGGGTCAGGAATGAATTGTTCGACCGCAGCGTAAACGAGGCATTGACAAGCACTACGAACCGACTTGAGAACATGCAGGATTTTAGTATGATCAATCGCTTTGCCTTTGACGATTCTATGCATATTCCGGGACGGCCTCCCATTCCGCCCCCACCGCCGGGAGGCATGTCGAACCGGATAATCAGTCCCGAAGCTAAAGGCAATCCATCCAAACGGCAAATTGAAATGATAGTGAAGTCCTCCAGGGACAGGAATGGATTTAAATATCACATTTCGACCAAGGGTGATTCCAAAGGAAAGAACCGGGAAGAAGATATCGTATTCATCAATAAGGACAGTCTTGGACGTAATCTAAATTTGGCATATAAGCAAGGCATCAACAAAATAGACTCGATGATCATCCAGTCGGACGAATGGAGAGATTCAGCTTCAGGAATCAAACATAGGTTCGAAATAAAGACTCACCGGCTAAGGCATATTGCAGATAAAGTTGTACAGGAAATCAGCTCATGGGAGAAAAATGAAATTCCAATTCAACATATCAGTGAGCTATTAAAAAAGGAACTTGAGAACCGTGACATTCCTATACCGTTCGAAGTGGGGGTCTTTACTGATGCCAGGATTTCGAATAAAACAGAAAAGGCGGATTCTCTGCTTTTGGCAAAAAGCAACTATAAAGTCAATCTGTTTCCAAACGATATCATTCAGAAGAATATCCGGCTGGCGGTTTATTTCCCTGAAAAGGATTCGTTCATTTACAAGACACTGAACTGGTTATTACTTATTTCATTAATATTTTCAATCATCGTATTGGTTTCATTTGGAGTGAGTATCTACTTTATCCTGAAACAGAAGAAGATTTCGGAAATGAAGTCAGATTTTATCAACAACATGACCCATGAGTTTAAGACTCCCCTTGCGACCATATCCGTAGCTGCGGACTCGATCAATAATCCGAAGATCATTGATAATCCGGAGCGTATCAGGTATTATATTGAAATGATCAAAAAAGAGAACGCACGAATGAACCACCAGGTGGAAGATATTCTGACGATCGCACGGCTCGACAAAAAAGATTTTGAATTTAAATGGGAGGCCTTCAATCTGCATGAGGTGATTGAGGATGCTATGCAAAGTATCGTGCTTCAGGTTGAAAAAAAAGGAGGAACCATTACCAGTGATTTCCTGGCTATTAACCCTGTTGCAACAAGCGATTCGAGCCACTTTGCCAACCTGATTTACAACCTGCTGGACAACGCTAACAAGTATTCGCCCGAAACTCCGGAGATCAGGATTTCGACCCGTAATACTTCGAAAGGAGTAGTGATCACGGTTGCAGACAAAGGAATCGGAATGAGCAAGGCGGTACAGGGTCGTATTTTTGAACGCTTTTACCGGCAGGCCAGTGGAAACATCCACAACGTAAAGGGCTTTGGTCTTGGCCTCAGTTATGTGAAAGCCGTATTGGAAGCCAATCTCGGGAACATCAGTGTACACAGCGAACCCGGCAAAGGCAGTAAGTTTGAAGTATTTATACCTTTTGTAAGGGAATGAGGAAAAGGAAAAAAGAAAAGAAAAATATTGCTTCCGTCGGCTGAAGCCAGACGTCAAAGGATAGCTCTTCGATTAATAATACTACTCATTCAAGGATGTGATATTATTTGCCATCTGGCTTCAGCCGACGGCCATTTGGGAAAAAGAAATAGGAAAGTGCGACCGGTGGCTTGCTGCCAATTATTAACTATATTGCATTAAATTCTTTACGATGAGCGCGAAACCACATATATTCCTTGTTGAAGATGATCTTAGCTTCGGAGCGGTATTGAAATCCTACCTGGAGATCAATGATTTTGAAATCGAATGGGTGGATGACGGGAAGAACGCTATGAGTCAATACAACAAATCGAGTTTTGACATCTGCATCCTGGATGTGATGCTACCTAACGTGGATGGATTCACCATTGGCACTGAAATTCGAAAAGTCAATGCAGACATTCCAATTCTATTCCTAACGGCAAAGAATCTTAGGGAGGATGTATTGAAGGGATACAGGATAGGTGCTGACGATTACATTACCAAACCATTCGACACAGAAGTACTGATTTTTAAGCTCAAGGCAATCCTGAAGAGACAATCGGGAACTCAGCCCAGGGAAACTGATTTCTATCAGATTGGTTCCTATTTGTTCGATTACAGGCTTCGCACTATTTTACATGATGGTTCGAAGAACAAGCTATCGCCCAAGGAAACGGAGTTGCTGAAGATGCTTTGCGACAACCGGAATGAATTGCTGCCACGCGAAACTGCTCTTAAAAAGATCTGGGGCGATGATGGTTATTTCACGGCACGGAGTATGGATGTCTATCTCACGAAGCTGAGAAAACTCTTTGCAGAAGATCCATCGGTCGAGATCAGGAACATTCATGGAAGCGGGTTTATGCTGGAGATAAAGGATTGAGCGATCTGGGCCAGAATAGTATTATATTAAAGGAAAAATGAAAATTATAACCTTGGGAAAAGATTATAGATAGAATCAATAACTTACTTTTCTAACTTGCCAAATATGTTTTTTTGTAAAAAAAACCATAAGAGAATGAATTAATTGCGATTGTTATACATCAGTTAATCAGTTTTTATACCATTTAGTATCTTCTACTTTAGCAGATTAAGCAACCTGCCACCTAGTGTATACTCAAACTGACACCCGTTTATTATGCATTACCTACCCATTAGTTTAAGTAATAACAAAGAAAAAAGGGATTCCACCTTTTTTAAAGATGAGATCCCTTTAGGATTTTAGTTTGATAAAGAAGTCAGGAATAGTCCTGTACTTATTTTACAGCTTTAATCTGTGGTTCATGAATCTTTTCGACGCTCAGTTTTGAATCGGTGGAGAAATCGCTGCAGTTATTCAGCAGCACTTCGCTCATCCCCGGATTTGAGGGTGAAGCGGTTGCCTTCACATTCGTCAAATGCAACCCGTTTACGCCGACTGCTTCAAAAGCATTGGTGTAGTGTTTCTTGTCGATGTGCTTATCCCATGAAACGACTACCTGGTTGAAGAATACATTGTCGGCATTTTCGACATATATGGCAGGAATGTTGCGTGCAAAGAGTTCCATTCCTGGTACCGTGTTTGGACGCAGATCAAGGTTTCCGCCACAGGTCTCTTCCAGCTTGCTTTTTACGAATTCCATCTGCAGGTTGTTGAAGAAGATGTTCTGCAGGCGGGTTTCACTTGAAGCGTAAAGGTTAATACAGTTTTCGCTTCGACACGAAACGTTGGTGAAGTTAATGTTCTTGATGATCCCGATGGTCTTGCTATTGGGCACACCCCGCATGGCAGTAATTTTTATTGGGTCGCCCTGGCCCCACCAGTCACCGGTATGCAGACGAGTTTCGATACGGATATTGTTAAAGTTCACGTTTTGAACAGAGCCTGAATCTCCAATGCCGATATTGATACCACGGTTCGAATCGTAAATGACGATATTACTGAAATTGTAGTTTGACATGTGGTTCTGATCCCAGCCCCCAATGCGGATACCGCTTGAACGGGAGCGAAGAATACAATTCGTTACATTGATGTTCTTTGAAGGTTTAAGGATGTCCTTGAATCCGGGATCTCCATAGTGATGTGCATAACCGGCAAGAACGATGGCATCGTCGCCACAGGAAAAGTTACAGTTTGCAATGGTTACGTTGCTGCACGAAATCACATCCAGTCCGTCACTGTTAGGGATTACAAGGTTGTTATCGATGCGCAGACCATCGACCAGAACGTCTTCGCTGTGTACAATCAGGAAGGTCCAGTATGGAGCATCGATGACGGTGAAATCTTTTAAGGTCAGCTTGGTACATTCGCTGAAAATGATCATCTGGTGATAGCGGTCTTTAGGATAAAAGGGACCGTCGCCCACACCGGAGGATAGTTTGCGGAAGTTGTCCTTCTGACGGGTAAGCTCTTTATTGCCGATCCGTTTGGCGCTATCGGTATACATCATTTTCATGCCTTGTCCGAAAATAGTGCCGTTACCGGTTATCGATACGTTATGCGCCTGTTCGGTATAAAATACACCGGCAGGCTGAGTGTTATGGATCTGGTATTGGGTTAAATCGAGTGTGGCAATGAGTCGGGCCCCGATTTCAAAGTGAAAGTCAACATTCGACTTCAGGTTAAGGGTGCCTACAAGAAAATCTCCTTTGGGAACAGACACCATTCCGCCACCGTTGGCGTTACAGGCATCAATTGCCTTTTGAATTGAAGCGGTAGTCAGTGTTTTGCCGTCAGCGATAGCCCCGAAGTCGAGGATGTTATACGTATCCGATTTCGCGTAACCGCTTAATAATGCTAATAGTAAAGAGAATAACAATAAGCTTTTTTTCATGGTTTAAAGGTTAAATTAATGTTGGTGAAGCTGCTTGTTGCTGAAATCTGGTTTATAAATGTTGGCTATAAATTATTCAGTCAAATATAACCAAAATATAAGATGTGTGAAAAAGGAGAACGTCAGAATCAGGTAACGAAAACCGGAGCAAGGAGCAAGGAGCAAGGAGCACAGAGCATGGAACCTGAAACTTTGAACTTGAAACTTCTAACTAATAAGCTCTACCTTCTTTCCCTTCCACAAAGTTAATAAACGAAGTGTTTACCACCTTGTTGCCACCGGGAGTTGGATAGTTGCCTGTGAAATACCAGTCGCCGGTATCGTTGGGGCAAGCCAGATGCAGGTTTTCAATGGTCTGGTAAATGATTTCCACTTCAGCTACACATTCATCAGGTTTCAGCAGTTGGGCTATTTTAGCCGATACTTCTTCAGCCTTGAACGGACGGTATATTTCTTTCACGTAATTTACAATTTCTTCTTTAGGCAGGTTTTCCTGTTCCTTGCATTTACGATAAACTTCATTAATCACTTCTTCCTGATTCGTTTCTTTCAGCAACTCAATGGTCGCTGTAAAGGCAATAAACTTTTCAAGAACAGCCATGTCTATACCGTAACAATCGGGATAGCGGATCTGAGGTGCTGAAGAAACCACGATGATCTTCTTTGGGTGCAAGCGATCGAGTATTTTCAGGATACTATTCTTCAGGGTAGTCCCCCGAACAATCGAATCATCTATAATGACCAACGTATCGACATTGTTGCGGATTATGCCGTAAGTGACATCATAAACGTGGGCAACCAGATCGTCGCGGGAAGCATCGTCGGCAATAAAAGTACGCAGTTTCACATCCTTAATGGCCAGTTTTTCAACCCTTGGCTCGACCGAAAGGACAACTTCCATTTCTTCGTTGGTGATGCTTCCGTTACGCTCTTTAAGTTCCTTGATTTTCCAGTCCACACAATATTGCCGTACCCCCTGAACCAGTCCATAGAAAGCCGTCTCCGAGGTATTTGGGATAAATGAAAACACTGTATTTTCGATGTCGTAATTGATTGATTTCAGGACTGCAGGTGAAAGTAGTCGACCAAGCATTTTGCGTTCCTGGTAAATGTCTTTATCGCTTCCACGCGAGAAATAGATGCGCTCAAACGAACAGGAGCGACGGGTATGAGGAACACGGATCATTTTACTGGTAACCAATCCGTTTTTTTTGATGATCAGTGCCTCACCGGGTTTAACTTCATTCACATCATCTGCCCTTACGTTCATCACGGTTTGTATCACCGGACGTTCGGAAGCGACAACAACAATTTCATCGTCGTAATAATAAAATGCAGGACGGATTCCCCAGGGATCTCGCATCACAAAAGCATCACCATGACCAAACATACCGGCAATGGCATATCCGCCATCCCAGTCTTTACTGGCATTTTCGAGAACCTTCTGAACATCCAGGTTCCTTTCGATCATTGGTGATATTTCACGGTTCGAGAATCCATCGTTCTTGTAATTACGGAAGTGCATCTGATTTTCTTCATCCAGGAAATGCCCCACTTTCTCAAGAATGGTAACCGTGTCGGTATAAGCCTTTGGATGTTGTCCCAGGGCAATCAGTTTCTGGAAGAGTTCATCCGTATTGGTAAGGTTGAAGTTTCCGGCCAGTACCAGGGTTCTTGATTTCCAGTTATTCTGGCGCATCACCGGGTGAACGAATTCAATGCTGTTGCGTCCGAAGGTTCCGTAGCGCAAGTGACCCAGATATACTTCACCCGAGAAGGGAACATTTTCATAGATCCAACGGATATCCGCCCCTTTGGGTTTATTCTTCTCTGCTTTCTTAACTCCTTTGGCAACCTTATCGAAGATATTCTTGATCGGGTTTTGTTCGATAGATCGGTGCCTGTTGATGTATTCCTGACCGGGATCGAGCTCCATCTTCACATTCACAATTCCTGCCCCATCCTGTCCGCGGTTGTGTTGCTTCTCCATCAGCAGATAAAGCTTATTCAGTCCATATTGCCAAGTTCCGTACTTTTCCTTGTAAAATTCAAGTGGTTTACGTAACCTAATCAATGCTATCCCACACTCGTGCTTAATCAATTCGCTCATTGTTGCTGGCTTTGTTCTACTTTCTTAGTAAAAAGTTCAGGAAATCGGATATTATCTTTTACAATAAAGGCATTCGGGTATTTCGACGAGATGAAGGACTTCGTTTTCAGGGCTTCACTCTTGCTTCGGAAATCGCCAATACGCACTTTAAAATTTGGTGTCTGAAATAACAGGTAGTTGGTGATGTCGGGAAATATGGAGCTAAAATCGTTCTTCACCCGTTCGGCCTGTTCGCGGGCCTTAGTATCGGAAGCGAAGAATATCTCCAGACGAAAACCTTCAGTTGCGTTCTTCCGCTGATTAATCTGAGAATGACGGATAAGTAAATCGGTAATGCGGGGATCTTGCCTGATCTGCAGTTTTCCGAGAAGTTCTTCCATCTTTGCAGTCTGACTTGAAATACCTGAGTTCTGATCAAGCGTATCCTTTTGAGCATACCCTTGTGAACTGAAAAGTATAAATAAGAAGATTACACTACACAAATACTTCATACGATCAGTTTTTGAGTCTGCAAATATAAGATTTTAATGGCACATGATTAAACCGATTAGCCATACTGTATTTCGCAGGCAAAGCCCGATTACAGAACAAAATACTATAAATCAATCTATTTAAAGCCAACCTGGTCGGAAGATACGAATAAAAACCTTTTCTAATGAATTAATTTTTCCCCGGTATGTTAATTTTTTGATTTCATAACCGATCTGCTGTTTTCCTTTCATTGCTCCATGTCCTGCACCACATGCCCTTGCTTATTCCTGAAAAATAGTGAAATTTGCAACTTCAAATCAGATGCACATTGAAAAAGAAGAAATTATATCTTGAAACGTATGGCTGCCAGATGAATGTTGCCGACAGTGAGGTGGTTGCAGCCATCCTTCAGGACCGCAGTTACGAGACTGTACAAAGTGCCGATGGAGCCGATGCCATTTTTCTGAATACCTGTTCGGTGAGGGATAATGCCGAACAACGTATCTGGCATCGACTGGATTATTTCAACAGCCTGAAGAAAAAAAATAAACAATTGATCGTTGGAGTGTTGGGCTGTATGGCCGAACGTATTGGCGATGAGTTGCTGGCACACCCGGCGGTTGACCTGGTTGCCGGTCCCGATGCATACCGTGATCTGCCTTTCCTGATTGATAAGGCACAAAAGGGATCAGGAGCCATTAATGTTGAACTTTCAGAAAACGAAACATATGATAAGATTACCCCAGTCAGGATAGGTGAGAAATCGCTTTCAGGATTCGTAAGCATTACCCGGGGTTGTAACAATTTCTGCACTTACTGTATTGTTCCTTATACACGAGGCAGAGAGCGCAGCCGTGATCCGCAGGATATTGTGAATGAAGTGAAGGACCTGGCGCAAAAAGGATATCGTGAGGTAACCCTTCTGGGACAGAATGTAAATTCATTCAAATGGTTGCCTGAGGGTGAACGTAAACCTGTCCGTTTCTGGGATTTGCTTGAATTGGTTGCTGAAGTCGATCCATTGGTGCGCATCCGGTTTACGACCTCTCATCCCAAGGACATGTCGGATAAAGTTCTGCGGGCCATTGCCAAATATCACAACCTTTGCCGCCATATCCATCTGCCCATCCAGTCAGGCAGTTCACGCATACTTAAACTAATGAACCGTAAGTATGACCGGGAGTGGTACATGGACCGAATAAAGGCCATTCGTGAGATCCTGCCTGACTGTGGTCTCAGCACGGATGTGTTCTGTGGCTTCTGCACCGAAACATTGGAAGATCATCAGGAAACACTTTCGTTGATGGAAAAGGCGAAGTTTGACATGGCTTTTATGTTTAAATATTCTGAACGGCCCGGAACTTATGCCCATGAACATTTGCCTGACGATGTTCCTGAAGAAGAAAAGCTCCGCAGACTGGATGAAATCATTACGCTTCATAACCGCTTATCGCTTGAAAGCAATCAACGTGACATCGGGAAGACCTTTGAAGTGCTGGTTGAAGGAACTTCGAAAAAGAGCAAACTTGAACTCTTTGGCAGGACTTCACAGAACAAGGTAATTGTTTTCCCTGCCCATAACATTCAGAACGTGGATTACATTCATGTAAAAGTGACCAAATGCACTCAAACCACACTAATTGGAGTAGTGGTTTAATAGAAAGTATTTATTTGTTGCGAGATACAGTCTACCCGAAACTTGAAACTTTGAACTTGAAACTTTATACCTATGAGCAAATTAATAGATGATTTTAACGATTACCGCACCAGGATGAACGAACGTATCATGGCGGCCGACAACAAAGTGATGAAACGTATTTACAGTGTAGACACCCTGACCTATCAGGAAGGTGCATTGACTACCAAAACCAAGGAAATGCTTGGCCTGGTATCGTCAATGGTATTACGTTGTGACGACTGTGTCAAATATCATCTGGGAAAATGTTATGAATTTGGAGTAACAACTGATGAGGTATTCGAAATATTCTCGGTAGCAAACCTGGTTGGTGGGACCATTGTCATACCTCATACCCGACGTGCAGTTGAGTATTGGGAAGAATTGCAGAACCAATAGGTACTCATGGGTACAATTCAGGATTCAAAAATGGGATAAATGCAATCTGAACGGCAGGAAGATAAAGGGTTTTGCGTGAAATCACATCTTTCGTAAGCAGACCAATGGCGCCATTCTGTTGTTTTGAATTACTTTTGGCAAACACAATGTCATCGGCATCACCCAATTCCATACCCTGACGTACAAGTCTGGCCACTTCAGGAGGAAGAAAGAAGCTTGCTGTCCGTGCCTTTCCGGTCTTCTTACCGTTGCTGATCACAATCCAGGCAAAAGCCATTAATCCCGATTGTATATCTTCTACCCCACCCTCAACACCTACATAAAAATCGTAACCCGGGTATTGAAACTGTGCATTTTCAACCCTGATTTCGGCACCCTTTAAGGTTTCGGCATTACCCATTGGCTGATCCGGCACACCGCTTTGAACAAGTACGCCGTGTAATTCAATATCATTATTCAGGAAAACGGACAGACCTTCTTTCACAGCATCCATCTTCACCGGATTTCTGGAAGCAACAGCAATTTTAATCATAGATGGCTATATCAATATGCTGCCAAAATACTAAAAACAATGATATCCATTGAACTCTTCAGTGTGTTTTAGGTTTTAAGTCGGAACATAACCACTGATGGAAACTATTTTATTAAATTAGCGAGTTCAATTTAAAAATAAACGAATGATTATCCGAAAGGCAAACGAAACAGATTCACTCAGCGTAGTTGAATTTCAACTGGCAATGGCATGGGAAACAGAACAACTTCAGTTAGACGAACCTACAGTTGTGATAGGTGTTGCTGCCGTTTTTTTAGATCCGGCAAAAGGGATTTATTATGTGGCTGAGCTGAATGGGAAAGTGGTTGGGTCATTGCTCACCACCTTTGAATGGAGCGATTGGCGCAACGGAACGGTTCTTTGGATCCAATCCGTATATGTTCAACCCGAATTCCGTAAACGCAGCATTTTTAGTCATTTGTACAAACATGTTCAGGTATTGGTGGCTTCAAATCCAGAATTGCGTGGTATTCGTCTATATGCCGACAAAACCAACAAGTCTGCACACAACGTATATGAGCATCTGGGCATGACCGCTGAGCATTACCAGATGTTTGAGTGGATGAAAAAATAATTTCCAGCAAAATAAAACGGGATAATGAATATAACTTACCAACTCGACTTTACACCTGATATCAATCTGATTATTGATTTATACGATAGTTCAGGGATAAACCGGCCAACTTCCGATAAGGAAAGAATAGCCAAAATGTACGCAAATTCGAATCTGATTGTAACTGCCTGGAATAACAATATACTTGTTGGCATATCACGATCGCTGACCGATTTCTGTTTCTGTTGTTATTTATCTGACCTTGCAGTCAGGAAAGAATATCAAAAGCATGGCATAGGGAAGAAACTAATCAGTCTGACCAAAGAGAAAATTGGTGATCAAACAATGCTTCTGCTCTTATCAGCACCAACAGCCATGGATTATTATCCAAAAGCAGGTTTTCAGAAAGTGGAAAACGGATTTATTATAAATCGGATATAGCAATGTATCCAGGATCATATACATTTCCCTATCAGCAGACAAGATTAAAATGCTAAAACGTAATTATATGCACCAGATATCATGATCAAAAAACCTATTTCACCCGAAATTCGTCAACAGTTGATCTACGCACAGCGTGGAGAAATTACAGAATACCATATTTACACCAAGCTTGCCGGACAAATCAAAGATTCAGAAAACCGGAAGGTACTTCTACAGATTGCTGATGATGAATTGAAACATTACAAGATCTGGTCGTCATACACCAACAAGGAAGTCTCACCCAGTCAGTGGGATGTTACTAAATACTATTGGATATCAAAGATCTTCGGCTTGACCTTTGGCCTTAAACTTATGGAAAAAGGTGAAGAAAAGGCTCAACTCAATTATGCTTTAATTGCAACCGAAGTGCCTGAGGCACTTATAGTTGCAGCGGATGAGAATAAGCATGAGAAAGAATTGCTCGGACTGATTCAGGAGGAACATTTGAAATATATGGGTTCGATTGTATTGGGCTTAAACGATGCATTGGTTGAAATTCTGGGGACTTTAGCCGGACTGACCTTTGCACTTCAGAATACAAAGCTGGTGGCTTTGGTCGGGATTATTACAGGGATAGCAGGTGCACTCTCAATGTCATCATCCGAATATTTATCAAACAGAACCGACGGGAAAAGTGATCAGGCCATTAAATCAGCAGCATTTACAGGCATAGCCTATATCATTGCCGTGGTATTGCTGATTATGCCATTCCTGATATTATCATCGGTGTTTATCGCCCTGCTGGCTTCATTGATTAACTCTATACTGATCGTGTTCCTGTTTACATACTATACCTCTGTCGCTAATGATCAGCCATTCAGGAAACATTTCCTGGAAATGGTAATTTTAAGCACAGTGGTTGCCCTTATTTCTTTTGGATTGGGTTATGTTGTAAGGATCTTTTTTGGGATTCAGGTATAAGAAATGTTGTCGGGTTAAAAGGGTTGTGATTGTTGTAAATGTTGTATAAACACAGTTTCTAATGAAAGAGGGGAAGTTTCTTTCTATAATAAGAATCGGGATAGAGAAACTGGAAACTTTGAACTGGAAACTTTGAACCAGAAGGAATTCATGATGAACAAATCTATCATCAAACTGATTGAACAGGGGGAGCATCAGCAACAGGATTTTAAATACTGTATTAGCGACTCCAGGAAGATTGCCCGGACTTTGGTAGCTTTTGCCAATACTGATGGTGGTCGTTTGCTTGTTGGTGTAAAAGACAATGGACGCATTGCAGGTGTTCGTTCGGATGAGGAATATTACATGATAGATTCAGCAGCCAAGATGTATTCAAAACCAGCTATAGAGTTCACCACGCGTCAACATTTGGTGGAAGGAAAATCAGTTCTGGAGGTCATTGTTGAGCCAAGTGATGAAAGACCACATTTTGCTCTAGACGATGAAGGCAAATGGTGGGCTTATTTCAGAAAAGATGATGAAAACAGGTTGGCCAACAAGATCATGATTGAAGTATGGAAAATGAAGAAGAGTCCTGACGGAATACTTATCAGCTTCTCAGATGATGAAAAATGCCTTCTCGATTATCTTGAAAATAACAGCAAGATCTCAGTAAGTAAATATTCACGCATCGCTCACCTGAGTTACAGGAAAGCGGAACAGGTTATTATTAATTTCCGCTCCTTGGATATTCTGAAAGATAGTTTTAGCGATAACCGGATTGAGTATTGCATCAACGATCAATTTGACCGCTTGGAATGGGAAAAGAGCGGCAGAAAGAAATAACATTTACACTGAAAAAACAATCCTAAAAAAAAGAAGGACTGATTGATTAGCAGCAGTAATAAAAAAAAGAAGGACTGAAAGTGCTTGATTCATCCTTACTTTTCTACTTTTATCGTCTCTAACTTTTCTAATTGTAAGCCAGGTATGAATAATTCGCTTGAAGTAATTGATCATGTCCGCCTGAATTTCTCGCCCTCCGGATTAGTATTCCTGAATATTGCGCTTTCATTTGTAATGTTTGGCATTGCGCTTGACATTAAGGCCGAAAACTTTCAAGTAATTCTCCGCAAACCCAAGGCTGCTATCATCGGCTATATTAGTCAGACTTTCCTTTTACCTGCAATAACCTTTCTATTGGTCATTTTATTGAATCCAACACCAACCGTTGCTCTTGGAATGATTCTGGTAGCGGCATGTCCGGGAGGAAACATTTCTAATTTTATTAGTTCGATGGCCAAAGGGAATGTTGCCCTGGCGGTAAGCCTGACAGCTATATCAACTTCGGGTGCTATCTTCTTTACACCTTTCAACTTTGCACTTTGGGGTAATTTATACATCCGCTTTTACAATGCGCACAGTGCTGTCGGATTGGTCAGGCCTTTGGTAATCGATAAATTTCAAATGTTTCAGACTGTCTTTATTCTATTGGGTATTCCGGTGATCATTGGTTTGCTGGTATCTAAAAAGTTCCCAAAATTCACTGAGAAGATTAAAAAGCCAATCAACAAAGGTTCATTATTGTTCTTTTTACTGATGGTCATCGTAATGCTCTCTGCTAATTTTACACAATTCACCAGTTACGTCCCTCTGGTCTTTATTTTTGTACTCCTTCAAAACGGGCTTGCCATGGCAACGGGATATCTTTTTGGCAAGATCAATCATCTATCGATTATCGATCAACGTACCCTTGCTATTGAAACGGGGATTCACAATTCAGGATTGGCCCTTGCATTAATCTTTAATCCAAAGATTTTCCCTCCTGAACTGGAATTGGGGGGAATGGCTGTTATTGCGGCCTGGTGGGGAATCTGGCATATTATCAGTGGATTGACTCTTGCTTTCTTTTGGTTAAAGAAACCTGTCCTTGCCTGATATGAGAAACTGGTCCCTGGGATACGAAATAATTCGAACTTATGTGAGGTTTGCTTTCTGGCTTTCTCATAAAAAGATTGTTGTAACCGGGCGACAGCATATTCCTAAAAGGAAACCGATCATCTTTGCGCCCAATCATCAAAATGCATTGATGGATCCGCTGGCAATCGCCTGCACCAATCCTTATCAAACGATCTGGCTGGCAAGAGCTGATATTTTTAAATCAAAGACAGTTCGTCCGATCCTGAAATACCTTAAATTAATACCCATTTACCGAATCCGTGACGGTAAGGAAAACCTGTCGAATAATGAACTTGTATTTTCAGAGATCGCTCATATCCTGGAAAACAAACAATCGATCGCCCTGTTTCCTGAAGCTGCTCATTCGGGTAAACGACAAATGCTTCCCCATAGAAAAGCCATTCCGCGTATGGCACTTCAGGCAGAGGATCAGAACAATTTCAATCTTGATCTGCAAATTATTCCTGTTGGAATTTATTACACTCATTACTGGGATTTCAACCGAACAATCATTGTAAATTATGGTCGACCCATTGGGGTAGATAATTATAAAGAGGATTATTCGGAGAACCCACAAAAAGCAATGGTCAGCCTGCGGGATGAAATATATAACCGACTTGCCCCTCTAACCATACAGATAGATAGTAATACCTATTATAAGGAATATGAGAATATCTGCGACCTGACTGTAAAGGCCTATTCCAGATTACGATATTTTAATAAAAACTCAGTGTTGCAATATTTTTATGCCGAAAGAGAACTGATCGGCAAAATAGAACATCTGGAAAATACACAACCCGAACTCTTTGAAGAACTCATTGATAAAACAACCGAATATTTCAAAGAGATCTCTCTATATGGATTAACCGATGAGCAAGTCCATAAAGCCGGAGAAACAAGATGGCTAAGGTTATTTACCAAGTTACTGGTTGCCTTATTAAGCCTTCCGCTTTTCATTTTTGGATGTGTTTTCAATGCTCTCCCGTTTTTCATACCCCGAATAATTACACCCCGGATAGTAAAAGACACTGCTTTCCTGAGTACTTTCCAGTTTGTGATTGGATTAATTGTATTTCCCTTGTTTTACCTGCTTACAACCAGTCTGCTCTTCTTCCTTACAGGTTCAGTAATAATTTCAATCATCACATTAGTACTGATGCCATTTGGAGGCAAAATTGCCTTTCAGTTTCTGTCTATTTATCATGATATTCTTCTTGATTTAAAATTTCAATTGGGGAACAGAGCCACAAAGAATCGTATTCACCAATTATTGAATCAACGCGATAATCTTATCAAATTGGTCCTTGAGAAGGTAAATATTTAATATCCGTTGAAATTATATGCTGCAATGCTAAACAGATGGCTTAGTTTTATTATTTTTGGGCGTCCAAATGGCGCATATGAAATTATTGTTCGTTTTGCGCATTGAAAATGAAATAGATTGTAATTGAAATACAAGAATAAACCTTAATAGCGGGAGTAGCTCAGTGGTAGAGCATCAGCTTCCCAAGCTGAGGGTCGCGGGTTCGATCCCCGTTTCCCGCTCACTGAAAATAAGAGAGTTAGATTAAGTTCTGACTCTCTTTTTAAATTAGGTAATATTTGTATTGTTCGGTGACGGGAATAAGTCCTTTATTAATCCTTAATACAACGAATTGAAAACCCGCAGTTCTTATACGTGCTAAAGTTGTGGATAGAGCTGCTAACATTGTCTACAAACCGATACCAGGCAACCGATTTCGTATATTCCTTATTTACCCACCATCCACCACAGACATTGACGTTTTTAAATGTTCCGTCTTTTGTACGGTAACCGCCCGGAAGAGCAGAAAACCCGATACTGTTTGTAGCTCCGGTATTTGGTTCCGACCAATGACTTGTTAGTGTTTCCTTTAATGCACCTCCTGCAATTCCATCTCCTTTTAAGAAGCTAATTAAAGCTGCCCAATCCTGATCGGTGGGAATATGCCAGCCTATTGGTGCAATACCCCGGTTATCATTTAATGCGAACCAATTGTATAAAGCACCATAAGTAACTTTGTTTGCAGCATCATCATTGTTATACCAGCAATATGCCCCACTGTTTAATTCGGTCCATGAAGAATTAGCAATTACCTTGGGTATTGGATCACCATTCCTGTATTTTGTTGTTCTAAGGTTTTCTGCCATCCAGACTTGTGTGCCGATAGTAACTGTTTTATAAACATTACCATCTCTGTCCTTTACGGTTCCAGTTCCCTGGGATGTTTTACTGACAGATTGATCACTTTTAGAATCGTTGTTTCTATAGGAACCGCTTGTTATAATAACAAATAGGAACATTAACAAAGGGTAAATCAAAGTCCTGAAGTTCAATTTCATAACTGTAAATCTTAAGTATAGGTTTGATTCAAAATTACTAAACTGTTTTGTTTTAACTATTTTCCACATGTTGCTGAACAAGCAGGTAATTTGTGTGCTCAAAATTTTTTTCCTTTGTGCCTGTATAGAAA
>Ga0118677_10006519_pt1 | contig 19703 bp, 13 predicted proteins | sample AliMusrvi5mmetaG_FD_86154 | JGI IMG/M metagenome (GOLD analysis project Ga0118677, IMG submission 86154)
CCCAGGTCGTCCGGATGAGATCGGCGATGCCTGCTTTGTCGTCGACCGCGTTCAGCCGGGCGATCCGCTGGACGGCTGCCGTGCCGATCCCGACGTCGAGCAGCCCGAGATAGCTGACCAGTGCCAGCAGGACGATCCACAGGCCGTAGGTGCCGGCGCCGAGGTGCAGGAGGAGCACTCTGGTGAGCAGCAAACTGAGTACGACACCCACCGCGAACGTGCCATATGAGGACACCACGTTGAGGGAGAGCTGTCGAAGGCTGGCGTTGCCGATCGCCGGTCCCGGCTGGCCAACTGCCAGCTCGCCGGGCTCATCTACGAATTGGTCGACTGACTGGTCGACTGACTCGTCGGCCGGCTGGTCGACTGACTGATCAGATGGCTGATCGCCTGGGAGTTCGGGTACGCCGTCGCCCGAGCCGTCCGATGTGCTCGCGCCGTCCACAGGCAATCGTACCTCGCCGGTCCCCTGGGACCGCCGGATCTCGCGGGTCAGTCGTCGAGTCGGAGGGCGGAGACGAAGGCTTCCGGGGGGACTTCGACGCGTCCGATGTTCTTCATCTTCTTCTTCCCCTCCTTCTGCTTCTCCAACAACTTGCGCTTACGCGTGATGTCACCGCCGTAGCACTTGGCCAGGACGTCCTTGCGTCTGGCCTTGACCGTCTCTCGCGCCAGCACCCTGCCACCGATGGCAGCCTGGATGGGGACTTCGAACATCTGGCGGGGGATGAGCTCTTTGAGCTTCTCGGCCATGCGGCGGCCGTAGTAGTCCGCCGCGGAGCGGTGCACGATGGTCGAGAAGGCATCGACACCCACGTGGTTGATGAGCAGGTCCACCTTGACGAGGTCGGCGGTGGCGTACCCGCTGGGCTCGTAGTCGAGGCTGGCGTAGCCCTTGGTCCGGCTCTTCAGTTGGTCGAAAAAGTTGATGACCACTTCGGCGAGGGGGATGATGTAGACGAATTCGACCCGCTCGGGCGAGAGGTAGTCCATCTTCACCATCTCGGCCCGCTTGGCCTGGCAGAGCTCCATGATCGTACCGACGAACTCGGTCGGCACGAGGACGCTGGCGGCGACGTAGGGCTCCTCGACGTGGTCGATGAACGTCGCCTCCGGCATCTGGGCGGGGTTGCGCACGACGACCATCGAGCCGTTCGTGAGGTAGGTGTGGTACTCCACGTTGGGCATCGTCGTGATGAGCTCGAGGCCGTACTCGCGTTCGAGGCGCTCGCGCACGATGTCCATGTGCAGGAGGCCGAGGAACCCGCAGCGGAAGCCGAAGCCGAGGGCGACCGAGCTCTCGGGCTCGTAGATCAGCGCCGCGTCGTTGAGCTTGAGCTTCTCGAGCGCGTCGCGCAGTTCCTCGAACTTGTCGCCTTCGGTCGGGAACAGCCCGGTGAAGACCATCGGCTGCACGACCTTGTAGCCCGGCAGGGCTTCGCCGGCCGGGCGCTTCTTGCTCGTGATCGTGTCGCCGACGCGCACCTGCGCCACGTCCTTGACGCCGGTGATGATGTAGCCGACCTCGCCCGTCTCCAGCCTCTCGGTCGGCTTCATCTCCGGCCCGAAGTAGCCGAGCTCTTCGATCTCGGCCTCCTGGCCGTTGCGCATCAACTTGACGATCTCGCGGCGCGCGAAGCCGCCGTCCACGACGCGCACGTAGGCGATCACGCCGCGGTACTGGTCGTACTCGCTGTCGAAGATCAGCGCCCGCGACGGCGCCGCGATGTCGCCTTCCGGCGGCGGCGTGCGCTCGACCACGGCCTCGAGCACCGCCCTCACGCCCTCGCCGGTCTTGGCCGAGACGGTGAGGATCTCCTCGTGCGTCGCGCCGGTGAGCTCGTGCAGCTCCAGCTCGGCCTCGGGCACGTTGCTCGCCGGCAGGTCGATCTTGTTGAGAACCGGGATGATCTCGAGGTCGTTGTCGATCGCCAGATAGGCGTTGGCCACGGTCTGCGCCTCCACGCCCTGCGTCGAGTCCACGAGCAGCACGGCGCCCTCGCAGGCAGCGAGGCTGCGCGAGACCTCGTAGGTGAAGTCGACGTGGCCGGGCGTGTCGATAAGGTTGAGCTGGTACTGCTGGCCGTCCTCGGCCTTGTACTCGATACGGACGGCCTGGCTCTTGATCGTGATGCCGCGCTCGCGCTCGAGGTCCATCTTGTCGAGCAGCTGCTCCTTCATGTCGCGCGCCGCAACGGTCCCCGTGGATTCGAGGATGCGGTCGGCCAGCGTCGACTTGCCGTGGTCGATGTGCGCGATGATGCTGAAGTTGCGGATGTGGTCGAGCGAAGTCACGACCGCCAATGATACAGGCTGCGGGCTGAGCGGTCGCCCGGGCGCAGGGCGCCGCCGCGGTCGCCCGGTCCGGACGCAGCGGTCTCCCCGACGGCGCGACAGCTACCGGCGGGCGCCACCCGAGCGCTCGAGTGGCTCTTCCCGCAAACGACCTTTGGCCGCGAAACGCGGCGCCTCCGCCTGACGGCCCCCCGTCGGGAGGGGCGTAGTGTCGTCCGCTGGCGGTGCCGAATTCGGTGCCGAACCTGGTGCCGAATTCGGTGCCGAACCTGGTGCTGAATTCGGTGCCACGCTCGCGGAGTAACAAGGGCGCGCGCTGGGCTCAGTCGGCTAGGGTCGACGCGGGAAGCTCGGTCCGGCCAGGTCAGTCCGCCGTCGCCTCAGTCGGCGGGCGCTTCGTCAGTCGGCGGCGCAGCAGCAGTCGTGTCGCTCGCCCGCCGTCAGTCGGCCGGCAGCGCGTCTCAGTCGGCCGGCGGCGCAGCCGGGCCGGCCGACGCCGCCCCACGGCGGCGCAGCAGCCGCCACATCATGTTCAGCTCCTCGAGTTTGAGCGCCTTTGCCAGCCCGATGTAGACGAGGCCGCCGGTCGCGACGGCGAGGAGCACCGAGAGCAGCAGGTGCAGGAACCCGCCGCCGGCGAAGCCGCGCAGCGCCAGCCAGACGCCGCCCGACACGGCCGCCAGCGCCAGCGCGCAGAGCACGGCCGCGCCGGCGGAACGCGCCATCCCGCGGCCCCCGATGAGCCCGATCTGGCGCCTCAGAAGCCACACCAGCAGCACCATGTTGAAGACCGAGACGATCGACGTTGACAATGTGATGCCGGCCACGCCGAGCGGGCCGAGCAGGACCCAGTCCAGCAGGGCGTTCAGACCCAGGTTCACGAGGCCCACGTACAGCGGCAGCCACGGTTTCTGCATGCTCTGGAAGCTGCGGTTGAACATGATGTTGACGTTGGCGAAGGTGAGGCCCAGCGAGAACATCGCCAGAGCCCCGGCCACCTCGCTCGTGTCCCTCGCCGTGAAGGCGCCGCGCTGGTACACCATGTGGATGATCGGCACCGCGAGGATCGTGAACCACGCCAGGAACGGCAGCGACACGAACACCATCTGGCGCACGCCCATCGAGAGCGTCTCCCGGAACCGGCCCATGTCCTGCTTGGCGGCGAAGCGCGAGAGCGACGGGAACAGCACCGTGCCGATGGTCACCGCGAAGATGCCCTGCGGCAGCTGGTAGAGGCGGAACGAGAAGCCGATCTCGGCGGCGGCGTGGTCGCTGACGAACTGCGCGAAATACGTGTCGATGAGCGCATTGAAGTTGAGGATGCCGAGCGTGATCGTGATCGGGATCATCAGCGCAAGGACGCGGCGCAGGTACGGGTCGCGGAAGTGGAAGTTGACGCGAATGGGCTCGCCGGCGGCGCGCATCGCCAGCGCGAGCAGGATCAGCTCGACCACCGTCCCGACGAGCGTCCCCCAGGCGAGCGCGTACACGCCCCAGCTGTCGTGCCAGATCGCCATGAAGGCGATGATCACCAGGTTCCAGACGATGGAGACCACGGCCGGCATGGTGAAGCGCTCGTCCGAGTACAGGACGCCGGTCATCACGCCGGCGAGGGCCAGTACGAGCACTGTCGGCACGAGGATCTGCAGGTATTGCGCCGCGAGCGTCGCCATGTGGCTCGTGCCGGTGAGCTCCGGGTAGATGGCGCGCACGATCGGGCTCGCCGCGAGGATGAGGACGACGCAGACGGAGCCGACCACGGCGAGCATGAAGCCGAGCAGCGTCGCGGTGAGCTGCCGGGCCCGCTCGCGGTCGCCGGCCGTGAGCAGCGCCGTGAGCACCGGCACGAAGGCGGCACTGATGGCCGCGTCGGCGAACAGCTGGCGGATCAGATTCGGCACCACCGACACGCTGACGAAGGCGTTGTAGTCGGGGGTCACGCCGTAGACGCCGGCGGTGAGCACCTCGCGGCCGAGGCCGACGATGCGCGAGACGGCCGTGGCCGAGGCGACGATGACCGCGGCCCACGCGAGCTTGCGCGTACGTTCGCTCATAGCCTCGTTTGTTCGACCGCCGGCCGGGAACCACTTCCCCGGCCGGCCGGCGGCCAGTCTAGCAGAGCGCGCCCGGCGCGGCGGCCGTCGCGCCCGGCGGCGCGGCAGCCGGAGCGGCGGTCGGCGCGCCCGCCGGCCGGCGCCGTCAGCCGTCCCCGAAGAGCTTCTCGCCGGCGGCCATGATCACGTCGGCGCGCTCCTTGTCCGTCGGGAGGTGACGCGCCGCGGCGCCGCTCTCGCGGCGCACGAACGACTCGTGGACGGCGATGGCCAGCACGGCCACGCGGATCGGCTGCACGCGCGCCGCGTCGCTCGGCAGAGACTCGGGATGCTCGCGCATGAACCGCACCGCGGCAAGGACGGCGGCGTGCCGCTCGCGGTCATCCGCGGTCGGGTAGCCGAACCTCCAGCGCCGCACCTGCTCGGCGATGGCGTCCCTGTCGGTCGGGACACCGGTGGCCGCGTAGACCCTGCAGTCGTAGGTACGGCAGGCCAGCGGCCGGTCCGCGTAGACCGTGCAGCGGCCGGCGACAAGCATGGGGCAGCACCCGGCCGCGTCGTACGCGAGCACGAGATTGCCGGGCGGCAGGCCCGGAGCCGGGAACAGGAGCTCTCGCGGCAGCCGGGCGCGCGCCCGCCGCTCCTCGGGCCGGACGTGGATGAAGTGGGAGGTGCGGCAGCACGCGTTGCAGCTCCCGCACGGGACATCCGCTGGCGCCTCCTCGGCGAGGGCGGCGAGCGCCGAGCGCAGCCACGAGGCGAAATCCCCGGCCGGCAGCGGCGGCGGCACTGCCGTCACACCTCGTCCGCGGTCACGACGACGGCGAATGGCACGCCGAGGGCCTCGAAGTGCTTCTTGCCGCATCGCACCTTGTCGGCCTCGCTGGTCCGCAGCTTCAGGAAGTCGCGTGTGCCCTTGGTCTCGCGAACCAGGTACAGTGGCCCTCCGTTCTGCTTGAGGATCGCCCAGTCCGGGTTGTACTTGCCGACCGGTGTGTCGATCTCGAACCAGCGCGGCAGCTTGACGAACAGCTTGATGTCGTCGCGCGCGTCGAGCTGGCGCGCGAACTCGCGCTCCACCTCGGAGTCGTAGGCGACGTACTCGTACACGGAGCTCTCCACCGGAAGCGCGCTCAGGTAGTTGACGAGCTCCTCGTTCTTGAACAGGAGCATCTCCCACTCGGCCTCCGCGCCCGCGCCGCCGACGCGCTCGTACTTGATGCCGTCCACCAGCAGGCGGTGCAGCTCGTGTTTGAGGATCGCGGCCACGGCATCGAGAAAGTGCTGCGGGTTGTTGAACAGCTCGCCGAGGCGGCCCGACTCGCGCAGGATGCGCACCAGCGTCGAGCGCGTGAGCTCGGTCTCGTTCTGCAGGTAGGCGAGCACGTCGGGGATGGGCTGGCCGGCGTGCTCAACGCGCTCCTCAGCGGAGCTGGACGCCGTGGCCGCCACGCCGCCCTTCTCGACGCTCAGCCGGCCGGCGGTGACACGGATGCGCGGCTTCTCAACGGCCGGCATGCGCTTCACGCCGTCGACGGCGCGTCGCACCAGCACCTCCGTGTCGAACTCGACGCGATAGGTGGTCTTCGGCTTGATGCGGTCCCACAGCGCCTTGAACTCCGGCGTCAGCGTGACCTCCCGGCGCAGATGATTCGGTCGCTCGTCGCGGTCGCGGCGGATGTGGCGCTCGATCTGGTACGACGACAGGAGGTCGATGACCGCCGGAACAAGCGCTTCGTGCGCCGGCGGTAGCGCGAGCGCGAAGCCGGCGCGACGAGGGTCAAACGCCGGCTGGATGCGGCCTTCCGCGTCGAGCAGCTCCTGCTCGACGAGGGCCGCACGCACCTCTTCGGCGGCGGCGCGGCCGATAGGCTGCTCGCCGCCGTCCACCACACGCACGAGCTTGGCGAACGCCGTGATCGGCACCTTACCGAAGGTCACGCCGCACTCGTCCTCGTACTCGGTCTGCAGGGCGCGGGCGAAATCCTCGTAGCTCTCGTTTGCCATCACGTAGAGGCGGTTGATCGACTCGTCAAAGACGCGCAGGCCATTCTGGTCGACCGGCAAGCGCAGGCCGCGGCCGATCTCCTGACGCTTCTTCATCGCGCTGCGCGTCTCGTTGAGCGTGCAGATCTGGAAGACGTTGGGGTTGTCCCAGCCCTCGCGCAGCGCCGAGTGGCTGAAGATGAAGCGCAGCGGCTCGTCCACGGAGAGCAGCCGCTCCTTGTCTTGCATGATGAGCGCGTAGACGTCGTCATCGGCAGCCGTGTCGCGACCCTCGCGCGAGTCCTTGACCACGCCCTTCTTGTCCTGCGCGAAGTAGCCGTTGTGGAGGCGCTCGACCGGCTCTTTGAGCCACGAGAGCGCCGCGTACTGCGGCTCGCGCGCCAGCGCCGCCAGCTCGGCCTCGAAGACCTCGGCGAACTTGCCCTTGGCCGGCTGGCCGGCCTCGTCGTAGTCGCGGTAGTTGGCCACGCGGTCGACGAAGAACAACGAGAGCACCTTGACGCCACGCTCGCGCACGTCGAGCTCCTTGTCGAGGTGCCGGCGGATCGTGTGCTTGATCTGCGCGCGCCACACGTCGTCGCGCAGGCCGCCCATCTCCTCCCCCTGGCGCAGCGTACGGCCGCTGCTGAAGCGCACGTACTCGGCGCCCGGCTCGGCGTTGATCTCGGCGATCTCGAACCCGTCGGCGTAGGCGGCGCGCTCGTTCGACAGTGCGTACAGGTCGGCGCCGCTCTTCACCGTCACCGACTTCTCCTTGGGGCCGCCGGCCGACTGCACATGGATGCGCAGTTTGGCCTTGATGCCGTTCTGGTAGTCGATGCGCTCGACGCGCACGAAGGCGTCGTTGGCGGCGCCTTCTGCCACGGCGCTGGCGACGACGATCTGCTTGACCAGCTTGAGCTCGAACGCGCGCACGGGGTCGAGCCGGTACACGAGGTTGTACGGGTTGCGGTGCGTGGCCGAATAGCGCAGCGTGCACAGCGGGTTGAGCGCGCGGATCGCCTCTTGCGCCTTGTCGGTTGAGTCGACGCTCTGCGGCTCGTCGATGATGACGATGGGCCGGGCCGCCTGCACGAACTCGATGGGCTGGCGGCCCGAGAGCCGGTCGCTCTCCTTGTAGATCACGTTGCTCTTGCGCTCATCGTTGGTGCCGACGAAGTTCTTGCGAAAGGCGTCGATGTTGATGATCAGGATCTGCAGCGTGGTGCTGGTGGCGAACTGGCGCAAGCGGTTGACGCGCCTGGCGTCGTAGACGAAGTGCTCGAACGGCAGGTTGTTGTACAGAGCGCGGAAGTGCTCGGCCGTGATCTCGATGTTCTTGAGCACGCCCTCGCGGATCGCCACGCTGGGCACCACGATGACGAACTTCTGAAAGCCGTAGCGCTGCGAGAGCTCGAAGATCGTGCGCAGGTACACGTAGGTCTTGCCGGTGCCGGTCTCCATCTCGACCGAGAAGTGCGGGCAGGCGCGCGGCGCATCGGCCGGGATGTCGAAAAGGTCCCAGGCCTCAAGCGGCGCCGCTACGTCGACCGCCTCGATGTCGTTCTGCAGCTGGATCGCCCTGGCGTTCGCCAGCAGCTTGTCGTCGGCGAGCAGCAGGCGGTTGCCGGCACCGAGCTCGGTGCGGTCCTGGCCGGCGAGCAGACCGCCGTAGTCGCCGACGTTGATCACCGCGAACTCGGGCGCGCCCTGCGGCTGGCCATCAAAGAGGTCGGTGATCGCCGCCACGGCGTCGAGCTGGAACTGCTGGTTGGCGTCGAACTGGAGCTTCATGGGCTGCCGTACATCGCGTCCAGCCGATACAAGACGCAGTTTGTATAGGTCCGGTTGGTAATTGTCGGAAGCGGGCGATGCGACGCCGTCAGGGCGTTCACGACGTCTCACCCGGGTCTTGCCCGACGAGCCGTTTGGCCTCGCGCTCGAAGTCGCCCTCGTAGTCGCGGTCCTGGCCGACGCGGAACCTCTCGTACTCGCCCTCGGCCAGCTCCTTGGCAACGGCCGCTGAGACCTCGCCGGCATTCGTCAGGATCTCGTACTCGTTGAAGCTCAGGAACCCGTCGAGCTTCTCAACCCAGTCGGCCATGCGCATCGGCCTGTGCCTCGCCGCCTGATCCTCGGCGTAGTCGAGGTACATGCTGACGATGCGCTCAAGCGCCTTGATCTCGTCTTCGGCGAGGTAGTTCTTGGCGACGGCCACGTCGGACTTCAAGACCTTTCCGTCGGGCGCCTTCTTCCACGTCGCGAGCCCCATGTGCGGCTTGTCCGCGTCTGCCCGCGCCGCAATGATCTCCGCTGCCGTCTGACCGGTGATCGCCCAATGCAGCTTGTTCTGCACCGTCTTGAAGAAGGTCTGCGTGATCTCGGCGTCCTTCTGGTAGTCGATGCTGCACTGCTCGTAGACGTCGGTGATCTTGAGGTAGAAGCGACGCTCGCTGGCGCGGATCTCGCGGACGCGCTCGAGCAGCTCGTCGAAGTAGTCCTTGCCAAAGCGAGTGCCCTGCTTGAGCCGCTCGTCATCGAGCACGAAGCCCTTGACGACGAATTCCTTGAGCGTCTGCGTCGCCCAGATGCGGAACTGTGTAGCCTGGTGGCTGTTGACGCGGTATCCCACGGATATGACTGCGTCGAGGTTGTAGAGCTTGGTGAGGTAGCTCTTGCCGTCGGCGGCAGTTATCCGGAATTTCCGGATAACTGCCTCTTCGGAGAGCTCTCCAGACTCGAAGATGTTCCTCAGATGCTCATTGACGGTCCTTACGTCAACACCGAAGAGCTCTGACATGCGTTTCTGAGTGAGCCAGAACGTCTCGTCGTGATACATGACTTCCACGCGCACGGCGCCGTCCGCAGTCGCATAGATGATTGCCTGCCCCTCACGGGGGATGGGATGGTCCGACATGGCGCCCCTCACACCGTCTTGAAGCTCGTGACGCCCTTGGTCTTGAAGATCTGCACGGCGTTGGCCTTGAGCTGGTCGTTGCCGGCGAAGCCCTCGTCCAGGCAGACCACGCGCTCGGGCCGGCTGCCCGCCATGGTGCGGATCACTTCGAGCGTCAGCTCGCGCTCCAGGCAGATGAACAGCGCGCCGCCGGCGACCGCGTACACGGTCTTGCCGGCCATCGGCACGGCGTCCACCGGCGTGGTGAGCGGGAAGCCGCTCTTGAGGAGGATCTCGTAGAGCAGATCCTCGTTGGAGCGGCCCTCGCGCACGTGGTCGACATGCATGCCCAGCTGCTCCTCGAGCGCCTGCGCGTCGTGCGCGACCTGGGCGTTCCACGGCTTGAAGTTGGACTCCGCCAGCTTGAACACGCGGAAGCCGCGGTCCGGCGCCGCACCGCCCTCCAGGTCGAGCTTGCCCGCGTCCTCGTCGCTCAGCTTGGCGATGACGCGCCGCACGCGCTCCTTGGTGATGTCGGCGATGGTCGGGTAGTCTTCGCGGCCGGTGGGCTCGGGAAGCTGCACCAGGATGAACTTGCGGTTGCCGCCGTCCTGCTTGTTCAAGTCGAGGACGGCGTGGGCGGTGGTGCCGGAGCCGGCGAAGAAGTCGAGGACGATGCCTTCGCTCGAAGCGCCAAGGCGAACGAGTCGTTCGATGAGTGCGGGCGGCTTCGGGAAGTCCATGACGGATTCACCGAACAACTCTCGAACGGCACGTCGACCGAAATCATTGTTGAGCTCCTTGTCGAGCCACATGGACTTCGGAAGCGTGGTCGCCATGGTGCCTTGCTCATCTCGCAGGTAGTCCTTGCGGAACACTCGCCACGATCCATCCTGCACTCGGTGACCCACCAGCAGGTGGTTGCTCTTCTCCACCTTGTCTCGCCCCCAGGTCCAGCAGCTTTCGAACCCCTCGGCGGTTACTGGCCGCACTTCCTCGCAGAACCGGTCTGATCGTGACGGCGACACGGATCCGTTGGCGGGATCGACGTACAGCGGGTAGAACAACCGTGGTCGGGTGGTCCTATTGAACAATTGGTTCCGATTCCGCAGGCCGAGTTCCCTGTAGGGACCAGCCGCGTCCTCCTTGTCGTACTCGCTCACCATGCGGCCTTCCTTCTCGAGGCCGAACATGGTGTCCTCGCTGCCAGCGTTTCTTCCCACGGCGATGACGTATTCGTGTGTCCGCGCCACAAAGTCATCCAAATGACGACCGCGCGGATTCAGCTGCACCGCCAGGAGTGCGATGAAGTTCTCCTCGCCGAATACCTCGCTACACAGCTTCTTCAGATTCTCGACTTCGTGATCATCAATGCTGATGAAGATCACGCCGTCCTCGCGCAGCAGGTTCCGTGCGAGGTACAGCCGCGGGTACATCATGTTGAGCCACTTGGAGTGGAAGCGCCCGTCAGTGTCAGTGTTGGTGCCGAAGCGGTGGCCCTGGTCGTCAACCTGCCCGGTGTACTCGAGGTAGGTCTGCAGGCTCTCGGTGTAGTTGTCGGGGTAGATGAAGTCGTTGCCGGTGTTGTAGGGCGGGTCGATGTAGATCATCTTGACCTTGCCCAGGTACGACTTCTGCAGCAGCTTGAGGACCTCGAGGTTGTCGCCCTCGATGATCAGGTTCTCCGTGGTGTCGAAGGCGACGCTCTCTTCCGAGGATGGACGCAGGGTGCCGAGGCTGGGCGCCTGGATGATGCGGAAGCAGTCGGCCTTGCCCGGCCAGCTCATGCCGTAGCGCTCCTTGCCCACGTCGATCATCTCGCCCAGCGCCAATTTGAGGCGCTCGAGGTCGAGCCTGCCGCCCTCGGTGCGCGCTTCGGGGAACAGGCGCAGCAGCTCTTGCTGCCGCTCCTCGGCGATGTCGAGGGAGCGCGGGTCGAGCTTGTCGGGCTGATCGGTCTCGGGCTGATCGGGCATGTTGGATCCTTCAGTCGTCATGCGTCTCCCACCGAGTCACGTCGAAGGCGCGGTGCGAAAGACGAGTCTGCACGGACATCACGTCGAGGAGACAAAGCTGCACAGCCGCACGACTTCCGGGTGCTGAATCGGAGCCTTCGTTGCAAAGTGGACAACGTGGTCGAGAAACAACTCCGAGGGAAGCGTCGGCAGATGACTGGCCCTGAAGGCATTCAGTATCTCCTTGCCCGGCAAGAGAGTTCTCCATGAGCCATCGACCAGCGAGCACTCAACGGCGGCGGTCGCCTCTTCAAGGAGATGCCGCGATTTGGATTCGGAGTACACGTCGGCCATGCTCTTTCGCCGCGCCGCAACCATCGCGGTGTATGCCGCGATGGTCTGAGGTCCGGTGGATCCCGATTTCGACATGTCCGCGTGGAGACGATATGTCGCCAGCTCGGCGGAGAACCGCTCGGACATACTGTTGGCGGCGTCGTGGAGAGCCGAGTCGACTTCTTCCGGCGAGGCAAAGTGCTCCGAGCCGTTCAGTCGCACGGCCTCCAAGATCGCGAGTGGGTCGAGCAGCAGATTCTCGATCTCGTGGCAGGACCAGACGAAGGCTCTGTTGTTGAGTCTCCTCACCAGACCGTCGACACTGCTCTGGTCCCGATAGTCACGATCGAGAACCATGAGAAATGCGGCGTCCGTGCTGGCGTGTTCAATCAGGAGGCCTGCACGAGTTGCGGCGCCCTGCACGTCGAGAGACGGGCCGCTGGCGACGAACAGCACGCCTGGCAGCTTGGGCCCGGCGAGTTGGTCCAGAATCCTCTTGTCCGCGTGGGTCTCTTTGCCCTCTAGAAAGACGACCCGATTGGCCGCCAGCTGAAGTCCAACCCTCGCCCCGATCGCCTCGAACAGTCTGACGCGCGACGTCTTCGAGTCGTCTAGAAACCGCTCAGGGGCGCTGGTTCCAGCCTCACGCTTGAGTGCCACTATCTGGTCCATCGGCACCGAACCTACGAGCTCGGTCCCGTGGGTGGATATCCACAGCTGATTCTGGGTCTGCAGCCGGTCAAGAGCGGGGATGACTTTTGCCTCGAGCCCTGGATTCAAATGACGTTCGGGCTCGTCGTAGAGGACTACCGCGGGGAAATCCCGGATGCGGAAGAGGCTCACGAAGACTGTGAAGAGCTCTCTCTCACCAGAGCTCAGCTGGTCCAAGTCATGGACTCCATACGGTGTCTCCACCACAACCTGCAGTTCATCGTCCCTGCTGTACCCGCCGATGAGCTTCTTCGGCCCAAAGAAGAAGCCGAAGAGCTCTTGTAGCAGTTCAATCGAGTTCTCCTTTCGCCCGGTAGCGTTCAGCACACTGAGATCCCTCAGCTGCTCGGCAATGATGAAGTGCTTGATCGCAGAGAATTTCTGACTGGGCCTTCCTTCATTGGGCAACTCGATTCGCTCGCGCCTCTGTGAGTCCAAGGAGAGTCTGGAGATATCCAGTGACGTCAGGCGCTGAGACGTGTAGCGGCGGTCGGATGAGATGTAGTCGAACACCCCGATACCAGACGCCGAATCGAAGTGCCGAAACAGCTCGCCGACGTTCGGATGAGAGCTCCACCGCGCCACTTCGTGTGACCGATCAATGGTCACAGATGCCTCAACGTGCTCCTGACCGCCCACTACTGCGCTCTCTGCGGGGTTCAGGTCCAGCAGAACCTTGATCGTTGTGGATGGTTGATCTGAGCGGATTGGCAAAGGTACGTTCTGTGGCCAAGCAGTCGTGTGCTTGTTCAGCACAGGAATAGTTGCCATGTACAAGTTTACGTTGGGGTCATACGTCCCGATGTACTCCTTCAGGACTGCAATCGACTCAAGCACGCTCGATTTGCCGCTGCCATTGGGGCCAACCAGCACCACGCGGTTTCCCAGGTCGTCGAGAACTAGGTGCTCGAAGCACTTGTAGTCCGTTAGCTCAAGTCGCGAGATTCGCATGCGCCTCCCTCGAAGGTTCAGGTGCCGCTGGCGCGCTGGCGCAGCCCCAGACGATCAGTAACCGCCTAGCCGATCACGTTGGCCCGAAGCAACGACTCCGCAGCGTTCTTCATATGAAACCCGCCCGGTGCGGATGCTTCCATCCCCTGTCCCCATGAACTGTCCAAGGGTCATTTGGGGACTCAGGCAGCGCACCGATCTCGGGTGTCTGCGCTTCGCTGCTCGCTACGAACGCTGAGCCGCCGGAGGTCGGCCTAGAACGGAATGTCATCGTCTCCCTGCGCGTCCGGGTCAACCCACTTTGGATCGAGCTGTTGCATGAGGGCCTTGACACGGTTGACCCGAGGCCACTGTTCGTGCTCGCGACAGAAATCCAGCAGTCTTTGGACTTGCCAGAGGGTGGCTCGCTTGCTCGACGGAGTCATCTCTCTCGACTCGGCAACTAGCAGGCGCTGGCACGCGAGAGCATCGTTGTCCATGGACACGGCACTCGCGAGTGCGAAACTGAAGCTGTAGGCGTCGTTTATGTCCAAGTGAGGGCCGACGCCCTTGGCCGCGCGAATGATGAATTCGGAACGCTCAGTCTTTAGACGCTCCATGAGATGAGCCTTCAGAGTATTCCTGTCGTTGACTCCCAGATGCTTAAGGCTTTCCGCCATCAAGAATGCATCTTCGAAATAGAGGACTACCTGGATGGGCTCCTGTCTCACGATGGCTACAACCTGAGCGGCCGCCGCCTTCTTAACCTTCGCGGGAGCCTTGCGGAATGCAGTCTCATAGCAGGCACGATAGGCACGCGTGATCTCGGAGGGTCCCTCGGGCAGGTCGCGGGCTGCCACAGCTTCTCGATATCTCGTCGGCAAGACGTCGAGAACAAGGCGTTCCAGTTCCTCGCCACGGCACGGCCCCAGGAGATGCGACATAATAGGGATGGACGTTGGGTCGGTCTCTATCTTCTTGACGATCTGCTCACACGTGAGGCCTCGTTCTGCGCTGAAGGCCTTGGACACTGCCTCGGAAACGATCTCGACTAGGCTCGCCGCCACCCGAGCCGAATTCTCGTCAGCCGCCTCGTTGAGGCGCGTCAGTCTCCCCGCATGAATTAGATTCCTGTAATGCCGAACTGCGCTGCAGAGGTCGCGATTCTTGTCTGACAGGACACTCGCGTCGTGACAGGCGTCAATCATCTCGCCGAGCTGCATCTTCTGAGGGTCTTTGTGCCCCTTACCCTGCGGGCCGTATGCGAGCAGATAGTCGCAGAGGATGGCTTCGACAATCGAACCGGCAAGCACCAGTGCAGCCTTGTTGGCCCCCACGTCGAGCACCAGCTGCAACTCGCAATAGTCGCTGTCAAGGCAAGCGCGAAGGTCTGAGCTGCGTATGAAGTCGAAGTCAGCCACGCGGACTCCCCCTTCGAATCGCGTCAATTCTCTGAATCGCTCGTAGTTCGCTCACCGCTCGTCCTCACGCAGTCTCTCCCCTGAGGGCTTGTCGCGTTGCACTCGGACGCCGCGAGGGTATACTTGTGTCAGAAGCACGGGCGTCGGCTGGGCCGATGAGCTCGTGTTTCTGCGTTCTATGGTGTGAATTCCCACACGCTGAAGTAGTGAGGCTTCTGATTTGTGAAGCCGACGGACAGCGTCTTTTGCCCCACTCGCTCCCGAATCCGAATGCTGATCGCGTCCTTTTCCGCATCGCGAGGGACGCCGGGCTCTCTGTTGGCGAGAAACGAGTGCCGCACCCCTCCAAGAATCACGTCCACTGCCTGGATGATGAGCGACGAGCGTGAGTCAAGCATGCACGCGTTGAACACTCGGCCCGGGTTGGGTCCGGTGGCGCCGACGCACGCGGCAAGCTCTGCCTCGAAGAACTTGCTCGACTTCTTGGGCTTGCCCAAGTAGTCAGCGACAACACAGATCTCCTCGTCGCTGTCGATGTTGTGCTTGACCACCATCTTTGCGTAGCTCAGGTAGGCATCCCAGACACTTCCAAAGTACGCCTGCCAGTTGACGTCCGCGCGCTGTTTGTCGATGACGAAGGCGCAGAAGAAGTACTCGGGCTGTCCAAAGAAGGCGTCGATGAGCTCCAGGTGAAACGGGAGACTGCTTGAGGTCACCGCGTTGAACTTGAACTCGAAGCCCGGCCCGGCCCCGGGAATGCAGGAGACAGCCCGATCGAGGATACGATGCGCCGCGTCGCTGAACGGCCCGGTCATCTGCATCTTCATGAGACCGAGCGAAAAGAAGCGCTGAGTCGATCCGCCAAGAATCCCGCTCTCATCCATGAACGCAAGGCTGCGCGTCGTCATCTGCCCCTCACGGCAAGGTTGCGAAGCACGCTGAGTCTATGCCGAGCGGCCGTGGCAGCCCGATGCGATCCATGCCATTCCTGGACTCCCACCGGCTCACTCCTCACCCGGAGCGAAGGGCGAGTCGAACGCTGTAAGCGCAGGCTTCATGGCCTGGAGTATGCCCATCATCTGTTGCCACTCAGGCTCGGAAAGCGGGAAAGGGGCCACGAGTGTCGCCCACCGCCCGTGAGAGAGCGGGAGCTGGACCGATTGGCCAGCTGCCTGCGTCAGACGCACGGACTGCTGCGTCTGCGCGGACGCAGTCGTGGGGTCGACAGATGTAGGCATCGAGTCAGACGATTCTTCATCCGCGACAGGAGCAGACTCGCCAAGCCGCACCGAATCATCGAGTCCAGCGAAATCGAATGTGCGCCTCCATTCCGCAACGAGCTTCTGACTCGCATCATCTGAGTAACCCATCTTGCGCAGCTCATAGCGAAGGGTGCTGTCCGATGGCAGTTTGGCCCCATACCGATCCCACAACTCCGCGTGAATCCGAGGTCGCAGCGCCGCCTGCTGAAGAATCTCGAAGCGCTCGGGCGATTGCTCGCGTTCATCGATGAGGACCTCGTAGGCCTCGTCGGTGAGTCGCACCCTACGGTCTGCCCCGCTGCCCTCATCCTCCAGCAATCCGAACTTCTTGAGCGCCGCAATAACGACTAAGCCGGCGCCGCTTCCGGGGCTGTATCCCCATGCTTCAAGCGCGGTGTCCACCGGGACCAGGTTCCTGTTCTCCTTCTCGAGAAGCGCCTTCGCTCGCGCCACCGCCTGCTCGAGGTCGATGGCCGGGTAACTCGGGCTACGCGCTTTCTTCCTGCCGTCCTCGCTCAATTCCACCCACCACCCTCCATCGACGTGGCCATCACATGGCCCAAGGGCCAAGACTCTGGTGGAACCTCGGGGAGTCGAACCCGCACGCGAAAGCTCTCAAGACCCGCGCGCAACCCAATCAGCGCCACCTGGAAGCCTCGGGTACTCGCCCGAGGTCTTCGATCGTGATTATATCCCCGCATCTTTCTCGCTGTCAACCACAATCTGACGTTTTATCTAATTCTCTGTGACATGCCGCACTCGTGCTCCGTTCAGTAGGTCTTTCGTTCCCAGAACGCGTAACCTACATGTGGTTCGTGACAGATACGTACGCTGGTGCGCTAGTGATTGGACAATCACGTGAGCCGCCAGCGCATCGTGAACAGCGGCGTCTGCTCCACGCGCTGCTCCAGCCGCCGGCCGATCTCGTCGAGCAGCTCATCCTTCTGCCGGTCGATGTCGCGGCTGGCCTCATCGTACGCCCGCCAGGCCTCTTCACGCTTCTCCTCGAGCTTGCGCGCCGCGCGCTGGCGTTCGAGCTTCTCGGGCAGGGTCGGCGCGAAACGGGCCTGCTTCTTGGCCTCCTTGAACGCCTCATCCATGTCCGCCAGTTCGCCCTTAAGCGAATCGCGGCGGTCCTCGGCCCAGCGGTCGAGCTTGTCCATCTCGGCGTCGAACCAGTTGCCGTCGCGCGATGTCATCTCGGCAAGCAGCGTCTGGCGGCGGGACCTTAGCGTGCGATCGAGCTCCGCCGCCGCGGCGTCAGGGACGCGGCACGGCGCACCCGCCTCGGCCGGCAAGGGCTTTAGCGGCACCATGCTGACCGGTGGCGCCACCTATTACTTTGATGCCAGCAAGACCATCACCGGCTCGGCCCTGGGCTCGCTGCTCGGCATCATGTGGTTCCTCGACCACTACGCCGAAACCATGATCGACAAGCACGGCTGGTAGCGGGATCGTCGTTTCAGGGTGGCGAGGCGGCAGATGACATCTAAGCTTTCGTTGGTGATCGCCCTCGCTTTTATGACCGCATCCGGCCTAGCGGCGGCGGAGCCCTGCCAGAGCGATAGCGCAGCCGTCAAAGAGGCGGTTACCGAGGTTGCCAAAGCCCTCGATGATGGTCATGAACGCCACGCGCTTCATCAGGCCCGCGGCGGCGAGGTATTTGGACCCGGCGGAGACCGGCGCGTGGCACATGGCGAAAGCCGCAAAGCAGTAGATGACGACGTCCGGCAGCGCTTCTGGCTGGATGCCGAGCCAGCCGCGGATCAGGTCGCCGCCAAAAGCCGCGAGCGCCACGGCGATTGCCGCGCTTGTGGCAAAACAGGCGTCGATGGTGCGGCAAAAGACGCGGCGCAGCGTGTCGCGGTCGTTTTTGGCGGCGAGCGCGGAGAGCGCCGGGAACAGCGTGCCGGGGATGCGCCCGACCGTGTTGGTCAGCGCGCGGCTGACCTGGCCGGCGACCGCGTACGAGGCGAGCGCGGCGGCGCTGCTGACGGCGCCGATGACCAGGTCGTCGGTCTTGAACACCAGCAGCACGATCAGGTTGTCCAGGGCAAAAAGCAGACCGTAGCTGAACAATTCGCGCACGAGGCCGGGCTTGATCGCGTCAAACCGCAGGTTCAGGTTCGGCACCGCGCGGCGCAGCGACCAGCGCTGCAGCAGCCCGGTCGCCAGCGTGATGCACAGGCTGTTGACCGCCAGCATCGCGAGGCCCGAGCCGGTCCAGACGACGACGAACGCCAGCAGCGTCTCCAGCGCGCCGCCGACCGCGCGGACGCCGTTCATCTTGACCATCGAGCCGATGCTGTAGTTGCCGGCGGCGTAGATGCCCAGCGGCATAGCGATAATGAATTCAAGGCCTTTGATGGAGATGAAGCGCGCGCAATCGTCCACGACCGCGGCATCCACGTTGAACAAAGTGCCGATGTGGGCGGCCACGAGGCTGGCGACGATCCCGCCGGCGACGCCGAGGACGCCGAACAGCATCGCCGAGGTCGAGAGCAGCGAAACGGTGCGCTCGCGGTTGCCGGTCGCCTCCGAGCCCGCCAGAAACCGCGTCAGCGCCGGGTTCAGCCCGAGGTTCAGCAGGCCGATGTAGCCCAGCACGGAGTCGGCAATCGCCAGCACGCCAAACCGCGCATTGCCCAGATGGTGCAGCAGCAGCGGCGTCAGCACCAGGAACACGCCAACCGCCAACAGATCGGTGACGTAAAACGAGCCAAGTTGACGTAAATATTGGGCTCTTGAAGGAACGAGCGACTCGGCCATCCGTGTGCCTTGGCCGTTGGGCACGGCGCGGCGCGGAGTCTACACAGGCTGATCCAAAACGAACACCAGGTTTGGTCTGCCAAGCCCGCGGTGTGAGGCGCGCGTATTTCCGTGCGCGGGCCCATCGGGCAAGCGTAAGCGCGCCAGCGACCGCCCCGAGCCGCGCGCGAGCACCGCGGCGTGGCTCCCGACGGGCGCACCGCAGGTCGGAACATCCCGAAACCGAAAACCACCCGGCCCGCGACTCACTTTTTGTCACCGTTTGACCTATCCTCGCCGCGCTTCTACGATCCGCAGCCCGAGGCCCGCTTGACCGAACATCCCGCACAAGTTGGCATTGTCATTCCGGTATACGGCCATTTTGACCTGCTGGAGGCCTGCCTGCGGAGCGTCCTGGCCCAGGACGGCCCGGCGTGGCGCGCGGTCGTGGTGGACGATGGCTCGCCACAGGGGCACGCGGCGGATGTCGTCGCAGCGCTGGGCGATCCGCGCATCAAGACCGTGCGGCATGACGCGAATCGCGGGCTGGCGGCGAGCCGCAACACCGGCGTGCAGCACTTGGACACACCGTGGATCCTGCCGTTTGACGGCGACGACCTGATGCCGCCTGGCGCGCTTTCAGCGCTCTGGCAGGGCGCGCAAACTCCGGATGTCGATTGCGTTTTTGGCGACCTTGAGCTCTTTGGCACCCAGTCCGGCCGGCTGCACTACGTTGTCCGGCCGCCCGGCACCATCGTGTTCAGCCAGTGGCTGCCCGGTGCCGGCACGCTGATGCGCCGCGCCTTGTGGGCGCGCACCGGCGGCTGGAGCGAGCTGGATATCTTCAGATTTGGCAATGAAGACTGGGACTTCTGGCTGGGCGTCACCGCAGCTGGGCCGTTCAAGGCGGTTCACGTCGACGCGCTGACGTACCGCTACCGCCGCCGGGCCGCGTCGCTCAGCCTCAGCTCCATGCGCGACAACGAGTGGCAGACGCGCCTGGCGATGGTCGAACGCCACCCGACCGTCTTTGGCCAATACGGCGGCGCGCGGGCGTTTGTCTGGGCGGGCGTCTGGAAAACCGTGCGCGCCCGCCTGCGCGCGGGGCACAT
>Ga0118677_10006520_pt1 | contig 19702 bp, 19 predicted proteins | sample AliMusrvi5mmetaG_FD_86154 | JGI IMG/M metagenome (GOLD analysis project Ga0118677, IMG submission 86154)
CTACCAAAGACACCAATTAAATAAACAATCTTAAACTTTTTACCATGCGATTTACCCTTCTTATTTTAATCTTTACTTTTATAACAGCCTTTAATTCAGAGGCTCAGCTGGCTGATGATATTTCCGGAATCTGGTGGAATGATGTTAAAACATCTAAAATTAAGGTTGAGAAAAAAGATGGTAAATATATTGGAACCATTGTATATCTGACCCCTGATAAATATGTTAATGGTGAACCTGAAAAAGATAAAAACAATCCGAATGATAACCTGAAAACCAGGTCGATACTAAATCTTCAGATCCTAAATGGTTTAACTTATAATTCAGGAGATAAAGAGTGGGCAGGGGGGATGATTTATGATCCGAAATCGGGTAAAACCTATGAGTGTTTTGTATGGCTTGAAGGGAAGGATCTACTGCAACTCAAAGGTTTTGTTGCCGGTATCCGGATGCTGGGTCGTAAATCGGCCTGGACACGGACGACGCTGTGATGGGAAGCTTACTAAAAACAAGATTCGGCGTTCTTTGAACAAAATTTCGAATTGTCAAATAAACAAGATTATGATTTTTGTTCATCCCCATATATTAAAGATGCCAAGGATCAAAAATCATTGGTTATTCTTCCTATAAAAGAGTTTGAAACTATTATTGAAGAACGGGTAGAGTTGGAAGATATTAAATTGTATGACGAGGCTAAAAAAGAGGATGAGGGCGGACGTGTTTTGTTTTCGGACTACCTGAAAAACAGGAAACAGAATAATGCTTAATACGATATTTTTGATAGCGAACTTATTGTTGATATTATTACACCATAATTTACCTACTAACGTCTTGTTTAATACCTTAATTAAATCTTCTGGCAGATTGAATTAAGAATTGACCTTCAAAATAATTCGGAACAGAATTGGTAGTTGTACCTTTGGGAATTACCGTATTGTGAGTTCGGCCATCCGGCAGATAGGTATTTGGGAGCTATTTTTATTTAACACAACCATTCATTAATCGCTAACTCTGATCTGAAAACCTTAAAATAGAATTTTGTCTCAGATATAGAAATCTAAAGAATACCGTCAAAAATATCAGACTCACAATAACCAAAAAGAACGATCCGTCTGCGACAGTTCCTGTTTTATCCAAATCGGTTTTTAATAATCCCTGATGAGTTAAATAGTAGGCAATAACTGCGATTGTATTATTCAGGAAATGAGCGATAATGGGCAACCATAATGTTCCACTCCACTCAAGCATATAGCCAAACATAGCGCCTAATACCAACCGCGGGAGAAATCCGAAGAACTGAAGGTGTAATGCACTGAACAGAGCGGCTGAAATCCAGATTGCAACATGTGCGTTTCCATACATCTTCTTAAATAACTGCTGAACAATGCCTCTGAAAAGCAATTCTTCACCTACAGCAGGAAGTATACCAATCAGGATAATATTATTGGCAAGTGAGCTTAAGGTGTTTCCGGCAAGAAAAGCTTCTGTAATTTTACCGGCTTGATCTTCAGAATTCTGCATCCATAATTGAACTGAATTTAGCCATTCGGGTAGCGACAATTTGGAGTTAATCTCATTTAACCAGTTAATCAGCGGATTGGAAAAAAAGATAATCCCAAGTACGGCAAGAAAATTTAGAAAATCGGGTCTTTTAAGAACCTGCAAATAGGTGAGGGGCTTGTTACTTATCAGCCAGGCAATAATAAATGGAGGTACTATAAAGATGCCGATGGACTGAACCGTTTGAAAAAACTTTAGAATAGCGATATTATGAGGATTTGAAAGATCCTGCATAAGACCTTCAATTTGAGTGAAATTGATTCCAAAAATAAACCAGCCAAACGCCATCCCTAACGCTGAGATAATGAAGCCGCAAGTGATCAGAACGAGTGCGGCAAAGAGCAACTGGGCTGAAGGTTTCGATTCACGAAGTATCTGTCGGAACATCTTTTAAATTTTTTGTAAAGTTAAGAATCCTCCTTAAAGTATCCTGTTAACATCCTACATTTGAAATGCGTTGGATTGCTTATCTTTGACCAATAATTATTCAGATCATTTACGTAAAAACTCACGAGTGAAGATTGGCCACCTGGAATTGGGGAATATGCCGTTGTTTCTGGCTCCCATGGAAGATGTTACCTATAAGTCCTTCCGTTATTTATGCAAGAAATTTGGAGCGGATGTAATGTCTACAGAGTTTATCTCGGCCGATGCGATTAAACGTGAGATGGAGGCGACGAAACGGAAAATGACAATTTTCGATTTTGACAGTCCCATCGCGATCCAGATTTATGGCTCTGATATTGAAGCCATGGTAGGGGCTGCAAAAGTGGCAGCAGCGGCGAAACCTGATTATATTGATATCAATTTTGGATGCCCGATGAAGAAAATTGCAGGAAAGGGTTCTGGCGCAGGGCTCTTGCGGGACATTCCCAAGATGATCAAAATGGCTGAGGAGATCGTTAAAGCTGTTGATCTACCCGTAACTGCAAAAACAAGACTGGGCTGGGATCACTCCGATATGCCGATTGTTGAGATCGGTGAACGGCTCCAGGATGTTGGTATTCAAATGCTCACAATTCATGGAAGGACACGGAGCCAGCTTTATACCGGGGAGGCCGACTGGTCGATGATTGGCAAAGTCAAGGCAAACCCCAGAATGAAGATTCCCATCATTGGAAACGGAGATATCAGCAGTCCCGAGAAAGCAAAGGCATTTGCCGACCTTTCAGGTGTGGATGGGTTAATGATCGCCCGCGGAGCCATCGGACGCCCATGGATTTTTCGCGATATCCGCCATTATTTCAATACCGGAGAGCTTCTCCCTCCACCACTGGTTCCTGAAGTTGTTGAGAGCGTTAAGGAGCAGCTCTATCAATCCATATCGTGGAAACCCGAGCCTCGTGGTGCAATACTTGAAATGAGGCGCCATTTTAACCGCTATTTCCCCGGTTTACTCGATTTTCGAAGCTTTAGAATAGCCCTTCTGCAAGCAGTCGAATTGGAAGAGGTACTGCAGATACTTGATGCAATTGCAATTCAATACGCCAGTGAGCGTGTCAATTACACAAATATTGATCTGAAATAGGAGGAGGCCCGGCTTTTTTAGGGCTAATTTAAAATTTTTGTAAATCTTCTCCTTAAAGATCCATATTATCTGTAAATTTGAAAATTAGTAAATTAAAGCAAATACACCTTTCTACTTAGTATTGATTTTAAGTGAATGGTAAGGATTTCAAAATTAAACTGATTTATTGGTTGGCGTGTATAGATTATTTCATATAAAAGTGGGACCTGCCCGACTCTTGCTCTGTGGCGTTCTGGTTGGAATGATAGTTGGAATTTCTGCGGGCTCATTATACGGAAAACCGGAATTCAAAAATCCTACTTTTTTTTTGATAAGCCAATCCCGGTTGTTAACTGACGCAGATCAGGAAAACCGCTTTTCTCCTGCCTATTTTTATAATTATGCCAGAATACGTGATGGCGAATTTTCAAAGATCATCAGCGAGCCATGGCACGATTACTCCATTTCTCCGGCTCTGCAGGAAGAATCTGCGAGAATAATGTTTAAAGAGCCACTTTTTGAGAATTCCGGGTATGATGTCTCTTCACCGGTCAATCTCCCATTTTCAGGTGTCACCGGGATTACAGAGGTTGATGCCGACCAGTCTAAATCGTTTCCAAGAATTCGAAAACCTGAATCAGATGTTTATACTGCATTGCGGGCTCGCTTTGTTTTTTACGGGCAACAAATCAATCTCACTTACGACAAGTTATTAATAATATCAGTAGTCTCTTCAGTTTCGGAAGATTCAGTTTCACTCTTCTGGAATTCTTTTTCCAGGGCCAACAGTCATCATTTGGTCGACCAAATGATGAATTATCGCGACCTGCTGGGACTGGGTGACTGGGGCTATTTTCAATTGGTAAAAGCAACCGCAGCATTCCTCTTCCCGGATAACCGATTGAGCACTGATCTGCTCACCTGGGCTTTAATGATCCGTTCCGGCTACGACGTCAGACTGGCATTTAACCAAAATAGTACAACCCTTTTATTCCCATCTGACAATTCAATTTATTCGAGACAATTTGTAGAAATTGGGCAGAAGCGATTCTACCTCGATCGACCATTGCGAAGCCAGCTATTGGTTACATGTCCCACCCCCTTCCCTGGCAATCAAGGGATTATAAACCTGACATTCAATAAGTCATTGAATTTTCGTGGAAAGCAGATTAACCGGTTATTTTCGATCAGAAGCAACAATCGCAAATACGATTTTGCATTAAACTTGAACCCTGATGCGATCAGATTTTACAACGATTATCCCAGAACTGATCCGGCCGTTTATTATGGAGCTCCAGTATCATCTCAGGTAAAAGAGGATCTTTTAAGACAATTGTATCCTGTATTTGCTCAAATGAATCATATTGAAGCTGCATCTATCTTACAGGAGTTTGTCCGGAAAGAGTTTGAATTTATTCCGGCAACAAAAAAGGGGGAGGAAAATTCGTGCCGATTTGCAGAGGAACTCCTGGCTTCAAAATCGGGAGATGACCGGAGTAAGGCGGTCCTTTATTCATGGTTAATTCGGAATTTGCTCCGTTTACCCGTGATCGGACTCCATTTCCCGGGATACTATTCAACCGCAATCCTGTTTAATGAACAAGTGGATGGAGATGCTTACCTTTGGAATAAGGGCAGGTACCTGATTGCCGATCCTACTTTTAAGAATATTCCAATTGGAGTCTTAATGCCAGAACTGGCCGGATTAATACCTCAATTAATTATCCTGCCAAATGGATTGTCCAAACCCGATAATCGTGCGGAGATATGGAAACTTGCCTATAAATTGGGTGCAAGGAAAGGAGGAGCAATCCAGGATGTTATTTTTGACAGGCAAAACAGAGCGCTCATCGCAGGATATTTCACAAACAATAAATCCAACAACCCCTTTGTCGCATGCTTTTCTGAAGGAAAAACCCTCCAATGGATCCGAAGGTTCGAAGGAGAAGGGTCGGCAGAAGCCTTTGCTATCACTAAAGTTAATGAGGATGAAATTTATATTGCAGGTTCATTCAGCGGAAAACTTGAAATGGATGGTCGTCGGCTGGAAAGCAATCGGGAAAGAAGAGGATTATTCCTTAGTCAGTTTAATCAGAACGGCGAATTAGTCTGGATAAAGCCTGTTCCGATCGATTCTACGATGCCTGATCTTGCATTAACTTATACGATTCAAACAGACAGGACCGGGGATAATATTTCTATCCAGTGGTCGAATGAAGAATTAAGAAACCTATTTGCTGGTTTTAATGGGGTCAACGAAAAGGGACTTACCCTTACAGGAGCCGGAAATTTTGCCCCTCCAACCCATCATCCTTTTAAGTCTGGAAGCAGGCAGGATATTTCTTCCGGAATTGTAAGGGAATACAACCGTTTAAAAGGGAGTCAAAGCCATTCAAATGTATCCGGAATTATAGCGGTAATGAACTATCTTCAAAAACCCGGAATTGAAGTTTCCGGAGATCAGATAAAGGACTTTATTTCATCGTTAAATCCTCAATTTGCGATAAATTTTCCGGAGTTATCTACTACCATCGGGAGAATTGGATTACTGAAAAATGAGTCTGGAATAATTATATTAAAAACGATCGATTATAAATCGCTAATATTCAATAATATAAGAATTGAAAATGGGGCACGGTTTATTGTTAGTGATTTGTCTAACGGTGATCTCTCAATTGCCGCTGTTTCAGGATTTCAAAATATTGGCAATCCGTTAATTTTGACCCTTAATAATCTTCTAATTGATCGGTCTTCGGGAAATCTGATCCTCGATTATGATCACGATCACACCCTTAAAACGGTTTTCCCCAAACCGTGAAAGCACTCTTTTCAGGGAGTGCTTCTTTATCCTCTCAAATTGTTTTGATGAACTCCTGAATTGCCCAGCTTCGCGTTCCCGAAAATCAGGAACAACGTTTTAATAATCCCGTAAAGGACAACTAATGTAAATATAATCGCCGCACCAGAGGGGACATCGTAAATGTAGGAGAGGGAGAGACCTGCTACCGAACCTGAAAATCCGAAGGCAATCGAATAAAACATCATTACATCAAATCTTTTGGTAAAGAGATTGGCAATGGCCTGCGGAATTGTGAGCAACGACATGACAAGAATAATTCCCACAACCCGGATATTTAATACGATAGTTAAAGCTACAAGACTAATCAACAGAGCATTGAATAATCTTACAGGCGCATTGTTTGTAAGGGCAAATTCTTCATCAAACGATACGAATATAATCATCCGATAGAAAATAAGGAAGAAACTGATCACAAAAACGGCCAGTAAAACCAGGAATAACAGGTCACTCTTCGAAACGGTGAGAATATTCCCAAATAAGTAACTCATCAGATTCGGAGCATAGCCAGGTGTGAGAAAAATAAAGATCACACCAAGCGCCATCCCTAAAGACCAGAGCATTGCAATTGCGGAATCTTCGCGCAAATCTGCCTTTTTTGTAAAAAGCTCAATCCCGAGGGCTGAAAGAATTCCAAAGGCAACGGCTCCCATAATCGGATTGAAACCAAAGTAGTACCCCATACCAATTCCACCGAACGAGGCGTGGGTAATCCCCCCGCTAATGAACACAATTCTTCGGGATACGATATAGGTTCCTATAATTCCGCAGGTTACACTCGCCAGAAATGCAGCCAGAAATGCATTGCGGAAGAATTCAAAGTTGAAAAGTGCGATAAGGTTTTGCATCAGTGAATATGATTATGTAACACAGTATGGGGGATATCACCATGCGAAATAATTTGAATGGGGCATTCGTACGATTTCAAAAGTTCAGGCGTTACTGCATTTCCTTCATGAAAATGGAGGGATGTGTTGACACAGGCATATGATTTGACGTAGGTCGAAATGGTTCCAAGATCATGGGAGACCAGTAAAATAGCAAGCTTTTCATTCAAAAGTTTGAGTTTTTCGTATAACTCCCTCTCGAATCGGTTATCAACATAGGTATTCGGTTCGTCGAGGATCAGTAATTTAGGATTATTTACAAGCGCGCGACATAAGAGGGCTCGCTGGATCTGACCGCCTGAAAGTTCCCCGATTGCTTTGTGGCGAATGCCAAATATCCCCATCTCGTTAAGCAATGCCGTGGCCCGTTCATTCTCCTCTGAGCTGTAACGGCCGATCAGCCGCTTCCTCGACATCAAACCCGAGCGTACCACATCGAACACGGTAACCGGAAATTTACGGTCTATATTGTTGATTTGAGGAAGATAACCAATGCGATGGGCGCTTCCGGCAGTCATCGCTTCAGCAAAGTTAATTTCACCACCCATGGGAGATATCAGTCCAAGCAAAGCCTTAAGAAGAGTGGTTTTCCCACCACCGTTGGGACCTATTACCCCGATGAAATCATTGGGATGAATTGAGAGATTTACCTCGCGCAAGACGATATTTTGTCCGTAACCTGCTGATAAATTACGTATTTCGACTAATGTTTCCATTAATTTGGATTATTACGGGGTTTCTGAAAGTTTTCTTGCAATATCGATCATCTGTTCAGGCCAGTTGTAATCGAGGGGGTCGATCTGCAACATCTTGCAGCCGGTCTCCTGAGCAATAATCTCGGCATTTCGTTTGTCAAACTCCTTCTGAATCAGGACAATTTTAGTGTGGCCCGATTTTGCTGCATCAATTACCATCTGAAGGTGCCTGGGTGATGGAACCTTCCCTTCAAATTCGATGGAGAGCTGTTCGAGTCCGTAATCACGCGCAAAATAACCTAATGCAGGGTGAAAGATTATAAAGTTCTTTGAAGCTGCTCCGGCAAGTATTTTGGTTATTGTTGAATCGACTTTCGCAATTTCAACCAGTAAGGCATTGAAATTTTTCAGATAGGTATCTCCATGTTCAGGATCTATTTGAATCATCCCTGTATATATGTTTTCTGAAATAAGACGGGCAGTTTTCGGAGATGACCAGATGTGGGGGTCAACACCCTGCAAATGTTCATGATCGCCATCCTGATGCTCATCTTTTATTAAATCAATCCGTTTGGAGGTTGCGAAAACATGCAAATCAGGATTTGATGCTTTGTAGCTTTCCAGCCATACCTGTTCAAATCCCAGATATCCAATCGAAAAGTAGGCTTGAGCATCATTAAGCAGCATCATCTGCCTTGGAGTAGGGGAATAGGTTTCAGGACCTGCCCCGGGAGGTACAGTAACTTCAACCTTATAATTATCTCCAACAATTTTATCGGCAAAGTATTTTAAAGGTAAGATACTCACAAAGATTACTTTATGCTTTGATTTCGGGGCTTCCGAAAAGCAACCCGAGAGCAATATTCCTATTATAAGTGATACATAAAGTCTATTCATTCTTAATTCTTTAATTCTTAATTCTTTCATTCTTGCCTGGAGGTACCGGATCGTATCCGTGAGTACCCCAGGGGTGACATTTTAAAATCCGGCGCGTCGCAAGATATAGCCCCTTAAATGGTCCATGGATTTTTAAGGCATCGATCGCATATTGTGAACAGGTTGGGATATGACGGCATGATGCCGGAGTTAATGGCGATATGGCATATTTATAAAAATAGACAGGTATCATAAATAGCCGGATGATTATCCATCTGATACCGTCAAATGCCTTCTTAAACATCTATTTTTTCACTTTATATAAATCATCTATCTTAACCACCTCGATTGCCGTCGAGTCTTTAAGTGTCTTGGAAATCAGTCCATAAGGAGCAATTATGACTTCATCATCACTATTTAGACCCTGGACAATCTGAATATTTGCGTTATCCTGAATTCCTGTTTTAACCTTCACTTGCCTCGCTAATCCTTTTCTGTTAACGAAAACAACCTCAAATTGTTCCGGTTCTTTCAAAGATATCTTCTCTTCCTTTGTTTTTGAGCCCTCAACTTCCTGCTGATTCGTCGCTTTTTTTGCCGTGCCGCTTTCCGATCGTGTGGTTACAGCCTGAATAGGAACGGAGATCACACCAGATCTGGTTTCCGTCCGTATCTCAACAGTGGCTGACATCCCTGGCAGGAATGGATTCTTGTGTGGATTACTGATCAGCAGATCTTTATAGGAATCCTGTAAAAGAAGTACCTTCACATTGAAATTAGTCACCTGATCTGTAGAGGTCCCCAAAACATTGGCAGAACTCGCAATTTCAGTTACCAGACCTGTAAATTTCCGTTTCATATAGGCATCAATCTGAATATTTGCAGTATCTGATTTTTCAACATTTACAATGTCATTCTCATTGACTTCAACCTTAACTTCCATTTTGGTCAGATCGGCAATGGTCATTAATTCGGTACCGGCAAACTGGTTGGTACCAACCACTTTTTCCCCTTTCTCTACATTGAGTTTGGAAACCGTTCCCGAAATGGGGGAATAGATCTTGGTTTTTGTGAGGTTCTCCTGCGCCTCACTTAGGCTTGATTCGGCACTTTTTGTCGAGTAACGCGCAGCCTGAACCTCTGCCTGAGCAACTTTATAGGCTGCCTCTATGGTTTCAAAATCTGATTTTGCGATTGTATTCTTTTCAAAAAGCAGTTTAGACCTTTTGTATGTAAGTTCCTTTTCAACCAGCTGTGCTTCAGCCTGGGACATGCGCGCCTTTTGACTGTTTAAAGCTGCCTCGTTCCGGTTGCGGTTCGAAATGTAAATATCGGGGCGGACCACAACCAACAGGTCGCCCTGGGTAACCTGATCACCCTCCTTTACAGGCAGTTCAATGATTTCACCCGGCACCTCCGGACTGATTTTCACCAGCAATTGAGGTTCAACTTTCCCATTTGCAGTAATAATTTCGGTAATGTTCCTCTTTTGAACCTTTTCAATGGCAACTTTCAATGCCATCTCCTTACCAATCCAACCCGCTTTCTTACCTGCTATTAGCGCCGTAATCACAATTACGATAACAACTCCAAGATATAGGAGTGTCTTATTTTTCTTTTTCATACCTTGATCATTTCTTTTTTAATGCCAAATGGAACTCGTCTTAAGATATAATCCTGCTAATTTATGAGATTGACCCTCATAACTTATTTCATTTATGGTTCTTAAATTTTGCAAAGTTTTTTTATTCTGCCATAGAACGTACCGCTGTTGCGACACCCTTTTTTTTAAAAAATCGGTTCAAAATTGATAAATCAATGGAGTTTTAAAATTACAAAAATTCATCAGTTTTCTGCGATTTATTTTCTGCTTACTATTAAATTGTAGCATAGATTTAATTTTATAATTCTGAGGACGTTTTGCATTTAATTATTGACCGGATTGGAAATGTTAAATACCTTGATTCTCCATTTCGCCCAAAAAGCGATTTAGGAGGAAGTGCCAAAGGATCCATAGCCCTTGTAAAATATTACCGTCAAGGAATAAATAATCCAAATAAATCCGTTCAGATGTCGTGCACGCAAACGCTTTTTTTCGTTATATTTGACACCTCTTAGTCTCTATTTTAATTCAAGATTACCCATTTCCGTATGATTAAAAAGCTTAAAATCCCAAGATGGTCGTGGCTTGTGTTTTTTATCGGTATTGTGACATACGTTATCCTGTTATTTATAACCAATAAAGCAGTCAGGATTACTTCCTCGGACGAATACTGTCAATCGTGTCATGTCCATCCCGATGCCGATGCCTCCTGGAAAAAATCGACCCATTTTTATAATCCAAGTGGGGTGAGAGTCCACTGCGTCGAGTGCCATTTACCTCCAAAGGAGGATAACCGCTATTTGTTTATAAAAGCAAGTACAGGATTGAACGATCTTTATGGCTATTACTTTAAGGATAAGAAATCATTTAACTGGGAAAATAAACGGCTTTTGGAACATGCTGTGAAAATGGTGTATAACGAGTCGTGTACCAAATGCCACCAGAATCTGTTTTCAAAGGGGCTCTCTGCCGAAGGGGGAACAGCTCACCTTTATTATGAAAAAAATGCATTAAAGCTTGATTTGCAATGTATTAATTGTCATCTCGACGTTGGTCATTACAATCCCAATTATAAACACGAAAAAATGAAGGGGGTGCCGGTTTCGGGTAACGCTTCCCAAAACAAATATACGGAGCCTGCCAAAGTAACTGCCTTTGAAAATTTCAAGGAATTTATCCCCAATAGTGCAGTCTCTTTCAGTATGGTTGCGGTCAAAGGAGGAACTTTTAAAATGGGAAGCCCTGAGAAAGAACCGTTTCGCAAGAGTGATGAAGGACCAGTACGCCAGGTTACAGTTTCCCCGTTTTTCATGGGAGAGGTTGAAGTCTCGTGGGACGAATTCTGGACCTTCTTTGCTTCGACAATGTCAGAGGGACGTGTAGATCCAAAGATGGTTATGGCCCGTAATGCCAATGCTCCCGATGCGGTTACCGGACCGACACCTCCGTTCGGAATTCCGGAACAGGGCTGGGGTAGCGGCAAACGCCCGGCAATTACAATGACCCACTATTCGGCAACGATCTACTGTCAGTGGCTCTCCAAAATGACCGGAAAAAATTACCGATTGCCAACCGAAGCCGAATGGGAATATGCCTGCCGGGCCGGAAGCGAAACCCCTTATTTCTTCCCGGGCGATCCTAAACGGTTATCCTCAGAAGGATTTAGAAGTAAAATATTCGGGGCCGACACCTCCAACATCAGCCGGTATGTGGTTTATGCGCTTAACTCAACGGGAAAGACTCAGGAACCCGGCTTTGTAAAGGCAAATCCATTTGGTTTAAAAAATATGATGGGTAATGTACTGGAATACTGCTCAGATTTCTATGCTGAAAACGCATACTCCAAAACCGGAACTTCTGTAAAGGATCCTAAGGGACCCGAAACAGGAGAGGAACATGTTATCCGTGGCGGAAACTACTCCGATGATGCAAAAGACCTTCGGTCTGCAGCCAGAGGATTTACCCGGACAGCTGACTGGCTTAAGACAGATCCGCAACAACCTAAGAGTATCTGGTGGTATTCCGATATTAAGGGAGTTGGCTTCCGTGTAGTCTGCCAACCAGATCAAAACTTGGTTATTAAGTAATTGAAGAAGATAAATTCTAATCCTTAAACAAAAAAACATGACTAAAAAAAATTCGTTAAGCAGGAGAGACTTTTTTTCAGCCTCTGCAGTCGTTGGTGTTGTAGGAACAATTGGAGCTGGCGCCGTTTTGGCTTCGTGTGCCTCGGGCCCGGAAAAGCTGGTTCCGTTGAAATCACTCGCAGGTGCTTACATCCCGAACCTTGTCGATAAGGCGGATGACGGAAGATTATTAAAAGCCGGCGTAATCGGTTGTGGCGGTCGTGGATCGGGTGCAGTTCAAAATTTTTTAGATGCAGTTCCTACCAATGTGCAGATCGTAGCTTTGGGCGACCTGTTTCAGGATAGGATCGACGAATGTCGTAAAGGACTGAAAGAGAAACATAACGTAGAAGTTCCTGACAACATGTGTTTTACAGGATTTGATAATTATAAGAACGTCCTTGCGGCTGGCATTGACCTTGTGATTATTGCTACCCCTCCGGCCTTCCGCCCGACCCATTTCGAAGCTGCAGTTGAGGCTGGAAAACATGTGTTTATGGAAAAACCGGTTTGCGTCGATCCTGTTGGTGCACGCTCAATCTTTGCAAGCGCAAAAAAAGCTGAATCTCAAGGGCTTTGTGTGGTTACAGGTACACAGCGTCACCATCAAAGAAGCTATGTCGAGAGTTTTAAACAGATTCAGAGTGGTTTGATCGGTGAGATTGTATCAGGAAATGTATACTGGAACCAATCGATGTTATGGTACAGGGAACGTAGAAAAGAGTGGTCAGATATGGAGTTCATGGTGCGTGACTGGGTTAACTGGAAATGGCTCTCAGGCGACCATATTGTTGAGCAGCATGTACATAATCTCGATGTCTTCAACTGGTTCTTCGGTAAAAAACCGGTTAAAGCGGTGGCATTCGGGGCAAAACAACGCCGTCTTTCAGGCGACCAGTATGATATGTTCAGTGTAGACTTTGAATATGAGGGTGGCGTTCACCTTCACAGCATGTGCCGCCAGATTGATGGTTGCGAGACCAACGTTTCCGAACGGATCCAGGGAACAAAAGGGGTCTGGGACAGCAGTACCATGGAGATCAAAGATCTTCAGGGGAAGGTGGTCTGGAAATATGATTCAGCAAAAGAGAATGCCGATTTCAAACAAACAAATCCATATGTTCTGGAACATGTCGATTTCGTGAATCATATCAGGTCTAATACCCCAATTAATCAGGCTGAAGAGACTGCCGTTTCATGTCTTACAGCGATTATGGGCCGCGAATCGGCCTATTCAGGCGCTGCAGTTACCTGGGAGGAGATCTCAAACTCATCGTTAAATACCCTTCCTTCAAAACTGGAAATCGGACCAGTGGACATGAGCAGTTATGTTGTTCGTGTTCCTGGAAAACCCAAAGAAGAGAAAAAAGGTTAATCATAAAGGAATCTATTCCAATAAAAATATCCCTGCTACTGAAAAGTGGCGGGGATTGTTATTGTCCTGGTACACAAGTAATAAAAATATTAAAAGTTTGTGTTATTTTAATTCCGGATAGATTGCTTCCGTCACCGTTAATCTGTGTTATAGGGACAGGCTGTATAGGTTATAGTGGCTGTTTAAATAGGGAGATTCTTCACTGCGTTACCATTGACAGAATCGTGAAAATCTGCCAGTGAGAGGAGATTGCTTCGTCACTCCTTCGTCGTTCCTCGCAAAGACAGCTATTAAGGGTTGTAGTAAAGGATAGGGGGGAGCAGGCGGCGCAGCCGCCTGCTCCCCCCTATCCTTTACCCTTAGAATGACAAAAATGTCATTGCGAGGCACTCCCCAAAGCTCTTGTAATTTAAATAATTAATCCTTGGAGTGCCGAAGCAATCTTCCAAAATTAATTGTTTACAAATGGTTGTCATTACGAATGTAGTGCAGCGAAATGAGGAATCTCAATTTTTCAAATTGCTTACGTTATTTAAGCCAACAGCCAGCCGCTTCCGTTTCTAATAGTCTAAAAGCCTATTCTCCTAATTCACCTCAAAATGTACCGGATCATGGTAGTTTTTGTAGGTTCCGCCCCAAAGTAACCCATACTTTTTTGCAATTTCAGGCACTTTGGTCGCAAGCCATGAGGCCTTTGAATTGGATTTTTTTAAACGGGTAAATTGAAACCCTTCAAGCTTATAGAGATTCAGATCAACCGCCCGGCCTAGTACATGCCTGCTTTTATTTACTGCCGCATTTCTCGGATTTTCGCGCTTTAACTGAATTTGTGCTTCTTTTGAACGTAACCCGCTGATTATTTCAACTTTCCAGCTAGTCTCCTTTTCTATATCACTTATAAAGAGCTCAAAACGATCGGCACAATCCTTATTGATCCCGGAGATATTATTCAGTACATTACGGTTATTATACCGGATCCGAAGGTCATAGGCAACGGTAAAACAAAAATACCCGACCGATAAAATGATGATCCCCAAAAGGATGTTCATCATTTGACGTAATAAGGGTTTTCGTTTTTTTGCACGCATAGTAATTGGCTGAAATATATTGTCTTATCGAATCATGCAGAGCATTTCAGTGCTGTCCGATGCCAAGACAGTCAAAGTTGTAGCGCATAAAGCACTGCCGGATATTTAAACCGCGAAAATAACACCATTCATCAAACTTCTTTGAATGTGAAGTTCAAATAATCTTTTTTTGATCAGATAATTAATCTTTTCAGGATGTTTAGTTGAAGTTTTGTTTGTAATTTTATTGCCTATAAATTAACCTTTAACGATACAAAATAAAAAATCATGAATAGAAAATTACGCATGGGAATGGTTGGCGGAGGTAGCGACGCTTTTATTGGTGCAATTCATCGTCTGGCAGCTTTTATGGACAACCAGATCGAACTCGTCTGTGGCTGTTTTAGTGTCAATCCTGAGATTTCAGCTTCTTCAGGTAAATCTTATTTCCTTCCGGAAGACCGTGTATATAAGTCATATAACGAGATGTTTGAAAATGAATCCAAATTGCCGGAGGGTGATCGGATGGATTTTGTCACCATTGTAACACCCAATTTTGCCCATTTTGAGCCTGCAATGATGGCACTGGATAACGGTTTTAATGTTGTAATTGATAAACCAATCACTTTCACGCTTGATGAAGCAAAACTGTTAAAGGCAAAAATTGAAGCCACAGGACTTACATTGGCCCTTACTCATACCTATTCCGGCTATCCTGCCGTCAAAGAGGCGCGCGAAAGAGTCGCCCGTGGTGATTTTGGGAAGATCCGTAAAGTGTTTGTTGAATATCCTCAGGGATGGCTCTCTTCCAAACTGGAGGATTCCGGAAATGCACAGGCTTCGTGGCGTACCGACCCCAAGCGCTCAGGGAAAGCGGGTTGTATGGGAGATATCGGAACGCATGCCCACCATTTGGCCGAATACGTCACCGGACTTAAAACAACTGAAATCTGTGCAGAACTTAATATTTTTGTCCCAGGCCGTTTGCTCGATGATGATGGGGCCGCCTTCCTCCGTTTTGACAATGGCGCAAAGGGTGTTCTTGTTGCCACGCAGATTGCTGCAGGTGAGGAGAATAACATAAGACTACGGGTTTATGGAGACAAGGGTGGACTCGAATGGCACCAGCATGAACCAAATACGCTGTTTGTAAAATGGAGCGACAGACCTACAGAAATCGTTCGGGTAGGAAACAGTTATATGAGTGCAATTGCTGCCCACAATACCCGTACACCGGGAGGTCATCCTGAAGGATATCTCGAAGCATTTGCCAATATCTACCGCAACTTTTCCCTCACTGTAAGAGCTAAGATGAATGGCGAGACTCCTAAATCGGAATGGCTCGACTTCCCCACTGTCGAAGATGGAATTCGTGGAATGCAGTTTATCGACACCGTAGTTGAAGCCGGTTATAACGATCAGGTGAAATGGGTCAAATTTGCAGAATAACCTTAAACCTCATAAATTAGATAATTAACTATGAAAAGAGCAGTCACACTTTTTACCGGTCAATGGGCTGACCTGACCCTCGAAACGGTAGCTCAAAAAGCAAAAATGTTTGGTTACGATGGCCTCGAATTGGCCTGTTGGGGCGACCATATCGAAGTTGATATAGCTGATCAGGCTTATTGCGATGCCAAACTCAACCTGCTGAAAAAATATGATCTGAAGCTATTTGCGATCTCTACACACCTTGTCGGTCAGGCTGTTTGCGATAACCCCGACAGTCGTCACAAGGGTATGCTTTCACCCGAAATCTGGGGCGATGGAGATCCGGAAGGAATCCGTCAAAGGGCTGCTGCCAGCGTCATTGAGACCGGAAGGGTTGCAAAGCGTCTGGGATTAAAGGTCGTGAATGGCTTTACCGGAAGCTCAATCTGGCAATATCTTTATTCATTTCCTTCAGTTTCGCAGGCAACTCTGGACGAAGGTTATGCCGATTTCGCCAAACGATGGATTCCGATCCTGGATGCTTATCAGGAAATGGGGATGAAATATGCACTCGAGGTCCATCCTACCGAAATCGCTTTCGATATTGAAACAGCGAAACGGGCGCTAAAAGCGCTCAATAACCACCCGGCTTTCGGCTTCAATTTTGATCCGAGTCACTTTGGTTATCAGGGGGTTGATTATGTGCGATTTATTTATGAGTTCAGTGACCGTATTTTCCATGTACACATGAAAGATGTCACCTGGAATGAACATCCCGGGACTATCGGCGTATTTGGTGGTCATACCGAATTTGGTGATAACCGCCGTTTCTGGAATTTCAGGAGTGTGGGTCGTGGAAAAATCGATTTTGAAAAGATCATCAGGGCGTTAAATGATATTCAATATACCGGACCCCTCTCAGTAGAATGGGAAGACAGTGGCATGGACCGTGAAATGGGTGCCGCCGAATCGTGCGAATTTGTGAAAAAGGTGGACTTCTCGCCAAGCACACTCGCCTTTGATGCAGCGTTTACAAAGGAGTAGGTTTCCATCAAATACATCTCAAAGAAAGGCTGGATACGAATCCGGCCTTTCTTTCAGAAGACCTCTTTTTGGTACACCTTGGGGTTTTGGAGCCTTGACGGAATTTCTTATTTTTCACTCTACTTTTAGATTCAATTTTATCAATGCAAGTCAACGGTAAAAACTATCAGACAATCTGGGTTCATGCAGATAACAATCAGATTATTCAGGTAATCGATCAACGAAAATTGCCATTCGAATTTGAGATCATAGACCTAAAAACTCCCGTTGACGCCTTCGTTGCAATTCAAAATATGACCGTCAGAGGTGCGCCTTTGATCGGAGTCACAGGTGCCTATGGAATTTATCTCGGTCTGATTGACGCAAACTCCGAATCGTGGAAAACCTCGCTTTTTAAAAACGCTACATACCTGAAAAGTGCCCGCCCAACGGCTGTTAATCTGGCAATCCTGATTGATGAAATAGTGGCCGTTTTGGCAGAATGTTTTAGCCACGAATCAGCATGCGCGCTTGCCCTGGAGGAGGCAAACCGGTTAAAAAGGAGAGAGATTGACTGGTCAGAATCGATCGGGGAATATGGTTGTGAATTAATTGAAGCGATAAGTATATCGAAGAATGGCGAACCTGTTAATATCCTGACTCACTGTAATGCCGGTTGGCTTGCCTGCATCGACTGGGGAACAGCTACCGCTCCCATTTATAAGGCTTTCTTATATGGTATACCTGTTCATGTGTGGGTCGATGAAACAAGGCCCCGAAATCAGGGGGCTCGACTTACTGCCTGGGAATTGTCACATGAAGGTGTCCCTCATACTGTAATTCCGGATAATGCCGGTGGTCATCTGATGCAGCATGGGCTTGTCGACCTCTGTATTGTTGGGAGCGACAGGACAACTTCGACCGGCGATGTAGCGAATAAAATTGGAACCTATCTTAAAGCTTTGGCTGCCTATGATAACAACATTCCATTCTACGTGGCATTACCTTCATCAACCATCGATTTTATGATGATGGATGGTGTTCGGGAAATCCCTATTGAGCAAAGGGATGGTGAGGAGGTCAGTCACATGGAGGGGGAGCTTGATAATGGACTAATCACAAAAGTAAGGATCGTGAATCCAGGCTCTGCTGTCGCTAACTATGGATTTGATGTTACTCCGGCGAGATATGTTACGGGGCTAATCACAGAAAGAGGGATATGCGGAGCAAATCCTGCAGATATCTTTAAATTATTTCCGGAAAGGGGAGGGAGAGAAAAAAAGAAGGGGTAAATAGGAGATTAAGTGACTGATGGAGTGAGAGATAGAGTATCTGGTCCTTAAATGGGTTTACAGAAAAAGTAAGCTGGGAACAGGATTATGAACCTAAAAGAACAAGGACTATCGAAAACCTTGCTGAACCAGAATCCTCAGAGCCATCGGCTCGGCGAATTTTTTAAGACCGGATTTCAATCCGGTTTAAAAAAGGGATAAAAAACTAAAGAGTGCCTTAGGCACGAATCATTTTATCGTCAAATCCAGCTTTACTTTCTCATTTTCCTTACTTTTACGCAAACTAATCCTGAATAAATGAATAGCGTTAACCCCGTTGACGGTTATATAAAATTTACCTGCCACCTGGTCTCCGAAAAAATAGAGATTCCTGTTTTACTTTTTGATCCCCTGAACTTCTGGAGGGAAGAGATGTGGCAGAGGTCCTTTATCGGGGCTTATCCAGATGGTATTGGATTTGGAAATATCTCAATCCGGGTGCCTCAAACTGACCAGTTCTATATCTCTGGCAGTGCCACAGGTGGTCTGCCTGAACTGGCTCAAATACACTATCCGTTGGTCGAAAAATGCAGCCTTCCACAAAATGCATTAGGGTGCAAAGGATTAGTAAAGGCATCCTCCGAGTCATTGAGCCATGCGGCAATTTATTCCTGCGACTCAGCCATCGGAGCAGTAGTCCATATTCATAACCGACAACTCTGGGAAAAATACCTTGATGTGCTGCCAACTACTGATATGCAGGTGGAATATGGAACCCCCGAAATGGCCTACGAAATTATACGGCTGATGGGGCTTCCTGAAACGCAAAAACGAAAAGTGTTTGTGATGGGTGGACATGCCGAAGGGATCGTCGCATTTGGAAAAACCGTTGAGGAGGCGGCGAGGCTAATTCTGAATTTGGAAGAGGTTTAAGAAGGAGTGATTTTATGGTAGTGGGAAACTTCACGACGGCACGACGGCACGACCTCACGACGCCACGTTGGCACGACTTCACTGTCTAGTGCCAAGTTCTGAAATAGATTTACAGAAAAAGTAAATTAAAATCAGGATTATGAAGGTAAAAGTAAACAGTTTCATGGACGAACTAAAATACAATTCTCGCCACATGAATTATCAACCGCGAAGCGGTAGTATGATTATAGAGGCAAATTTGTGTTTAGAATTTTAACCCCGAAAGGGTGGCATTATTAGGTGCGGGTTGAAATAGAATATGCCAATTATCAAGAGAAATCAAAAATTATATATTTATAATGCAGAATGAAAAATTGAGACTTAGAAAGATTGCTGAAAAACAGGTCGAATCCGTAAAACAGCAGGAAGAGATGGCGGACTCGCAACGGAAGCAGGCGGAGCAAACTGTAGCATACGATAAACAGCAGCAGGAAATACTGATGAATTACCGC
>Ga0118677_10006522_pt1 | contig 19701 bp, 10 predicted proteins | sample AliMusrvi5mmetaG_FD_86154 | JGI IMG/M metagenome (GOLD analysis project Ga0118677, IMG submission 86154)
GATCAGGAGCGATGCCCGGTTCAGCTCCCTGCCGATCATCGCCGTTACCTCGCTTGCCGGCGAAGAGGATGTGGAGCGGGGGAGACAGGCAGGATTGACCAACTACCTGGTCAAGCTTGACCGGGAAAAATTGCTGGAGGCGATTGCGGCCATTAATCCAAATCCCGTGGTCGATAGAAAGAGAATAAGCTGACGTATTGACATACATCTTTATTACAGGAAAAGGAGTGTATTAATGTCATTTTTCACAGATCTTAATATCGGTAAGAGGCTTGGGTTAGGGTACGGCGTCATACTGCTGGTGGTATTACTCATGAGTATTGCCGGTTTTGTCGGGTTGGCGCAGATATCGGAGCAGATTCACAAAATTGTACACTCGAATAACGTAAAGATGGAGTCTGCCAATAAACTGCAAAACTATCTGGGTGACCTGTACTACGCCATGGGGAATCTTCAGACGGCAACGAACAAGAAGGAACTTGATGAATATCAGAAACGGATACTGGAGGCGCGCGACAATTATCGTAAGGTGCTTGAAGAGCTGGAAAAACATGAGAATTATGAAGAAGGGAAGAAGTTGATCGCGGCGTACCGTGAGATTGCGGGGAAGGCTGCTGCGGTAAATAACAGGGTTATCGAACTGGCGATGGCCGGAAAGTCGGCTGAGGCGATTAAACTGAATCACGCCGAGGGGATCGCTTATAAAGCGGAGGTAAATAAGGTATCGGAAGCGATTTTAGAGTTCCAGAAACAACGGACAAAGATACGTTCGGACAGTGCGGAAGTGGTTATTTCCCGTTCGCGGCTTCTGTTTGGGATAGCCACTGTCGCGGCCTTTATTATATCAATTATTTTAGGTTTTATTACCTCACGAAGCATCACGCGGCCGCTCAGTCTGGGGGTCACCTTTGCCGGAAAAATGGCGGAAGGGGATCTGACCCAGACAATCGCTTTGGAACAAAAAGATGAAATTGGTGAACTCGCTTCGGCGCTTAACATAATGGGGGGCAATTTAAGGGAGATGTTTACCAACTTGTCCGGAGGCGTTCAGACTATCTCTTCATCGTCAACGGAACTTTCCGCGGTTTCACGGCAATTGAGCTCCAGCGCCGAGATATCGTCCTCCCGCACCCATGGGGTGGCTGCGGCAGCCGAAGAGATGAGCGCTAACATGCTATCGGTGTCGGCTGCCATGGAGCAGGCCACGGCCAATGTCAATACCGTTGCCAGTGCTACCGAAGAGATGACCGTCACGATTGCCGACGTTGCCAAAAATTCCGACAGGGCCCGAGATATTACCGGTCAGGCGGTGATGCAGGCAGACAAGATCACGGAGCAGATTTCGGCATTGGGGAGAGCGGCGCGGGATATCGGTAAGGTAACGGAGGTTATCACCGCCATTTCGGCACAGACCAACCTGCTCGCCCTGAACGCCACTATTGAGGCTGCCCGGGCCGGAGCAGCGGGCAAAGGATTCACGGTTGTTGCCACCGAAATCAAGGAACTTGCCCAGCAGACCGCCGCTGCCACCGAGGGGATCCGTGACAAAATCGACAATATTCAGCTGTCCACAGCGGAGGCGGTGGAAGAAATCGGTAAAATTTCACATGTCATTCAGGATGTTAATGGTATCATTGCCACAACAGCGGTCGCCATCGAGCAGCAATCGACGGTAATGCAGGAAATCGCTACCAATATTGCCGAGGCGGCTCACGGGATGCAGGAGGTGAACCAGAACGTGGCTCAGACCTCCGGCGTGGCAGAAATGATAGCTCGCGACATTTCCGAGACGAATCAGGCGGTTGGCGAGATATCGAGCGGTAGCGCCCAGGTTTTGGAGAGCGCTGAAGACCTGTCCCGGCTGGCGGTCGAGCTGGAGCAGATGACCGGACGTTTCAGGATATCTGCGGATTCTTCGAACATTGCGACAGGGGGAGGGCGTATTGACGTGGAACAGATCACCAAGGCGATCAGTGCCCACGGCATGTGGAAAACTCGCCTGAAACAGGCCATAGATACCGGTAAAATGGATGTCTCGGTTCACGATGCCCGCGCCGATAATGTCTGTGCTTTCGGCAAATGGTTCTACAGCCAGTCGATTCCGGCGTCGGTCAAGCAATCTTCCCGCTACCGGTCGATAAAGGAGATGCACGCGGAATTCCACAAAAGTGCGGGAAAAATTGCCGAACTGGCGCTGAGTGGCAACAAACGGGAAGCAGAACAGTTGATGGCTCCGAATAGTGCGTTTGCGGCACTCTCGCTAAAACTGACATCGGCTCTGATGGAATGGAAAAAACACATTTAAATATTTTAATAATACCTGTTATTGCCGGGTGAAAATATATACATTCATGTGAAGGGGGAAGTAATGGACAGATTGAAAACCAGATTCAATAATCTGAGTATAATCAACAAAATAATGGTGTTGTGTTATGCCTTTCTCATCATTACGGTGTGTAACGTGATGTTGTTTGTACTTCCGGCAGTTCTTGAACAGGCTACTCAAGGAAGGCGCTATGCAATCCGGAGTCTGGTGCAAACGGCGACCCAGCTGGTGGCTGAATACGACGCTCGGGCTGCTGCGGGCGAAATGACGTTGGAAGACGCTAAAAAATGTGCTTTTAAGAGTATTGGAAATTTACGCTATGGCTCCAATGATTACTTCTGGATTAACGACATGAAGCCGGTCATGATCATGCACCCGTTGAAGCCGGAGATGAACGGGAAAGAACTGGCGGAATACAAGGATCCCAACGGTAAACTTCTCTTTATTGCCATGCTGGATGTCTGCAAGGCAAATGGCGAGGGGTTTGTCGATTATGTCTGGGACAAAGGTGGGAAGCTCACTCCAAAGGTTTCGTATGTTAAATTGTACAAACCATGGGGGTGGGTCATCGGAAGCGGAGTTTATCTGGACGATATTCAACGGGACGTGAATGCATTGCGCTGGAAAATACTCGGTGCTACAGCCCTGATGCTTATTGTTTTTGTTGTGCTGGCATATGTGATCGGCACTCTTATTACCAGGCCGTTGAGAGGCGCGGTTGTCACGCTGAAACAGGTTTCGGAAGGGGATTTGACCGTTGATGTGATCGTGGAGAGCAATGATGAAACCGGTCAAATGATGCTGGCCATGAAAAATATGGTGGAAAAATTGAGGGCGATGTTCTCGGATATTTCAGGAGGCGTGCAGACGCTCTCCTCATCGGCAACCGAGCTTTCATCGGTTTCGCGCGAATTAACCACCAACGCTGAAGAGTCTTCCCGGCGTACGCAGGGGATTGCGGCGGCTGCCGAGGAGATGAGCGCCAACATGATGTCGGTATCGGTGGCCATGGAGCAGGCCACTGCCAATGTCAACACTGTGGCAACTGCCACCGAAGAGATGACCGCAACTATCTCCGATGTTGCCATCAACTCGGACAAGGCCTGTACTATCACCGCTCAGGCGGTGAGCCAGGCAGGCAAGGTCACCGAACAGATAGCGGCGCTGGGGAGGGCGGCGCGTGATATCGGCAAGGTGACGGAAACAATTACCGCTATCTCGGCCCAGACAAACCTGCTGGCGCTGAATGCGACAATCGAGGCTGCCAGAGCCGGCGCAGCGGGGAAAGGTTTTACAGTGGTCGCCACCGAAATAAAGGAGCTTGCCCAGCAGACCGCCGCTGCCACCGAGGGAATTCGCGACAAGATCGATAACATCCAGGTATCCACGGCGGAAACTGTTGAAGAGATTGAAAAAATATCCCGTGTAATTCAGGAAGTGAACGACATTATTGCTACCACGGCGGTTGCTATCGTGCAACAGGCGGCGGTGACGCAGGAAATAGCAGCCAATATCGCCCAGGCTGCCCGCGGGATGGGAGAGGTGAACCAGAACGTGGCCCAAACCTCCGGTGTAGCCGATATTATTGCCCATGACATCTCTGATACGAACCATGCGGTGGGCGTGATTTCCAACGGCAGTACCCAGGTGCTGGAGAGTGCCGAGGACCTGGCCCGCCTGGCCGAACAGCTGCGCGAAATGAGTGAACGTTTCCGTCTCTAACCAAAATGTGATTAAGGACTTTACATGAAAACAAAATTAACCAATAAAGTTCTCACCATAATCGGAGCGACACTCTCATTCAGTTTTGCCGTAATGGGTCTGTGCTGTCTGTACTTTCTGTATGAAGCAACCCTGGATCTCCAGAAAGATAATGCCCGTCTGCTGGTTCGTACCGTAAAGCACGACCTCCTCGGCCAGATGGTGAAAGGGGATTTGAAGGATATCGGAGGATATATAGCCGAGATCAAGAAAAACAGTGAAGTTATGGATATCCGGATCTATAATGCTGAAGCTAGGGAATGGGGCAATGGCGTCTCTCGCAGCGAGGAGATGTCCAAGGCTCTTACAGCGGGCGTGCCGCTGGAGTTCACGGGCAAAAAGGAGGGTAAGCGTGTCCTTACCGTAGCCCTGCCGATGGTAAATGAGGAGCGTTGTTACGGGTGTCACGATTCCAAAGCCCGTTTTAATGGGGGGTTGTTGCTGACAACTTCCCTGGAAAAGGGAATTGCCAGTGCCATCATAATGATGGCCAAGATATCGGCAGTCGGGGTATTCTTTTTTGCCGTTATCCTTATGATTCTCTTTTTCTTCTTTAAAAAGAGAATCATTTCTCCGATCATGCAAATCTGTAAACACGTGGAAGGCATCGCCGATGGTGACCTGACCAACACCATGACCATCGACCGGACCGATGAGATAGGCGACCTGACGATAGATATCAATCGGATGGGGAGTAATCTGCGGGAGATGTTTACCGAAATCTCCGGAGGCGCGGAGACTCTTGCCGTATCTGCTACCCAATTGATTGAAATATCGGGAGAAATGTCGGCCAGCGTTGAACAGTCGTTGCTTCGCTCGCAGGGGATTGCTGCTGCTGCCGAGGAAATGAGCGCTACCATGGCCACGGTCGCGTCGGCCATGGAAGAGACAACGGCCAATGTGAATACGGTGGCCGGTGCTACCGAGGAGATGACCCTCTCCATCGCCGATGTTGCCAGAAACTCGGATACGGCGCGCACGATCACCGGGCAGGCCGTTGCGTACACCAATCGTGTCACGGATCAGGTTGCCGCCCTGGGGCGGGCTGCCCGGGAAATCAATAAAGTTACCGAAGCGATTACCGCTATTTCGGCACAGACGAATCTGCTGGCTCTGAACGCCACTATCGAAGCGGCCCGGGCCGGGGCCGCCGGCAAAGGTTTTACCGTGGTTGCCACCGAGATCAAGGAACTTGCGCAACAGACCGCCTCCGCCACCGAGGGGATACGGGAAAAAATCGGGAATATCCAGGTGTCTACGGCTGAAACGGTTACGGATATCGGTAAAATTCTGCGCATTATTCAGGACGTCGATGAAATAATTGCCGGTACCGCGACATCGATAGAGAAACAATCGGTCGTCACGCATAATATGGTGTCCAACATCGTGCTGGCGGCTCACGGCGTCCAGGAAGTTAATCATAATGTCGGGCAGACTTCCGGTGTCGCCGCTACTATTGCCAGGGATATCGGCGAGGCCAACGTGATTAACGATACCTTGTCCGGTAACGGCTCAATGGTGCTTGATAGTGCCGGGGAGCTGGCCGCACTTGCCGGACAATTGAAGGAATTGACCGGACGGTTCAAGGTGTGAATATGGTGTCAGGTCCGTGGAGCCGCCGTCGCTTAAGGATCTTTTGAATACGTAATTTTGGAAACCACTACAGGAGATACAGCGTATGCACGCAAACGACGAACTTGACGATACCCCGCTGGCATCGACGTTTACCATCGGCACTACCCTGCTGGGAATATCTACCCTGCATATCCAGGAAATCATCAAGATGGTTGATATTACGGAAGTCCCTCGTGCTCCCGGCTACATCATCGGCATTCTCAACCTGCGTGGTCGGATCGTGACGGTCCTTGACCTCGGGAAACGGCTGGCGCTTGGTACGTGCCGGAGAGACGAACTGAGCCGGATCATCATTGTCGATGATCGTACCGAATCGGTGGGGCTTTTGGTCGATCGGGTGCTCGATGTCATTCCGATAAATCCCGAAGCGCTTCAGCCGACGCCCGCAAACCTGAACTCCGTCCAGGGAAGTTTTTTTGAAAATGTCTACCGCTGTACGGATGGCCTGGTAGGGTTATTAAACCTCGATGTCATTTTGAATCACGAATAAACGGGGTAATTCATGACGTTGAAGGTTCTTGTCGTAGATGACACAATATTGTTCCGCAAGGTGGTAAGCGAGGCGGCAGCGGCTATCCCGGGAGTGGAGGTGGTCGGTTCGGCGGCAAACGGAAAGATTGCCTTGACCCGTATCAGGACGCTGAAACCGGATATTCTGACCCTTGATCTGGAGATGCCAGAGATGAACGGGTTGGAGCTTCTGGAGACCATCCGGCGCGAATCTCTGGACGTGGGCGCCATTTTGATAAGTTGTTTGACGTTGCAGGGCGGCGACCTGACCATGAAGGGTTTCGATCTTGGCGCCTTCGATTTTATTACCAAACCGGACGGGGGCTCGGTTGAGGAAAATATAACCGCTATCAAGGATGCCCTGGCTCCTCGTTTCAAAGCATTCCTGGCACAGAAAGAGTATCGAAGAAAACTTCCCGCAGCAGTCCCGGCACGTCCGGTGGCTACTACGCTTGCTCCGCCCCGCGTGCCGACGCCGCTTGCGCCGATTCAGCCGGCAGCGGCCCCAAGCGTGCCATCGCCATCGCGTAAGGGGCAGCGGGTCGATGCCGTTGCCATCGGGATTTCCACCGGCGGCCCCAATGCGCTCACCGCAATGTTGCCGACGCTGCCGGGAAATATGGGAGTTCCCTTTTTTATCGTCCAGCATATGCCTCCGATTTTTACTGCGTCCCTGGCGGCAACCCTGAACAGCCGCTGTGCCATGCATGTCAAGGAAGCACAAAATGACGAACGGGTTCTCCCGGACACGGTATACATTGCTCCCGGCGGACGCCAGATGAAGGTCGTTATGGCGGCCGACGGCGCCACCAGACTGATCAAAATTACCGACGATCCTCCCGAAAATAACTGCCGTCCGGCGGTGGATTACCTGTTCCGCTCCATTGCACAGCAGTATCAGGGACGGGCGACCGGAGTAATCATGACCGGTATGGGAAGCGACGGCTCCATAGGAATACGGCTGATGAAGCGTAACGGCGCTTATATCATTGCCCAGGACGAAGCCTCCTGTGTTGTTTTCGGTATGCCCAAGGCGGCCATTGCCACCGGCACGGTAGATGTGGTGGCGCCGCTGGGGGGGATTGCAGCGGAAATACTGAAGAGCCTCGGCATGCTGTAATAGGGGAGCTCGCCTGATGGGAACTGTATGCCGAGTTCCATCACGTGGCGGGTCCAGTCGCCAATAATTATACGAAGTACGCATTGATGGAGAAAAGGTAATGAGTAGTTCCGGGCAGTCACATACGAATAATCATGAATCTGAGCGCGATTTACTGGAACGACCCAGAAAGTATCTACCCGGTATTCTGAACAGTCAGGTGTCGTTTTATATTCTGGTTTTCCAAATCTGCTGGTTACTCGTATCATACCTTACCGTCTCCTCTATCATCGATAAGCGTCTTGAAACCGAGCTTCGGCAACATTCCGCTGAACTTGTCAAGACTTCGGCCGCAGTTACGTTCCACTTTGAACGTTCCCTTTCGTTTTTACACGTCATCCCGGCGACCGTTGCCGATAACATGGCGGTAATAACCGCGCTTCGCTCTCTGGACGAGCATGCACTCCTGAAGATAGGCTCCCCGGAGGATAAACGCATATTCCTCAGCTCCCGGCAAGATATGAAGGAGCTCAACAGTCATCTTGCCGGACAGCGCAAAGATATGGATGTCGATGTTCTCTGGATTATCGCTCCTAACGGCGACTGCATTGCCAGCAGTAATTACGATCAGCCGTCAACGTTTGTCGGTATCAATTATGCCGACCGTGCCTATTTTACTACCGCCATGGCGGGACAGAATGGGAGACAATACGCAGTCGGACGTCAAACCAACATTCCCGGATTCTTCTTCTCCGCTCCCATATACGACCGCGGGCATGTTATCGGTGCGGTCGTCATCAAGATTGATGTTACTAAACTTTCCAAATGGTTCGACCGTTTTAACTGCTTTGTAACCGATGCTTCGGGCGTCATTATCCTTACCAGCGAAAAGCTTCTTGAACATTATGCGCTTGCCGACGCCCCTGTTTTTAAGATGCCGCCCGGGCTTCTTGACAAACAGTACAAGCGGCGCGATTTTCCGGTACTGAAAATCACCACCTTAGACGATCAATCTCCTTCGCACACCACAATTACGCTACCGGGAAGCGACAGCGTTTACATGCTGTCGCGAGGCGAACGAAGCAAAGACGGCTATACGATTTTTACCTATGTAAAGATCCCTGAAGTCGGACAGTCGCGTTCCATCACGTTCCAGTTAACAATCCTGGTTTTCGTTGCCGGAGGGGCGCTCATTTTTCTCGTCGCCGGTATTCGCGGCTATCTGCGCGATATGCGTAAATCCATTGCCGTTGCCGAAGCGGCCAGTCGGGCCAAGAGCATGTTTTTGGCCAACATGAGCCATGAGATTCGTACTCCCATGAACGGCATCATCGGTATGACGGAATTATGCTTGACGACCACAATCACCCCTGAACAGCAGAACTACCTGAATGCGGTTAAGAGCTCGGCCGATAACCTTCTTTCGATCATCAACGACATTCTGGATTTTTCAAAGATTGAAGTAGGCAAAATCGAGCTTGACAGCGTGCCGTTCCTGCTGCGTACCACTATTGGCCAGACGATGCAGAGTATTGCCGTGCGGGGAGCCGAAAAAGGATTGGAGGTGCTTTTCAATCCGGCGCCGGATACTCCCGACGCCTTGATAGGCGATCCCGGCCGTTTGCGGCAGATTCTCATCAATCTCGTGGGTAATGCCATCAAGTTTACGGCACGCGGGCGGGTAGTGGCCAGTGTCTGTGTGGTTGAAGAAGATGAAAACGGTTGTCTGCTCTCTTTCAGCGTTCAGGATGAAGGTATCGGCATTTCACCGGAAAAACAGGTGCTGATCTTTGATCCTTTCGAACAGGCGGATCAGTCGACTACCAAGTCATACGGGGGTACCGGTCTTGGGCTTGCTATCTCCCGGAATCTTGTAGAACTGTTGGGGGGAACGATCCGGGTTGAGAGTGAACTGGGCAAGGGAAGTACCTTTACCTTTACGGCCCGTTTTGCCCTGCAGCAGACGCCGCCTCCGGTGCTCACATTGCAGAAACTTGAGGGGCGTTCGGCGTTGGTTGTCGACGATATATCCATCAATCGTGCCGTCCTGTCCGATTTTCTCGGCAAATGGGGTGTAACCGTTACGGTGGCAGAAAATGCGGCTATGGCGCTGGCGCTGCTTGATGAATCGATCCGCCGGGCAACACCTTTCGATTTTGCGCTGATCGATGTGATGATGCCTGAATGCGATGGCTGGCAGCTGGTCACGGATATCCGCAGTCAACGGGCGTATGACCCGGTACGCTGCATCCTCATGCCCAGCGCCGGTATGCGTGGCGACTCCCAGCGCTGCCGCGAACTGAGAGTCGAGGGGTATCTCACTAAGCCGATTATTCATTCGGAGCTCCACGATCTGCTCTGTCTGCTCATTTCGACCGGAAATCTTTCGCAACAGCCCGAACTGGTGCCTGCCACGCGCCACCATGTTCTGGAAAGCAGGCAGAGGCTTTCTATCCTTGTAGCCGAGGATGTTCCCATCAACCAGGCCCTGATAAAGACAATCCTTGAGCGTAATGGCCATGCCGTCACCATTGTCGGGAACGGCGAGGAAGCCGTACATGCCTGGCAGACGGATGCGGGAAATTTCGACCTTATCTTCATGGATGTGCAAATGCCGGTGATGGATGGTTTTCATGCCACCAGCAGGATTCGGGAACTGGAAGCGTCCCGGGGGGGGCATATTCCCATCGTCGCCATGACCGCGTATGCCATGAAAGAAGACAGTGACAAGTGCCGGAACGTGGGGATGGATGACTTTGTCAGCAAACCGTTTCAGCTGGGGGATATTTTGGCGGTGCTCGAGCGTGCCAGCGGCGGTGGAGAAAAAAAAGCGAGAGAAATCGATCCGCAGGCCAATTCAACGGATACCGTCCTTGTGGAGCGTGGTGTAATTTTTAACCGCACCGAGCTGTTGAGGCGCCTTAGCAATCAGGAAGAGCTGATTGCCGGATTCGTCTCCATGTTTATGGAGTCTGTCGATCACGAATTGCCGCTTCTGGAAGCGGGTATCCTGTCCGGCGACATCGAAGCAGCTGCCGGTCACGTACATTCCATAAAAGGGGTGTCGGGAAATATTGGAGCCGAACGGATGTACTCGATTGCTTTTGAGCTCGAAGCATACGCCAAGGCTGGGAATATGGCCAGTCTCAGGGGGGGGATGCCGTCTCTTCGAACCGAATATGAACGGTTCAAAACCGAGACAGAGGTGGCCGCGACCACCGACGGAGCGCAATAACAGGTAATGGGAACTCCATGATCAAACTCTGGAAAAAATTTCATGCGAGTCAACTTACGATCAGTTTTGGCGTACTGGTTGTTTTTGCGGTAATCATTCTGGCGATTGTTGCCGCCCTGACCCTGCGCAAACAGGAAATCGAGGTGTGGCGGAAACAGCTGGACAATAGCTCGCTCGTTTTGGCCGAACATGCTTATCAGGCCATGGCGTCTGCCTATCTGGCCCTTGACGGCATTGCGGAAAAAGTTCGCGAACAGGGGGCGGACACCCCTGAATCATTCAGGAAACTCCTGGGTTCCGAAAAGATATTCAGGATGTTGAAAGACAAAACGGAGTCTCTCCCGCAGATTGATGTTGCATCTGTCGTTGCCGTTAATGGCGATGTTATCAATTTTACGCGTTCGTATCCTCCTCCTCCCATTAATCTTGCCGACAGGGACTATTTCAAGGTGCAGTCCAAAGGCCACGATGGCGCCGACTATATCGGTGCTTCCGTACGTAACAAGGGTAACGGCAAGTGGGTGTTCTACGTCAGCCGGCGTATTGATGATATGCATGGCAACATGATGGGCTTGCTGCTTGTCGGAATATCTGTCGATGTTTTTACCAATTTTTATGAGAAACTGGGGCTTAATCTCGGTAAAAATGCGTCCGTTTTACTCTATCGCAACGACTTTACTCTGTTGACCGGCTGGCCGCGCAAAGACAGCTTGATCGGCAAGGTTAATAATACCGGTTCGACATATATCATTGTCAATAAAATGCGTAAGGATAACGGCGTCATTTACCTTGATACCCCCCGGTTTTCGCAGGATAATCGCAGTGAGGGGCGACTGGGGGCCGCTCGGGTGGTTAAGCGCTACCCGCTTATTGTCGGTTTGTCCATTACCCAGGATTTCTTTCTTTCCAACTGGCGCCAATCGGCAAGAGGTATTGCTACTGTAGCGTTCTGCAGCATTGCTGCGCTGCTTTCAGGGATAGTGGTCATTGTCAGTGTCCTTCGTCAACGCGAGCACGACCTCCTGGCGACACTGGACCTCAAAAGCCGCGCCGAGACGGCAAGCAAAGCTAAAAGCACTTTTCTGGCCAACATGAGTCATGAGATTCGTACCCCGATGAACGGGATTGTCGGGATGACGGAACTCTGTCTCGATACCGATCTGGATAAGGAACAGCGTTCCTACCTGAACGCGGTAAAGACATCCGCCGACAATCTTCTATCTATTATCAACGACATTCTTGATTTCTCCAAAATTGAAGCGGGGAAAATCGATCTGGACTGTGAACCGTTTCTGCTCCGTTCGACCGTTGGACAGATCCTTCAGAACATTTCTGTCTGGGGAGTTGAAAAGGGGTTGGAGGTGCTTTTCTGTCCGGCTGCTGACGCGCCTGATGCCTTGACTGGCGATCCGGGTCGTTTGCGTCAGATTTTTATCAATCTGGTCGGTAACGCCATCAAGTTTACCGAACGGGGCCAGATAGTGATCAGCGTCGATGTTGTCGAGGAAGATGGAGATGGTTGTCTTCTCCGTTTCAGCGTGAAGGACGAAGGCATCGGCATCACTCCGGAGAAAATGCGAAAAATATTCGATCCCTTTGAACAGGGCGATCTTTCGACCACAAAGTCGTATGGCGGTACCGGGCTGGGATTGTCTATTTGTAAAGAGCTCATCGGACTGATGGGTGGAGAATTACAGGTTGAAAGCGAGCCGGGGAAAGGAAGCACATTCTCCTTTACGGTGGTATTCGGTTTTCCGAAACAGCCTAAGCAGGAGTATCCTGCTCAGTATTTTGAGAATCGTTCAGCGCTTGTAGTGGACGACATCGCCATGAACCGCACCATGTTAGCCGATTTTCTTGGGAAATGGGGTGTGACCGTCGCTCTGGCTGAAAATGCGGCTACGGCGCTGAAACTGCTGGATGAATCGAACCGCCAGGCAACGCCCTTCGATTTTGCTTTGATCGATGTGATGATGCCTGAACGCGATGGCTGGCAGTTGGTCGAGGATATCCGTCGCCAGCCAGCCTACGACTCGGTGCGGTGCATCCTTATGCCCATCGCCGGTATGCGTGGTGACTCGCAGCGTCGTCGCGAACTGAGAATTGACGGGTATCTAACCAAGCCGGTCATCCATTCGGAGTTGTACGACATTCTATCGCAACTTGTTTCCTCCGCCGGTTCTCCGCCACAGTTTGACTCTGTCTCCGCCATGAGTCCGCAGACTCCTGAACGGGGGCGGAAACTTTCTATTCTTGTTGCCGAGGATGTTCCCATCAACCAGATCCTGATCAAGACGATACTGGTGCGAAATGGACATGTCGTTACTGTTGTCGAGAATGGGGAGGAAGCGGTACAGGCCTGGCAAAAAGATCATAAGAGTTTTGATCTTGTCTTTATGGACGTTCAAATGCCGGTGTTGGATGGTTTTCAGGCCACCCGCAGGATCCGGGAGCTGGAAGCATCCCAGGGGGGGCATATTCCCATTGTGGCCATGACTGCCTATGCCATGAGAGAAGACAAGAATAAGTGCCGTGAAGCCGGGATGGATGATTATGTCAGCAAACCGTTCCAGCTGGAAGATATCGTAGCGGTTATCAAGCGCCGTACCGGCGGCGAGACAATTGAACTTCCGGAACCGGCTCAACACACTAATCTGGCCGATAACGTCCTGCAAACAGCTCTTCCCGTGGAGCGGGGGAAAGTCTTTAACCGTTCAGAACTGTTGAGGCGGCTTGGTAATGAGGAAGAACTGATTGACGGATTCATTACCATGTTTACCGAATCTGTTGATCAGGATCTTACTCTTTTTGAAGAAGCTGTTGTGTCCGGAGACACGGACGCCGCTGCCAGATATGTACATTCCATTAAGGGTGTGACGGGTAACATCGGAGCCGACAGGATGTACTCGATATCACTTGAACTTGAAGCATATGCCCGTGCGGGGAATATGGCCAATCTCAAAGACGGGTACGGGTCATTGCGTACGGAGTATGAGCTGTTCAAAGCTGAAACAGCGACGGTTACTGTTGTCAGCACAACCGCTTAGTAAAAGAACCAATGAATACTTGGGGCCATTTGACGCAGGCTCTTATCTCCATAATCTCCTCCTCAACAGGAGGTGGTAAGATTTCCCCCTTCTTTCCATACCCCTGTCGTTGATTTCACCATTTTATCTCTTGTGTCCGGCTGCTTCGGCTTCCAATCCTTGTCGCCGGAACAGAGCCGCCTGATAAACTCTCGCTCTTCATAGGTCATAGCTTGTCTCCCTATTCTGGGGAATAACATCTTCTGCAATTCTTATCGGGCAAGCTGGCTATTTCTGAAGGATCAAAGCTATGCTGTAGGATGGGTGGTTCTCTTTTTAGCGGTCCGGGTGAGTTGATTGGTCTTTATATATTGAGTTAAATGTGATACTAAAAGGCAGCGGTAATTGAGTCATACTGGGGGGAAATGATGATAAATTCTGAAATGCTGGAGCAGTTGAACACGACAGAAGAACAGCTCATCAAACATCTTGATGAGGACGTCCGGGAGATTTTTTCTTCAATGGTTGGAGTGGTGATCCCTCAATCTCAAATTACTGATACGACAACACAGTTCAAGGAGTATATTACCGGTATGATCGGATTTGCCGGCAGTTACAACGGAATGATAAGTGTCAATACTCCAAATAAAATAGCAATAAAGATTGCCTCTCAAATGCTCGGCATGGAGGTTACGGAAGTTGATTCCGATGTTCAGGACGCTCTCGGAGAGATTGCCAATATGATAGGCGGTTCTTTCAAACACCACTTCGTAAGTGGGGGACACGAAGTCCGACTCTCAACCCCTTCCACCATATCAGGCAACGAATATGTGATAACGGTCTCCTCTGCCCCGGACAGTTTAACGCTTCTGTTTACGTTCGAAGATGATCAATTCATGGTCAACCTTTATCTGGAAAACGGGAATTAGTTTTTCAGGTTTGAATCTCTTCGGGTAATTTTACTGAATTATACCTTTCGGCTACGAGTCAGCATTTAAGAAAATAGCTGTAGTCCTTTGTAAAATAAGGTCTGTAGCTGTTTTTTTGTTTATGCAGTTCCGGACAGTGAATGGAACTAACAAGAAGTCTGTTGAAAATATGTGATAATTAGTGGTGATGCGTTTCTGTAGTGGCAGTATAGTGACCGACGTGGAAAAATGAAGGTGATTTCCACCTCAAAATAAGGCTTAGGAAAAAACATTATGACAGGCAAGTGCATATATTGTGGAAACGATCTGGAAAGAGATTCTACCTGCACGTTGTGTGGACCACAGCCAAACGTGACATGTCCAAAGTGCGGTGAAGAGTACTTTGCCACTGGTAAGGGCATTTGCCCTATATGTGGATTCAAGTGGTCTGAGTTGAGCGGGTAAGCAGTTCACAAATCTTGTGCCTTCGCACAATGATCCACCTCATGCTCGCCCCCGAACCCTGCGTTGCAAAGGATAACGTGGGGCACTTCTGCAAAGACCAGAGGTGTTAAGCTGGGTATGACTATTAAAGCCGTAGCTGCCGCTGCCGCATCCGGGTTCCGATCAACTGTCAAATCGCACTCGGCTGCGTCCTGAGTCTCAGGAAGATCGACGCCGAACTGAATACCATGTCAGTACCGACACGGAGAAGAAATAACAATATCCTCCTTTCAATAGTGATGCGAGACTAGAGCATCTCCATAACCATCTTTACCAGCTGGCGGTTCTTTCTGAGCTGTTCTTTTCATTCTCGCGAGTAATGCCCATGCTTGTACTGGTCATGTCCCTGACGAAGACTTGCCGCCAATGGTGCTTTTTTCCTGAAATGTATTGACGGTACAGGTCTTGAATGGTTATTGTTCCAATCTTTAGCCGGGCTTTTGGGTGCGGGGTCTCTCCCATATCCATGCACCGTAAATACCTCATACGATACGTTAGCTCACCACATGGTACTATGAAAATCAAACGTCTTGAAATAAGCGGCTTCAAATCGTTTGCTGACAAGGTCGTGCTCGACTTTCAGCAGAACGTGACCGGCGTGGTCGGTCCGAACGGCTGCGGCAAGTCGAACATTGTCGATGCCATTCGCTGGTGTATGGGGGAACAGTCCGCCAAAAATTTGCGCGGCAAGGCAATGGAGGATGTGATTTTTGTCGGCAGTGAGACCCGCAAGCCGCTCGGGGTGGCCGAGGTGTCACTGGTTTTCTCCACCGAGGATGGGCGCGCTCCCGCCAAATATCTTGATTATGCCGAGATTCAACTCACCCGCCGTCTGTACCGGGATGGTGACAGCGATTATCTCATCAACAAGACCCCCTGCCGTCTGCTTGATATCACAGAACTCTTTATGGATACCGGCGTCGGCACCCGCGCCTATTCGATCATCGAGCAGGGGAAGATCGGCCAGATTCTCCATTCTCGTCCGGAAGAACGCCGCTTTCTCATCGAGGAGGCGGCAGGGGTTACCGTGCTCTGCCGATATCTCCAAACCAAGGCCCAGCTCGGTGCCCGGGTCTCCTTCGCCGACGTGAAGCTCTACGGAAAAAAAACCGCCGTGCCCCGCCGTGAGGATGTGTACGTCGCGCCGTCTGGCAAAAGCGGGGCGTCCGGCGCAAGAAACAACCCGCTCCGCTACATCCAGGAAGCGCTCGACTGCGCCACGCCCGGCACTACGGTGCATCTCGCGCCGGGAGTGTACCGTGAGCGCGTGCGCTTCCCCGAGGGCGGCGTGGCCCATTTCCCGGTGACACTGGAAGGCGAACCCGGCGCCGTGATCGACGCCTCCGACCCGCTGACGCTCGCATGGCAGCCGGCCAGCGACATCGGCCCCGGCGTTTACAAGGCGCCCCTCGCGTCGCCGGTAATCACCGTTACGGTGGAGGACAAAATCGTCACCATCCTCGATGAACGCCGCGTGGACCCGGAAAACGTGAAGAAGGTGCTGGCCCGGGGCAAGAACCCGAAAGCCCTGGGCGTGGTGCCGGAAAATATCTACACCCCGGACTGGGCCTGGCCAATCATCTTTCAGAAAGGCATCGGTCCTTCAGGCTGGGAAGGCGTCAAAGCGCTGGTCATGTATTCGCACAAGCGCAAGGAATTGATCCTGCGCCTCCGCGACAATCGTGACCCGCGCACGCTGAAGATAACCATGGCCCCGCGACTCCCCGCGGTCACCATCAAGGGCGTTGACCGCTGCGTGTTGCGCGGGGTCACCATCCGCTACGGCTGGCAGGGCGTGCTCGTTGAGCACTCGGTCGGCTCCACCGTGGAAGACTGCCGCATCGAGATCACCGATCACGGCATATTGCTGGGCGAGGGCGCCGACCGCTGCACGGTGCGCTTCAATGAAATCTCACAGGATCCGTACGCGGGCGCCAGCCCCAGTCTGGCCGGTGCCTGGGACAACTGGCTGGCGGTCAAGGAGGGTGGGTTCTACGACCGGGTCGGCATCGAAATCCACGCCACGGCGGGCGGTCACGCCATCCACGACAACTACATCCATGACGGCTGGGACGGCATTGAGGACACCGGTGCGGTAGGGCAGAACCAGAATCTCGACGTGCATCACAACCGGATCTTTCGCGTGGCCGATGACGGTCTCGAGCCCAATGGCGCCGGCGAGAACTGCCGCTGGCACGACAACTGGGTCGAAGAGACCTTCTGCGGCTTCCGCATCAAGACCATCAAGGCCGGCCCGCTCTACGCCTTCCGCAATATCTACTTCGGCAACCACGAAGATTACCGCTGTTTCGTGCCCCAATATCCGGCCGCGGTCTATGTGTACCACAACACCTCGACGAGCCCTGTCGCGGTCACGTACAACAAAGTGCAAGGCCTCGGCACGCCGAACTACTGGTTCCTGAACAATATCTTCTGGTGCGAGCGCTGGTGGTCCGGGGGCGACCTTAAGCCCAACTGGCACGGGGAAGCGAACGTCTTGGCGCGGCGCGGCCACCGCAGCGACTGGGACAAGCTGAAACGCATGGCGACCGAACTCCACATAGACCAGAGCAGCCTTTGGATCGAAGGCAGCCCCGGGTTTATGAACGCCGACCAGCACGACGTGCGCCTGCGCCAGGACAGCCCCGTCCGCGGACGCGCCGGCGACCTGACGGCGCTCACCGGCAAACGCCTGCCTGGCTTTGAGACCGAAAAGAAACCCGACGCCGGCGCGCTGCAATACGGCGAGCCTCTTCCAGAAATCCCGCGCAAGCACGGCAGCTTTGCCGTGCCGGCCCCGGGATCAATTCCCGAAGACTGAATTATTAACCACGCCGGCGCTGCGGCCCGTGACGTCCGCGACCTGGCGGTGGGTGCGCGGGCGGGTGTTGAAATAAAAGGCCGGCCGCCAGTGCGCGCGCCGCGCCGGGAAAGACAAACTGCGCGGCACACTGGAAGCGGGCAAGGTCTCAGCGCTTCAGGCCCACTGCTTATTTGCTTCGCCCAAGTCGGCAAGGCCTTTGGTTAACTTGCTGATTCGGGCCGCGTGTTCCACGGATTTTCACATACCAAGACTCTGGCCGGTCAAACCCGGCCGGAACAAAGCGGCGTCAGCCGAGCCGGAGGCGAGACGGGCGCAGCCCACCCGCCGCACTCGAAAAGTGTCATTCACCCCATGCAAAAGGCCAAACTTCAGCGGGTGCAGCAAGCTGCGCCCCTACGGAAAAAAACGCGCCCGCATCCAGAGGGCTGGAAATGGGCGCGTCATCGACGGGCGGTCCGTCCGCATCAACCCTGCGCGCGGTGGCGGCGGCGGATGCGCCGCACGAGCCACGCCACGCCGATCAGGCCGAGCAGCGAAGCCGTGCCCGGCTCGGGCACCACGGTCAACGTGACCGTGCTCGGCTGCCCCAGCCCATTGGCGAGGCCGTCGTAGTTAATCTCGAAGTAGTTGGTCGTGCTGGTGCCACCGCACACGGCAAAGGTCAGGCCGTTGGACCACACGAGGCCGTCGTTCGGACCGAGCGAGTCGTTGAGCGTGAACCACTGGGACGGATCGCTAGAGTCGTAGCCCGTGGCCGCGCTGTAATCCACCAGCGTGATCGTCGAACCCGGAGCGAAGCTGTAGGCGGCGAGGTTCAGCTTCAGCTGCCCATTCGCGACGGTCAGGCTGTTGGTCACGATGAGCAGATCGTTGGCGTTGTTACCCACATCCATTTCGAGTATGCCGCCACCGGTCAGCGTCAGGTTCGCCACCGTTTGCGTCGCGATGCTGTTGCCCGGCGAGTAGGTACCGCCGTTGACATTCAGCGCACTGATGAAACCTGTGCCCTGGACTCGGCTATTGGCAAAGACCGTGATCACGCCGCCGTTATGCATGCCGTTGACCGCATAGGTGCTGCCGTTGCTGACCACCGTGGAGCCTGTGAAGCTGTTCGTACCGGTCAGGTTCAGCATGCCGCCGCCAGTCAGTGTCAGGTTGCCCGGGCCGGTCAGCGAGCCGAGGAACGCGTTCGTCGCACCACTACCGAAGTTCACGATCAGCGTGCCGCCCAGGACGGAGGAGTCGGTGATCCTGCCCGCGCCCTGGATGCCGCCGACCTCACGTTCCTGGCAAGCGACCCCGCCCTGCTGCTGGATTTCACCAAGGACGCAACCAAGCCGAAAACCCAGGAATTTTTCGCTTATGGAGGCGATTTCAACGAGCGGCCGACCGATATTTCTTTCTGCTGCAACGGTCTGGTCCTGCCGACGCTCCAGCCCTCACCGCAACTCGACGAGGTGCGCAAACTCTATCAAAATATCCACACCACCGCCGTCGATATATCCTCCCCCACCGTCAAACTCAACGTCCACAACGAGAATTTTTTTCGCGGCATCAAACCGATCGACGCCTCTTGGGAGTTGGTGAAAAGCGGCCTCTCCGTTGCCAAGGGGCAACTCATCCTGCCCGACATCGCCCCGGGCCACAGCGCCGATCTAACACTCGCCACCGGACATCACCCCGATCCTAACAGCGAGTACTGCCTCCGCGTCAACTACGCCCTAACCGAAGGAACTGCGTGGAACCCCAAAGGCACACGCATCGCCTGGGATGAAATCCCGCTGCCTTGGGGCAAGCGCCAAGTGCCCGCCGCCGTCGCTGCAACAACCCCCGCATCATTCACCCAAGACGCCGCCTCAATCACCCTCAAGGC
>Ga0118677_10006523_pt1 | contig 19699 bp, 18 predicted proteins | sample AliMusrvi5mmetaG_FD_86154 | JGI IMG/M metagenome (GOLD analysis project Ga0118677, IMG submission 86154)
ACCCATACCAGCGAAGAATATGCTGACGGGTACGACGGATCAGAATGTTTGACAATAAATTGGGAAGCTGCCGGTCGCCCTTGTCGATTAACTTGAAATAGTCCTTTAGGTTTGGCGGATCAATCGGCAGATCCGTCTGGTCTTCCGGATGGAACAGTTTGATCTGGTGGTAGACATCCCACGCGCTCTTATTCCGCGGAGTGGCGGTAAGCAGGCAACAGCGGCGCCCGGTCGATAAAAACGTCTGCACCACCTTGTAGCGCTGTGTGTCGGGATGCCGGAGGTTGTGGCTCTCATCCAACAGGACAAAGTCCCGATCCCGATATTTGACACCCTTCAGAAGCCGGGTGGCCTCCTCCTCCCCATCATCCCGCAAATACCCCATCGAAAGTACACGCGCATTGAGGTCATACACTTCATTGTATCGTTCCCACATTTCAACCAGGGGAGCCGGGCAGATGATCAGGGGCCGGGCATGATCCGTCCGCTCAAAATGCTTAACAATCGCGGCGCCGATGTAACTCTTCCCGAGCCCCACCACATCCGACACAAACCCGCCGCCATAATCCCGGATGATTTGAACAGCCTGCCGTACAGCCACCTTCTGGAAATCAGCGAGTTTTCCAAAAATATCGTCATCCCAAAGCAATTCCTGCTCTTCCTCGGCCTCAAGGCGGTCCTTCACAAGCGAATAGAGCGTTTTCAGATAGATGTCATAGGGACGCACCTCTGCAGCCGCCCATGAGGATTTCAATTCCGTCATCAGGGTCTCATCGAAGTCCTGGGCCTCTTTCCACAGATCCTCGAACCAACGTACCAGTTCCTTGTGGTTCTGATTGCCCTGGACCATCACGTTAAGTTCCGTGTTATGAGAGAGGCCGGCAAGGGTGAGATTGGAGGATCCCACAACGGCAATGCCCTTTTCATGCCGTTCAATTTCCTTGCCCACCAGATCGAACACCTTGCCGTAGTCACAAATGTACGCCTTGGCATGGAGCCGCCCCTTGGTATAGACCTTCACCTTGAGCCGCCCCTCCTCGATCATCCGAATCAACCCGGCGATCAGGGACTGGGCATCATCCGTCTGATCCATCCATTCAACCGCATTTCGCAGGTTGGTGGCGGTCGCATCGGCCATTTTCCCGGCCTCAACCCGCTTCGGATAGGTCTGCTTCTCCATTTCCTCGGCCACAAGGTCCAGCCGCTTATACCCCTCCGCCAGCATTTCCACCGTTTCACGGTTCGAGGTATTTCCGATCAGCAGCCGCAACTCCTTGAGATTCAGCAGCCTCTGCCCGATGCTGGTGAGGCCGGAAAGAAAAAGATACCCCACCGCAAACCGCGCCCGTTCACTGGAACCCAGGATCTGGTTCAGGTGGTCAACCAACTTCTCGGTTTTGTTATCGATGATATCGTGGGTGGACATATTATCCTTTTAAGTCATTATCCTTTTAAGTCATCGTTGACAGCATCATGCACATTTTATATCTTATGACCAATGCGATACCTCGCAGGTGGACAGCCCGTAAGGGTTGGCGTGAAGAAACCCGCTTCGGCGGGTTTTTTCATTTACAACCATACCTGCCCATATCCACTCACCTGTCCGGTTCCTTCATGTTTGTTAAACTTCAAACCGATTACATCAATCAACCGTTTCCCAAACACATCGCCTGTTTCTGATATTAACCCTTTTCCCAGAAGCATGACCTGCTTTACTGGATGAGCCAAAATATCAGCCAGTTGCAATCCTGGTAAATTGGCCCGTTTCAATTGAATTTTTATGTCCTTGCTGGTTAACGCCTTCTGGTGATGTGTGTGGGAGAACATAATCGTTCCGCCTTCATACACCCGCCTATACGCTTGAGCAAGTTGCAGGTCTTCCTCCCTGCCCCGTCCCTCCGCGATAACATCCCCAACAGCGGTCTTGTAATTCAACCACCCGCTGTAACGATCCAGCATCGCCGCCAGACAATAATGGTAAGGATGCAGCGGGCTGTCGTATTGGCCATTGTGGGACTGTTTATCAATGACAACACACGCCACATGAAACTTTGCCCGATGGATAACCTCAAGCAACCCATCATCAAACCGCCGCCTTAAGTCGGGGTCACAAAGCACACCAAACGGCCCCTTCCGATTGATGATGCAGGAACGGTGCAGAACGACCGGTTTATCAGGCCGCGCGCCAAATATTTCCTGCTTGAATCTGTTCAAATCATGATCGAATGCCACATAATCATCCGCTTGACGAAACCACACGCCCAACAAACCGAGATATCGCCGAGAAACATCCTGCAGTTGGTTATAGGTGTGATCCCCTGACTCATCAAGGTAGAGACGGTATCGATGTGGCCGGGGTGCGGTCGTCGATTCTGAACGGGCTGCGCAATGGTCCGCCTCGTTCATTTCGCCGTTTCCTCGCCTTTGATCTCCATCCCCCGCTTTACCTGCAGCAACTCCCTGTACTCAAGATACCCCTTGGACCCCAGCAAATGAACTATTTCCTCCGCCTGATCCCGGATGGCGACATTGTCTGAGGCCATCCCCTGCTCCAGGATCGTCCAGACCCCCTTCTGCTTGTGGGAGGACACGAAGAACCATAGATCACTATTCACCTGAACAAACAACTTTAGGCAACGCAATACTTCAACGGGATGAACACTGTAGAGATTACTCAGTTGCTCAATAGCCTGCAAATTAGCGGCGTTGATGGGGGTCCACCTAAGCGTCTCTTCAAGATTCCGCAGCGCCCATTCCGGCTCAAATTTGCCACTCGCAAACCACCAGCCAAACGCCGACAACTCCTCCACCGGCATACGATCAAAACCCCCAACCTGCTCTACACGCCAAGTCCAAAGCGCAATCATCCTCTTGATGATCTTCGGCTCAATGTCTTTGTTCCGGAAAATATCCCGACCTATGAAATCCATGACATGAGTCGTTATGGCTGTCGGCGCCGTTTTGAAGAGGAGGTCAAGAAGACTGTCATCTCCAAGTTCGATCCCCCCCCACAAATACATGATGACGACGTGCTCGGCCAGCCGACGATTCGGCGACTCATACGATTTTTCTCCGATTTGCCTGTCTTTGAGTCCCGCAACTTCTTCGCGGTAGACACTCATCATGCTCTTTGTGACTGAACTGTAGAGTTGGCCACCATACAGCAAATAGGTATGCCACACCGCATCACGTAAGGGCTTGAGTTCGGGCTCCCGCGGGAAGAGGCGTTTCATATTCGCAAGGACCCAGTCCGATCCAAGATAGACTAATTGAGGCAACCATTGCCCATAGACTGCACGGCTCGCACGCGATGGATCGTTCCTTGCGTCAAGATGCTTGTTTAGTATGGGCAAGACTTCGGGCATATCGCTAAAATTCGGATTACGCCCTTCTTTCGCCTTAATGTCATCTCTGATGTTACGATTAACCCACATCGCGTAAGCCATCACCGCATGCAGAGCCTTACCACGAATTGTATTGAGCGATAAAGTCAGGGGATCCATGCTGGATTTATTCTCGTACGCCAAATCGGGCTCCGGATCATCCGTCAACGGCTGTATGATCTCAAACACTTCGGCGCGCAGGTTAAATGGCAACTTCGCCTTTTCCCCCAGTGATTTTTCAACAAAACGCACAACTTCACTCCTGGCATAATGCCAAGACCTATCGACATCAATACCGTCCTTCAACTCCTCTGGTAAATCCAGTCTCGGGCTGTCAGGCCATTGATCCAGAACCCATCGACAGAAAATAAATACCGCATCATAGGCAATTGGTTTTTCGCTTTCCGCCACCCGACAGAAACCTGAAATCATATGCCTGATGTAAGTGGGATCCATGTCGGAATCCTTGAACAATTCGATATCCGTTATAAATCGCTCAGGTTGCTGCATGACAAGATCGCCAAGAACCGAGCCAAGCCCATCAGGGGTTGGTGCCATCCATTCGCCTGACGGTTTCCACTCCTTGAGAAACGCAATCAACTCAGCAATCGGCATAAGTGCAAGTTGATCCGCTTTCTTCGGACTTTCCGGCCCCTTCCACGTCGCACCGCCGGAATAGGTGGTAAAATCGGGCGGCATACTGGGTTTCCCGCACTTACTCTCTAACTCGTCATACCAGGCCTTCCCGGCTGACGGCAGATCATCCTTGATGGCTGTGAGAATTCGATGCTGCCAATGAAGTTTACGCTGTGCTTTACGCTCGGGACTTAAATCGTCCCTGTCTTTAAGATCCTCCCCCTGTTCAATCCACCGAAGGATCTGTTGTCGCCCTGCCTCTGAGATGACGCGGAACTTCTCGCTCAGCAGGTGATAATACTCGTGATGGCAATCATGATCGATGAGAAGATCTCTGCTCACCAAACGTTTCTCGATCATATCAATCGGCGCGTCAGTGGCAACACGAAGCAGATGAATGCCGATCCGCTTGAAAACATTCCATCCATGTTTTTCAACGGCCACCACAACGTCACCAATCTTCTCGGGGTTCCGCTTGCAGACTCCCTCTGCCGTGTCCCGAATGGCCGTAATCAGCGGGCAATCAATCTTATAATCCTTGTTCTGCTCATTATCCTCGATCGCCGGGCGCCACACAAATGTCGCATCATGCGGCTCGTTCTTTTCGCCATCACGTTGCGAGTAGACAATGGCCTTTTTAAGGAGAGAGCACAGCATCTCCAAGGTTTCAAACGGGGCGGCTTTCGCAAGATCAGGGATATTATTCTTCAGGACTTGTTCGTAATAATAACGGTCGCAACGGGTGGTTGGCTCAAGAGAACCCTGAACAAGTCGTTGAATTTCGTCTTCTATCTTTAACTTCTTCTTTTCATCCGGATCAGGCATCACGGCCAAGAGTTCAGCAGCGAGACGCAGGGCAACCGTGGGTTCACCCCCTCTTGCTAACTTAGATATCAGTTTTCCAAGATTCTCTTCGTAAAATCCCTGGAGTGCATGATGTTCTGCAAGCCACAGCACTTCATTCTCGACCCACTGAGCAGCCAAATCGGTAGACATAACTAAGGCGGCTCGCGCAAGACCTTCATGAATAGAGATGTTATCTGTTTTGATTGACAGGGCAATCCTCAGAACCGTGTCGGGCGCTTTGCTTGCCATTCTCGCCAAGAAATCGGACTGCGGCCAAGGGTCGTAAACAATATTGCCAATTTTATCATCCTTCTTTCCCGAATATGGTGCTGCAAAATATTGTGTCTTGAACAATTCCTTTAGCCATCTCTCATCCGAGATCTTTGCGAATACATAACTGAGAAGGATCTTATTCTGTGTCAGTTGCTCAAAACGACATAGGACTTCTGGTGACGGATCTGCTTGGACAATCGAATCCAACTCATCCATTTGATAAAAGAAGGGTTTAATACTCATTAATTTTGTCGCTCCCAATTGCCCTCTTGCAAAGGACTGAAAATATTGGTGGGATCCTTCTTTATCCATCGATCCAAGACCTCTTCAAGACCTATCCATCCTTCAGTTCTTTTTGGATCGAATACACCGACTTCCAATCCCAAGGCAGTCAGTTCTTCGATACTTCGATCTTCTATCATCTTGCCTTCCACAATTTGCGGGGGTTCGGGCTCAGGCCACAATACATACAACTTGGTGTCAGGGGCATTTTGCTTCGCGCGTAAGATGTCCCTCTTTATTTGCCGACTCCGTTTGATAACCTCTGCAATGTATTTTTCTCGTGGATTGAAACAAATAAAGAGCACATCAAAGTAAACCATGACATGAAGCAAAAATGCCGACAGCAGTGACTCCCTATATGCCTGTTCAAATGCCCGCCTTCCAAACACTATCTTATCTATGTCCGCAATAGGTCTAGTGGCATCAAATTGCCCATGAAGGTAATATATGTTCTGGGTAACACTATCATGCAGGGGTAGATCAGGATAAGTCCAAATGCTGCCTTTTAATCTTTCTCTTGTTGCAATACCTTTGAACGACGGATCGAAATTTGTCGTGAGGTACGCCAGAAATGGGAGCTGTAATAACTTTAGTGCCGCAGTTCGAGTCTGCACTGAGAGCGCCGGGAATGATTCCTTCAAACACTGATAAAATAATGCACGGTTCGTTTCCATGCACATATCAACCAAGTCATACTGGCTTAGATTAGGATCGACGCCAAACGTATTCGCCAATTTCTGAATTAAGCCCCCCCAGTCCTGGCCTGGCGGAACTGCAATACCTGCCCCGAATAGGACGACACAGTTTCCAGAATAAACCGTTTTCTCAATATCTTCAATTCGGTCGTTATTCATGCGAATGGTCTCATTGGCCAGCAGGGTCCACCACCCGAATCTCCGCCGCCGTCAGCCTGTACAACCCATAAACAATCTGGTCAATCTCCCGCTCCAACCCCGACACATCCGCATCCCTGTCGGCTTTCTTGGCGGCAAGAATCTGGGCAACCAACTTCTCTAACACCTTCTCTTGCGCGGGAGTGGCAGGCGGAATGGGAAACTGCTCTAACCCTTGTGGCTGGACCTCATACCAGCCTCCCTGCTTTTCGATAAATACACGCTTCGCATAACTAAAGAACAATGATGAATTGAGCAGTGCCACGAGGTAATGCGTTTTGTCCCAACGCCAAGCCGGAAGTGTAGCTGGAGTGGCGGGATGAACATGTTGCTGGCCGCTTGATTTTCTTCGGGTTGATTTTCTTGATTCCCCTGGGTTCAAACACCCCATCTTCTTCCCCTGTTGGTTGTTCTTCTCCCTGATTTCGGGTGACGGTCTGCGGTGCGGTCAGGAAGATGGCCGGATGAAACGACCGTCGCCCCACAAGTGTCTTCACTGCAAGAAGTTCTTTCTTTCCGACCCGCGGAATGGGCGGCGCCAAAAGTACTGTTCCGAAGAGGTCTGTCAGCAGGCGAGTCGGCGCGTTGCGCAAGCGAAATGGCGGGCCTCGTCCAAGGGTCGCGATTACTTCAAAGGGGAAGTCCATGTGAGACGGGTGCAGGATTGGCGGAGGAAGCGTCAAGAGCAGGCGCGGGGGCAAGAGGTCTTGTTACAAGATTACTGCGCGTCGGAAGTAACTGAAGGGCAAGAAGATAAGTGCAAGGCGGTTGTGTTACAAGATTACTGCCTGGAGCGGGATCCGCTGATTATCGGCCTGATTTCGCAGATTTCGGGGGTGTTACAAGATGACATCGAACCGACGATAAAAAGGCTCCACAGTCAAGGTCAGATGATCCTTGGGAAAGGCCCTGGGATCGTAAACCAAAACTGAAAGGAGCGATGACGATGAAGGTGGAGAAGAGGGTGTTGTGCGAGGAACGGGTGAGGCGGGTGCCGGAGCAGTTCAGCTGGGTGGACCACCGGTTGGTGAGGGACGGTCTGATGCGGCGGTGCCCGGCGGCAGCCTGGGGGCTGTATCTGTTCCTGGTGACGGTGGGCGACGCGGAGGGGCTGTCGTATTACTCGGACCGGAGCCTGTGCCGGGAGTTGAACCTGGCGGAGGAGGAACTCACCGCCGCCCGGCTGCGGTTGATGGAGGAAGACCTGCTGGCGTGGGAGGCGCCACTGTACCAGGTGGTGTCGGTTCCGGAGAGGAGGACGGCATGATCGAATACGGGACCTATTGCCGGATCCACGAGTTGAGTGACCGGGACAAGCTACTGGTGCCGCAGATCGCCGCTGAGTTATCGTTGGACGAGCGCACGGTTCGGTTCTGGCTGGATGAGGAGAGTTACCGGCCGCGCCAGGGCATCAGGCGGGAGAGCAAGCTGGATGGGTACAGGAAGGACATTGCCCGGTGGCTGGACCAGCACCCGTACTCGGCGAAACAGGTGCTGCGCCGACTTCGCGAGAACGGGTATACGGGCGGGTACAGCATCCTCAAGGAGTACATCCGGACGATCCGCCCGGCGACGGTCCATCCGTACCTGACGCTGGGGTTTGCGCCGGGGGAGTGCGCCCAGGTGGACTGGGGGAATGCGGGAAGTCTGGCCATTGGCAACACGCGGCGGCGCCTGAGCTTCTTCGTGATGGTGCTGTGCTACAGCCGCAAGCTCTATGTGGAGTTCACGCTGTCCGAGACGATGGAGCAGTTCCTAGCCTGCCACCAGAACGCCTTCGGGTTCTTTGGCGGCGTGCCCGGCGCGGTGATGATCGACAACCTGAAGACGGCGGTGTTGTCGCACGCCTTCGGGCAGCGGGCGGCGTACCATCCACGCTACGAGGACTTCGCGAAGCATTACGGCTTCGAGCCACGGGCGTGCGGGGTGCGCAAGCCCAACGAGAAAGGCCGGGTCGAGAACGCGGTGGGCTATGTTAAGAAAAGTCTGCTGGCCGGACTGGAGTTGCACAGCCTCTCCGCCGTCCAACTGGAGGCGGAGAGGTGGCGGGACCATGTCGCCAACCGGCGCGACCACGGCACCACGCACAAGTCGCCCGATGAGTTGTTTAAGGAGGAGACGCTGCGTCCCCTGCCGGCGGCGGGCCCCTATGATGTGGGTGTGCCGCGCGAGACGATGGTGAACTGCCAGTACCGGGTGGTGTTCGACACCAACCGGTATTCGGTGCCCGCCAAGTACGCGGGCAACCGGGTGACGCTGCGGGTCTATCCCGAGCGGCTTGCCATCTACCATAACAATGTGCTGATCGCCTCGCCGCTGCGCTCCCATGGGCGTTACCAGGACATCCTCGATCCCGAGCATGACCGTGAACTCATCCAGCAGCGGCGCGGAGCCCGGGATCAGGCCATGTGGCAGCGTTATCTCCAGTTGAATGGCCGGGCCGAGGCGTTCTTCCTCCAGATGCAGGAACGACGCCCCAACGCCCGGATGCATATGCGCAAGATCGTGGGGCTCTCCGAGATCCACGGCGTGGACGCCGTGTGCCGGGCGATGGACGACGCCTTCGAGTTGCAGGCCTTCAGCAGCGAATACATCGCCAATATCCTGGAGCAACGGCAACGGTTCAAACACCAGGAGCCCGGCGTCCTGCATGTACCGCGTGCCGGTGACCTCCTGGAGCTTGACCTGCCCCCCGCCGACCTCTCGATCTACGAAGGAGGTGCGGCGTGAAACTCCCTGAACTGCTTACCGACCTGCGGCTGGCGTGGAGCGCGGAAAACCACGAGGAGCTTGCGTCCGAGGCCGCCCGCAAGGAATGGACTCACCACCAGTTCCTTCAACACCTCATGGAAGGTGAATGGAATCGCCTCCATGGCAACCGCGTACAGCGGCACCTCAAAAAAGCCCGCTTCCCGGTCTTGAAAGCACTGGATCAGTTCGACTGGAACTGGCCCAAGAAAATCAACCGGCCCCAGATCCAGGATCTGTTCCGGCTGGGCTTCCTGAAGGACAAGGGCAATGTCCTTTTCGTCGGTGGGGTCGGGCTGGGCAAAACCCATCTAGCCACCGCCTTGGCCTATGAAGCCTGCCAGCAGGATCACTCCGTGCTCTTCACCACGGCGGTGGACATCGTCAACACCTTGGTGGCCGCCCAGGCAACCGACAGGCTCCAAACGTGCCTCAAGCGCTACACACGCCCGGAAGTCCTCTTGATCGATGAGCTCGGATACCTGCCCATCGACAAGCTCGGCGCCGACCTGCTCTTCCAGGTCTTCAGCCACCGCTATGAACGCGGTTCCACGATCATCACAACCAACAAGATCTTCAAGAAATGGGCGGATATCTTCAACGGCGATGTCACCATCACAGCCGCCGTTCTCGACCGCGTGCTCCACCACGCCGAGGCCGTTGTCATTGAGGGAACGTCCTATCGTATGCGTGAAAGAAAGGAAGACTGACCACCCCGGATGCCGGGCTCCGCAAGCGGGCCCGGCTGCCTCAACATCTTCATCCCGCCACTCCAGCTACATGTTCGCACCGGCGCTCATATTTTGTCACCTGAGGGAATGAAATACGATGTGTTTCCAAGAAAATAGTCTGCCTTATCAATGGCAAACGTCGGACGAATGGATATTTTCGTGGAAATGATCTTCGGTTGCTCGAACTCCTGCCAATAAGCTATGTTATCTTGGATTTCAAACCATTCATAGCCGCCTGCCTTGCGACCACCCGACACCCCCGGCAGAAGTTGCTTTTTAAACTGCTTCAGGTGGTTATGAATCGCCGGGTATTGTTCGATGTCTATGCCGCGCCTAGTGAAGCAAATCCACATATCTTGTGGCTTACAACACCACCGATCCACATCCTTACCTCGTAAATACGGCTTCAGTACATCCTTTGATGAAGAATGTTCAGCAATTAACCGATCCCGAGTAACTCTATCCACAACAAAGGCTTCGTTAAGACCAGTCGTTATGCCCCGAAAGACCCTCACGCCAAGGAACTCACGGAGCGGGGTACCTATATCACGAATTCGCTCAAATAAATGTCGCCCCCCTGAATTCTCCATGCGCCAGCTACCAGGTTTCAGATCGCGCTGGGCAAGATTGAACGCCTCCTGTTTGAAAACATCCGGGAATTCGCCGATAGACGGGCCGGGCGTCCAAGTCATGACGCGAGAACACCACTCCTCTGGCGGTAGATGTGTCGCATGAAGGACCCCCATTGGCCCATCAGGAGAAGGTAACTGTCCCTTATCCACATGCCGCATCTTCTGCGTAACAACGATGGCCGGGTAAGCGATAGAAGTGAACACCGGGGCATCCCCGAAGTCCAGCATCACTGCCGGTCGGGTGGCATAACGAAGGTAAGTCCTCAGCAACTCGCCGTATTTCACCCGGAAGTAAGTGTGGCTCGTGATGAAACTTAACGCCCCGCCGACGCGCATGAGTTGCAGGGAGCGCTCGAAGAAATAGACATACAAATCCGCCGTGCCGGTGAAGCATTCGTATTGGTCCTTAAGGACTTCCTTCAGGGGCCGCTTCTTGCCGTCACTGCCCGTCACGACCTGGTTCTTCAGTTCCTCCTGCCGGACATAGGGCGGGTTGCCGATGACCACGTCGAACACGCCGTCACCGGTTGTCGCGGGCAACCCGAACATCCAGCCGGGATCGAAGAATGACGCGGCCGTATTGGTGTCGTAGGGATTCCAGCCCGCCAACCGCTTGGCATCGAACGGCGTGCATTCCCCGCTCTCGGAAAGTGCCTTGGACAGTTTGGCACATACGTCCTTGTCCTGCGCCCTCAGTTCCCGCTTCCTCCTGTAACTCCGGGCTGTAAAGTAGTCGTGGCGAACTTTCTGCAACTCCCTCTCCAGTTTCTTGACGTCAGCGGATCCCAGGAGCAGTTCACCCCGGTATAACCCGATCAAGGTGTTGGCCGCCACAATCTTGGTTTCCAGGTTCGGCAGTGGCAGGATGCCATAGTTCTCCTCCGCCGGATCAATGTTCTGATCCACCACGAGCGAGACGAAAAACCGTAATTTCGTGATTTGCACGGCAATGGGCTGGATATCCACGCCATAGAGACAGTTTTCGATGAGGTAAAGTTTCCGGCCATAGTCATCGTTATCGCGGGCAAAGGCACGTTTGATGGCCTTGAGGGCATCATCCCGGGAGGGACTGCTGGGAATGGCTTCCGCGGCGGCCTCCTGGCGACGATGCCATCCTTCATTGCGGGGATCGAGTTTCTGCAAAACCCGGACCAGTTTCTGCAACATGCCCATCGGGAAGGCGCCGGAGCCGCAGGAGGGGTCCAACACCTTGAGATGATCAATGGCATCAATCAATTTCTCGACCTCGGCGGCCTTGAAATCGTGACCATCATCCTCCCACGAGAGCAACCGCTCCAGGCGCTTTTCGATATCGGCTGTGGGCACGCATGACTTCAAGAACACAATCAAAGCCTGATCCACCATCCAGTCCACAACGACACGGGGCGTGTAGAATGAACCTGTTGCCTTGCGTGCCACCGTACCGGTTTCCGGATTGTAAGCGGCCAGTAGGTTTTCGAAGACATGGCCGAGCAGTTCCGGATCAAGCGCCACATCCTGCTCAAAGGGCGTGTTCTCCGTCAGCGTAAAGTTGTACCGATTCAGGATTTCCAATAACGGGCGGACCCGCTCACGTCTCTTTGACAAGTCGCCATAGGATTTCGACAGATCCACCGCTTGTTCCGAGCCAAAAAACAGAAAGTTGGGTAACTTCGGCTGCTTCTTCGGATCATTGGAAAACCCATCTATCCTAACCTCAACTGTCTGGGATGAACTCCCATTCTGGATTCGGTCATCCAGACATTCGAATAGGCCGCCGTTCAAAAAGGGAATTCCACGCAAGTGATTCGCCAGCGCATCCGGGTCACGGAGTTGGCGGACATGACGCCAACGTTGATGGACCATATGGTCGTCGCTCCGCTGGCCATCCCCTTCATCAATAAACCGGCGATTCGGATCCTTCCCCGGCGCATCCATCTCCGTATTCAGGGTGGCAAAGAAAAGATTCTGGAGGATGGCCGGATAAAATGTGCAGGCATCGGGCGATGAGTCCTTCAACAGATCGCGAATACCCTGCGGCTCCAGCAGATATGTAGGAATGAGTCCTTCGCCGGTGTTCGGATTACGTTTCTCCCGTAGGAACCAGCAGAAGATCAGGCGAGTGAGCAAGCGGATCAACATGAGGGAGGGCTTGTCATCGGCGTCCAAGGGGGCATCCTTGGGAAACTCAGCATGTTCACGTGCCCAGAAATACCAGTTGGCGATTTCCCCATAGAAATCCCGTGTTACCTTCTCCACATCAAAGGCATCGTCATGGCGGCTTTGAACGGTCAGTGCGGGGATACCGAACAATTCGCCACCGATGGAGGCAAGGTCCAGCATCTGGAGCCGTTCAGCAGCGGTCCGCAATCCATCGCCGGGCGCCACAGAGATCCGCCGAAAGAAACGCCGCTTCCCCTGTTTAGCGTCATACTTGACGTTCAGAAAGTGCCACCGGGATCTATCTTTGTTGGAGAAGACAAACAGGGCATAGGGATGTTCGCCCAGCAACTGGCAGACCACAGGGCGTTCGAGGCCACGGGAGAGGCCAGCCGAATCGAGTCGGCAATAGATGATATGGAAGGCGTCATCCTCGCCGCCGCTGGCGAACAGGATCGGATCCCCTGCCAGCGCCTTCCGGACCGCCTCAGGCCAGTCCCGGACACCAAGGGGCTTATTTTGACGCTGATAGTTGAGTTCCTCCCAAAACAGGGTTTTCAACCCGTCCAAGTCGCGGAGGTTCTGGATAATCGTCAGGACTGTTTGCTGCCGCTCAACCTGTACCATGGCCTATTTTCCCTATCCCAATGTTATCGGACACATTCCACCGTTTCAGCGTTACGACCTCATGGCCTGCACTTTGTCAAACAGCAATCAACCATTCAATATTAAAGGCAGGAAACAGATATGGACGACCACCCTCTGATTTTGGTCTTGTGTCAAACGTACGTTCCGCCCACGTTTGACCACTACATCCACCCTCCGGCTCCCACATAATCCTCACCCCGGATCCTCCACCGGCGACTCCGCCTTTGCCGGTCGCGCCTTCCAGTACTTGCATCCGACATCCACTGTGCCGGGAGGGATGTCTTTATTGGGCTTGCCGATAGTTGAAAAGTATGTGCAGATGCCCAGAAAAGTCGGGCCTCCGATTTGCTGGAAACCACACGTCCAACAGGATTTATTGTTTTCCGTCATAATGTACTTCCTTTATATCCTTTTCCAGTTGGGGCCTCATGCCGGTTCATCAGGGCGGCATAGTCGCTGGGATACAGAGCCGCCACAACATACCGCCCTCGTGTTTCATCCCGTTCGGCATCAATGGTCTGTTCCAGAATCAGCGCCTGCCCGACAAAGCTCCATTTCCCATCGATCTCCTCGACCAAGAAAACACGGACAGGCTTCAAATGGAGCAGCCGCCGACCGGGCAACTTAAAGGAATACTCCCCGCCCACCTTGATGTCCGGCGGGAATCCATCGCCCCGTTTCAACTTCAGGGTATCGTTGATCTCGATCATACTGCCCATATGTCCTCACCTCATTGCCGCAACCACCATTGTCGTCATAACTCCCGCCAGTACCAGCATTACCAAACACCCCGATTTCCTGCTCCGGCCCAACTGGAACAAATCAATGGTGGTCCGATTATATATCCGGTTGTACGCCGCCTTCCGGGGATTGGTCAGCCACCCCCACCCTCGGGGCGCCTTCAGGCCCATTTGATTACGCACAATACGCTTCCATGAGGTTCTGGCGGCGATGCGCTTGGTCAGGGAGGGGATTCGGATACCGAATTTCATTTTTTCTCCGCTTCCAGAATTCTCCGTACCTCGCCCAGTCGCCGTCGCTGAGTAGGGGGCACTTTCGGGAACGTCAGACCCAGTTCGCCCAGGGCATCGATAATCACCCGACTGACGGCGAACCGCATAGACCACTTGTGGTCGGCGGGGATCACATACCAGGGCGCATGAGGGGTGCTGGTGTTGCGGATCATGTCCTCATAGGCCGCCATATACTTGTTCCATAAAGCCCGCTCGCTGATATCGTCCGGCGAGAATTTCCAGTTTTTGGAGTCCTGACTCAGACGCTTAAGGAACCGTTCCCGCTGTTCCTCAAACGACACATGCAGGAAGAACTTCAGGATCAACGTCCCGTTCCTCGCGAGATGCCGCTCAAAGGCATTGATGTCCTCAAAGCGATGCTTCCAGATCTGCGGGGTGACCAGTCTTTCCGGAATACGCTGGCGGCCCAGGTATTCGGGATGGACCCTGACGACAAGAACATCCTCGTAGTACGACCGGTTGAATATTCCAATCTTTCCGCGTTCCGGAAGGCACCGGCTGCAACGCCAGAGAAAATCGTGAGCCAGTTCTTCAGCAGACGGGGCTTTGAACGAAAACACCTGGCATCCCTGGGGATTGACGCCTGTGAGGACATGCTTGATGGTGCTGTCCTTCCCGGCGGCATCCATGGCCTGGAGAATCAGCAGCACCGACCACTCGCTCTGTGCGTAGAGCTTCTCCTGGAATTGGCTCAAGGTTTCAACATTCTTTTCAGCCTGGACGTCTACTTCCGCACGGTCTGAAATACCGAACGTGTCGTCGGATTGACAATTCTTCATGCGGAAAGTGCCCGGCCGATCGACCCGGCAACGGGCTGCAATGTGCTTGGGCTACATCGCGTCCTCCTCACATCCATCCCTTATCCAACTCCAGCAGTCATGTGAACTGGGACTTGTTTCGTTTCATGGTGCTCATCCCCTCCATTCGATCACATATGGACGGTCAAAAAGTGTCCGTCATAAAATATTTCACACGGACACTATTTGTACACCCCTCTTCGGTAGACTGTCCAAGAATAAAGAACTTAAAGGACATATGACCCTTGACGAACAGGAGGCCGATGACATGATGACGAAGAAGTTGAGGTGCGTGGATTTGTTGCTGGGCTGCCCGCTCAACCGTAATGCGCCGGGCTGCCCCTTTGGGAAGGCGCGCGAGGAGTCGGTTGTGACGCGGGTCAACTGGATCAAGAGTCTGGATCTCAATCGGCTCACGCGATTGCTGGATCTTCACGAAACATGTCTGGCACAACCAGCAGAAAGGGTTTCTCAATAAGAACAGGCGTGAACCATTGGCACGAAGCACACGGCGATATCGTCTTCTTGCTGAATCTCATTGCGGGTCTTTTTCAAAAGCACCAGCCGCTGTGACTGGGAGCCGACCGGGAGAATCATGTGTCCCCCTTCGCGGAGCTGGTCAACCAATGCCCCGGGAATATTGTCAGGGGCGCATGTGGCAATAATAGCGTCAAAAGGACTGTGTTCCGGCCAGCCTTTGTACCCGTTTCCGGTCAGGATATTGACATGGCCATAGCCTTCCTGCTCCAGAATTGTCCGGGCGTGGTCAGCCAGTTCAGGAATGATCTCAATGCTGTAGACCTGTACGCACAACTCGGCCAGCACAGCCGCCTGGTAGCCGGAACCGGTCCCGATTTCCAGGACCTTCTCGCCCTTCGAAAGTTTCAGCCGCTCCGTCATATACGCCACGATGAACGGCTGGGAAATGGTCTGGTCATAACCGATCATCCAAGGATGATTTCCATACGCCGTGAGTTTGGACCGGTGTGCCGCCGGGATGAACCGGTGTCGCTGGATCCTGCCCATGGCCGCGAGGATACGTTCGTCTTTTATGTGGTATAAGCGGAGTTGTTTAACCATGGCCTCCAGGGAGGGTTGCCACTCGACATCGTCGTCGTGTTGGAGGCCCAGTTTCGCACAGGTATTAGCGACATGACTTCCGTGCCAGAAGATCGTTCCACAGTGAGGACATCGGAAGAAACGATCCTGCCGTCGATACACGTTTGGATGAACCAGCGCCTCGGCCACGCGTTTATCCGCCAACGCGTCGAGCGCTACATTGCACCGGATACACCGGCTGAACAGTCCGCTCTGCGTGTCCAGTCCAAGTTTGTCGACCAGCGCTCTGAACTGAAGGACAGGGTCGGTCTCGGACAGGACTATTCCGTCACGGACCTGTGGATACTGCTCCGCCAGATGAGTGTTCCGGGTGACAAAAAACCGGCCCGTCACATTGGCCCGCTGAATCAGATCATGGGTACGCACTCCCATGTCCCACTCGGCATCATACCCGATAATACGCAGGTATTTTCCCAGCCGGACGACCATGTGGTCTATCATGAAACACGGTTTATTGACTGACGATTTCAGGCTCATGCTTTCTTCTCCGCCTCCCTGCCTTGACATGATCATGCTCCCGCCGGAACCGGCTGCCAAGATCAACGTTTTGCCTTGTGGCAACATGATCCAAGGAGTAGGACATACCTTGTTCTCCCGATTAAATCATGAAACCGTTAAGCCATGCGCGCGAGGATCTTGTCCGGCTTTTTGTGGCCGTTGAGTTGGATGAGAATGTCCGAAAGAACCTGGCGGATGAACAGGCCCGTGTGATGCAGGCCACTGGCGGGGTAAAGTGGGTGTCCCCGGCGATGATCCACATGACGTTGGTCTTTTTGGGAGATGTCTTTGCCGGGCAGGTTGAGGGGATCTCCAACGTGCTGGATACGGAAGTCGGCGCCACACGCTCCTTTGTAATCGAGGTAGCCGGACTGGGTACATTCGGCCCCCGCCATTGTCCGCGCGTGGTCTGGGCAGGAGTCGGGAAGGGAGCGGATGAGATCGTCGCCTTACAAAGCTGGATTGACCGGGGGTTGCGCGCTCTGGACCTATCCCTTGAATCCAGGCCGTTTCACCCCCATTTCACATTGGGCCGCATCAAGTCGCCTCGTGAAGCACAGGGATTAACCGGGACACTGGACCGATCCGCCGCTACCGTCTATGGGATGGTCACGGTGAACCGCGTCCTGCTGATGCAAAGCGTGCTGCATTCTCAAGGCCCCGTTCACACCGTACTGCATGTGTCAGCCCTGAACTAGACCTTGATTCGCCTATTTCATTTTGGATTGCACGTTAATGGTTTTGCCGGCCACCATGAACTTGCCCTTGCCACGGTGATGAATAGTCCGGGGATCCTTGATGGCGGGATCGACCCACGCCTTGAGCACCTGAAGGATGAAGAAGTTGTATTTCGCAGCCAACCGCGCATCAATGACCTTGCACTCGAAACTGGCATAGCATTCGGCGATGAGCGGTGCCTTGACGTACTTCGCCTTGACGGGCGTAAGACCAAATCGCTTGAACTTGTCGGTGTTCCGCCCGGACGTATTCCCGCACCCCACGACTTTCGCGGCCAATTCAACGGTCGGGATATTGATCACGCACTCCCGCGTTGCCTTCAGTGTCTTGAAACTGAGGGCCTGCTCACCCATCACAAACCCAACGACCGGTGGCTCGAAGTCCATCATGGTATGCCACGCCATCGTCATGACGTTCGCCTGCCCCTTGGCGGAGGTCGTGACCAGCACCACGGGCCCCGTCTCAAGCAGTTGATACACCTTGGATAATGGAAAGGCTTTCTTTTTCACTCGTCTGTCTCCTTTCTTTAGTCACGAATGCGGCGGCAGCGCCCCGTTCTCGTTCAGATACTCAAGCACCTCTTCTGGGATTGGCCCTTTGCCGATCCACTTGAGCTTCCGGACGGGCACAAGAGTCGAATCAGGATTCCCGAGCCGGAACACCGTCGGAGTGCAGGGCAGGATGATACAGGGCGGCAATTCCCCGCCATGAAGCTTGATGTATTTCTCCAGTTTCGCAGGACGCGGCCCTGAGCCGCCATACTGGATGTATTTCCCGGCTAGCCACCACCCACCCCTTCCGCGGCACTGAATCTGCCCGAAGTTGCTGGAAGTTGCCGTCAGGAATGGGGCGGCAGCACGCCATTCTCATTCAGGTACTCCAGAACCTTCCGGTATCGGCCTCTGCCGCTCCACTTGATCTTCCTGAATTCGAAATAATGAATTTCGAACCGGGATTCATCACGCTTTCAGCAGGGCGCGCAGGCCTTCTTCCAGGCTGAATCCCGGCTCATAGCCAAGTACAGCGCGGCTCTTGCTGATATCCGCCAAGGAATGGCGAATATCACCCACCCGCCCATCCTGGAAGCCGGGCACCAACCTGCTGCCGGTAATGGCCTGGAGGGTTTCCCATAATTTCAACAGCGAAATCTGGCACCCCGTGGCCACATTGAAAACCTCTCCCCGGCCAACCGATGCCGTCTTCATCGCAAGTAGATTGGCTTGAACTACATCCTTCACGAAAACGAAGTCACGGGTCTGTTGCCCATCCCCGAAGATGGTCGGCGCACGCCCCTGACGGATATCATCAGCAAAACGGGAAATCACCCCTGAATACATGGACTTGCCATCCTGTCGGGGACCAAACACGTTGAAATAGCGCAACGATACGGCTTCCAGTCCATATAGGTTGCTATACAGTTTCACGTAGTACTCGCCCACCAACTTCCCGAGCGCATAGGGCGATTCCGGCTCCGGCAACATCACCGACGACGGCATCGGTCAACAAGCGAAGCTCAACACAGGCTCCGGCAACATCCACGCCACTGGCCTGCGTTCGGGTTTTGCGGCACAAACCGGCTCCGGCAACATCTACGTCGAGCAGAGCGGCCAGGGAGAAGTCAAGGCCCAAACCGGTTCCGGCGACATTGAAGTCAAAGGCGTCATCGGAGCCCTGAAAGCGCAAACCGGCTCCGGCGGCATCAAGATCACCGGAACGCCGGCGGCGGACTGGAAGATTCAGACCGGCTCCGGCAACATCGAACTCTGGACCGGCAATGCCCCAGTCACCCTGGACGCTTCCTTCGGCTCAGGCGGCTTGCACACCGACCACGAGATGCTCACCCTGGATTCATCCGATCACCACCACATCTCCGGCAAGCTGAACGGCGGCGGTCCCCTGATGCGCATAGGAACCGGCTCCGGCGAGATTCGCGTGCATTGATCCTGTGGGCCGGACGAGCGTCTCCGCCCGGCCCGCAATCCTCCTCCGCAGACAAGGCTCGCCTGCGCAGGAATCCTTCCTTCCCCATTAATTTTCCTGTAGTTGTTCGCCCGGGCGTTCGTCAGTAGAGATTCAAGCTCCGCAGCCAGTTCTCATTCGGCAGCGTAAAGCTGAAAGGCTGCCGTGCGGCAGGATGCGCCATGCAGTGGCTTCTCGACTGCAACGGCGTCGCATACGAGCGCGTCACGTGCAGCCGGTCCATCACCACGTAGCGGGTGGAGCCACCGAAGTAGCGCCAGGCTTGCTCATGCAGCTCGGCCCAGATCCGTTGCCCGGACTTCCAGACCACGCGTCGGAAACT
>Ga0118677_10006524_pt1 | contig 19699 bp, 16 predicted proteins | sample AliMusrvi5mmetaG_FD_86154 | JGI IMG/M metagenome (GOLD analysis project Ga0118677, IMG submission 86154)
GTGAAGACTATTACTTTTGGTGTTGCGACTGGTGTGACTCTGAAAATCGGGTGCTCTGGACAAAACTGCAGGATGGGACTACATGCGGTGCGTGCCACCGGACAATGAACGTGCCTGAGACAAATGGCGTCGTCGTTGAAAGATCGATTTCAGTGGGGTTATGCTAACCATGCGCGGGTGGTTGAACATAGTAGCCAAATACTGGAGTTGGCCGGTATGGAGCGGTTTCGACGAACTGGATACGCAAATTGACAAGTTGCGCATGTTGCGCGACTCGTATCAACACCATCCAACCCCAAGACTTTGTGAATGAAACAATAGCCGATATAAAAAATGACATGAATCGGCTATTGTTTCAGCAGCTTCACACCATTAGAACAGTCAATCAATACGTATTTTCGTGGTTTATCTGCTCTATTTGTGTTGCAACTCACCCAACTCTTTGATGCCAATATCGTGCAGTCCGGTATCATTTGAAGCACACAGCTTCTGCACAAGTTCTTCCCATTCATGGCTTGAACCAGGCTTTTCCAATGGTTGTGCCCGCAATTTGCGCCCAATTTCGGCATACGTTGCCTTGTTTATTCCTGTCATAGCAGCAATCCCCCATTTCAAAAGTATGCCTTCCATTACGATGCATAACCGGTGCTCGGTTTCAACCAGGTTAATTGACCGGCATCGCTCCGGCTCACAATCGTGGCCGGAATAGAGGCCGTATTCTCATGTCCGGTGGTAAAACGGCTGATTTCATCCTTCAATTCAACCGAAAGCTCCGCCAAGGCATCCGATTCCACGGCAATTGCAGCTGCGGACTTGACGGTCTCTTCCGAGATATGTTCGATAGCAACGATGTCGGTACTGATCTGCTCGGCTGTGGTGGAAAGTTCCACCGTGGCGGTCGCAATCTCGCTGGCCATCCCTTGTAGTGACGAAACACTCTCGACAATATGCCGTAACGAGTCCCCTGCTTGCTCAGCATGTTCGACCCCGACTTTAACACGCTCCAGGCTTTTATTCATGGCAATGACCGCTTGACCGGCATCCGCCTGGATCGCCTTGACTCGTTCGGTGATTCCGATGGTTGCTTCTGCGGTACTGTTGGCCAGTTTGCGCACCTCATCGGCCACCACTGCAAAGCCTCGCCCATGCTCCCCCGCCCGCGCAGCTTCGATTGCGGCATTCAGGGCGAGAAGATTTGTCTGGTCTGTAATTTCCATTATGACGTCAACGATCTCACCGACCTGCTGGGACCGTTCGTTAAGTGTCTGCATCACCCTGGTAGACTCTTGCACTGCCCGTGCTATCTCCTGAACTTCCTGTCCGGTCTGGCTGACTACGTCCGAACCGCTCGCAGCCAACTGGCGAGCTTCGGTTGCCGACTGAGCAATCCGGGAGGTGTTCTGGGATATCATTGCGATGGTCTGGGACATTTCTACCGCGGCAGCGGCAACCTGTCCTACACTGGCCGATTGTTCCCGAGTGGTGGAATGGATTGCTTGGGCGGTGTGGGTTAACTCCTGCGATGTTCCGGTAAGTTTGCCGGATGATTCGGATACCTTGGTCAGAATTCGTGAAAATGAGACCAGCAATTTATTAAAGGCGTTGATGGTAACGGCAAATTCGTCGTTATTCCTGATTTCAGCTATATGAGTAAAGTTTCCGGTCTCGGCAATGGTTACAATAGAGCCGTTCAAGCGTGCCAGTGAGCGAACAATGCAGACGGTCGTCGTGACGGTCAGGAACAGAACCAGCATAATAATTGCCAGGGAAGCGCCGAACAGCAGTTTTTTAAACAGGTCAACCCTCTGGATGACAACATTCACGAATTTCTGCTGTTCCTGGGCAGTGGACTGAACATTAGCTTCGCTCTTGTTCCCCTGCTCAAGGGCGACCGCTTTGACTTTTTTTACCGAGTTGTCAACCTGTGCCATATTTTCCAGCACCGTACGCTGTGAAGCGCTGATGGTCCTTAGCGAGGCGCCGGCACTGGCAACCGCACTGTTAATGGCTGCCACGGTGTCATCAACGAAACCGGAACTTTTGATCTCCTTGATCTCCTTACCGGCCCGGAACACATTGTGGGCAACCCGCGTCTGAATCTTCTGTACCTCGGCCGTTGCCTTATCCAATTCGGCCGAGGTCTCGCTGAGCATCATCATTCGGGCCTTGGCATCCAAAAGTTTGGCGTCAACGCCGATAGCATAGACAATATCGTTCAACGAATTTATTCTCTTGTGCATGGTGAGATCGGTCTCGACCTCATAACGATAATCTTGAACTTTTTCCAAAATTTCAGGATTTGTTGTTTTTTCCTTCAGTCCCACGTTCAAGGTTTGTGTTGCGGCGTTAACCCTCCGACTTGCCGCAAGCACTAAATTATCAATAATTTCCTTAAGACTTGCCAATGATTTGTCGACACGTGCCATGGCTCCATTTACCTTTGAGGCCTCCTCCTTGAACACGGCCATACTTTTGAACTTTTCGTCGGTGGCCTTCAACACCTGCGCGTGCAACTCAGAAAATATTCCAATATCCATTGATGAGTTATTCAGGGTAACGATCTCGCTGTTGACCCGTTCAAGATTCTCCTTGCTGTGGGAAATGGACGTGGAGATCTGTTTGACCTCTTGCGGGTCATGAGCCAACCCGAGCTGCAGGAGATCAGCGGACAGTTTTTCCACTGCCTGCTGGAACTGAACTGTTTTGACCTGAAGCGGCGTCGAATGGGAAGTCAGTAGCGTAATTTTTTCCTTTACCATCAGGATAGTCAACAAGCTGAAGGTAGCAATCCCGATGATGCCAAGAATACTGATAGTGGAGCTCATGTAGAGTCTGGTATTGATTTTCATTTACGGCTCTCCGGCAAACGTTTTGACTGCATACTGTTACGCATCATGGTTATTCACCTGTTTCATGCGTGAATATCTGTGTTACTACATTGTGGCTTCATTCTGCCTGACTTTGTGTTCTCGTGTATACGGTTGGTACGGCTGCGCCCAATAACCGCATATTACACACCGAGTTACCTGCACAATTCCCGTGCCAAGTACAATCTCATGCTTCATGACGCCAATCTTGGCCTTACACTTTGGACAACTCATATTTACCTCCAGGATAGTTCTTGTATAAAGGAAACCACGGCCGCCCGTATTTCATCCCTGATCTGGCAGGCTGCATCCAACTGCTGCTCACGTTCTCCCTCAAGGTTCGCCGGATCGGCAAAGCTCCACTGAATCCTCTTGGTGATTCCGGGAAAAACGGGACAGCGCTCGGCGTTAGCACCATCGCAAACAGTGATGACATAATTGAACAAGCTTCCATTCTTATAAAAGTCGAAGGCACTCTTTGTCAGGTTGGTTGATATGTCGATCCCCACCGCCTTCATCACTTCAGCGGCCAACGGATTAATAATTCCGGGTTCAAGCCCGGCGCTTTGGGCCTCAAAACGGTCTCCGGCAAGTTGATTGAGAAAGGCCTCAGCCATTTGGCTGCGAGCGCTGTTGTGAATGCAAACAAAAAGCACCCTGATTTTATTCAGTTTTGTCATGGTTTGTCCCTTCTTGCTCTCCATAAAACAATTATACTGCTGCGCAATGTGTAATTCATATCAATCGTTCCCGTTACGTAAGAGGACATGATGGACTCTCTTATAGCAAATTGCCTGTTACAACAGTGTGCCGTGTTGGAAAATTGTGCGTAACAGATAAAGGGAGAAAACCGGTGCACAGACTGACCAACTTTGCCTGTGGCATTGAGATAACGTAATTACGGAGAGGCCTCCGAGATTTCAGCGGCCTCAGAGGTCTGTATTGGAATTTGGGTGATTGATCTATTATGTTAATTTCAGGCAATGTGGCGTTTCATATGGTTTTGCCACTCACCGGCTGACGTTGTCTTAATGCGTTGCCAGGCGTCTTCAGGTTGAGCTGATGCCCATGCTTGCGCTTCGACACTTTTGGGGTATCTGTCATATGTTTTGATGGGGCTCGTCCTTTTACCGATTGCGTCCAACTCCCTTTGAGATAGCAGTAATTGGAATAACCCCACCCGGCTGTGCCGGTGGGAACGTATTAATGGGATACTGCTGATATGGCGGTAATCTGTGCAGCCGTCAACGGAGTTGATCCAGTTGCACTGAATCTATTACCCATTAGGCTGACACTTCCAATCGCTGTAGTGATCTGGGCGACGGTCCTCACTCCGAGCGTACCATGGCAATCGAGACAAATTGTATTGTAAAATGTTAAAGCGTCAAAAGCTGGAGCCGGAGTAGTGGTTGTAGCCGTGACTTGGGCTGAGGCAGTGCTTTCGCCTACACTGTTCACTGCGGTAACAATGTAGTAATAGGTGGTTCCGCCAAGAAGTCCGGTCTGGGTGTAGGGACTGGTGGCTCCAGTGATTTTGGTGCCGTTGGAGATGGTAACCCCGGCAGTAGTTGAGTAGTAAACGTTGTACGAGGTTGCACCGGAAGTTGTTGGCCAAGAGATAGTTACCTGCTGAGTGCCGCCAGCGGCGGTTATACCAATTGGTATCGCAGGAACGGTGGAGACCGTGGGACTTGAGAGGGTGCTGCTACCACAACCGGCAAGTATGAAACCTATTACGACCAGAGAGAGTGCCATGGTGGTAAACGTCCTTTTCATAGTTTTTTTCACTTAATACTCCTTTCTTTAGGTAGGGGTTTCAATCAAGAAATTATTCCAACTTTCCGATAAGGAGGCATCATCTCTTTATCGGAGGTTCTGATGGACAGAAGAATGTCACGCGATGACCATTGGGAGAGGATACACACAATACGGACGCTGATGGAATCTGCCGTATAGAAAAACAGGTAGCGCCCAAATAATGCCATGCGGATACCTTCTCCAAGGGCACAACGTAAAGGTGCAGCTTCCAGATTAGCTGCAATTTTGACGCAACGCTCCCGAATTTCGCGAACGAAAGAAACGGCGCGGGATGGATTGTCACGGGCTATGTAATCGCCTATTTCCTCAAAATCAAATTCAGCGAGTGGGGAAAAGACCACATAGTAACATCAGGTGAATGTTGAAAATAAATAATTGATGTTTTAGGCCGGAAAAATACCCGCACCGTTTCCGGTGCGGGTTCAGGTACTTCATATAATCTGCAAGGCAATCGATTACAGGTTCCGCGGAGCCAGGGAAATCGTCTGGGAAGCGCCCCATGCTTTTGTGAACCAGAGATACTCACGTACCGTCAGTTTTTTTGCCAGCGGATCAATGGTTATCACCTGGAACGACAGTTTGGTTGGATCACCGACCGACACGTTGCCCTTCATTGGTGAATCAACCCGGAACGTAGGCAGATTGATATCATTATCCGGGCCGGTGTAGCTGTAGAACTCGTTGGCGTTATCATGACCATGGAACCATGCCACGATGTTCTTGTGCGTCTTGAGCCAGGTCACTAGGACCCGCTGTTCAATGGTGTTTGGAATTGCCGTCGTTCCGGCTGCATCGGAATATGGCGTGTTAAGGGGAGTTGCTTCAGCAAATACGTCGGAAAGAAGGTTCTCGAATTTATTCGTGGAGTTAATTGTGTTTGGAGAAACCGGGTTAGTATACAGTTTAGCCTCGCCAACCGGTGGAGCGTGGGTAAACAGGACAACCGGAGTAGTCGCCGGCACGTTTTTCAGATCCGCGTCAACCAGCGGACGGGATATGGAATCGGGATACATGCCGACGAAAAGGAAGTGTACGCCATTCATATCACGCGATGTGACGATTCTGTTTGCGGGTGTCGCATAACTTGCCTTTGCGGTGGCACTATAGGTCGTGTAGTTTGCTGTGTCGGTAAGCGGGACAGGGGTGCTCGTTCCTGTGAACGAGGCGTTGGTCATGGCAGTTGCCGGTGCCATCATGAAGTTGTAGATATTTGCATAGGCAGTGGCATCAAGCACCGTTCCCGATTTATAATACCCGATGGCATTGGATGTTTCATGGTTGCCGGTGGTCAAGAGCAGCGGTGCTTTGGCGCCGGAACGGTTTTTCAGGTTAAGAACGTTAAAATAATCTGCCTGAAACTGTGCCCACATGGCTGATGCGGGGGCATTCTTGTATGGATAAATTGCGCCTTCGGAACGATTAAGTGTATCGCCGGTGTGAGCGACAAAGTCCACGGCGCCTACCGGCATACCGCTGTTAATTCCGCCATCACTTGGCAATGTTTGTGCCTCGATGGTATTCATTACCGCAATCATCGCGCCGTTTACCTGCTGAGCGCTGCTCATTCCGGAAAATGCGGTCTTTTTGATACCATAGTGGGTATCGGAGGTATAGACAATCTGGAGCTGAGTTGCCATAGCCTCCATGGTGCCGTTGATGGTAATACCTGTTGAACCGTAGGCGACAACCCCGCCACCATTTGCAAGCACCGCGCTGGAAACGGCAGTAAAATCGGTCCCGTGCGGAAAGGCCACGCCGCTGTCGATGCCTAACGATCCAGTAACGTTCAACGTGGCTTGCACCGCTTGTACAATGGCCTCAGATTTCGGCCCGACAAGAAGCCCGGTCAACGGATAATTGACGGTGAGGCCGGCCGGTGCATTGCTGAGATCAAGGGGAATCAACGTGCGGTAGGTAGTATTTGTGCCGGTCAGTTTCGCCACCAGTATGACTGCCGTTTTTGGCGCCGTTACGTTGAACGTGGCGGAGAACTGATTGTTGACGATATCGGCGGAAGTTGTGCTGATAGTGGCGCCGGTCAGCGCGTCAACTACCGTTACCGTACCGGTTGAGCCCACGGCAGCCGCGACATCTTTTGCCGCTAATTTGCCCACAACCGGATTTACGGCGCCATTGACGGTTACCTGTTGGGGGGTGAACTGCGAGCTGGCAACAGTGCCGCTTCCCGCGCAGCCGGTCAGTGCGAACAGGCCGGCAAACACCGCTGTCACAAGAAACTTCACATACAATCCTCTCATCTTTTCCATTTTCTGAATACTCCTTTCAATTGTTTTTCCCCTGCTCAAAGGCAGAGATACGTATATGTAGCAGATCATGATTGCAGAGCCATGGCGGCATGGTTACGATTATGTAATATTTCAGTTACAGCCTATGGAACCATGGTTACTCCTCCAAAGCGTTCCCCGGAAGCTGCTGTCCTTAGTACCTTGAATGACGTATTTGCCGCCGTCGAGTTGGCGTTAATGGTAATGGAGACCAGCTGATTCGGATCGGCGCCCAGATCATGGGTCAGTTCATCGCTGACCGTTGCGGTCGTGGCATAGATTGTGACCGAGCCATCGGCATTCACCTTCCCGCTTATATTACGCAGGCCGTCGGTTTTGATATTCCAGGGCATGCCCGCGCTGTAAAGCGACTGATCCAGCAGGCCACTCTGGAAAGTTGCAACTTTGGTCCAGGTACCGCCAACCAGTTTATACTCGGCAAGACCGGCAAACGTGGTGACCTTGCCGCTCACTCCTACCCTGACCCCATCCCCCTCATCGGCTACAAACAGCGTATTGGCATCGGCGAACCAGATCCCGAACGGATGCGGAGTGGCTGTTAATGTGGCTTTGGCCTCCGCAACCTTTTCGGAGAGCGCATTGAACCCGGGTAGAATGCTGATCACGGAGTCGCCCGGTATGGTTCCGCCATTGGACAGGGCGCCTGCAGGCCCGACCTGGTACACGCTGTTGACACCGTTGCTCCCGCTCCCCTTGGTTACATAGAGCGTGTTGTTAAATACGGTCAGACCTCTGAAGTTGTTGTCTTTTCCCGTTTTATCGGCGGCATAGTTTTTACCGGGATTCGCCAGGTCTGCCAGTTGAGCAAGCGAAAACCCTCGCTGATAACCGGTGCTGCTGCCGAACGTACCGAGCACCAGACCGATTGCGCTCGTATTGCCGGTACTCAGCATGCGCGCGGAAATAGACTGTACACCGGTGTTGTCGCTGAGCGCGCTCAACGAGTTGCCGTCACCGTTGCCGTTACCGGCATTACCGACCATGTAATACGTGCCGTTGGCAAGAACGACGGCGCGACCATTGTTACCGCTGTAGGCATTGACGCCTGCTACCGTCAGGCCACCCGATTTGAGATTTACCTGCGCTACGGCACGCTGGAAAGTCGTCTGCACAGGGTTGGTTGCGTCAAAAACGCCCGGAGTATTTGCGTTCGACACATCCAACTGGTTAACTCCCGCTTTGTACCCCATAAAGGTGACTGCCGTGCCATCGGTGGAGACATTCAGAGCCAGTTCGGACTTGGAGGCAAAGCTGGAAGTAATCAGCCCGGTGTCAATGGCTCTCATGCTGACCAGACTGCCATCAGTGGCAATTTGGTCCAGATAAATCGGTGAAGTGATACCGAAGGAGGGATCGGGCACTTCATTTTTGAAAACGTTCGGAAAACTGCCGTCGACAGTAGCAGTGCCGCCACCGGGCAGAGCCTGACCAATTGTGACCGTGGCTGCGGTCCCCGCATAAACGGTGCGGCTGACGATCAGGTTACCGCCGGTAAAGGCGGACGAAGGCTGGAGTGCGCCATCCGGACCGTATGCAATGCACAAACCGCCGAATTTAATAACGCTGGTTTTGGCGTCACCAAATGTTTTACCCGTTGGGATCTTGATGGCGGCGTTACCGAGGATACTGCCGCTTGCCAGCCCCAGATCGGTCGAAACCGACTTTACGATGTCATCAGAGCTTGACCCCAGAACAACGTTCACACCGTATTGAATGCTCAGGCTGTTTGGAGCGGGAGCATTGGTAAAATCGATAGGTGCCAGGTATCGGCAGGTGGCGTCCGAGTTGAGCTTGGCCACCAGAACAATCATCGATTGCGCTCCGGGGAGGTTGAAAGACAGACTGAATTGACCGCCGATGATGTCGGCCGGTGTACTGCTGATAACGGCACCGGTCATGGCATCAACCGCGGTAACGCTTCCGTACGAACCGGTTACCGCGTCCACGGACTTCGAGGCGGTTTTGGCAACCCCTGTTTCAAGAGATCCATTTACGGTGACCTTCATCGGGCTTGCTTGGGCCGGTGTCCCACTGTTTGAGATCCCATTGCCGGCGCATGCGGTAAGTGCAAAAAGCGCTATCGCGGCAACGGTTCTAATCAAATACATCCATACCTTGTCATTCATGCTTGATTTACTCCCTTCCAGTATGAAATTGAGACCTCCGGAGAGTTGCAAGCCCCGGAGGTCTCTGAGTTCACCCTGTTATAATCCGGTTATTTGTAAAAATCGGCGCTCGTAAATGAGTCCATTACTGTGATTGGTGTCAAAGATATGTCGGTGGCGCTGTTCCATGAGTTAAACTGGAAGCCGCGGAACTGTGCGCTCCAGGTGTTATCCGTATAGACGGTAACCACGATGTAGCCGAAATACGGGTTTTTGCTGTTGGAATAGTGATTCGAGGGAGTATATGTAGTTGCGCCCTTGTAGCCGGCCGAATAGGTATTGAAAACGCCAAAATCGTAGTTACCGCCACCGCCGGTGCCCACGAGGAGTTGCGGAACCTTCGCACTGCCGTTTTTCACGGTAGCACGTACAAACATATGGTCATGCCCGGTAAGGAAGGTACCGTTCTTCGCGCTCATGGCAGTGATCAGGGCGTCGCGGCTGTCCGGGTCGTTGCCCAGGGTGTCGGGATGGGACTTGGTGGGCCACAAACCCTCGTGGCCCATGACAAAGTTTACTCCGGCTGTGGAGTTGTTGATTTCGTTGAGAACCCAGGGGTTCACCATCTGCCCCTTATTGGAGCCTGCCGCAAACTTGGTGTTATCGAAGGTGCTCAAACGGCCGGCATACTCGTCAAACGCAATGATCTTCGCATTCTTGTAAGTAAAGGAGTAGGTCAACCCCACTTCGCTCAGGCCTGCTGCGTTGGTAGTCGGGCCGTTCGAAGGCATGAGGAATTTTGCCAGATACGGCGTCCTGCTGGGGTCGGCGGCATTAGGGGCGCCAAGGGCCAGATCGTAATACTCGTGGTTGCCACGGGCGGTGTAGACGGGGATGTTCGCGTCGTATACCGGTTTCATGGTCGCCTTCCAGGTATCCAGCATGGAGCCGACTGCTACCGTATCGGCATATCCGGAAACCATGTCGCCGGGGAACAGGACAAAATCGATACCTTGTGCGGAGTTCATGGCGGCAATATCCTTGGCAATGGCAGCTACGACAGCCGTTGAGACACCATTATTGACCGCTGCAGCGCCGCCGGAAGCGCGGCTGTCGTCAGTCATGGCAAACCTGAACGACACGGCATGTGCCGCGGTCTCCAGTCCGCCATTGATAATCAGACCCGTTGTGCCGTAGGCGACGACCCCACCGCCGCTTGAGAGCACTGCGTTGGTAACGGTTGTATAGTCGGTCCCTGCGGGAATTGCAGCGCCACTCGTGATACCGAGAGTGTTGGCCCCGATCTTCAGTGAGGATTCAAAGCTGTGTACCACGGCTTCGGACTTCGGCCCCACAAGAAGTCCGGATAACGCAGTGGTGGTTGCAAGGCCGGTCGGCTGATTGCTGAGATCAAGCGGAATAAGCGCCCGGTAGGTGATGGGATTTGTGCCGCTCACAGTTGCCACGAGCACGAATGCCGATTGCGGTTTTGTCACGGTGAACTGGAGCCCTTTGTACGTGAGATCGGAATTAATATCCACAGGACCGTACGTAGCGCCGGTAAAGGCATCAACCGCGGTGACACTCCCCACTGCTCCGGCTGCGGCTGCAACCTCTTTTGGTACTGCCTTGCCCACAACCGCATTGATTGAACCATTGACGGTTACGGTTTTCGGGGTAAACTGCTGGCTTGTGGCGGAATTGCTGCCCGAAGAACAGCCGGTCAGCGCGAAGAGGCCGACAAACAGCGACGTCGCAAAAAACCTCATATAACACACTCTCATCGTTTCCATACCTTTGATACTCCTTCCGTTTGTGTTTCCACCGAGAAGTCGGTGGATGGATCTCATGTAGAAATCTCATCCCCTGTGTAGCACACAAATATTTCAGTATCATGGCGACATAGTTAAGTTTTTGTAATTTTTTTGTGACGACAACCTGTAGTACGCAACATTTTAATTGTATAGTTTTTGTATGACGTTTGTAACCAAACTGTTGCCAAATCGCTACACCACAACAATGCATGATCTGATACATTGTACGGATTCAATTGGGGAGCTTTTCAAATACCCATTACTTGAGATCAGGATATCATGAGGCCTTTCCCGTTCGTCACCCCACTGTCCGGCAGCAATGCCATGGCACGATGTTTCCGTCTGATCTTTCTTGCGATAGCCCTTAGTCTCTTTTACCTGTATCCCTCCTCTGCGCACGCTTTGACGCTCTCCATTGACGCATCGGAGCGCTTGTGTGCCAATTCGGTCGTTTCACTGGCAGTTGCCGATGCTGCCGAACTTTTACGCCGCTCCTTTCCCGGCGCAGTGATTGGCCATAACATCCGTACCTGTCAGATCCGGATCGTTCTGCCGGACGTCACCGCAAACAGGGATTACTGTATTCCCGGCCCATCGGTACGTCCCTATCTCTGTACGGCGGTTCCGGATGCTTCATATCGATGGCAATCAAGCAGAAACGGTGGGACCATAACCCTGAAGCTCGCAACCGTTTCTCCGGAAGGGATTGCAGCCGGACTGTACGGCCTGCTGCAGGAAAAACTCAGGTTTAGATTTCATCACCCGCGGGAAAGCATTATTCCCTCCCTAAGCAGCTGGCCTCTCCCGGAACAGTTCTCATTTTCCGGTGTGCCTCGCTTTGAAAAGCGGGGGTTTCACCTCCATACCCAGCATCCGACGGAACTCACGGAGCAGCTTCACGATCCCTTGATTCCCGGTGCCTTTGAAGATGTGAAAAGCTATATCGACTGGCTGGCCCGAAACGGACAGAATACCTTTCAATTTTTCCTGCTGCGCGACGTGGATCGCACACGGTGGCCTGAGCATGCCCGGCGAATCGTGGAATATGCGCACCAGCGCGGAATACGTTGCGGTATCGAGATTTCACTCTCCATGATTCAGCAGCAGGCTTTTCAGGCTATCACCCTGCTGAAACCCTATCCGTCATATCAACAACAGGTGGACGGTACGCTGACCTGGCTTTTTCAGGCGCCATGGGATTATCTCAGCCTTGACGTTACGTTGGGCGAACACCTCCCCTTTCTGGACAAACTGCTGCCTGACGTGCAGATGCACATTGAGCAGCAGGTGGAAAAGCGTTACGGAGCACGCCTGATGTACGCCACTCATGTCATCTGCTCAAATGGCGGTGAGATGGTCCGCCGCCCCAAATTGCCCAATAGCGGTATCATGATCCATACCGTCATGTGCTATTCGGCGACGGAAGCTAAAGCGCCGGTGTACGGCAACCGGAATCAGCGTTTCATGTTTGAGGCAGCAAAGGCCGAGAGCAAACGCCGTGAGACCTGGTACTGGCCTGAGTCCTCCTATTGGGTTGGTTTCGATTCTTCAGTGCCGTTGTTGCTTTTGCCCTATCTGGACGCCCGCTGGAGCGATATGGAGACCATGGCTAAACTCGGAGTAAGCGGTCATCTCACCTTCTCTTCCGGATGGGAATGGGGGTACTGGCTGGTCGACTGGAGTATCGCCCGCTGGTCCTGGACCCTGAAGGATAACGGCAGAAAACGTCAGACTTCGCCTCTGTCGCAAGTAGTAGAATTGAGCAGTGACCGGGAGCTGCAAAGGTTGATGAAACGCGCTCTGGCATTGCAGAAAAGCTTTCTGAAAGACAAGGAACTGTTGCGTTTCATGTCGGCTTTGACTCCCTTCTCGGAGATGCCGCCTCCATTTAACAAACCGTTTCAACCGGAACCGGGGTTCCGTTACGACTGGCTGTTGAATGACGCGCCCCCCGCCGAGGCATTGCGTCTGCTGTCCGCCCCTGTGGCAGATCTTGAAGAGTATGCGCTGCGCATGGGTGAGCTTACGGATTGCCTGGGGAAAAGGATTGACTATCTTCTGGGGGAAAACAGAATCGGCAAAATACAATTCAAATTACTGAGAGAGCTTGAACGCGGCCTCGCAGTGACCGCTCTGCGGGCAAGACACCGGGCTCTGACCTTGAGAGCCCTGTTGGCCAAACGGGGAGAACATGCCGGCAACATCGATCATTCACGCGCTTCGGAACCGTTACTTGACAGGGCACGGCTGGTGCGTCGGCACGCCTTGTCCCTGGTACATCTCCAGGAAGGAATGTACCGTTATCCGGTTGCTCACATAGCCCGGCAACGTTCCAGTATGACCGCTTATCCGTTCGGCTACCTGTTTCCGGTGGCGGAGCTTTTTTTCTGGGAACGCGAGGAAGAGCAGGTGCGACATGAACGATTTGATGCCCTGTTCATGAATCTGTGGGACATGCGGCGGACACTGGGATTGGGGAGTCTGTTTTATTAAAGGGAGGGGATTCCTTCTCCTGGCATATGGAATGTTACAGATGTGTCCCAGTAATGTAACATCTTAATAAAATACATGTTTTAACTTGCTTCTCCCAAGTGGTTCCTGTAGTCAACGCAGAGGGACGATTCATTTGCACTCGGCATGGGAAACATGCCAGGACACGATATGACAAAAGAATTCAACGAAATATACCTCAGCGAAGTGTTGGGAAAGAGCGTTATCAACAACAAGGGTGAAGACCTTGGCGTGTTGCGTGACCTGATCATGATTCCGGGTGAAGTATTTCCCGAGGTTTCGCACATTGTTTTCCGTTCCGGCACGGGGCTCAAATCCCTGCCATGGTCTGAAGTTGCCCTGTTCACCCATGTTGTGATTTCCTCTGTCGGGATCAATCCTCCCGGACTCAGAAAATACGAGCCGTGCGACGGAGAAATCCTGGTCAGACGGGGCCTGCTGGACAAGCAGATCGTCGATGTCGATGGCGCCAAGGTTGTGCGGGTCAACGATCTCAAGCTGGGACGATTCAATGACAAGCTGTGTATATTCACCGTGGATATTGGCTTCCGCGGCCTGCTGCGCCGCCTCGGGTATATGAAATTCGGCGAGCAGGTTGCCCGGATGCTGAAACGGGACATTCCGACCACCGAAATAAGCTGGGAATATGTCCAACCGCTGGAGCCGCATTCATCCCGTTTGGCACTCAATATCGCCCGCGGACAGATGAACGAGATCCACCCGGCCGATCTTGCCGATATCATTGAAAACATTCCGATCAGGAATATCCGTACCGTTCTGGACTCGATCGACCCGGAAACCACCGGTGATGCCCTCTACGAGCTGGAAGCCGACATGCGTAACATCGTTGTCAGCCAGCTTGATGCCGAAGAACTGAGCGATATCCTGGAGGAGATGGAACCGGATGAAGCCGCGGACATTCTCTCGGACCTGCACGAGGACAAGGCAAAGGAACTGCTCGACAAGATGGATCAGGAAGATGCCGAAGAGATCCAGGAACTGCTTGAGCAGGAAGACGATACCGCCGGTGGTTTCATGAATACCGACTACTTCAGACTGTCACCCGCCATTACTGTCGGAGAGGCTCTGCAACAGGTCAGGGAAACGGCCAAAGATGTGGAAACGGTCTACTATGGCTACATCGTTACCGCCGACGATCAGCTTGAAGGCGTTGTCTCCCTCAAGGAGTTGCTTATGGCGTCACCCGAAAGCCATATCAGCGATATCATGGTTGAAAACATCAAGAGTGTCTGTGTCAATGACGAACTGATCGAAGTGCTTGAAACCCTGACCAAGTACAACCTGATCGCACTGCCGGTTCTGGATGAAGATGACCTCATGGCCGGGATCGTTACGGTTGACGATATACTGGAACATTATCTACCGCGTATGCTCAAGCTACGCCGCTGACAGGAAAGATCGACGATGTTCAACACCATTTCCTCCTACAGATTCCTGAAACCGCTCAAGAGCTTCAGCCCCCGGAATGTCATGATTTTTCTGGCGATCCTCGGGCCGGGTATCATCACCGCCAACGTGGATAACGACGCCGGCGGTATCACCACCTATTCGCTGGCAGCGGCAAACTACGGTTACTCCATACTCTGGATGATGATACCGACCACGATTGCACTGGTTGTAATCCAGGAGATGTGCGCCCGTATGGGGGCCGTCACCGGTAAAGGGTTGTCGGACCTGATCCGTGAATCATTCGGCGTTAAGGTTACCTTTTACGTCATGATCGCCCTGCTGCTGACAAATATGGGTAATTCCATTTCAGAATTCGCCGGTATCGCCGCCAGCCTTGAGATCTTCGGCGTCAGCAAATACATTTCCGTACCGATCTGCGCCGTGCTGGTCTGGCTGCTGATTGTCAAAGGTTCCTACAAGGTCGTGGAAAAGGTGTTCCTGGTGGCATGCCTGGTCTATATCGCCTATCCGATCGCCGCCTTCATGGCTGGACCAAACTGGCCGGTCGTCCTGAAAGCTACCGTCACCCCTACCTTCAAAACCGACAGCGCCTACCTGATGACTCTGATCGGTATTGTTGGGACGACCATCGCTCCCTGGATGCAGTTCTATCAGCAGGCGGCAGTCGTTGAAAAAGGGATCACCGCCGATCAATACAATTTTTCGCGGATCGACGTCATCTTCGGCTGCATCATGGCCATCGTGGTAGCCTTTTTCATGATGGTAGCCTGCGCCGCCACCATCAATCTGCACGGGCTGAAGATCGAAACAGCTGCTGACGCAGCTCTGGCGTTGAAACCGCTGGTCGGCCAGCACGCCTCGGCGCTGTTCGCCTTCGGCCTGTTCAACGCATCGCTCTTTGCCGCCTGTATTCTGCCGTTATCCACGGCCTATTATATCTGTGAAGGGATGGGGTGGGAATCGGGTGTTGACAAGGATTTCGAGCAGGCACCGCAGTTTTTCTGGCTGTTTACGATTATCATCATCTTCAGCGCCGGCCTGATCCTGATTCCGAATGCTCCGTTGATGGGGATCATGTTCATCTCGCAGGTTGTCAACGGCGCGGTGCTGCCATTCGTGTTGATGTTCATGATCAAACTTATCAACGATAAAAACCTGATGGGAACCTATGTCAACGGTCCGGTATTCAACGTCATCGCCTGGCTTACCGTTGTCATAATGATCGTTCTGACACTGATTATGACTGTCGACATGGCATTTCCGGGATTGACCAAACGGCTGCTGGCATTTTAAATCAGCTATTTTTTGATTTCAACGGTGAGTCCGGCTTTACGGGCACTCTCAATAAATTCGGAGTAGCTCGTGTATTTTTTTTCGTAGGTTTCCCGTTTACTATCGTATTCTTTTTTATATGCGGTAGATTGTTCTTTTGAGATTCCCTTCGCATCGACAATCTGGCTCTTCAACTGTTCCATACGCCGCTCTATACCGTTTAACTCGGCCTCCCGTACATCCAGCTCTTTCCGCCACGTTTCGCGACTCTTGCCGCCATAGAGTTCCTTTTCGTCCCCCGTCGCAACAACAGGCTCACGGGCTTTTTCCGCTTTTCCGGCAGGAGGAGTAACGGGGAGCGGCGATATCTGCGGCAATATATTGCGCTGGAAATCCCCGCTCTGTTTCACTTTCTTGCGAAACTTCTTCGGAACCCGGGAATAATCCTCCGTATAGTTATATGTACCGCTGTCGTCAACCCATGAATAGATATCGGCAGATGCTGGCGTCACCACCAGCAGGAGTATCCCCAAACAGAGTATCGGCTTCATAGCGTCCTACCCCGGAGGCCAGGCGAATTCTCGCCCTGCCAGCAGGTGAAAGTGAATGTGGAACACCGACTGCCCCACCCCCGCCCCGTTGTTCTGTGCGATACGGAAACCGGCATCGGCAAACCCTTTTTCAACGGCAATCTCGCCGGCTTTTCTAAAGATATAACCAACCAGAGCATCATCTTCCGCAGCCATATCAACGCAGTTGATGAAATGTTTTTTCGGCAGCAGCAGCAGGTGCAGCGGAGCCTGTGGAACGATATCCTCGATGACAAGCAGCTGGTCGTCTTCGAACACTTTCCGTGACGGAATTTCTCCAGAAATTATTTTGCAGAAAATACAATTTTCCATGCACCCCTCCTCTACGGTAATACCAGCAATATCAGAAACTCCCGGTTGCCATCCGCCCCGGTAATTGGTGATTCGCACAGACCGGCGACCGCTAAACCCAAGTCTAACGCGACAGTGCGAACATCTTCAATAACTTTTTCGTGCATGGCGGGATCGCGGACGATCCCCCCCTTCCCTATTTCGCCCCTCCCAACCTCAAACTGCGGCTTGATCAGGGCAATGATCCGGCCACCCGCCTTCAAAAGAGCAACCGTCGCGGGAAGTACCTTTGCCAATGAAATAAACGAGGCATCAATGACCGCCAGCTCCGGAACATCATCAAGCTGATCCGGCGTCATCGTCCTGATATTGGTCCTCTCCATGCTGATAACACGGGCGTCCTGCTGCAGTTTCCAGGCGAGCTGGCCATAGCCGACATCAACGGCAAAGACTTTGGCTGCTCCCGCCTGTAGCAGGCAATCGGTGAAACCGCCGGTTGAGGAACCGACATCAACTGCAACCAGACCGGTCACGTCAATACCGAATGTATCCAGCGCCTTGCGCAGCTTGAGCCCTCCCCGGCTGACGAACGGGAGATGTTCCCCTTTGAGACGAATGTCTGCGCCTATTGTCACCTGTTGTCCGGATTTGTCAACCATGTGATCGCCTACCACCACCTGACCGGCCATGATGAGGGCACGCGCCTGCTCAATTGAGGAAGCCAGTCCGCGTTCTAATATCATTTTGTCGAGGCGTTGTTTTATCATAAGCGATCACTGTTCGCTATTACACCTGGCCATTCAAATCCTCCTCAAAAAGATCCTTCTGAAGATTTTCCACTGGTTTGGGGAACGCAACCGGGTAGTTTCCGGCAAAACAAGCTTTACAATAGCGGGTATCTCCGTGACCTATCGAGGAGAGTAATCCTTCTTCGGACAGATACCCCAGAGAATCGGCGGTCACATAACGACAGATTTCATCAATTGTGTGTGATGAAGAAATCAACTCCTTGCGATTTGGCGTATCGATGCCGTAGTAGCAGGGAAAACTGGTCGGAGGAGATGAAATTCGCAGGTGCACCTCGCTTGCCCCGGCATTGCGCACCATTTTGACAATTTTACGCGACGTGGTGCCGCGAACAATAGAGTCATCGATAACAACGACCCGCTTCCCTTTGAGCAGTTCGCGAACCGGGTTCAGCTTGATCTTTACCCCGAAATGGCGGATAGACTGGGCCGGCTCGATAAACGTCCGCCCGACATAGTGATTGCGGATCAACCCCAGTTCGAACGGTATGCCGGATTCTTCGGCGTACCCCATAGCTGCGGGCACACCCGAGTCCGGCACGGCGATCACGACATCGGCATCAACCGGATACTCGCGGGCAAGCTGTCGTCCCAGCTCTTTACGGGCCAGGTAGACATTCCTGCCGAAAATATACGAATCGGGGCGAGCAAAATAGACAAATTCAAAAATACAGGGGGTTGGCTCGATCTTCTTGAACGGAAAGAGTGACTTGATGCCACCATCTTTCGTGCAGACCACCATTTCACCCGGTTCAATTTCACGGACAAAGTCCGCTTCGATCAGGTCCAGCGCACAGCTTTCCGATGCAATAACCCAGGCATTACCAAGCTTGCCGAGGCATAACGGACGGAAGCCGTTCGGGTCGCGCACTGCAATCATACGGGATTCCGTCAGGAAGAGCAGGCAATAGGCGCCCTGGATACGCTTCAAAGCCTCCACAATACGGTCCACCAGCGAATTAGTCTTGTAGGTGGCAATAAGGTGAATAATTATTTCCGTATCCATCGTTGTCTGGAAGATTGAACCGTAGGCCTCAAGTTCGGCCTTCAGTAACTGCGCATTGACAAGGTTGCCATTGTGGGCAACCGCAATCGAACCGCGCGAATAATCGACCATGATCGGCTGCACATTCTTTTCCACCGAAGCTCCGGCAGTCGAATAACGCACATGGCCGATGGCGGATTTCCCCGGCAGTTTTTTGAAGACGTCCGGATTGCTGAAAACATCCGCAACCAGTCCCATCCGCTTGTGGGCGTAGAGGGCAGAGCCGTCCGAGGAGACAATACCGCAGCTTTCCTGACCACGATGCTGCAGTGCATAGAGGCCGAGATAGGTCAGGTTGGATGCTTCCGAATGATTGTAAATACCGAAAATTCCGCATTCTTCTTGAGGCCGGGATAACTTCATAAGTAAAGGCTCCACTTGGACTGAATCAGATAAGATTATTTTTCACATACTCGGCAGCATTTTTATACAGTATCAGACCGTCGCCCTCTTCCGGCAGATTTTCCCGGGTCCAGCGGGGGTGCTGAGTGTAATGGACGAACGCCTCGGGATGCGGCATAAGCCCCATCAAACGGCCTGACGGATCACACAGGGCCGCAATTGCAGCCGTGGAACCGTTGGGGTTGGCAGGAAACTCCATAGCCACTTGAGCGTATCCGGCATCGCTATAGCGCAACACCGCCAGATGTCCGGCTTCAATCCGGTCCAGCGTCGCCGCGGAATCGCAGAGAAACTTTCCCTCCCCATGACGTACCGGCAGATAGATCCCCCTGTCAATCCTGCGGGTAAATACGCTCGGAGAGGCGGGGTCAACCTTCAGATACGTCCAGCGATCCTGAAAGCGGCCACAGTCGTTATGAGTCAGCGTTACCGTCTGCCGGG
>Ga0118677_10006525_pt1 | contig 19697 bp, 18 predicted proteins | sample AliMusrvi5mmetaG_FD_86154 | JGI IMG/M metagenome (GOLD analysis project Ga0118677, IMG submission 86154)
ATTTAACGTTCTACCAAAGAGATTATTTTAATTTTCTGGACAGTTTTATACAGCATATACGATGGGGTATCTTGCCCGCGTTGGTCTGTGGTTTTGTGGCCTATCGAATGGATACGCCAGTGAGCGAATCGGAAGCGTTAGCTAAGCTAATAATAACTGCGTTATTGCGTTTTTTGAGCTGGGGATCGGTTGCCGTTATCTTCATGCTTTATGCAACCGATGACTTGACTATTCAAGAGCCAAACTTGCGTTTTACGCTGGTAGGCACGGCTTTCTTCGTAGTAGGTCTCTTGGGGGCAGTTGCCCGTTTTAAGACAGCAATGCAGGATGAGTAATTATTCTATACATCTTATTTATTGATGGTAACAAGTGACGGATCTTAATATTCCAGTGCTGGTTACATGGCAATACCAAGATGGGCGTATTGGTGGCTCTATTTCCTTTAGTTCTTATGCTGCAGCTTTAAAACATATAGACGATAAGCAAGCTAGTCGATTTCCATTAGGTCAGATTAAGTTCTATTACATAGAAAGTAATGCTCCAGAATTAGCATTTAAACGTTGTTATGAAAGCTAATCATAAAATACTTAGTTTTCCACAGTAAATCACATGGCACATCTTTTGTTAGGCTTTAATGCTTAATCTGAACCTGCACGTTGTAGGATAATAGCAACGGCAGCTGCTCTTGTTGATACGCCGAGTTTTTCAAAAACATGTTCTAGGTGCTTGTTAACTGTACGAGGACTGCTTTCTAATATAAGTCCTACTTCTTTGTTGGTTTTACCACGCGCTATCCACATAAGAATCTCCACTTCACGGAACGTGAGGCCTAAAGAATCTTTTAGTGAGGTTAAATTCCAATCTTGATTATGTTTCTTAAGCCAAAGCATGTATTCATCAGAAATCTGATGATTTGAGAATCTAAGTGTTAAGCCTGTGTTAGTTAAAAAATCTTCGCTAGTTTCATTTTGGTTTCTTTGCTTTGAGTCAATATGTTGTTTAGCCCAGCTGAGTATCGGTGCCGGTAAATAATCCTCAATTTCTATGGACAATCCATTTTTCATCGATTCAGTGATAAGAATTTTAGCCGCAGGGGTTAACCAAGTAATGATACCTGAAGCATTGATTGCTAAGGCTGAATAACTGCTAATGCTTAAGGCATTAGCAGTCCGTTGTTTGTCGCGAGACAAGCTAAGGTGCACGTTGAGCCTAGCTAAGACTTCTTGGGGTCTGATGGGTTTGATAATATAATCTAAGCCACCTTCACGAAAGCCCTGAAGTAAGTGTTTAAGTTCGCTTAATCCAGTCATAAATAATACGGGGATGTCTGCTTTGAGTGGATCAGCTTTAAGTTGACGGCATGTTTCAAAGCCGTCTATGTCGGGCATGAGTACATCCATTAATATGATGTCAGGTCTAAGAAAATTAATTTGTTCCAGTGCGTCAAAGCCATTAGTAGCGACTAGGACGCGGTAACCAGCTTCTAAGAGCGTGTCTGATAAGTAGGCCAAGTTACTAGGCGTATCATCTATAATCATAACTATGCCATTGCTGTTAGCGGATTTAATATCCATTTAAGTATCTCATTATATTTAAATAGTAAAATATTACATTGACGCAAAGAGCGACAAAATTAGACAACAGTTTAATATTTGAAGCTTGCGGTTAATTGATTGATTTTTTTGTACTGAAATATAATAGCTTTATGACGATAATAAGATTGCATTAATTAAGTAATTTTTTTATGTCAGCAATACGAAATTCGTTTGCGAGTTTTTTTATTTCGGAGGCAAAGGGTTCATATTCGGGTTGATTCTTGATTAAATTGTTAAGGTGAGTCGTTAGGCCAAATACGTCGCCAATTTGAATAAAATACATCAGCTGTTTAATGATGTCTACTGTTGGTGCCAGATAGGGAATTTCATGTACAGTGCTAGGTTGATTAATGTCGTGAGCGACAGATAATGATTCTAATCCCAGATGAAGCTTTAGTTTGCTGAGTAAAAGGGGGATATGAATAGGTTTTGCTAAAAAATCATTGCAGCCCATATTGATAGCTTTAACGCGGTCAGATAAATAAGCGTTTGCACTGAGAATAATGATAGGCGCCATAATGCCCTGTTTACGTAATTGCTCAGCGGTTTCTGAACCATTGATTCCAGACATCGCTAAATCTAGGAGTATTAAGTCAGGTTGAATTTGTTCAATGTTGGCTAGGCAGGCCTCTCCCGAATTAACCTCTGTCATACTAAAACCTAAGGGCTCTAGAATTGAAATCATTAAGTCTCTGTGATCCGGGTGATCATCAACGACTAATATTTTTTTACGTGGCCCTAAGTAACCGGAAAATTTTTCATAGTTGAATTGATCAATATTTGTACCAAGATTAGCCAAAAATAAGCGTACCGTAAAAATAGAGCCCTGATTAAGTGCGCTGGTGACGGTGAGTTCTCCACCCATGATTTCAGATAAGATTTTACTGATGGTTAAGCCTAAGCCACTGCCAGCAATAGAGTTGCTATTAGCCGTTGATAAACGGGTGAAAGGTTGGAAGATAGTATCTAATAACTCGTGTTCAATACCTATTCCCGTATCAGAGATTTGGAATTTAGCCACGCCGGAATTATAGCTAATGCTAAATATAATCTCGCCAACTTGGGTGAATTTAATCGCATTACTTAATATATTGATTAAAATTTGACCCACTCGCTTTTCATCTGCCTTGATATGTTGAGGCAAGGTATTCATTATTTGGCACTGAAACCCTAGGCCCTTTTCTTCTGCTTGAGTTTTGTATGTTTGTACTAGATGTTCAATAAAGTCATGAAAATTAAAGGGTTCATAGTTTATTTCAAATTTTTTCGCTTCGATGCGAGCTATGTCTAATATGTCTTCGATCAGTGTTGATAAATGTTCACCACTGCGTTTTAAAGTTTCTATAGCCTGTCTTCTGTGCTCAGGTATAGTTGGATCATTATGCAAGATATAGGAATAACCAATAATACTGTTGAGAGGTGAACGTATTTCATGGCTCATATTACTAAGGAAACGGCTTTTTGCTTCATTAGCAGAATTAGCCAAATTCATGGTTTCTTGTAATTTTCGATCCGTTTTTTTATGTTCTTCTATTTCATTGAATAATAATTGAGTTTGTTTGGAGGTTTCTGCTTGGGCTACACGTCGACTTTCATCTTTTAAAATAAGCCACCAACTACAAAGGCCAATAAATACCAGTAATGAGATATAGATTTTTAGAAAATTGTTAAATAGCAGTTGCAAGGTGTCAACGTTGTTCTGGACACTCAAAATATCTTGATAATAAATGATGCCGGTGAATATGCCCGTCAAGATAGATAGAAAAGAAAATGTGAGTATAAACCGTATTAAGCGTAAGCGATTAAAAGGACTTAATTTGCTCGGTAACAGATGTTTAGCTAAGGCGTCATAGGCATCATCTAAGCGAAAACCAACTTTACAGATATCTGAGCAGCGTGCATCTAAAGTACAACAAAGAGAGCAAATACTGCCTGAATAGGCTGGGCAATAAGCCATGTCTTCATGTTCAAATGTATTTTCGCAAATTGAACATTTATTCTGTGATGGATGATTATTTAGTTTTGGATCTCGAGCCAGATAATATTTTTGGCCGACTACGTAAGCTATTAACGGTGTTAAGATAAAAGCTAGGCACAAAGAAATAAAACCTGAAAATGCTTGGGCAATCGTTCCAAATAGACCTATATAAGCCATTAAGGAAATAAGAGACGCAAGTAGCATGCTCATAATGCCTACCGGATTCAGATCAGGTAAATAGGCGCGTTTGAATTCAATCATTTTAGGACTTAATCCTAGTGGTTTATTGATGATTAATTCTGCGGCAATGGTCGATATCCAAGCAATCGACATATGCGAAAAAAAACCTAATACTTTTTCTAATACTCCAAATACACCAAACTCCATTAATATTAATGCGATTGAAACATTGAAAAACAACCAAATGACCCGACCTGGATGGCTATGCGTGAGTCGAGAAAAAAAATTGGACCAGGCTAATGAACCTGCATAAGCATTGGTGACATTGATTTTTATTTGGCTAAGAATAACAAATAGTGTGGTCGCTGCTAAGGCCCATTGCGCATTATTAAATAATAGCTGATAAGCGACTAAATACATTTGGGTGGGTTCGTGTGCATGCATAGGGCTAATGCCATGATGTATGGCCAAATCTGCCAGTAAAGCGCCAAGTAATTGCCTAGCGGCACCAAATATAACCCAGCCAGGGCCGCCTATTATCATGGCTACCCACCAACGCAGTTTGTTAGAAGGTGTTTTATCGGGCATAAAGCGTAAAAAATCAACCTGTTCGCCGATTTGAGCCATCATCGAAAACGCCACGGTTGCTGATGCACCAAACATTAGCCAATCGAAGCCTTGGGCACTGGCAGCATAGCCAAGATAAGTTGTTAATACAGGTATCACATTGGGTTCGCGCATGACTACAGCGATATAAGGCGTAATAAGTAATAGCAACCAGAGTGGTTGAGTCCATAGTTGCATACGACTGATAGTGGTTATGCCGAAGGTCACTATGGGTATGACTATTACAGCGCTAATAATATGGGCAATTGCTAAAGGAATATGAAAGTACAGTTCTATCGCGAGTGACATAATTGACGCTTCAAGTGCGAATAACATAAACGTGAATGAAGCGTAAATTAATGAAGTGATGGTTGAGCCTATATAACCAAAGCCAGCACTGCGGGTGAGTAAATCAATGTCGATATGGTAACGTGCAGCGTAATAACTGATGGGTAAGCTGGTGATGAAAATAATGACCGCGACGATTAGAATGGCCCAAAAAGCATTAGTAAAGCCATAATTAATCGACAAAAATCCACCAATAGCTTCTAAAACTAAAAAAGAAGTAGAGCCGAATGCGGTATTGGCGACCTGAAATTCAGACCATTTTCGAAAACTGCGTGGTGCGTAACGTAGCGCATAATCTTCCATAGTTTCATTAGCTACCAAGGTATTGTAATCGCGACGTACTTTTGTAATATTTTGAAGTATATGAGTTTTCAAGTCACTATGAGTCAGGTTATAAGGTTGTATTTAATTGATTTATTTATAGAGTAACTGACATTACGCTGTAATGTCGCTTTAGTTTCGTTTGCCGCGACTAGCACAGCAGGTTTTGTTGGAATTAACCCGAAGGGGCGTGGCATGGATGCCGCGCGGCCGAGCAGTGCGAGTCCTCTCTACCGACCTCCGACAAAACCGAGGAGCCTAGGAAAAAGCGGCAATTGAGTCGCCTTTTCTTTGGATACTTTCTAAAGGCTGAGCAAAAGAAGGTATCTCGCCTTAGGCTACGAAAACCCGATACAAAAATTGTCACCTTGACGACCTCATTATTTGTTTTTTAAATCACTGAGACGCTGCATAACATTGGAGAGTAGGTCACCTAATGCTAGCTTTAGGTGACTTTAATGTCATTAGAACAAAAGCTAAGTTTAGTTAGCGACGATCAACACCCATATGCAGTGTTAGTGGCGAACCCTGATTATTAATAATCATTTCTTTGTCACCTAAGTCAATAATTTCATTATTATGGTTAATAGTTGGGGCAGAATTTATAGTAACTGGAATTGACTTTACTACTACTTGTACCGAAGGCATCCAAGCAGGTTTGCTGAGAGTGATGTTAGTTTTTTTGTCTGGATTAGCTAATTTTAGTTCGTCGAGTAGATTAAAACAGGTGGTGCTAATTTGATCCGCTAGCTTTTCTGATAGTTGGATTGGATTTGAATGGGTAAAAAAAGACTGAGTGCTAAACGTCATTTTTCGTTCAGTCAGAGTAGCGTTAGTACCTATTTTATTAAGTTGGCAGTTTATGGGTAATACCTCGGTCTTTTGGAAATCAGCTGAGCGAGGATCAGCATTGCCATTGCTAAATGACAAGCCTACGGGTGGTTTTTGATAGTCTATTTTATCCAGTTTTGCTTTAAGAGTATGTGTAGTGTTGCTATCCGTAAGTGTAATAGGAAATTTCTGTTCAATTAGATTTTTACGGACTTGTTCAGCTATCAGTTGTTTAGATAAGCTAAAGCCGAATTGAGCAAGATTATCATCTGCAAGTTCAATTTTTATCCCCGTAATAGCTGCTTTTTCCATTTCAATGTTTGCAGCCTCTGCTGTGATAGAGGCTATTCCTGTAATGCCAGTCATAACGATTAGGCCGATAGCTACATAGTGGGTTGGTCGATCAATATTAATCATAATGTCTCCTAAGTCTTTATTTTAAATGTACTAAATATATGGATTATCTGCAATCAGTCATTTGACGTATGAGTTATATGACGGATTGTAGATATGGACGGTAACCGGAAGAATAGCACTGTAAATTACGTTAAATGACTGATGAGTTATCTGACGGATTGTAGGTAAAGCCGGTAACCGGAACAATATAGATGCCACTTTTGGCAGCATTTATCTCAGGTATATGCGTTGTATTTATACTGGTAAGAAAATAGAGGATTTAGATGAAAGATTTAATTAAGAATTCATTAAATGGGCAGGGCACTCGATTGCGAGCTGCTTTATTATTAACTATGTTGGCAGTGGGTCAAATAGCAGATTCTTATGCTGGAGCAACGTTTAAAATTGATGATACCAAATGGATCAGTGTAGGTGTGGGTTTACGCAGTAGTTTTACCGCTACTCAAAACTCAGCAGGTGCTAATAATAACCAATGGTCTAATAATTTTAGTATGGATAATGCGCGTTTGTACTTTAATGGACAAATGCATAAATACTTAAAATTTGAGTTTAATACTGATTGCCAAACCTGTGGTAGTGGTGGCGAGATCAGATTATTAGATGCCATCGGTAAAATTGAATATCACCCTATGGCTAATCTTTGGGTAGGTAGAATGTTAGTGCCCGGTGAACGTCGAGAAATGAACGGGCCATTTTACAGTGGTATTTATCAAACTTTTGCTTCTGGAACGCCCTTTGAACCGGCTGATTATAATACAACAATTCAAAACAATGGGACATCAGCGGGATCTTTTGGGCGTGATGATGGGGCTACCTTCTGGGGCGCCGTTCTTGATAATCGATTGCAATATGCTGCTGGTTTTTTTCGTGGTCTGAGAGGCGGTGCCAATGTAAATGATAATCCGATGTTTGCTCAACGAGTCTCTTATAACCTTTGGAGCGTTGAAAAAAATCCGGGTTATTACACCTCAGGTACTTATTATGGTAAAGGTGGAGATATTCTAACCATTTCTGGTAATAACCAGTATCAAAGCCAAGGTGCAGGAACGTCTAATACTCCCGGTAATTTTCGTGGCACTGGCGTTGATGTGTTAATGGAAAAAATATTACCTAATAAGGCAGTTCTAACCTTAGAGGGTGATTATAAAAATTACGGCATTACCGGTGGGAACTACAACACTATTGCAAATACGGTATCTACAGCACTAGTCCCTAACTTCAATATGTTTGCTGGCCAAGCTTATGATTTAAGCAGTATGTATATGTTTGCTGACAAAATGGGTATTGGTTTTGTGCAGCCTTATCTTCGTTATGTCAACATCAATCCTACCGGCAGTAGTAATCGTAATTCTTATCAAGCAGGGGTCAATTATGTGATTGATGGCCATAATGCCGTCATATCATTAAATTATATCTATGGCGATATAGCCACTAAGGGTCTTAATTATACTTCTAGCGCTAAAGGTGCAGAGGTTAGCTCCTTTATGGTCGGCTTTCAATGGCAAATCTAAACTTATTTAATTTTTCAGGATTATGATTATGAACAAATATTCTACAAAATTACGAATACTGGGTATCGCTTGTACATTAGCGTCAATGGCATTTGCAACAACGGTAAAAGCGGAAGAGACTATTAAAGTCGGCGTATTGCATTCTTTGTCAGGTACGATGGCAATCAGTGAAACGACACTGAAAGATACCATGCTGATGTTAATTGAAGAGCAAAATAAAAAAGGCGGTTTGCTAGGTAAAAAATTAGAAGCCGTGGTTGTCGATCCTGCATCAAATTGGCCCTTGTTTGCTGAAAAAGGGCGTGAGCTGCTAACTAAAGATAAGGTTGCCGCTATATTTGGCTGTTGGACTTCAGTATCACGTAAATCAGTATTGCCTGTGATAGAAGAGTTGAACGGCTTGTTGTTTTATCCAGTGCAATATGAAGGCGAAGAATCTTCTAAAAATGTATTTTATACGGGAGCTGCGCCAAATCAACAAGCTATCCCCGCTGTTGATTATTTGATGAATGACTTAAAAGTTAAACGTTGGGTATTAGCGGGAACCGATTATGTCTATCCAAGAACCACTAATAAAATTTTGGAAGCTTATCTTAAGTCTAAAGGGGTTGATAAAAAAGACATCATGATTAACTACACACCCTTCGGTCATTCTGATTGGCAAAGTATTGTTGCTGATGTTAAAAAGTTTGGTTCAGCAGGTAAGAAAGCAGCCGTAGTTTCTACTATTAACGGTGATGCTAATATTCCTTTCTATAAAGAGTTAGGTAATCAAGGTATTTCTGCTGAAAACATCCCCGTTATCGCTTTTTCTGTAGGTGAAGAAGAGTTGTCAGGTATGGATACTAAGCCACTTGTTGGGCATCTGGCGGCATGGAATTATTTCATGAGTATTGATAGCACAAAAAACAGTGCCTTTATTGATAAATGGCATGAATATACTAAAAACCCTAAACGAGTGACTAACGATCCTATGGAAGCTCATTATATTGGTTTTAATATGTGGGTTAAGGCAGTAGAAAAGGCGGGCACTACAGATACTAAAGCCGTGCAAGACGCAATTATTGGTGTGGAATATCCAAACTTAACAGGTGGTACATCAAAAATGTTACCTAATCATCATATTTCTAAGCCAGTATTTATCGGTGAAATTCAAGATGATGGACAGTTTATGACAGTATGGCAAACCAATAAGTTGATTGATGGTGATGCTTGGTCTGATTTCTTACCAGAAAGTAAGCCTATTATTGCTGATTGGACTGCACCTATTAGTTGCGGAAATTACAATACCAAAACTAAAAAATGCTCGGGCCAAACTTTTAAATAGCCCATTAGCTAGCGTTCGTAAGACTTTATAAGCTCAGTTTACTTCGTCTAGTAAGCTACAAAGGACAACTTAGGCAAGGCAGGTTAGTGTCACTAGCCTGCCGCTCAGGAGATGATATGAAAGCGAATTCAATGAAGAGATGCTTACGGCTGTCAGCTATTTTAATGATGGTGTTTTCCCTAGCCATTCATGGCGATCAGGAAATACCAACACCCACTAAACTGCTTGATGCCTTGAATTTTCTTAAACAAGGTTCGATGGAGGAGCGCGAACAGGCCGTTAATCAGCTCGCCGATCTTGGGGCTAGCAGTTTGCCCATTTTACAAGCTTTGCTTGATGGCAAGCTTTTTACACTTAAATCAGATGTCAGTTTAGTTGTCGGTATCGATAATAATCAAGGTTATGCCATTAGTGACGCGTTAAGTGGTCGTGAAATGGGTGCTATTGAGCGCTCAGCAGTTAATAAAATTAACTTAACAAATAATCTCAGAGTTGCGCTGAGGAAAATCATTGGTCAGTTGCAATTAAGTGCCGATGACCCTGCCATTCGCTTGTCTGCTATTAAGGCGATGGCGAATGAAGAAGATGGCAATACACTATCTTTATTACAAGCTAGAGCCACTATCGAAAAAGATCAATCGGTACAACAAGCTATAAATATCGTATTGCTGTTAAAGGATATGAATAGTAACGATAAATTTATACGTATAAAGGCCATTGATTTACTTAAAGAACAAAATAATCGTGATGTGGTTAATCGTTTAAATACAATGGTTGAAAAAGATGAGTCCGGTAATTTTATAGAATCAGATGCTGAAATAAGAGCCGTTGCTAAATCAGCATTAGTCAACATTAATAGTCGCTTACAAATCTATAGTGCTATAGAAACCGTATTTTTTGGTTTGAGTTTAGGGGCTGTGTTGGTTTTATCTGCAATTGGCTTAGCCATTACCTTTGGCGTTATGGGCGTTATCAATATGGCTCATGGCGAGTTAATGATGTTGGGTGCCTATACGACTTATGTTATTCAACAGTTAATGCCTAATCATCTGGGTATTTCAGTAATACTCTCTATCCCCGCAGCATTTGTAATTTCAGCTCTGGTGGGTATTGTTATAGAGCGAGGTATTATTCGATTTCTTTATGGCAGACCTCTAGAAACGTTACTGGCAACTTTTGGCGTTAGTCTCATATTACAGCAAAGTGTACGTTCAATTTTTTCGCCATTAAATCGTAGTGTAGCTACTCCTGAGTGGATGAGTGGTTCTTGGCAGATTAATGATTTTTTATCGTTGACCTGGAATCGATTTTATATTTTGGTGTTCTGCCTCATGGTATTTGTCTTGTTATTACAAATACTCAAACGTACCCGATTGGGGTTAGAAGTTCGTGCGGTTGCACAAAATCGCAATATGGCCAGTGCCATGGGTATTCCAACCGCTAAAGTTGATGCGCTGACTTTTGGATTAGGTTCCGGTATTGCTGGGGTAGCGGGTGTAGCATTAAGCCAGATTACTAATGTTGGCCCCAATCTTGGTCAAGCTTATATTGTTGATTCATTTATGGTTGTTGTATTTGGCGGCGTGGGTAATTTGTGGGGCACTTTGGTTGCAGGTTTCGTGCTGGGTATTGCGAATAAATTTCTGGAGCCATTTGCGGGTGCAGTATTAGCGAAAATTTTAGTGTTGGTTTTTATCATTTTATTTATCCAGAAACGACCTCGCGGCTTATTTCCGCAAAAGGGCAGAGCAGCTGATTCATAGCTAGATTTAATCATTGATATTTTGTAATTAGAAAGTGGATTTTATATGAAATTAATAAGATTAGGTGACGATAAAGTGGCCATGACAGTTTTATCTGTATTAGCTGCGGTGACTTTTATTATACCGATTTGTAATTTAACCTTACCCGCTGATTCAGCGTTACATTTTTCAGCTTATACCGTGTCATTACTGGGAAAATATCTGACCTTTGCCCTGTTAGGTTTGTCGTTGGATTTAGTGTGGGGCTATTGTGGTATTTTAGCGCTAGGTCATGGTGCTTTTTTTGCTTTAGGCGGTTATGCCATGGGCATGTATTTGATGCGACAAATTGGTACACGTGGTGTTTATGGTGATCCTTTATTGCCGGATTTTATGGTGTTTTTAAACTGGAAGGAACTGCCGTGGTATTGGCTTGGTTTTGATCACTTCTGGTTTGCTCTGTTGATGGTCGTTTTGGTTCCAGGTGCATTGGCATTTATTTTTGGTTGGCTGGCGTTTCGTTCAAGAGTCACGGGCGTGTATTTGTCAATCATAACGCAAGCCTTGACTTATGCACTGCTGCTGGCTTTTTTTCGTAATGAAATGGGCTTTGGTGGCAATAACGGTTTAACTGATTTTAAAGAGTTACTGGGTTTTAATATTCAGTCCGAAGCCTTGCGTGCCGTTATGTTGATGATGTCTGGTATTGTTTTGATTAGTGCATTTCTTTTGTGTCGCTGGCTGGTTAATACCAAATTGGGTCGAGTGGTAACCGCCATTCGTGATCAGGAGTCGAGGGTACGATTCTTAGGTTATCGAGTTGAAATGTTTAAATTATGGATATTTGTTTTTGCTGCGATGCTGGCTGGTATAGCCGGTGCCTTGTATGTGCCGCAGGTGGGTATTATAAATCCTAGTGAGTTTTCTCCTCTCAATTCCTTGGAAATTGTTATTTGGGTTGCAATGGGAGGACGTGGCACTCTGTATGGCGCAATCATAGGTGCTGTGCTGGTAAATTACAGTAAAACAGTATTGACGGGATTAATGCCAGAAATTTGGCTGTTTTCACTAGGGGCAGTGTTTGTTCTTGTTACTGTGGTGTTGCCGGATGGCATCGTAGGTTTGTTGCGGCGTCGATTACAGGAGCAACATTCATGAACTTGTATGCTGAGGTTACTGAAGGGCCGGTCGATACGCGTCACGGACCGATATTATATCTGGAAGATGTGAGCGTTAGTTTTGATGGATTTAAGGCACTAAATAATCTCTCACTTTATATTGATGCCGGTGAATTGCGCTGTTTGATTGGTCCTAATGGGGCTGGAAAAACCACGCTGATGGATGTGATAACTGGAAAAACTCGCCCCGATACTGGCTCTGTTTTTTTTGGTCAAACCATTGATTTATTGAAAATGGATGAACCAGCTATTGCCCAAGCTGGTATTTGTCGTAAATTTCAAAAACCCAGTGTGTTCGATGCGCTAACAGTTTTTGAAAATTTAGAATTGGCATTAAAAGCTGATAAAAGTACCTGGCCTACATTATTTAACCGTTTAAGCGGTGAACAACGTGATCGAATCCATCAGATTGTCAAAACGATAGGTTTAGATAGGCATCATCAGTTACAGGCTGGTATTTTGTCGCACGGTCAAAAACAATGGCTGGAAATCGGTATGTTACTGATGCAAGAACCTAAAGTTATGCTGGTTGATGAGCCAATAGCGGGCATGACCCACCAGGAAATTGAACGAACGGCAGAATTGCTGTTGTCGTTGCAAGGTGAGCACTCGATAGTGGTTGTTGAGCATGATATGGAATTTGTGCGTTCCATTGCCAGTAAAGTTACCGTACTACATGAAGGTTCGGTGCTTACCGAAGGCACAATGGATGAAGTACAAAACGACCCACGGGTTATTCAAGTTTATTTGGGGGGTTGATGCTTAAAATTAACGGATTACAGCAATATTATGGTGAAAGCCATACCTTATGGGATTTACAGTTAGATGTTCCTAAGGGAGTTTGCGTCTGTTTGATGGGTCGCAACGGCGTTGGTAAAACGACTCTATTAAAAGCCATTATGGGACTGGTTCCGATGAGAGGCGGCGTGCTAGAAATTGATGGTCAATCGCTAGTCAATGCAAAAGCTGAAAGTCGCGCTGAACTGGGTATAGGCTATGTGCCGCAGGGGCGGGAGATTTTTCCGTTACTGACAGTAGAAGAAAATCTTAAAACGGGACTAAGGGCCGCTCGTCGCTATGGTATAAAAAAGATACCTGATCACATATTTGATATTTTTCCGGTATTAAAGCAAATGCTAAGCAGGCGTGGCGGGGATTTGTCTGGTGGTCAGCAGCAGCAATTGGCTATCGGTAGGGCGTTAGTATTAAATCCTCGATTATTGATTTTGGATGAACCGACTGAAGGCATTCAGCCGAATATCGTCAGCGAAATCGGTGATGTGATTATTCGACTCAACCGTTCACGAGGCACACCCCTAACTCTACCAAAAACTAATTCGAATGATTTGGGTGAGGTACATGAAGCGATTAACAAAATTCATCAGCAGTTAGGCGTAACCGTGTTGTTGGTAGAACAAAAACTACCGTTTGCCCGCAAGGTTGCCGATCGCTTTTGTATAATGGATCGAGGTCGTAATGTTGCTGTTGGCGATATGGATCAATTGAGCGAGGACATGATTAAGCAGTATTTGACGGTTTGATGGTAGATTGTAAGTTCTAGTAATTATTAAAAGATACGAAGTACACACCGTTATTGTTGACGGTCAATTTCATCATACCACTAAGTTTTAACTTGGAATGGTATGAAAAATAATGAGGAATTATTATGAACATAAAATTACTAATGGTCGTTTCCAGTTTATTGTCATTGGCATCGCTACCTGTTTATGCACATACCGGTTTGGGTGCCGTACATGGTTTTATTGATGGATTGTTGCATCCTTTAATGGGTATTGATCATTTGCTGGTGATGCTGGCAATTGGGCTATGGGCAGCAAGGCTAGGCGGGTCTGCGTTGTGGATGGTGCCCTGTAGTTTTTTTATAGCAATGGCTGCAGGTGCCGGTTTGCATTATATGGGATTCATGATAAACGCGGCTGAAACATGGGTTACTGTTTCGGTGTTGGCATCCGGTTGCTTATTGTTAAAAAACTATCGTTTCTCCTCGAGTTTTGCGGTCACTATAGCCGCCGGATTTGCAATCAGTCACGGTTATGTTCATGCGGCAGAATTACAAATAGGAGCTGATGTAGTTGAGTACGTAACAGGGTTTCTGTTAACGACGGCTGTACTACATGGTTTGGGTATTGCGGTAGGTTTATCGGGAACGGCCAGGCTAAAAACCATCAATACCTCATTTGGTTTGCTTTGTGCGGTAGCGGGTATGACGCTGTTGGTTGGCAGCTGAGCAGATGCTTGCCGATAATAAGGAGTCCGAATTTACCAAGGTAGACAGCATGCTTCTCAATGGATGGCAGGCGCAACTGGAACTGGGTTTTGAGCGCAGTAATGATAAAACAGTTCTGGCGCATCGTCGTCATCAAGGGCCGCTAACCGTACAACGCCCCTTTTATCCTGAAGGCGATGTTTGTCATTTGTATTTGTTGCATCCTCCCGGTGGCATAGTGGCAGGTGACAGCTTGACGATAGCGATAACAGCCGCCGAAAATAGCGCTGCTTTAGTAACAACTCCGGCTGCGGGTAAGTTTTATCGTAGCGCCGGAGCATTAGCTAGACAATCGGTTGCTCTGACCGTAGCAGCAGGTGCCACTCTGGAGTGGTTGCCACAGGAAACGATTATTTATGAAGGAGCGCGAGTTGTATCTAAATTGCGTGTTGAGTTGGAAGTAAGTGCAGGATTTATTGGTTGGGAAGTCCTCGCCTTGGGGCGTCCTGCTGCTAATGAAGGTTTTGCGGCGGGTGAAGTCAGTATGAGTTGGCAAATATTTCGAGCTGGCGAGCTTTTTTATAGAGAACATTTAAAGCTGGATGCTCACGCTTTTACGGCACGTTGGGGATTGAATGGTCATTCAGCCTGCGGAACCATGTTTGTTTGTCCTGCAACACTCGTCCAATTGGAGGCAGTGCAACAACTGATAGGTGATACTGCAGGACGTGGTGTTACCTTAATAGATGATATGTTGATTTGTCGCGCACTTGATATGAGAGCGGATCGGTTACGTCATTTTTTTCAGCAGGTTTGGGCAACGCTAAGACCTGATATTTTACAACGTAATGCCTGCGTGCCGCGTATTTGGGCAACCTAATTAACTAAAAGGGATAACACATGCATTTAACGCCACGCGAAAAAGATAAGCTACTGATTTTTACTGCCGGATTATTGGCAGAACGCCGAAAAGCGAGAGGATTAAAGCTTAACTACCCAGAAGCCATTGCTTATATTAGCGCAGCGATCATGGAGGGGGCTAGGGATGGACGCACGGTCGCTGAATTAATGGAATTTGGTCGAACTTTGCTAAATCGGGATGATGTCATGACTGGTGTGGGTGAGATGTTGCCAGATGTGCAGATAGAAGCGACCTTTCCAGATGGTACGAAGTTGGTTACGGTGCACAATCCAATTGAGTAGCAAAGTAGTTGGTGTAAGCTGGCTAAAAATGAGTCTACAGAGTGTTTTACAAAACCAATGACTATAGTTAAAGAGTAGGAGAGTACTGCCATGATACCTGGAGAAATTATTCCTGCCGATGGGGATATCGAGTTGAATGCTGGTTGTGCAGTAATTTCGCTGCTTGTCGCCAACAGCGGCGATCGACCCATACAAGTGGGCTCGCATTATCATTTTTTTGAAACTAATCCGGCTTTGCATTTTGACCGAGATAAAACACTGGGCTTTAGATTAGATATTCCTGCAGGTACCGCTGTCCGTTTTGAGCCTGGTCAGTTTAGGGAAATACATCTAGTGCCTTTTTCAGGGTTACGCCGTGTTTACGGGTTTCGTCAGGTCATTATGGGTGAACTAAAGGAGTCCGTATGAGCAAAATTAGCAGACAGGCTTATAGTGATATGTTTGGCCCGACGACAGGCGATAAAGTCCGCCTCGGTGATAGTGGCCTGTTTTTACAAGTCGAAGCCGATCGCACCATATATGGTGAAGAAGTTAAGTTCGGTGGCGGAAAAGTTATACGTGACGGTATGGGGCAAAGTCAGGTTGATTCAACTATCGCTATGGATCTGGTTATCACCAACGCCTTGATTGTCGATTATTGGGGCATTATCAAAGCCGATGTAGGTATCAAAAACGGTCGTATTGCTGCGATAGGCAAGGCCGGTAATCCCGACATCCAAAACGGAGTCGATATAGTTATTGGCCCAGGTACAGAGATTATTGCCGGTGAAGGACAAATTTTAACGGCAGGTGGTGTTGATGCGCATATTCATTTTATTTGTCCTCAACAAATAGAGGAAGCGTTGTCATCCGGTGTCACCACCATGATTGGCGGTGGTACTGGGCCGGCGACTGGGACTAATGCGACCACTTGTACACCGGGGCCGTGGAATATTCAGCAGATGTTGAGGGCACTGGATGGTTTTCCCATGAATTTTGGTGTGTTGGGCAAAGGGAATGCTAGTCTTCCGGGGGCTTTGGAAGAACAGGTGCGTGCCGGTGCTATGGGCTTAAAGCTGCATGAAGATTGGGGTACCACGCCAGCAGCGATTGATTGCTGTTTGTCAGTGGCAGAGTGTTTTGACGTGCAGGTCGCCATACATACGGATACCTTGAATGAATCAGGTTTTGTTGAAGATACCATTGCTGCTTTTAAAGATAGAACTATTCATACTTATCATACGGAAGGTGCCGGCGGCGGTCATGCGCCTGATATTATTAAAGCCTGTGGTTTGGCGAATGTGCTGCCCTCGTCCACTAATCCTACGCGTCCTTTTACCATTAATACAGTAGATGAGCATCTAGATATGCTCATGGTTTGTCATCATCTTGACCCCAGTATTCCAGAAGATGTGGCCTTTGCTGAATCACGTATTCGTAGAGAAACCATAGCTGCGGAAGATATATTGCATGATTTAGGCGCTTTCTCGATGATTTCATCCGATTCTCAGGCCATGGGTCGAGTGGGTGAGGTGATTATTCGAACTTGGCAGACCGCTCATAAAATGAAATTGCAACGTGGTAATTTGCAGGAAGATTCCTCTCAGAATGATAACTTTCGTATTAAACGCTATATCGCGAAGTACACGATTAATCCTGCCATTAGTCATGGTATTTCGCATGAAGTCGGTTCTATAGAAGTCGGTAAATTAGCCGATCTGGTGTTATGGAATCCGGCTTTTTTCGCCGTAAAACCCAGGTTGATTATCAAAGGGGGCTTGATAGCACTCGCGGCGATGGGCGACATCAATGGGTCAATTCCAACACCGCAACCGGTGCATTATCGACCGATGTTTGGTTCATTTGGTCATACTGCATCGGCTACCTCCATGATTTTCTTGCCCCAAGCAGCCATTGATCTCGGTGTTGCTAATACTTTAGGGCTACGTAAGCACGTAGGGCTGGTTAAAAATACGCGTAATATTGGCAAAAAAGATTTAATACATAATCATTATCAGCCTACCATCGAGGTAGATCCACAGACTTACGTTGTACGTGCTGATGGCCAGTTATTAACTTGTGAGCCAGTGGCGGTTTTACCTTTTGCGCAACGGTATTTTCTATTTTAAAAAATACTGAACTACAAGTAGTCATAAATAATGACCTCAATGCTAATTATCTAATAACCATTATGTTGAAATTGACTGAACTTGCTCCACCAGAAACACAGGTTGATGATGTACTAACCTTACCTTTTGAATATCGCCAGAAAAGCCGATTACCCGCTCTCACAGATGGTGGCGTGAAGGTTGGTGTGTTTTTGCCACGCGGTCATCGCTTACTGTCTGGTGTTATTTTGACTGGCGAGCAGCGCTTTAAAGTGATGATAAAAGCTGCGCCGGAAACGGTATCCATAGTCTGTTCAGATGATGCCTTGCAATTTGCAAGAGCTTGTTATCATTTAGGTAATCGTCATGTTGCCTTACAAATCTTATCAGGTGAGTTACGTTATTTGAGTGATCATGTTTTGGATCACATGGTTGAAGGCTTGGGGTTGGGCGTCAAACATGACGTTATGCCCTTTGAGCCTGAAGCGGGTGCTTATCATAGCCATGATTAATGACCTGGCCTTATTACGCTTGCTACAACTAGTAAGTCCAGGCTTACCGATCGGTATGTATAGCTATTCGCAAGGTATGGAGCGTGCAATTGATGATGGTCTAGTCACCAATGCAGCTGAAGTTCAAGAATGGCTTGAAGGTTTGCTTGAGCATGGATTGACGCAGATTGACTTGCCCGTCATGGTACGTATGTTCGATGCTTGGGCCTTGACTGATAAAGAGAGCGTTGTTCAGTGGAGCAAAACTTTGGTAGCTTGTAGAGAAACCTCTGAGTTACGTTCTGAAGATAAGCAAACTGGGCAGGCATTGGCTCGATTATTGGTTGCGCTGGATTTAGATGAGGCACAGGACTGGTTGCGTAAACCGGAAGCAACACTTGCGACTTTATTCAGTCTCGCGGCGGTCCGTTGGGCTATTCCAAAGCGCGAGGCGGCTATCGGGTACTTGTGGAGTTGGCTAGAAAATCAGGTGTTATGTGCCGTTAAGTTAGTGCCATTGGGGCAAGTCGCAGGTCAGCGTTTATTAATAGCCTTAGCCGCAAAGTTGCCGGAGCAAGTCAATAAGGCGTTATTGCTTACTGATGATGAAATCGGTAGTAGCGTGTTTGGATTGGCGTTGGTAAGTAGTCGTCATGAAACACAGTATTCAAGATTATTTCGTTCTTAAAGAGAGTTGATGATGAGTGATAAACAAGTACTTCGAGTAGGTATTGGTGGGCCAGTAGGTTCTGGAAAAACAGCCTTGGTTGATGCCTTGTGCAAACGGATGCGTGATCAATTTGAAATCGGCGTGGTCACAAATGATATTTATACTCGTGAAGATCAGCAGTTTTTGATTCGCAGTCTGGCTTTGTCGGAAGACAGAATAATAGGCGTAGAAACAGGTGGTTGTCCACATACGGCCATCAGGGAAGATGCGTCGATGAATCTTGCTGCCGTTGATGAGCTCTGTGATCGTTTGGGTAATCTGGATTTTATTATGGTAGAAAGCGGTGGCGATAATCTAAGCGCGACGTTTAGTCCAGAGCTGGCTGATTTAACTATTTATGTCATTGATGTGTCAGCAGGTGACAAGATACCGCGTAAGGGTGGGCCAGGCATTACGCGCTCTGATTTACTCGTGATTAATAAAATTGATTTGGCGCCTTATGTAGGTGCATCTTTAGATGTTATGGATAGAGATGCCAAAAAAATGCGAGGAGATAGGCCGTTTGTTTTTTCAAATCTTAAAACGGGTTTAGGGCTGGAAACCATAGTAGAGTTTATCGTTAATATAGGTATGCTCAATGAGCATAAATAAAGATTGTAACTAACGACTTAATATATTTTTCCAAAATTGGCGTCTTATCGGTTTATGTATTCAATGCTTTCTTGGTCTACGGGCACCAATATAATGCTTCTGCCAATAATGGTTGCTAAGACTAGACACTAATACTTTGCCGGTCTTTTCACTGGGTGCGTGTATGAATTTATCGTTGTTGATGTAGATGCCAACATGAGAAAACGATTGCTCGTCGGTATTGAAAAACACTAAGTCGCCAGAAATAATGTCATCCTTTGGAATTTGCGGTAAATAAGTCGCCATATCCTTTACGGTGCGCGGTAAGTTGATGCCTTGTTTCTCATACACATCT